>Ga0208459_1000052_pt1 | contig 154922 bp, 104 predicted proteins | sample AD_UKC087_MetaG_FD_184433 | JGI IMG/M metagenome (GOLD analysis project Ga0208459, IMG submission 184433) | Active sludge microbial communities of municipal wastewater-treating anaerobic digesters from USA - AD_UKC087_MetaG (SPAdes) (version 2) | ecosystem: Engineered > Bioreactor > Anaerobic... | reverse complement strand
TGGTTCCGGCGGGCGAATTTTCATTCGCCCTTACGGAGCGGTGGGCGTGCGGTTGCCGCTGGGGCGGGCGAATTTTCATTCGCCCTTACGGGGCCGGGGTGCAGTCGCCGGTGTCGTCGAAGTGGTCTTCGTATTCGTTCATGCAGAAGTCGTCGCAGTAGTCGTCGTTGGCCCAGCCGCAGGGATTTTCCGACGAGCATGTGCAGTTCGTGTACGACATGTTGTCGCACATGGCGCCGGGCAGCCAGTCAATCGAGCAGTCGTAATGGCACATGCAGCCGGACTGGCCGTCGCTGTCGCCGGTCGAGTACAGGTGGCATTCGCCGCCGATGGTGTAATCCTGGGCAAGGCAGTCGGCCTTGCAGTCGAACTTGTTCCAGAACTTCGTGTTCTGGTCGCAGTAACAGATGTTGTCCGTATCGGCGCATTCCACCGCGGCCGTGGCCGGGTCGCACGGACCGGCGCATTCGCCCACGTCCATGATCGACAGTTCCATCGAGAACGCACCACCGGGGTGTCCGTTCGGTTCGACGACGATATACACGTCGTGGTCAACGGCAACCGGCGGCATCGTGATCCATTCCGGCATGTAATACAGCGGGCCGGGGCCGAACGCCACGCAGTTGTTGGTATCCTGGGCGTCCAGGATATACATGTTCGCGGCGGTGAACCTTTCCTTCATCTCGACCTTCAGGAACTTGCCGTCCGGAACCTTGACCGAATACACGATATCCTTGCCGGACATGTCCTTGTCGGCGCACAGGCCACCGGTTGGCGCGACGTCGTTCGTCCAGGGGTACGCCAGGTTCATGAACTGCATGACCGGGGTATCCTCGATTTCGACGAACAGCGTCGAATCCAGGCTTTCACCCTGGTAATTGAACGGCGTGTCGCCCATCGTCATCAGTGTTGTCAGGTTGACGGGGCCGGCGCCGAACCTGGAAACGTTCATCGCGATGAAGTAACGAACCGGGTCGGCCGTCGTGTTGACCAGGGTAAGACCCTCGGTTCCTTCCTTGCCGACGTTGAAGTTCGACCAGGTAACCGCGGTGCCGGCTGGATCGTCGCAATCGGTGAACGCCCACATGGAAAGGTTGTCGGCAGGCTCGTTCGGCTCTGCCTGAACCAGATAGACGCTGAAATTGCCGGGATCGGTCACGCCGGGGACATCGACCCAGCGCACAAGGTCGGGTCCGGCCGTGTCGCCGACGACGGTCGGTGAAGCCGTCGAGTCGGTTACGTTGTTCATCGCCAGGGCCGACAGGGCGATCGGCATCGCCACGTCGTCCGAACAGTTGTCGCCAGTGACCGGCAGGAAACTGGAGACTTCCAGGACGTACGGCTGGCGAAGGAATCCGTCAACCCACGGATCCTGGACGATTTCCACATAGACGAAGCCGTTCTCGGCCGGCACGTATCCGAAGATCGCCGGGAAGTAGCTGGTGGCCGAATCCGCGATTGCGTAACCGTCGATGTATTCGCCGTCGCCGTCACGCAGAAGCATGGCCGGGTCGGTCTCGACCCCGCAGGACGGGCCGGTGATGAATGAGTACGCCATGCCGCCGGTTACGGCGAACTTGAAGATGTCGTTGTCGTACTGGGTCATGCCGACAGGATTGAACGCGGCCATCACCAGCATCGGAATGGACTGAATGACCTGGGCCGTATCGACGTCGTTGTTCGGCTCGACTTCCATGACGCGACCCTCGGCCGCATAGTATTCGCAGTATCCGCCATTGCAGGCCAGAAGTTCGCAATCGCATTCAAGGTCGCCGTCGCATGTTTCGGATCGGCAGATGCCGTTTGCGCACTTGCCGCCGATGCATTCTTCGTCAAAGCGGCACGCGTCGCCGTCGTTGATGTAAGGACGCACGCACAGTCCGGCCGTTTCCTGGCATCCGACGCCGCCGGCCTGGCAGGTGAACGACACGGGGGCGCAAACTTTCGTGAAGCCGTCCAGCGAATAGCAGCGGGTTCCGACCGGGCAGCTTCCTTCGTCAAAGGTGCACTGCGGGGTGCAGAACATTTCGGTTTCCGAAACCTGGACGCAGTAAGCTTCGTTGAAGAAATCTTCCGTGCCGTCGTTACAGTCCGCGTTGGTCGCGCAGGACGCGCAAAGATCCATCGGTCCTTCCGGAACGATGGCCTCGGCGCCCTCGCAGTCCTCGTCGGCGGCGCACGTTTCGGTGCACATGCCGTCGGTGCAGACGTACGATTCGCAGTCGGCGTTCATGCGGCAGTACCCGTACGGGAAGTTGGGCGTCGGGAAGCCCTTGTTGCAGACCTTGTCAACGCATCCCATGCCGTGCGGGCAGTCGAGCTCGGTCGTGCACGCCTTGCTGCAGTAGTATTCGCCAAGGTATCCGTCGGCCAGGCACATCTCGTCGCATTCCCAGGCGTATTCGCAGGTGTCCTGGATGTCCTTGCCACCGACCAGTTCGGCCGGCACGCAGCGCTTGTCCGTGTCGCTGTACGCGAAGCAGATGCCGTTCGGGCAGTCCGAATCGATCTCGCAAACCTTGTTGCAGACGCCGTTCAGGCAGTCGAATCCGTCCGCGCACTGCCATTCCCAGACGCACGCCTCGCCGTAACCGGCGCCGCCGTCAACCGTCTTCGGCACGCAGGCAAGATCCTCGAACTGGACGGCCTCGGCAAGGACGCGCACCGAGGTGGCTGCTTCCGGGAAGGCGACCTCGAACTTGAACCAGTCCTGGCCGGCCGCTTCCATCGTCGCCTTGACCCTGAACGGGGCCGTCTTCGCTTCCGCGCCGGCCTTGTCGTCGTTTGCCTCGACCTCATCGACGGTCGTCTCGGCCATGGCCTGTTCGCCAAGTCGAACGTCAAGGTAGTACGGGCCCGTGATAACGTCATTGACGCCCTTGACGCCGATGAAATATGTGCCGGCTTCCTGGACGTAGTATGAAATCCTGGACAGGTTGCCTTCGCCGGCGTTGTCGTCGGTCGCCACGGCAGCCTCCGCGCCGTCCTTCCACAATTCCATCATGGTGTCGATCCGGATCCAGCCTACCTGGCGGCATTCGCCGTCGGTGCAGTCATCGCAGCCGGTGATGCACCTGGTGGTGCCGGCCACGTCGCGGCAGGTTCCGACCGAGCATTCATAATCGTGCATGCATTCGGCGCCGAACGGCTTGTTCAAAGACGTGTCGGCGACACAGATCGCAACGTCGCCGTTGTATGCGTTCAGGACGCACTCGAAGCCGTCCGGGCAGGAATCCAGGTCTTCTCCGAAAATGAAGCACTGGTTGCTGCAGTAACCTTCGTAACAGAAGTGGTTGTTGCAATCCAGGGGGCTCTGGCACGGGGCACCCTCGCGGCCTTCCGCCTCGGGCACGCAGTAAAACTCGAACTGGAATCCGTTATCGGTTCCACCGTCTTCGCACGCGCCGCATTCGCCGCACTTGGCCGAGTCCTTGGTGCCGCCGGCCTCGCTTTCGCAGTTCATGGTGCAGAAGCGGGTGGTGTCAAATCCAAGACACAGGCCGCCCGCGCAGTCTTCGTCGCGGTTGCACGGCTTGAACAGTTCGATCGTTCCGTCGCCCGGGTAGTTGTCCGTTCCGATGCGCATGCAGAAGTATTCGTTGTCCGCGTTTTTCGTGCAGCGCAGGCCGTCCGGACAGGCCGCCGTCTCGCAGCGCTGGGTGCAGAAGTGATCCCAGCCCCAGCCGTCGGCCATGCACAGGCCGGAAGCACATTCCGAATCGAAGTTGCAGGGCATGCCGGCCACCTGGTCGTACGCCCTGAAGTCACACTCGCCGAACGGCTGGCAAACGCCAAGGATGCACGCGCCGCTGCCGTCGATTCCAGGCTGCGCCTCGCATGAGGTGCCGTTGGGAAGCGCGCCGGAAAGGTCGAATTCGCAGGCGCCAGTCTCGAGGTTGCACGTGCCGTTGTCGAACAGGCACTTGCCGTCGGGGGCGCAAACCACGTCAACGGCGACGCAGGCGCCGGACTGGCATACGGGGGTCTTGCAGTTGCCGGCGCCTTCCATCGCGCAGGCCCCGCCTTCGTTGATTACGTTGCAGCCGTCGCAGCAGTCGTCGGCGACCGTGCAGGTACAGACAACGTCGGTGCCTTCATCCGGGCGAACGTCCGGTGGGGTCGTATCCGGTGGGACGTCCTGCATCGAGTCCATTTGTGAATCCGGCAACGTCACGTCGTAGATGACGTCCGGCTCCCCGTCGCCGCCGCCGCCGCAGGCGACAAGCGTTGTCGCCATGAAGGCGACCATGATGGAAACTGACAGAACCCTGAAGGCACGATTCATATTCGATACCTGGTCAAAGATTGGACGATTCTACACCCGGCGGGGCGGACTCTCAACACAGGATTTGACTTTATGAACGGCGAAAAACCCGGTCTTCGGGGCGGTTGCCGGTACCTGTCCAGAAAGAAAAGGCCCGAACTGCCAACAATCTGGCAGATTCGGGCCAATTCCGATCGAACATATGGCGCTGAAGCCCCCCGACGTCCCCGCTTGCGGTTAACAACTGCAATAATGGTGCCAGTCGGCGGGGGATGACCGGAGCGTTCTTTTTTCGGGTTGCATGCCTTCGTTATTAAAGGGAATTTTGATTCGTGCCAGGGCGCGGGCGTCCGGATTCACTGGCGGGCCGGATCTCCAATCCGCCGCTGTTCAGGTCGATTTTGGAGCCTTCGGACGTGTTGTGTCGATGGGTGGTGACAATTTTTGGCACCCGCTGCCGCTTCGACCGCCAGGGGGCGCGATTCGATTGACATCCAAGGCCCGAAAGGCGTAATGATTAACGGGTTCGAAGCCTGGGGAAATCCCGACATGGATGGCCTGCTGCTTCTGTCAATCATGGCCGGTGGACTCGTGCTGATCGGCATGGTCGAAAACTATTTTCACCGACGTGCCCTGTTTTCCATCAAGACTCGAATTCATGTGGCTGGAACCAGGGGTAAGTCCAGCGTCACAAGGATACTTGCGGCGGCGATGAATCACGCGGGTATCAGGACCGCCGCGAAGACGACCGGAACGACCGCCCGCATGATCACACCGGAAGGTCGCGAGATCCCGATGTTCCGTCCAACCGGCGCCAACCTGATTGAGCAGAAGCGCGTGGTGGCGGCAGCGGTCGGGATGGGTGCCGACGCGATTGTGCTTGAATGCATGGCCCTTCAGCCGGCGCTGCACTGGGTGGCGGAACACATGCTCACACGCGCCACGCACGCGGTCATCACGAATGCCAGGCCGGATCACCTGGACGTGATGGGCCCGGACGACACCGATGTCGCAAGGACGCTTGCGGCAATAATCCCCCCTGGCAGAAGCGTGTTCACGGCGGAGCGGCGAAATCTTGACATCATTCGTGACGCCGCGGCCGATCGGAAGGCGACTCTGTTCGACGTGACCCCGGAAGAGGTCGCGGCAGTGACGCCCCAGGACATGGCCGGCTTTTCGTACAAGGAACACCCCGAAAACGTGGCGCTTGCGCTGAAGGTGCTTGCGTCGCTGGGAATTGACCGTCAGGTTGCCATTGAAGGGATGTGGCGGGCCCAGCCGGATCCTGGCGCCTTGAATGATTTCATCCTGGATTACTTCGGGCGAAGGATCATTTTCGTCAACGGATTCGCGGCAAACGACCCTGAATCCAGCCAGACCATCTGGAACGCGGCAGTCGCCAGGCACCCTGGCGTCGATCGCGTGATGGCGGTTTTCAACCTTCGGGAGGATCGTCCGGCCAGAACCCTTCAAATGGTCAACGACACCGATTTCTGGAAGGACGCGGACAAGGTAGTCGTAATTGGTACGGGCGCCTATCAGTTCATTCGGGCCGCCGCGAAGAAGGGCATGGACCCGTCGCTTTTCGTCGATGCCGCTGACGAGCGGGTTGAAGGCATTTTCGAAAAGATCCTGGAAAACTGTTCCGGGTCGAACCTGGTGATCGGCATGGGCAATATCGGCGGTTTCGGGCTGCCGCTGGTTTCGTATTTCCGTAATCGCAGCGAAGTCAGGGGGTTGGTGCAATGATTTCCGAAATCCTGCCAGTGTCGATCGGTGTCGGCATCGTCACCGGCGTCCTGTTTTCCGAGGCGTTTGGAATCGCCACGGGCGGCATCGTTGTTCCGGGATACCTGGCCCTGTTCGTGAACCAGCCGCTGGTCATCGCGCTGACCGTGGCCGCCGGGTTCCTGACGTATGTCGTCGTGAAGGCGCTTTCGATGTACCTGATCATTTTCGGGCGGCGGCGAACCGCCGTCATGATCCTTTTCGGGTATGTGGTCGGGGTGCTTCTGAACCGTTTCATCGGCAACCAGGTCGGTGAGTTCGCCGTGATCGGCTACATCATTCCCGGATTGATCGCGCTGTGGATGGATCGTCAGGGGACTGTCCAGACGCTGGCGTCGCTGACGATTGTCACCGTGATCGTCAGGATGGTCCTGATCGTCACCGGCTTCATCGACAAGGGGGCGTCGCTGTGAAAAAGCTGTACTGGCGTCCCAGGAAGGTATCGACATTCGTTCTGGTCATGGTCGCCCTGGTTGCCGTCGCGGGCGTGCTGCTTGTTGAAAACGTGACCATCCAGGAAAGGCAGAAGAATTACAAGTTGAAGCTTGACGCGGCAAGGCTGGCAGCCCAGGCGTACGACGTTGTCAAGGCCGAGCGCGTGCGCCTGAAGCACCCGGTCAACCTTGAGTACGATCCTGCCGGCACCGGAATGCTCGGTGACGCGGTGACCTCCGTGACGACCAATCCGGGTTACATCACGTCGAAAAGGACTTCGGCCAACCCGAACTTCGCCGCCGTCGTGGTGCAGTTGTTCAAGCGGGCCGGGCTGAACCGGGGCGACGTCGTGGCAATCGGCATGACGGGGTCTTTTCCGGCCATGAACATCAACGTGCTTGCGGCCGTTCATGTGCTGGGACTGAAGCCGATCATCATCACCAGCGTCGGTTCGTCGCAGTGGGGCGCCAATTTTCCGGACTTCATGTGGCCCGACATCGAAAGGATACTGGTTGCCCGCAACATCCTGCCGTATCCGTCCGAGGTTATGACCCGCGGCGGAATCGACGACAACGCACTTGGTCTCGAGGCGGAAGCCGTCACGCTGATTGACGATTCCATCGTGCGCAGCGGCCGGCCGGCCCTGGTGGTTTCGAATTACAAGGACAGCTTCGAAAAGCGGATGGAGATCTACGATCGGGTGGCCGGCGGTGAAGACAACATCCGCGCCTATATCAACATTGGCGGCGGTACCGTTTCCCTGGGGCGCTCGGTCGGCAAGAAGATCTTCACGACCGGCCTGAACACCGAAGTTACTACCAGCATTGAGTCTTCCGACGATTCCGTCATGATGCGTTTCGCACAGAAAAGCATCCCGGTTTTTCACTTCTCCCAGTTCAATGCGTTTGCCGAGCGATGGGGGCTTCCGGTGAATCCGACCTCGCCCCAGAAGGCCGGCACCGGCCCGATTTTCGTCACCCAGAACTACAACCCCTGGCTTGCCGGCGGTCTTCTTGCGGTGCTGGTGCTTCTGATGATCGCCTTTGTCCGGATGGACTGGGGATACCGACTTTTCAAGTCAAGCCATGCCCAGCCCAGTGTCAATGATTCGGTTCCCGAACGCATGGTCTGATTGACCGCCCCCCCGGGAGGATGCCATGAAGGTTTATGAAGGTACGGTCGCCACCTGCGACGCTTCGGATTCAGTGTGCCGCTTCCTGGTCGAGGATGGCGGCCGCATCGTCTGGACGGGCAACGAACTGCCGGAACGTTTCGTCGGGGCGGCGCGGGAAGTGCTGCCGGATGGCCACGCGCTGATTCCGTCATTTGCCGACAGCCATATTCATTTTGCGTCATTCGCGTTGTTTCATTCCGGGCTGGATGTCAGATCCGCCCGCAGCATCCCGGAAATCCAGGCAAGGCTGAAGGAATTCGCAACCACGAACCGCCAGGACATCATCGTCGGGTTCGGGGCGTCGATCCACAGCGTCGCCGAGCGGCGGCTGGTTTCACGGGCTGAACTGGACGCCGCCTGCGGCGACAGGCCGGTCTTCATCGTCAAGTACGACGGCCACGCATGTATCCTGAATTCCAGGCTGATTGCGATGCTTCCATCGCATATCCGGGGGCTGCGCGGTTTTCATCCCGACACCGGCGAAATGAACCAGGAAGCATATTTCGCTTGCACCGACTTCGTTACCGGTCGAATTCCGCCGATGCAGGTCGTCCGGAACATGATCTCGGCGGCCGACTCGCTTGTGTCTTCGGGGATCTGCAAGATTGACGACGTGTCCGGCGTCGGTTTCCCGAAGGATCTCGACGTCGATCTGGAAAGGTGGGTGGCAAGGGGCACATCCTCCGGCCTCCAGATGAGGATTTTCTTCCAGACGATGGACATCGGAAAGGTGCTTCGCCGTCGTCTGCCACGGATCGGCGGGTGTTTCGCGACCGCGCTGGACGGGTGTTTCGGAAGCATGGACGCGGCGCTTCTTCAGCCTTACAGGAACACCGACAACCGCGGCGTGCTTTTTTATGAACCGGCGAAGGTGCGGGATTTCTGCGTCCGGGCGAACAGGGCAGGTTTGCAGATCCAGGTTCACGCAATCGGGGATGCCGCGTTTGAACAGGCCGTCGATGGAATTGAAGCGGCGCTTCGCGACACGCCAAGGCCGGATCACCGGCACGGAATCATCCATGCATGCCTGCCGACCATGGAAGGCCTTCGCAGGTGTGCCGATCTGGGCATCCACCTTCCGTTGCAGCCCGCCTTCCTGGAGTGGGAGCTTGAGCCGCTTGAATACATAACCGACATACTCGGCGACCGCGCGATGTTGATTTCGCCGCTCAAGACGATGGTTGAAATGGGAATCCACGTCAGTGGCGGGTCGGATGCGCCGTGCACCCTGCCCGACGCGATCGCCGGGATGCACGCGGCGTGCAACCACTATGTTCCCGAACAGTCGCTGTCCGTGCGGCAGGCGCTGCGGCTTTTCACGATTGAAGGCTACAGGAGCACTTTTGACGATGTTTCCAGGGGGTCGCTGGAACCCGGGAAATTCGCCGACATGGTCGTGCTGGATCGGAACCCGCTTGACACGCCGCCGGCCGAAGTGAAGTTCATGAAGGTTCGGAAGGTGATCCTGGGCGGCCTGGAATACCGGAATCGTGATTCCGGACCTTTGCTTACGCTGTTGAAGGGCATCCTTTCACGCAGGCCAACTTGAGTCCCCGTGGCCGGACTTCCCTGGTACGCGGCGAAAATCAAATCTTCTTCAGTCCGTTCAAGCGTGTTCACGATTTGTGTTGCCGAAAGGGCCTCCGGGTAATAATCTATGTCTGAACACTACGCGTCAGGTCGCGGTTTCCCGGCGGAAGTTGAATTGGACTGCTGTTTCGGGGATCTGGCATTGGCCGTCACACTCGAGTGGCCAGGTTCCCGGGGGCTTTTGAAGACATGGGCGAAAGGCTAACACGACAGGCTGAAAGGGCAAAAAGGGCCATCAAGTCCATCGGAAGGGATGACAGGGCATCGACCTCGGCAGCCACGGCAGATTCGGCCGGCTCGCCAGAGCATGACATTGCCTGCTGGCGTACCCGCGCCCTTGACTGCGAGCGGATGCTTCGATCGATCAACGGCCTGATCTTCCGCCTTGTCAGGGACGGCGCCGGCGGATACGAATTCACGTTCATCGAGGGCGGGGCCATTGGAAGCGCAGTCTATTCTTCCGAAACCTGGCGTGGCCGCAAGCTTTCCGAAGCCGCTCCAACCGACCTTTATCCGACTGTCGCCGCGGCGATTGAGGTCGCTTTTGCCGGCGGCCGCGGACTTTACGAGGACAGGGGATTCCCGGCAGGCGGATGCAGCGAGGGCGTGGTTCTTCCGTTTTCCCGCGATGCCGAAGGCAACGTGACCGAGGTGGTATGTACCCTGCTCGATGTTTCGGCCAGGAAGATGGCCGAAATGGAGTCCAGGGAAAAGCAGGAACGTCTTGAAGCCCTTGTGTCGGCCCTTCCCGACCTGGTCTTCATCTTTGACCGTGAAGGCACCTTCGTCGGATACAACATCGCGAACGAGGAAAAGCTGCTGGCTTCGCCCGGGAACTTTCTGGGCGCCAGGCTGGAGGACATTCTTCCCGCGGAAGTCGCCGATGTTTCCAGGCGTACCCTGAACAACGTGGTTCTGACCGGTCAGAAGGGGGAATTCCATTACCGGCTTGATCTTGATGGCGTGGAACACTATTTCCATGCCCGTATGGTGCCGTTTGCCGGCGACAAGGTAATGGCGGTCGTCCGGAACGTCAGCGAGATTGTCGAAACGATTCGCCAGGATCGGATGAAGGGTGTCCAGCTTGACATCATGGCCCGTGTTTCCCGCCTGGGGTACTGGTCAACCAATGTCCGGCAGAGAAAGATTTACTGGAGTCCCGAGGCATTCGATCTGGTCGGCCTTGATGCCGTTGACGAGGTAACGCCCGAATGGATCGGCCAGGTTCTGGGGTCGAATACCCTGGAAGTAATCAAGTCGGCCATCCTTGACGCGGTGACGATGCGCAGGTTCCGGCAGATCGAAATCAGGCGCGAGCTTGGCGGCGGTCGGATCAGATACCTTGTGATGAGCATGGAACCGGTCATCATGGAAGACGGCGTGGTCGAGGAGCTGCATGGAACCGTCCAGGACATCACCGCGCTTCGCGAGCTTGAATTCCAGATGCACCACTTGCAGAAGATTGATTCCCTGGGGCGGGTGGCCGGTGCCATGGCCCACGATTTCAACAATATGCTCCAGATAATCAACGGCTATGGCGAGTGCCTGCGGAAGTTCGTCGCGACCGATCCGACCGCGTCGTCCTATCTGAACGCGATGCTGGACGCGTCCGACAGAACCAAGGATCTGGTCGCCAGTATCTTGAGTTTTTCCAGGCGAACCGAGCCGGTGATGCACGAAATGCCCCTTGATCAGTTCGTGGCCGATACCATGAACATGGTCAAGCCGCTGATGGGTGCGTCGGTGCGAATCGAATTGCAGTCAAGCGGGTGTGAGTGCGGCGTTCGGCTGGAAAAGTCGGCGTTCACCCAGGTGCTTGTGAACCTTGCGGTAAATGCGCGGGACGCGATGGCCGACGGAGGCGTGTTGACTTTCAGAACATCGTGCATCGATGACGAACCGGAGCGGACGCGGATCAAGGCAAGGTGGCCGTGGCTGGAATCCGGCCAGATCGCGTCGATCGAGATCCGCGACACCGGTTGTGGAATCCCGGAAGAGAATCTGGAAAGGATATTTGCCCCGTTCTTTTCGACCAAGGCCGAGGGCGCGGGAACCGGCCTGGGCCTTTCGACCGCCAGCCAGATCGTTTCCAGGCACGGCGGCGCCCTGTTCGTGAAGGAAACCGGATCCGGCGGCACCACTTTCCAGGTGCTTCTGCCCGCATTCAGCCTGTGATTCTGCGGCGTATCGCCTTCCATTGATTGAAGCCGGATGGACTTGACGGGTAAAGCGCCATGTGACGCTCGGCAATCGCGGCGCGCGTTAGTGTTCCCGCCATCGGGGGCAGAAGGGCCGCCGCCCCTTTTGTCCGCGCGAACGCGCCGGCCTTGGCGGCGAATCCGGCCGGGCCGAATTCAGGGCGCATCTTCCAGAAGGCCGGCCCTCGAAGGCCGCCTTGTCGGAAGAAGTCCAGCATCGGATCGCGCGGCGCCGAAAACACGAAGGACTTCAAGGCGTCCAGGAAGGCCAGTTCCGCATTGGCCCTGAAGAAATCTCTTGGGTATGACCACAGATCCGATGCTTCGAAGCGACCCTTCATCATGGCGTCGTGGGCGGTGTCGGCCGCGATGATGGCTGCGTCGATCGCAACCGTCATCCCGGAACCGTTGATCGGGTTCGCCATGCACGCCGAATCGCCAAGCAGCATGAATCCGGGCGCGACGATGCCGTCAAACGGGCGCCGAAGCGGGATGACCGCACTGGTTCCCGGCCTGACCCAGTCACCGATGCCGCCCTGGCGCGCAATCATGTCCATCGCGACCGTTTCCGGGTCTTCCGCGCCCCGGGATCCGCCAAGCGATCCGGCAAAGATATCGACGAGCCCGTCCGGTTCGCGGCTGATCCAGGATGTGCTGTTGCCTTGTCCCATGCAGATGACCGAGTCGCCGCCGACGCTGGTGTCTGTGGCGATCCCCCGCCATGTGTGCATGAAGGATTCGGGCGGGATCTCGGTTTCGAAGCCCCACCTTGCGGCGACTGCGGGATCGAAGCGGCGCCGCAGGACCGCGGCGGCACCGCTTGCGTCGATGGTCAGCGGTGCCTTCACCCTGGCGGCATGGTCGCCGGCCGTGGCCAGTGTTACCCCTTTGCAGCGTCCGTTTTCCAGGATCGGTCCCGTGACGTGGCACCCGAACCGGATCTCGACATCGGCCTGGGTCGCCCATCGAACCATGCGCGTGGCAAGCAGCCTTCGCTCGACATTGACCATGTCGTCCGGCATGCGGGCGACCACGGGGTAAGTCCGCCCAAGAACGTTCATTTTGAATGTGAATGGCGTTCTGGCTTCGGGCGGTTCGGGCCTTGCCAGACCCAGGACGTCAAAGGATCGCAGTTCGATCGTGTCCCACCAGTCGTGGCCAAGGTGTTCCGGATTCGCGGATTCCAGTACTACCACCCGATACCCGTAACCAGCCATCCTGGTCGCGAAGGAAAGACCGGCCACGCCGGCCCCGACAACAACTGCGTCATATTTTACTGCCATGAATCACCGGCCTGGAGTCGTGTGGATGATACCGGCTTTTGTGCGGTGCGTCACGAAATCGGACGCCCTGTGGCCGTGGTCAGCCGAAGAAGACGCGGGCAAAGATGATTGCGGCGGCGATTCCGGTAAGGTCGGCCAGCAGGGCGGGGAACAGCGCGTGCCTGATCTTCGTTATGCCGACCGATCCGAAGTACACGGCGAGCACATAAAACGTCGTTTCGGTGCTGCCCTGCATGATGCCAGCAAGGTACGCCGGGAATCCGTTCGGGGCGTTCGCGGTGATTTCGGACATCAGCGCGAACGATCCGGAGCCGGTCAGGGGGCGCAGGATGGCGATGGGAAGAACCTCGGATGGAAGACCGACAAGGCTGGTCAGCGGATCAAGAGCCGACGTGACCATTTCGAACGCTCCGGACGCCCTGAAGATGCCGATCGCGACCAGGATCATTACCAGATATGGAATGATTCGAACGGCGGTCTGGAATCCTTCACGCCCGCCGTCGCAGGCGGCCTCATAAACGTTGACGCCGCGCCTGTAGCCGAAAAGAAGGATCGCGACCATGATCAGGGGAATCATCCACCATTTCACGATTTCGCCTGGCATGCCCGACATGTCGCCGTTGACGAGGCGCCAGACGATGGCGGCAAGCGCAAGGAGTACGACCAGGATCGGAACCAGTCTGTTAATCAGGGAATCGGGCACCGTCGTGGTCGCCGACGCTTCGTTCGGGGCGGTGACGGTGGTCGGATCGTCAGCCGCCGGAATCGTCGCCCCGCCGCCACCTGCCGACGCGGTTGCCGGCGCGTCCGCCGAACCGTCGTGCCCGGTCTTGTCGGCAGCCGGATCCGGGCGAAGGCGGTTGATCAGAAGGCCGACAGCAATGGCAACGGTCGTGGAACAGATGGTCGCAAGCAGGCCCGGCACCAGTATGTCTGCCGGGTTGGATGCTCCGGCGGCAGCCCGAACCCCGATCACCCCAAGCGGGAGGATGGCGATGCTGCTGGTATTGATGGCCAGGAAAAGTATCATCGCGTTTGTCGCCTGACCCGGTGTGCGATTCAGGCGGTTCAGTTCCATCATCGCCTTGATCCCCAGTGGAGTCGCCGCGTTACCCAGGCCGAGCATGTTGGCCGAGAAGTTCATCACCATGGCGCCAAGCGCGGGGTGTCCTTCGGGAATCGAGGGGAAAATCCGTCGCATCACGGGCTTCAGACCATTGGCGATCATCGTCATCAACCCGCCGGCTTCGGCAATCTTCGTCAGCCCGAGCCACAGCGTCATGACGCCGATAAGCTTCAGGGCAAGTTCGACGGCCAGGGCCGCGGATTCGAAGCCGGCCTTGGTCACGTCTTCCATGCGTCCGGTCGCGATCGCGGCAAGAATCGGGATGACAATCAGCCAGAACCAGATGTGATTGATGACAGGAGCCTTTTTCTGCATCCCGGCGCCTCGCAAGCGATCGTCCAAAGATAACCGATGAAGACGATTTCCGATAAGCCGGTGCAGGAAGCGGTGCCGTTTGTCGAAGCGTTGTGATATCATTCCGCCATTCTGGTTGAAGGAATCCCTGCCATGAAAATGAAGTTTGCCGGGTGCTGCATTCTTGGTTGCCTGTTCCTTGCCGTGGGTTGCGGCGACGGTTCGTCGAGCGGAAATGATCTCGGGCCTGACGTTGTCGGCGATACGGTCGTGGGCGATACGGTTGCAGGCGATACGGTCACGCCCGATGTCCCTGTCGATACTGCCGTCGAGACGACCGAACCGATTCCGATCGACTGGGAAGCCTTCCTTCATCCCGAAGGCGCCGGGTTCCCGCAGGACGGCAAGAAAAGGGTAATGATCCTGCACACCAACGATATCCATTCGCATGTGAACGGTACCGGCCCGGTTCTGGACTACACGCCGGAAACGATCATGGACGACGACACGATCGGCGGGTTCGCCAGGATCGCCTCGCTGATCGAGCGCCAGAAGGCGTGGATTGATGAAAACGTCGGCATGGCCATCATGGACGCCGGCGATTTCAGTTTCGGAACCGCTTTCACGGCGCTTGCCCCTTCGACCGGGCTGGAACTGCGAATGATGGACGAAATGGGATACGTCGGAACGACGATTGGAAACCACGAATTGGACTGGACCCCGGCAGGGCTGGTGGAAGTCCTGAATCAGGGCCTTGAAGGCGCCACGAACATTTCTGTTCTTGCTTCGAACCTGGTCTATTCGGACGAATCGGCCGATGACGACGCCATGGCTGCCCTTGTCGGGGACAAGATCAAGCCGTACAAGGTCGTGACGCTGGAAAACGGCGTGAAGATTGGGATGTTCGGGCTGCTGGGCGTCAACGCCATCAAGCTGTCGCCCAACGCGGAACCGGTAACGGCGCGCGCCCTGAAGGAAACCGCGCTCGAGATGGTCGATACGCTTCGGAATGTCGAGGGTGTCGATCTGGTCATCGCGTTGTCGCACAGCGGTGTATCGGAAGGAACCGCCAAGGGCGAGGACGAGGCCCTTGCCGAGCAGGTTGACGGCATCGACATCATCGTCAGCGGCCACACCCACACCTACATGGAAGATCCGATAATCGTTAAGGATACGGTCATCGTCCAGTCCGCCTGTTACGGAAAGTTCCTGGGCAGGCTTGTGATGGTTCAGGACGGCCAGGGCGGGTGGGATCTTGAATCATGGGAGCCAATCCCCGTGACCGATGAAACTCCGGGTTGGCCCGCCATGATTGAAACCGTCCAGGATTACATGGACATGCTTGGCGACACCGCTTTTGCTTCCCTTGGCCTCGGTTATGCGGATCCGATTGCCACGACCGATTTCGACCTGGTTCCGGTCGAGTTCAAGGAATACAGCCTTGGAAACCTGATTGCCGACGGCGTGCGTTATTCGGCGAAGAAGTTTTCCGGACGCGATTTCGACGTGGCGTTCGAGGCGAACGGCGTCATCCGCGACAGCCTGTTGAAGGGCAAATCCGGCCGGATCACGCTTGGCGACATCGTCCAGGTCGTTCCGCTTGGAATCGGGCCGGACGGCGACATGGGATACCCGATCATCGAGATCTACCTGACCGCCGGTGAACTGAAGACCGCGCTGGAAATCATCGTCGGCGTCGCCGTTTCAATCGCCGATTCGTTCTTCCTGCAGATAAGCGGGCTGAAGTTCGAATACAAGCCGTCGGCCGACTGGTTCTTCATGGTCACCAAGGTTTATATGGCCGATGGAAACGGTGGCTGGATGGCCGAGCCGCTGGACACGTCCGAGGCGAACACGAAGCTGTACCGCGTCGCGACGAACCTTTACATCGGCGAGATGCTTGGCGTCGTCAAGGAGTACCTTGGCGGCATGGTCAGTCTGGAACCGAAGAACGCGGAAGGCGTCCCATACGAACACATCAGCGACGCCATCATGGACATCGATCCGGACACGGATGGAATCCAGGAACTGAAGCTGTGGCGCGCGTTCTACCAGTACCTGGCCGACATGGCCGTTCCGGACGGTGCCACTCTTCCCGCCGTTCCCGCGGAATACGGCACCGAGATGGGGCGCATGAAGGCCGTTCCGTGATAATCTTCCGTCGATGGAAGACCTGCTTTTCACACTTCAGTCGGTGATATCGGCGACCGTGCTTAACGGACTGGTCGCGGGCGGTGCATGGCGCCTTGCCGCGGCGGTCGCTCCGGCAAGGGCGGGGCGTCCCGGGTTGTCCGCCCTGGATCGCGCCATCGTGGCCCTGGCCGTCATGACGGCGGCGGTGCTTGCCGCCACGCTCTCGCTTGGCGCCCTCGGCGTTCTTTCCCGCTGGTCGGTCACTGTCTTCGCGGCCGTCTTCGCCGCCGCGGCGTTCCTGTCAACCCGAAGGGCTCCGCGCGAGCCGTTCGTCGGGAAGCTTGTTCTTGCGGCCCTGTCCGGTCTGCGCCAGGACAGGCTGCTTGTCATTGCCGTGCTTCCCGGAGTCGTGGCCCTGACGCTGCTGATGGCCTGGGCCGCCGTCCGTCCGGCATACGGCTTTGATCCGTTGAATTACCATCTGCCCCTTATGGCATCGGTGTTGCGGTCCGGGTCGCTGGACCCGGTTCACTTCCCGCCGTATTTCGAGACGTTTCCATACTTCACCATGAACGGCGACCTTTCCGCGTTGTGGGCGATGCTTTCAACCGGCGACGCCTCGATGTTGCCGTTTTCCAACGTCGTCCACTTCCTTCTGCTTGGACTGGTTCTGTACGCGTTCGTGCGTGAATCCCTTTCGTCCAGGGCCCCGGCCGCGGCACTTGTCATGGCGTTGCTTACGGTGCCGGCATTCTTCGTCCTGCTTGCCGACGCATACGTTGAAATCCAGTTGTGGGCGTTCATGTTCGCGGCCCTGCGGCTGATTGTCCTGTCCGGACGGAATCGGGCCCATGCAGGGCTTTTTGTGCTGGCCGGCATCATGTGCGGCGCCATGGTCGGCACGAAGCTGACCGGGATTCCGATGGCCGCCGTGCTTCTGGCCGCCTGGCTTTTCTGTACCGAGTCGGCTGGCGCGCGCGCATCGGCCTGGCGCGTCGCCGCCTTCCTTGGCATGACGGTCGTCTTCGGCGGGTATTTCTACGTCCGGAACATGGTGACGGTGGGATCGCCGGTCTATCCGTTCCCGATGTCGATCGGCGGCCTGCAACTGTTTGACGGCGACGCGGAGCATGCGGCCAGGGTCGGGGGAACCACGATCAGGCGCTTCCTGGTGCCCCTTGTCTTTTCGGGCGAGCTTTTCAAGGCCATTGTCGGCACAAGAACGCCGCCGAGTTCGTCGTGGGGGCTCGGTGTCACCGGTCCGTTCTTCATCCTGGCCGCATTCGCGTCCTTCATTCACGTCTTCCGGGCGGCCCGCAGCCGGGCCAGGGAAAGTCGATCCGCGTGGCTTGGGCCGGTCTTCCTGGGCGCGTCGCTGCTTGCAATCGTCGTCTATCTGCACCTTCCCTGGTGTGCGCCGTATCTGTACGGGAACGTTCGCTTCGTCTATCCCGCGGTGCCTTTCGCGGCGCTGGCGTTTGTTTCAATTCCGGGGGTGGCCGCGGTCAGGCGATGGTTTGTCGTTGGCGTCTGCCTGGTTCTTCAGTTGCTATCCTTCCTTTTCGCGACCGTTCCGACAACGACCGGTGCCGTTGTCACGGCACTCGTCGTGGTTGTCGCGGTCGGCATCGTTTCATGGAAGTCGAACAGGCCATGGTTCGTCCGAATGGCGCCCTGGCTGCCGGCGGTGGTCGCATTCGTGGCGGTTCTTGCGGCATTGATGCTTCGGATTCCTTCCGTGCATGCTTACGGGCAGCCCGGCATTGTATCGGGGCCGGCCCTGTGGGCGTCCGAACGTGCCGAATGCGTTGCCGAACTTGACCGGGTGCTCGACCGCGGACCTTTTGCCGTTACTATGGCCCGGGGCGCCCCGCACGCATGGTTCCTGTTTCCCCTGCTTGGCGAAAGGTTCCAGCGGCAGCCCGTATATGTCGATATCAGCCGTCAGGGCGCCGCGGGGGCCTTGAAGTCCGCCGACTCGCTGCCCGGGTTTCCCGGCGCCGATCGTGATTTCTGGATTTCGGGGATGCGGGCTTCCGGCGCGCGTGTCCTGGTCGTTCTGAATGATCCGGAGGACGTCGAGATCGGGCGCACGCCGGTTGAACTGGAATGGGTCGGGCAGATGCCTGAAACGTTTTTCACCGTCTTCAGTGGAAAGTACTGCAGCATCTTTTCCTTTGAACGGGAAGATGCGGCCGCGGGGGAATGACCGTCATGAACGTATTCGCCGTCGGGGTGCTTGCCAGCCTGCTCGCCGGACTTGCCACCGCGGTGGGGGCGCTTCCGGCCATCTTTTTCAGGAATGTCGGCAAGGCCACCCAGAATATCCTGCTTGGGTTCGGCGCTGGCGTCATGCTGGCGGCCACTTCGTTTTCCCTGATCATCCCGGCGCTTGACCATGCCGGGGACGGGGTCGGCGCGGCTTTGAAGGTGGCCGCGGGAATCGTATTTGGCGGGTTCTTCCTGTGGCTCGCTGACCGCATCCTTCCGCACGAGCATTTCACCAACGGCCCGGAAGGTTCCGATTCAAAAAGGCTTCGCCGCATCTGGCTGTTCGTGATCGCGATCGTCATCCACAATTTCCCCGAGGGCCTTGCCGTCGGGGTCGGTTTCGGGGCGGGCAGCTTCAGCGACGGTCTTTCGCTGGCAATCGGAATCGGCTTGCAGAACATGCCGGAAGGCCTGGTCGTCGCGCTGGCCCTTCTGGGCGAGAAGTACGGCCTTGGAAAGGCGCTCGGGGTGGCCCTGCTTTCCGGGCTGGTCGAGCCGATTGGCGGGGCGTTCGGTGCCGGGCTTGTGTCGGTGTTCGGCCAGGTGCTTCCGCTGGCGCTCGCCTTTGCTGCGGGCGCCATGCTTTACGTGGTCAGCGATGAAATCATCCCGGAAATTCACAGCGAGCAGAAGACGGCCGGGGCGACCTGGGGACTGGTTATCGGCTTCATAATAATGATGATTCTTGATGTAAGCCTTGGATGATTGCCGAATTGGGCTAGAATCAATCGGTCTTATCACCTTCGGGAAGAGGTTCGTATGAAAAAGGTTCCGTTCGTTCCGGCGTTTTCCGGCGGTCATCGGTGGGCCTTCGCCAGGATTGGCGGGTTTAACCAGGTCATGCTGACCACTGGCGACGACCTGCGTCACCTGGGGGAACTGGACGAGAAGCTTTTTTCCGCGCTTTCCTGCCCGACGAAGGGTCTTGAGTACGATGGGGCTACCCTTTCCCTGCTGGATACCGATGCCGACGGCAGGATCCGCGTGGTCGAAATCAAGGCTGCCGTCGCCTGGGTATGTGCGCGTTTGAAGGATCCCGCCGTCATCATGTCCGGAAGCGACACGTTGGAACTGGCGTCGATTGACGATTCCAGACCGGAAGGGGCCGCTTTGCTTGCATCCGCGAAGCACATCCTTTCGTGCATCGGAAAGGGCGATGCGGATCGGATCTGCCTTGCGGACGTGACCAATCGCGCCGCGATCTTCGCCGAGTCCGAATTCAACGGCGACGGCGTCCTGCCCCCCGCGGCGGTCAAGGATGCCGAACTGCGGGCGGTGGTGTCGGACATCCTCAAGGCTGTCGGTGGCTCGTCCGATCGCAGCGGTGCTGCCGGTATCGATGCCGACCGTCTTCAGGACTTCATGGCCCAGGCCGGCGCGTGGGTTGCATGGAAGACGGCACCGGATGCCGACAAGGCGATCCTGCCGCTGGGGGATGCGACCGGCGCGGCGTTTGATGCCTTCGTGGCTGTTCGGGACAAGGTCGAGGATTACTTCGCCAGGTGCCGGCTGGCGGCTTTCGACAAGCGTTCGGTGGCCGCCTTGAACCGCGAGGAAAAGGATTATCTCGCGCTTGCGGCGCGCGACATGAAGATTACCGATGCCGAGATCCAGGCGTTGCCCCTGGCGGCAGTCGATGCCGGGCGTCCGCTTCAGCTTGTCAACGGCGTCAACCCGGCCTGGATTGACCGCATTGCCGCGTTCCGCGAGAAGGTTGCGTCGGCCCTTAATGGCGCACAGCTTTCCTCGATTTCCTGGGAGCAGTGGCAGGCGATTGTCGCGAAGATGGCCCCCTTCCAGGCGTGGGTCGAGGCAAAGCCGGCCGGGGCGGCTGTCGCGGCGCTGGAGGAAATCGGGGTCGAACGTGTCCGTGCGATCACTGGCGGCGAGTATGGCCAGAAGATCACCGACCTTATGGCGGCCGACAAGGCGGTCGAAGGTGAAGCCGCGGCCATCGACGACCTTCAGAAGTTGCTGTATTTCCACAAGAATCTTTTCAAGTTGTTGAAGAACTTCGTGTCGTTCGCCGAGTTTTATCAGCGAAGCGACAAATCCGTTTTCCAGGTCGGAACGCTCTTCATCGACAACCGCAGTTGCGATTTGTGCATACGTGTCAACGACATGGGCAAGCATGCGATGATGGCCGGTTCAAGCCGGATGTTCCTGCTGTATTGCGACTGCGTCAGGCCGTCGGGTGAAAAGATCCAGATTGCGGCGGCAGTCACCGATGGCGACAGCGACGATCTGATCGTCGGAAGGAACGGGATATTCTATGACCGCCAGGGGCGCGACTGGGATGCGACGATAACGAAGATAATCGAAAACCCGATTGGCGTCAGGCAGGCATTCTGGTCGCCGTACAAGCGTCTGATGCGCTTTGTCGAGGAACAGGTCGCGAAAAGGGCCGCGGCTGGCGATGCGGCATCCGAAGACAAACTGAAGGGCGCCGCGCTCGCGGCCCCCGGCGCCGCGAAGGATGCGGCCGACGGTAAGGCCGTTCCACCCGCCAAGTCGAAGTTCGATGTCGGCGTGGTCGCCGCCCTGGGCGTCGCGGTCGGCGGCATCACGGCGGCCTTCGGGGCGTTGATGCAGGCGTTCTTTGGACTTGGCGTCTGGCTGCCGCTTGGCCTGATCGGGATTATCCTGCTGATTTCGGGACCTTCCATGGCAATTGCCGCGCTGAAGCTGCGCCAGAGAAACCTTGGGCCGCTGCTTGATGCGAACGGATGGGCGATTAACGCCAAGGCGCGCGTCAACATCGCATTTGGAAACGGCCTTACAAGGGTCGCGGAACTGCCGGCCGGGGCGACCTGCTCGCTGGTTGATCCTTACGCGAAGAAGAAACGTCCGAAGTGGCCCTGGATCGTTCTGCTGATTGTCGTCCTTCTGGTCGGCGGCGGTCTGTTTGCCTGGAACAAGGGCTGGCTGAACGACTGGCTGCCCGACTCGCTGGATCGCAACCTGCCGAAGGCGGTCGAGACGGTTCCGGCCCCCGCGGCCCCGGCCGCGCAGCCCGCGCCAGCGGCCCCCGCGGCACAGCCGGCACCGACATCTGCACCTGCGGCCACGGCCGGGTAACCCGGGGGTTCCCGATGTCCCTGCACATAGTTTTCGGAAGCGACACCGCCAGGCTGGCGCACCGTCTTGCCAGCGACATCGCCCAATCCACGTCCGGGGCAGGGCTGGCCGGCCTGTTGATGCCGACAAGCGTGCTGGTGCCGAACCGCAACATGGAAAAGTGGCTGCGCTTCGAAATTGCAAGGCACAACGGCATCGCGGCGAACCTGTCGTTTCCATACCTGGAAAACGGCCTGTGGGAACTGGTCGGACGAATCGGCGTCGCGTCGGGGCGCGTTGCGGCCGATCGGTCGGGGCGTCCGATACTGGAAAGGCTGGATCTGGAAACCCTGACCGCCAGGCTTGCGGCGATTCTTCTGCAGGACACCGCGGACCCTTCCCGGATCGATTCGTCGTTTGTCAGTTACTGCATGGCTGGGGGCGGCCCGGGCGACCCCGGGTTTTCCATACGCCTGTGGCAACTTGCCGGGCGGCTGGCCCACCTTTTTCGCGAGTACGAATTCAATCGTTCCGGGATGGTCAGGGAATGGCTGGCGGGAAAAATCGATCCTTCGGCCGGGGAGCTTCACGCAAGACAGGCCGGACTTTACCGCCAGGCTTGCAGTCTGCTGTATTACGACTGGGACGCCCACGCGGCCCGTCCGGCACGGTCGCTGTTCCAGCTTGGCGAGGAAGTGTTCCAGGATCCGGGCCACCGGCATGGTATCAGGAACGATGAACCGGATTGGGGCGAAACCGCAGGGGAAGTTGCGCCCCCCGCGGGAACGCTTCCCGGAACCGTTTTCATATTCGGTCTTTCGACGCTTTCGCGTTATCACTGCCGCCTGCTGTGGAAAATTTCCAGGCGGTGCGACATCAGGCTTTATCACGTCAACGGCTGTCACGAGTTCTGGCAGGACGTTTCGACGCCGTTCGAGGAACGCTGGCACAGGATCCGAGCCGCGCGTGTCGTTTCGGTGCCGGATGGCCAGGGCCAGGAACTGGCACTCGACAACGACCTGGACGACAACCTTCTGTTGAAGGCATGGGGAAAGGCCGGTCGCGAGACGGTACGCCTTCTTTCGGAACTGGAGGATCAGCCCTCCGGCGTGACGACCGAATGGGTTGACGAACCGGAAATCGATTTTGACCGCGCGACGGTGCTTGATCGCGTACGGCACGGCATCCGGACAAGGTCGTCGCAGGTCGGCAGGACGGTCGCCGACGACAGCCTTGTCGTCTTGAAGTGTCCCGGCAGGCTGCGCGAGGTCGAGGCCGTCGCCGAACGGATCACCGCCTTGCTGCAGGCCGATCCTGACCTGAAACTTTCCGACATCGTCGTGCTTGTAACCGACATGGCCTCCTACAAGCCGCTGATATCCCAGGTTTTTGATCGCGATCGAAGCCGGCCTGACAACGTCTGGGATCCCATTCCGTACAACCTTGCGGACTCGACCGCCGGCACCGACAGCGTCTATGCGGCGGCGGTCGAGGCGATGCTGAACCTGGCCGGCGGCGATTTTTCAAGGGGTGCCGTATTCAGGCTTCTTTTCAATCCGTGCTTCATGGCGGCGGCCGGTGTGGGGCCGGCAACCGTCGAGGGCTGGGCCGGGCTGGCCGACAGGCTGGGGATCTTCCACGATTTTCATCCACAGGCGTCCGGGGAGGGCGCGTTCACCTGGTCGGACGCATTCGCCAGGTTGCGCCTTGGCAAGGTGATGATTCCGGACGATGAACGTCCGGCCCCGGAACCGGACGATCCGAATCCCTTTGCTGCTGTATGGCCATTCATGCCGGCGGACGCGGACGGGCTTGACGCCGAATCGTTCTGCACCGTCGTCGAGTCCCTGGCCGCAAGGCTGGAGGTTTTGAGAACTCCTTTGATGCCGGTTGCCGATTGGGGAATGGCGCTGACGTCGCTCTTCGACGACTTCCTGTCCGTTCCCGCCGATCGCAAGCCCGAGGAACTTGTTCGCCAGTCGTTGGTGTCTGGATTGCAGTTCTATTTCGGCGGCCGGTCGATACTGGATTCCAGCCTGAAGACCGTCGGCGCCAGCGAAGAAAACCGGTTGATTCCGGCGCACCTGGCCTTCGAGATTGTTCGCGGTCTTGCCGGAAGCATCCCGACCGGGCGCGGCGCATATCTGTCCGAGGGCGTGACTGTCGCGACACTGAAGCCGATGCGCCCGATTCCGTTCAAGGTGACATTCATCCTTGGCCTGGAGGAGGGCGGTTTCCCGGGGGCCGCGCGGGAATCGTCGCTTGACCTTCGAGGCGGCGACAGACGGATTGGCGACGTGACTACGCCGGACTCGGGTCGTCACATGTTCATGGAGACGCTGCTTTCGACCACGCAGAGCCTGGTGTTGAGCTATGACGCATGGGACACGATGAAGGACGAGCGTCACCAGCCGTGTTCGGTGGTTCGCCAGCTTATCGATTTCGTCGAGGCGAACGTGCTGCCGGGGCAGGGCGACGACGGTGGTTTCAAGGAACTGGAAATTCCCCTTTCGCCATGGGGTGAAAGATACCTTGGCGCCGACGCGCCGGTTCCGCAGGGTGCGACACGAATCGCCGACAGGCTTGTGGCCGGGCTGCTTGGGGCCGCAGGTTCCGCGCGCGCGCCCGGGCTGGCCGCGGCGATTGAAGGGGCTGTCGGGAATGTCGCCGTTTCCGGACGTGACAGGCAGCTTCTCCGGGCGGCGCTTGATCTGGTTTCCGACCATCGCGATTGCCCGCGCGCAGATGGACCCGCGATGGCTGAACCTGGTGATTCGTCCACGCCCGAATATGATTCCGGGCCGATCACCGTAACCATCCAGGAACTGAACCGCTTCCTGCGCGATCCGTTGAAGGCCCGGCTGGCCCGGTTCTTCGGGCGCCAGGACGACCTGGATAAGCCCGATCCGTCCGGCCTGGAAGATGAAGGATTCGAATTCGAGACGTTTACCGGTCGAACACTGAAGGAAAACTGGCTGAAGGACATCCTGGGCGGCATGGATCCGGATCGGGCGTGGGCGCGGCTTGAAAATTCGGGTCGAGCCCTTTCCATGAGATCCAGCGCGCCTTCACCGTATTTCCGTCAGCTTTCCGAACTGGGCGTCAGGAAGGCACTTTCCAACACACCCGAAGCGATCATGGATTCGATTGGGGGCATGAAACCCCTTTCCGAGGCCGTGATGGGGCAGGTTTCCTTCTCAAGGGGGGCTCCGGGATTGCGGCTTGCGCCCGCATCGTTCTCGGCCAGGATATCGAAACCGGACGGAAGCAGTATCGACATGGCCGTCGAAGTGACCGGGCGGGTCGATTTCGTGGTTCCGGATCTGGATGGATTGCCCTTGATTATCGGAAATGTCAGTGCTTCCGGGGCCAGCGAAACCGGGCCGTTCCCCCGGGCATTGATCATGCCGACCCTGTTTGGAATCGTGGCCGGAATCGGCGCCGGGCGGCGTGAAATCGACTTCGGCGCCGTTGTAGTGTGTGCCGACAAGAACGTCGCCAGGCGGATCAAGGTGCCGGTTTCAACCGCCGCGGGATGGATTGAAGGCCTGATTTCCGATTACCTTGACTGTCGCAGGATCCTGGAAAACCTGCCGTATGACGTGGCGGTCAAATATGCAGGCTTAAGCCCCGACGAACCGGAGGACGAGGACTTCCGGCGCGCGATGCGGGCCAGGATTGAAAAGGGCAGCCAGGGTGGCTGGGCAACCCAGCCGATCAACGCTTTGCAGAAACTGGTCTGGGATCGGACCGTGCTGCCGGAACGGATCCGGGAAACGATTGAATCGCGGTACGGCCTGCTGTGGCGTTGCGGCGGGGGTGGCGCATGATCACGCTGACCAGTTCGACCGGCGTCACGATGGACCTTTCCGGCGTCATTGATCGGCACGCCGTCATCCAGGCATCCGCTGGAACCGGAAAGACTTATACCCTTGAACACATCGTCCTTCAGATTCTTCTGGATTTTCCGGATGTTTCGCTTCGCAACATACTCCTGGTCACCTACACTGAAAAGGCGGCCGGCGAACTGAAGCAGAGGATTCGCAAGCGGTTGATGGACACGGCCGGCGGGAAGGACGTTTCGCCCGCCACGGCCGCCAGGCTGCGCATCGAACTGGACGATTTCGAGTCGGCGTCGATATCGACAATCCACGCATTCTGTAATCGTGTACTGATGGAGTTTGCTTTCGAGAATTCCCGTCCGCTTGAGCTTCAGCAGGGCGGCGATTCCGATATGCGGTCGCGCCTGTTGAACCGGATTGTCAGGGATGAATGGCCGCGGATTGACCCCCGGAGGATGAACGCCAAAGGTACTCTGCCGATTGCTTCGGAAGCGTTGGGCAGGTTGCGCGAAGTCTTGAATGTCGCGGGGGAAAAGCGGTCCCTGGACGGCCTGCTGCCGGAATTTGACGGTGACCTGGCGGATGCGGTCAGCACAGCCCAGATTCTTGCGTGGACCACTTCCGCCCTTTGCGCCGCCGTGGCGCGGGAAAAGATGGCATCGTCGCTGGTGACTTTCGGCGACATGATTTCCGACGTGAGATCCGCTCTGACCATGCCGGGGCCGGCGGGGCGCGCCCTGCTCGAACGCCTGCGGAAGCGGTTCCTGTTCGGCATAGTCGATGAATTCCAGGATACCGACCCGGACCAGTGGGACATATTCAGGACGGTTTTTGTTGAAGGGGGCGGACCGAACCGGCTGATTGTGGTCGGCGACCCGAAGCAGGCCATTTACGGCTTCCGTGGCGCCGACTTGCGAACGTACCTTTCAGCCTGTTCGGAAATTGAGCGGCGCGGCGGCAACATCTTGAGCCTTCAGACGAACTACCGTTCTTCCGTACCGATGATTGAAGGTTTTAACGGAATTTTCCGGGACACCGGCTGGTTCGGGACCGACATCGAGTGTCCGGAATTGCTGGCCCCGGCGGATGGAAGGCCGCAGGATCTGCTGGCCGACGCGTCCGGGCGGGCCGCGGTGGTTCCGGTTCACATCATGAGGCCTGGTGAAAAGGGCAAGCTGGAGGTCGATGAGGCCCGTTACAGAACCGCGCGATTCATCGCGAAGGAGATCTCCCGGCTGACCGGATCCGGCGGGATCATTCTGCCCGGGCGCGCCGGTCAGGGGCCGCGGCCGCTTGGCCTGGACGACATTTGCATCCTTATCCAGAAGAACGATGACTTCCGGCTGATTTCAAGGCTGCTGCGCGCCGAGGGCATCCCGCACGCCCAGTACAAGCAGAAGAAGCTTTACGAATCGGCCGAGGCGGAAAACGTGCTTGTCCTGCTGAAGGCGATTTCACGGCTTGGTGCGGGTCCAGGTTCCCAGTCAATCGATTCCGTGCTTCTTACCAGATTCTTCCTTGATCGCCCGGATCCGGCCGACATGCTTGAACCCGAACGGCGGAACCACGCGGCCCGTACTCTTGAAGCCTGGCGGGCCCTGGCGATTGATCGGAACTGGGCGATGTTCTTCGAGGCAATTTCGCGCGATACAGCCCTTTTCGTGCGGGAAGCGGCCGAATTCGACGGTGAAAGACGGCTCGCGAATTTCAGGCAGATATTCGGGGAACTTGCTTCGTTCGCCGATTCCGGATCGCTGGATCTTCACGGGCTGATCGGTCGCATGGAACAGTTGAAGGCCGGTTCAGGTGACGAGGAAGAATCGACAATGGCCCGTCTGGAATCGGAACAGCCCAGGGTCAGGGTATTGACGATTCACGCGGCAAAGGGGCTCGAGTTCCCGATCGTGTTCGTCGCGGCGGGCTTTTCCGGCCCCAGGTCGGGGAAGTCGTGCAGGGGCTATATCGGCCGTGACAGGTATTTCAGTTTTGAACGACCTTATCCCGGACTTGTCGAGGACAACGACCTTCCAAGGCTGTTTTACGTGGCTCTGACGCGGGCCATGTACAAGCTGTACGTGCCAACGGACTGGACGCCATCGAAGAACGACGGCGCCCCGATATGCACCTTCATCAAGGCCGGGCTGGCCAGGCTGGCGCAGTTGACCGAATCCGGCGGGCGGGTTCGAAGCGATGTGGATTGTGGCGGCATTCCGATCGGGTCGGTAGCCCCCGAAATCGTCTGCGTGGATGATTCCGGAAAGCGTCAGGAAGGATCCGCTTCACCCCATCCAATGCTGCCCGACCTGACCCCTGGCGCGCAGATTCGCTGGCCGCTGCGCCGTCTGTGGGTTGATTCGTATTCGTCGCTGACCGGGCTTGCGGGACGAGCCCAGTTCGATGTCGAGGGGATGGCGGGCTCAAGGGCGGATGATGCCACCGACGACGAGGCGATTGAACCCATGATCGGCGCGCCCACCACCGCCGATGCGGCCGGGATCCAGGCTACGCCCCTGCTGATGGCCGGACGGCACACCGGAGACGCGTTTCACCAGTTGATGCAGGATATCGCCTGCGGGCGCGCCGGCGATGACGGAAATCCCCTGGATTTCAGTGATTTTGCCCGGCTTGATTCCCCGGCCGCCATAATGGCGTCAAACGTCGGTTCCCTGATCATCCAGAAGATGAAAAGCAACGGCGTTCCGCTGAAATTCGGGCAGCCAGGACCTGACGGTTCCGTCGATTCGTCCGAACTGCAGTTCGCCTCGCTGGTCTGGTCGGCATTGCGTGGACATCTGGGGGATTCGGCCCCGCTCGATTTCAGCATTTCGGATCTGTCGTCATCCGACACGCTCGCGGAAGTGGAATTCCATCTTGACGAGTCTCGGTTCGGTTCGGGCCCGCTGGCGCCCGGCAACATGGCCGATGGAATTCCACCGTGGCGAAGCGGGCTGCTGAACGGCGTCATCGACCTTGTTTTCCAGAAGGACGGTCGATTCTGGTTTCTTGACTGGAAGACGACCTCGGTCAGGGACGAAGGCGGGCGGAATCCGGACTGGTCCGCCGGGGCGATATCAAGGGCCATGCGTGACAACGGCTATATCGTCCAGGCCCACGTTTATCGAATCGCGATGCTTCAGTGGCTTGAATCGGTGTTCGGGCCGGGTTCCGGACACCTGCTTGCCGGCGGGCTGTTCCTGTTCGTCCGCGGCATGGGCCCGCCAGGTCGCGGGGTCTGGAACAGCCGGGAAATCTTTACGGATACGGACGGTTCCGAGTCAAGGCTGTTCGTCCGGAAGCTGCTGGCCCGCAGCGCGGCGCACGCCGCCGGAAGGGGGCGCGAATGACGAAAGGCCTTTCGTGGCTGGACGCGCTGGGCTGGCGGCCCGGGTTCATGATTGATGCGCGCGTGGCCGAGATGTATCGGCGTGCCGTCGAAAACGACCTGATCTCGCCCGATGATGCGCTGGCCTGTCGCGATATTCTTGCGATTGCCGGATGGCGCGTTGCGGACGCCGAGGCCGATTTTGCCGTGAACTGCCTGATGGCCGGTCTTTTTTCCGTGTGCAACCAGGGAAGTCTGTGTCTTCCGCTTGACGTGGGCACGCTTGAAACCGAGTTCGGCCGCCTGCTTGCGACAACCGGTGACGTTGTCGATTCGCTGCCGTCCGCCGGCCACGTGGCGGCGCGCGCGGCGTCCCTGATTGACGATGGATTGCCGCTTTTTGCGAATCCGGATGGGTGGGATCCGTATCCGCTGGTCACCGATGGACGATTTCTGTGGTTTTCCCGGCACCACGTCCATGAAACCGGGCTGAATGCCGCACTGCAAAGGCTTGCCCTGACGCCTGGCGGCCAGTTCGTGTCCAGCCCGCTGTCGGGAATGGATCTGGAAAGCGTTGTCAGCCAGGTCGGGGCCGGAAGGGAAGGGCGGGATCTTAACGAACGGCAGAAGTCCGCGGTTATGAAGGCCCTTGTGAAGAGGTTCGTCGTGGTGTCGGGCGGTCCCGGTACCGGCAAGACCAGGATCCTGGCCGCATTGTTGCGCGCCTGGTGTCTGTGCGGGGCGGTTCCCGGCGAGATGTTGCTGGTGGCGCCGACCGGTCGTGCCGGAAGGCGCATGGGTGAGTCGATCAGCGCCGCCATTGACGACGCAATAATCGGTCCTGACGAGTTCCAGGTCGAGGACATCCGTGGCCTGACCGGAAGCACGATACACAGGGCGCTTGGTTTCAGGCCGTCCTGGAACGATTTCAGGTTTGGTTCCGACAACCCGCTGCCGCATCGGTATGTGGTCTGCGACGAGGTGTCGATGGTTGACGCCGCGTTGATGAACCGTCTTCTGCAGGCAGTCCGTCCGGACGCGCGCGTCGTCTTTCTTGGCGATCGCGACCAGCTTCCATCAGTCGATTCCGGCACGGTTCTGGCCGATATCATCCCGCGTGGCGACGTGTCCGGGCCGATGAAGGATTCGATCGTAATGTTGTCGCAGTCGTATCGAGCCGGGGGCCAGGTACTTTCGCTTGCCGGTGTCGCCAATGCCGGTGACGGCCAGCGATTTCTTGATCGGGCCGGTCGCCTTGCCGACCGCGTTCCGGATCGCGACGAATGGGGGCTTCCTGGTGCCGCATGCGTGATCCTGCGACCGGATTACCCCAGACAGGGCGGGATTGGCCCGATGCTGGAATCCTGGGTTTCGTGGATTTACGGTTGTCGGCCGGAAGCCGGCTCTATTGGCCGTGCGTTTGAGGCCCTGGCAGCCCGCCGGCTCGATACGCGGTTCGCGCCGGGTTCGGAAGACGCTGTGGTGATGAACGGACTTTTCAGGGCACTGCAAATGGGCCGTATTCTGTGCGTGCTTCGCGACGGGCCGGAAGGTGTGGTCGGCATCAACCGCGCAATCGCAAGGCTTGCCGGGGGCCGCGACGGGTTGTTTGCCGGGGGCCGCGACGGGTTGTTTGCCGGGTGCCCGGTGCTGGTTACCCGCAATATCGCGGCCCAGGGGCTCTTTAACGGCGATGTCGGCATGGTCATGAATGATCTGGACGGCCAGCCGGTCGCCATCTTTGATGACGGCGTCGTCTTCAGGTCATTCCCGGTGCAGTCGATTCCGGGTCTGGAACCGGCGTTCGCAACCACGGTGCACAAAAGCCAGGGCTCCGAATACGGTAATGTGCTGCTTTTCCTGCCATCCAGGGCGGATCATCCACTGCTTGTCCGCGAGATTCTTTACACGGCCATGACCCGGGCAAAGAACAATGTCTGGATACACGGAACCGACGAAAGCATCCGTGGCGCCATATCCAGAAAGGTATCCAGGTACTCCGGAATATCCCCCTGGAACCGCCCCAATCCGCCCCACGATCCGATCCACACCATGCCCCGTACTGGCGAATGAAAATGTTGATGAAGATTGCGCCGGGAAGTTTCAGGTGCCGCAGGCTGCCGAGCCGGTGTCGTCAAATACCGACAACTCCGGGTACAGGTACTGGCAGGTCGGGGTATCGCAGTACTGGTCATTGGCCCATCCGCACGGATCGGCAGCCGCGCACGTGCATTCCGAATACACGCCGAAGTCACACTGGTTCTGGACCGCGTCGCTGTCAACGCAACTGTAATTGACGCATGAACACTGGTACTGTTCGCTCATATCCACAAAGCACCACTGTTCCGGGTCGAGCTCGGCACCAAGATAATCGCAGAAGTCGGTGCAAGGCAGCGATTCGAAGTATCCCTCATAGCACCAGCACAGCCCCTGATCGTTGTCGCAGTACGCGATTCCTTCATCCGGGTCGCATTCGCCGCCGCAGTCGCAGTCGTTCGGTTCGGTGAAGGAATCCTCGGGGAATTCCAGTTCGCATATCTTGTCGCACCAGCCGTCATTGTCCCAGTTGCACGGGTCGGCAGCCGCGCATGTGCACGGCGTGTATGAATAAGCGTTGCACTGGGACGTCGTCAGATCCGTTCTGGTGCAGTCGAATTCGCAACTGCAGTATTCGGCCCCGTCGTCATTGATGCACTGTGAGCCGACCATGTTGCTGTTGGCGCATGCGTCGGCGCAGTTGAATGCCATCCATTCCCCGTCCTCGCCGCAGAAACACACGGAAAGCCCATCTTCGGAACACCACATGGCGTCGGTTCCGTAAGTGCATGAACCGGTGCATCCCTCGACATCGACGGTGTCGGTCTGGTTTCCGGTATCCGTTGGCACGTTGGTATCCGTTGGCACGTTGGTGTCGGTCGGCACGTTGGTGTCCGTTGGCACGTTGGTGTCCGTCGGCACGTTGGTGTCGGTCGGCACGTTGGTGTCCGTCGGCACGTTGGTGTCGGTCGGCACGTTGGTGTCCGTCGGCACGTTGGTGTCCGTCGGCACGTTGGTGTCCGTGCCGGTACCGTGATCGACCGGAACGTTCTGATCCCGATCGTCCGCATCAGGGTTGACGACGAGGTCGGGCTGGTTAGTGTCGAAAGGAATGAAGATGTCTTGAAGCACGTCGTTGGTTGAGATGTTATCCCCGCCACAGCCGGCCACAAGAAGGAACATTCCAGCCAGCACCAGAATCGTGATCTTTGCCTTCATTCGATTTCCCCCCGAGTGTTTTCAGTCCGTCCATGAACCTGCGATGAGTCCACCGAGGCCCGCCTTTCGACGATACGGTTTCTAAGGTACAGCAGGATGTCGATCAGCACAAGGGAACCGTTGAAAATGTAAAGGGATATCACCGGGTCACGGTTGCAGTTGGCCTTGTGGACGATTCCGGCGGCATATCCGGCAAGGATAACCAGCAGGAACACCAGGCTCTTGCCACTTGTGCTTCGTGAACGGAACGACCTTGCGATGCTGAAGGGCCATGCCGCCGAAAAGCACAGCAGCATGATGATCTCGAAAATGCCGGTTGAACACATTGGATTGTTCCACGTCGTTTCCCAGCCGAATGATACCGCCAATCGGCCCTTTGGCTGAAATGCGCAAAAGATTACTTCGTTCCCTGTTATGGCGGGGGGTGCAACCGTCTGCTAGACTTCCACACGACTGATAATCCGGAGGCGGATTCCGATGAAGACCGCTGATGTTGCAACAAGGTTGTCCGTGGCGACTCTGTTCGTCGTTCTTTGCGGCTGTGGCGATTCGACAGCCGGATCCCCCGATTCCGGAAATGATGCGGGCGGGGAACAGTGGAAGCTGGAATGGGTTGGCGACGGCATGCCCGGAACAGTGGCGGCTTCCGGCCAGCTTGAGCTTTCGACACAGGTCACGCTTGGCGATGTCGCCCAGTCCGGGGTGACGGTGTCCTTTGAAATCGTGTTCGGTGGCGGGATGATCAGTCAGGCAGCCGTCGTCACCGACGCCTCGGGAATTGCTTCAACGACCTGGACGGCGGGACCGATTTCAGGCCGGGCCGTTCTGCGGGCATCAATCGACCAGGCGGCAGTCTTCATCGACCATCATGTTGACGTGGCCGCGGTTCAACCGCTGGTTCCACAGCCGTTCGGGGATGTCGGGGCCTTGCTTGAAGGTGCCGGCATCGATGGATCGACAGAAGGGCTGGTTTTTGACGATGCCGGTCGCCTGTTCCTGGCGGTTCCCGGCAATCTTGTGGCGATGCGGCCGGATGGCACGGCCCAGCTTGTGCCGGTCGACGGGGATGGCCTGACCAGTCCGCTTGGAATGGCCTGGGATTATCTTCGCAAGGTGATTTGGGTCGCCGATGCCGGTTCGGTGCGAAAGGTAAGCATTTCCGAGGTTGGGGGCACAATCACGGCAACCGCCACGACGATGGCTGGTTTTGACGGTCTTGTGACGCCCAATTCGGTGGCGATTGCCGACAATCGATATGTGTATTTCACGGATTCATGCACCGGCGGGGTATATCGCTTCCAGCCCGATGCCGACACCGTTGTGCTTGAAACTGTCGCGATGTTCGATGTGACGGTTCGTGGCGGTCCAAACGGGCTTGCATTTGACGGCAGCGGCCTGCTGTGGGTAACGACCGAGAATGTAGGCCTTCTGTGTCCCGATTCGGGCGCGGACGTGACCCTTAACCATGGCGGGCTCTATTCGATTGATTTGAGTGGCGGCCTTGCAGGTGGCCCCGTCCAGCCGACCCCCCGCCTGGAAGGCTTCGCGATGTTCGGCGACGGCCTTGCCTTCGATGCGGACGGCACGATGTATGTGATCTTCGACATGTTCGATGGATTCACGTTGACGGACAGCAGCGTCTGGGTCGTCCCGGCTTCGGCGGACGAACCCCCGTACAAGGTCATTTCGGCCCCGGTTCCCGACGGCGCGACATCTCCGGACCGGCTTATCGCAAATATCGCGTGGGGTTATGACGAGTTTGGTTCGTCCAGGCTTTACATGTCCCTGCTTGCTGTGGTGCTTGTTGTGTCGGAGCGAGGGGCCATGGTCGTCGATGTCGGGATCGGTGGACAGTCCCTTCTTCCCGCGGATCTGCCTTGATCGGTCAGTTCCCCGTATTCATCAGATTCCCGAAATTGTTGAATTTATCGACCATCGGTCGCAGCCATTTGTCGCCTGCTGGCATGATATCGACCAGCACGTCGCCGCCGACCGCGGCCCTGGCGCAGGGATCCTTGGCCTTGTAGGCCTTGTATGCCCAGACGGCGGCGTCCGTGACGCTCGGACCGGGTGACTGGTAAGGGGACGGAAGAAGTATCTTCACCCCGCTGTCAAGCATTCCAGCCCCCGCCGTCTTCCAGGCGAATGACGAAGCGGCGCCGGCATCCCTGCCGGCAACGGATGACACCCTTGAATCGATGCTTTGCTCAATGTGCTGCTTGGTCTTGTTGTAATAACTGTAAACCTCGCCCGCGGCCCGAACCGCCCTGGGGCCGGCACCAGTCGGGTCGTGTCGGTTCACCGGATCATTCCCTGGAAAGGCATAAGTGCCCGCGAACGATGTGAATTTTTCGGGATCCGTCGAAACGAAGCGACCGACTGCCGGGTCGAATTCACGTGCCCTGAAGTGAATCAGGCCTGTCAGCGGGTCATGCTCCCGTCCATGGAAGCCGTACCTGAACGGGATTGTTCCGGTCTGATCCAGGATGTCCCCGAAGACCCCGTATTCCCGCGTCCAGACAAGAGATCTGTCTGAAAGCCTTACCAGGCCGCGAATCGATCCGAATCCGTCCTGAATGCAGGCATATACTTCGCCGTCCCGATACATCGCAATCGGCCTGTCCATGGCCGGTTCGTGCAGATAGAACGCGTCCGCGCCGCCGGTTTCGTTTATTTCAAGCACCACGTCCGTGAAGTCGTGTATGAAGAACGTCCGGACGCCATCGACATCCCGGAAGATGCGTTTGCCAAGCGGATCATAGCCGTAAGTGACCACATGTTCGGGCGTCATGGAACCGCCGGAATAGACGCTGGCGCGCACCAGGTTGTCGTCGCCATCGTACAGGAATTCGACCGCGTTTCCGGTCGCCGTCTCAACCCGCCTTGTCACGCGGCCGGCCTCGTCGAATTCGAAGGTGAATCCCGCGCCGGCGATCGCCCTGCCGAAGTCGTCGTATTCGAATCCGGCACCCACACGATCCCCGCGGGCGTTGTAATCAAAGGTTTCGTCCCTGCCGGCTGCCTGGTTGGTCGCACCGGTGACGCGTCTTAACTGGTCGTAGCCAAAGGCCGTTGTTCCGCTGGGTCCGGTTTCCGACATGATGGCTCCGTCATCGTCGGTCACATACTCGAAGTTCATGTGGACGTCTTCCCGGTATGAATCAAGGTAAGCGGTGATCGACGCCAGGTAACCGGTTTCGTCGTATGCGGCCTCCAGCAGGAACGGATCACCCCAGTCGATTTCAAACGTCTCGAGACGTCCGGCATCGTCGCGGTATAGATCGAAGTACATTCCGTCCGGCGCGGTGATTTCCTCAACCCGTTGTGACGGTTCATGATAGTAGTAATCGAACCTGCCCCCATCAAATCCGTCAAGGGCCGGGTACTCGACGGCGTTTATCCACCCGTCCTCGTCCTGGTCGTAGCCGATCGTAATCGGTTCCGCCATACCCTGGTAAAACTGGGTGACCGAAAGCAGGTTGCCGTAACGCGGTTCGTACTCCCAGGTTATTTCGCTGTCGTCATCGACTGCTCTGACCAGGTGGCCGTCGGCGTCGTATTCAAAGATGGCGGTCGTGTCCGGAACGGCCTGGTTCGTCGTTACGATGGTTCTTGAAACGACGCGTCCCATTCCGTCATAGGTGACTGCAACCGAACCCCCGGGGCTCGCAATCGACATCACCCGATCCTCGCCATCGGAATTGATAGTCCATTCAGGTGCCCCCAGAAGGGAAACGGATTGGATGCGCCCCTTCCCGTCACGAGACCATGTCGTCATCTTTTCATCATCAAGTCCCTGGCCCGCGCTCTTAAGTGAAATGACCTGTCCCATGGCGTCCAGTCCGATGGAGTGGAACGCGCCGGCCCTGTCCTTGACGCTTACCACCCGTCCCATCGGGTCTAGTCCGAATTCGGTACGTCCGCCGATTGCGTCGGTTATTGCCGTGATTTCACCGATTTCGTTGCGTTCAAAGGTCGCAACCGGGATGCTGGACTGAATCACCTTGAAAAGATTGCCTTTGTCGTCATACCGGTATTCGGTGGTGCGACCGATCGCATCCTCGATGCTCTTAAGACGAAGGCCGCTTTCATAGGCGTATGAGTGGATCCTGATCCCATCGACGGTGATCGCTGTCATCCGGGCGTCGTCATCGTATTCGAAGCTGACGCCGCGACCCGCCGGGGTCGTGATGGATTCCAGTTCACCGGATTCTTCGTCCCAGCGGTATGAAGTTTCACCCTGGGGCCCGTTCTGCACAAGAATGCGCCCCTGTTCATCGTAGAAGGCCGTCCACGCATAATCGCCGGGAATGCTGAACATCGACGGCATCCCGCAGGAATGGTTGCCCATCTGGACCACCAGCCCGTCGGGGTTTTCGATTTCAACAGCTTCCCCGAGCGCGTCGTACTTGTATTTCCAGGTCTTTCCCGATCCATCGGTATATTCGGCCGCCGGCATCACAATCGCCGGGGCCGGGTCTTCGGGGGATACACCGGCGCCCTCGCGGATCAGGTCGTTAATCAACGCCGTCGTTTCAACTGGCCGGTACGTCCTGACCGAACCGTCAGCCGCTTTGACCGAGGCGACCCGGCCGTAAGTGTCCAGTCCGTACTCGGCCGTCCGGCCTTCGGCGTCAGTCCATCCGTTCAGTCGGCCGTCGTCGTCGTACGACAATGCGGTCTTCGCCCCATCCGGCATCGTCAATCCGGTGATATTGCCGTCCGCGTCGGATTCGACCGTCAGTGTCCGGGAGCCGGGAGCATGGATGGCCCGAAGTCCGTCGGCTGACCATTCGAAAGTCAGTTTCGAACCGGACTGCCACGAAACATCGGTTATCCTGCCCGCCTCATCCCGCGTGAATGTCGCCTTGTCGGAGTCGGGGCCGACCATCGAAGTCAGTTGTCCGGCGGCATCAAAGGTGAAGTCGGTGTCGTCGTGTCGAAGAACGAAGTCACCGTCCGCATCAACCCGGGAAAGGACATCCGACTGGCTTGGCGGCCTGGAATAGACCATCGTGGAAAGGTCGTACTTCCATATCCAGCCGTTCATGTGGTCAAGCAGCAGGACGTTTCCGTCCGCATCGATCGCCAGTGAGTCCGGTTCGGTCAGCAACGTATCGGTGGCGGGGCCGCCGTCGCCCCATCCGGCTCCCGAAACGCTTCCCTTTCCCGCGAATGTCCGGATAATCCCGTCCGGCGTCACGGCCCGGATGCGGTCGTTCCCTTCATCCGTTATGTAAATGGTGCCCTGTGGGCCCTGAACAACGGCCGAAGGCGTGTCAAGCCTTGCCTTGACCGCAAGGTAGCCGTCGCCCCGGAAATCCTGTTCCCCGTCGATTCCCGCAACCGGCTCGATCCTGCCGTCGGCTGTAAGGCGTCGAACTCGATGCCTCATTGGTTCTGCAAGCAGTATGGACCCGTCGTCGGTCACGTCGATCGCAACCGGTGCCGGCCAGTCCGGGTTATCGCCTTCATAAACGTTCGAAAGGACGCCGTTCGGATCGAGTTTGCGAAGTCCCAGCGGCCAGTCGGCGATGAACAGGTTTCCTTCGGCGTCGAAATCCAGGTCGGTTGGCGACGATACCGATGGGGCGCTGCCGAAGATATCCGGGAAATCACCACCGACCACGAATTCGGGACCGCCGTTTGACAGCCTGAAAACCTTTCCACTGTATCCGTCCGCGAAGTACGTCGTGCCGGAAGGGGACACGGCAATGGACACGATGTCGTATTCATTTCCCGAATCGGCAAAAACAGTCTCGGTAGTGCCGTCTGTCTTGATTCGTACGATTCGACGTTGCCAGTCGTCCGTCGTCAGGACGCTTCCGTCAGGGGCGACAACCATGTCCTCCGGGTACTCAAGGCAACTGTTCTGTCTGGGCGCGCCGTCGCCGCAATCGTTTTCCTGACCGGCGCCCGCCCAGCGAACCGCCTTTACGTCCGGCAGGAAGATTCCGCCAGATTCGCCGTTCATGACGACCATGACGGCACCGTCCGGGTGCAGGAAGAGTTCCGGGATGTCCTTAAGGTACCATCCGTTTCCAACCGATGAGTCACGGCCGTTGATCAATTGATACCGGGTTGTGATGACGGTATCGGCCTCAACCATTTCGTCCGCCTCGATCCCCAGGCTGTACGTGGGCTGGCCACCAAAAACGTCCGCCTGGGCGAAGATGCCCTTTCGTCCGTTGAAGACCTTGATCCAGCCGTCGTAAAGCCCGGTCGGCAATACTTCACCGCGGGCGTTGCGCCCGTCCCAGACGTGAGCCGCCCAGTTGTCCTTTTCGGCCACCTGGACATATACCTTTTCCAGAAGACCTTCGACCTGGACTTCGATGGCGGCGTACTCGGTATCTTCCGGATTTGTGCCGCCGTCCTCCCATGCCCCGCCCGTCCACAGGGCAGGGGTGGCCGCACCGGACTGGAATACCAGCCCGACAGTGCGTTCAAGGCCGGCGTAACGTTCGACAGGCATGTCGAAGTCAAGCCGAAGGTGGCCGGATCTGATGTCAACGATACTGTTGCCGGAAGTCGAGTTCCTGTTGCACGGATCCCGCTCGCGGCGTGGATCCTTTCCGTTCAGGCCCGGGTCGGCTTTCGTCTCGACGGGGTAGTTGCAGTCGAACGCGCTGAAGTGCCTGGCTTCGTACACCACCTGGGTTCCGTCTTCGCTGATAACGCCCATGCCGTCCGGCACCCATTCGCCGGTTGCTTCGTCGAACACGCCGACCGGGACGTTTGTCCCCGGGGGGAATCCGTAATCATTTGGAATTGTTATCGTGACAGGGGCGTTCAGGTCGCCTTCGCCGGCGACGGCCTCCAGTGCCATTGTGAAGTGCGATGTTTCCGGCAGCCGCCCGGGAAGCTCCCGTCCGGCCCCGAACCTGGTCGCGCTTACTTCGCGAACCTGATCCAGGGCGCCTGCGGGGAACCTGAGTTCCAGGCCTCCGCCCGCCGATTTGTGCACGCCGCCGTCGGGTCCGATTCTTGATATCGCCGCGTCGCGTCTTGGCAGGAACATCATGCCGACGTTCATGTCGTGGCCCGCGGTCACCGCCATCACCCGGCGGGCATGCGTGCGTCCGGCCGCCGTGGCGGTAAGTCCGAACTTGCCGCCATCCTTCAACGGAAATGTGAAAGTCCCGTCCGATTCTGTTGAAACGCAGCCTTCAACGCCGTCGATCCTGATGGCGGCTCCACCCAGCGGTTCATCGTTTTCAGCGGCCAGGACCTTTCCATGAATGAATCCGGCGTTGCTTGAAGATGGTGCCGGTCCTTCGCAAGGAACGAATCTGGCGTCCTTGATCCCGCCATCGCCGCCGCAACCGGCGCCAAGGAAGATCGGAGACAAAGCCAGGATGAAGAAAGTCGCGGCAGGAGCCAGGCGAATGGCACATGCCGGACAGATTATCCGGAAAGCGAATGAAGTCTTTCTCATCGCGATTCCTGTGGTGAATTCCGTCGTCGATTATGCGACATCGACTGTCTTGACACAATCACCAGGGGCACCGCGGCTCAGTATCCGGGGAATGCGCGCCGGGGGCACTCTGTTGACAGTCCCGTCCTGGGCATGTCTAATCGGGGCGGGGCTTCGGGGGGCGAGCAGATTTTGAGCCGCATCAGCCAAATCGCCGGAATGGCCGCTCAGGTCGGCCTGCTTGGAATCGAGTTCATCGATCTGCACCTTGCCAGGCTTGCGCGACGTTCTCCGATGACAATGCCCCTGCTGATGTTCGAAATCACCAGGCGGTGCAACCTTTCCTGCCAGTACTGCGGATATCCGCGATTCTATCCGGACTATGGCCGCGAGCTTTCGACGGAAGAGGTCAGGGCGATTCTGCGCGATTGTGTTGATTTGAAGACCAGGATCGTGTCATTCGGCGGTGGCGAGCCGTTCATGCGCCCCGATTTCATTGAAATTGTCGCGTTTGCGCGGTCGCTTGGGCTGAATGTCCATATCGACAGCAACGGAACCATGATCGACGAGGAAGTCGTGGGGGCGATCCCGGATGGGGCCGATGTCACAATCATTTTCAGCCTGGATCACCCCGACGCCGACGTCAACGACCGCGTGCGCGGGCCGGGAAGCCACGCCGGAGTCACGCGGGCCGCGCGGCTTCTGCGGGAACTGCGTCCATCGATAAGTGTCGGAATCAATTGTGTCGTCGGAAGCCACAACGTCGATTGCCTGGAACGGATGGTTGAACTGGCGGACGGCCTCGGCGTCGGTGGCATCAGCTTTCTTCCTTTGCATGCCAATCTTCAGCACCAGTGGCGCTTCGGGGATGATTCATGCGTGCCCCTGGTGCCGGCAGACCCGGAAACCGTTCATCGCGCCATGCTGGCGGCGACGGCCCTGGCCCGGTCACGCGGCCTGCACACGAACTCGCGCCGCTTCAACAGCATGGCCGCCGGTGGCCCGAAGTCACGCAGGGCCTTTCAGTGCTGGGCCGGATACCTGTTCGGCAATATAGATCCTTACGGAAACCTCTTTCCGTGCTACGACATCATGGACAAGGCGTCCGGGGTGCGTGAAGTCGGATTGAAGGCTGCCTGGCGCGGGCCCGGGATGGAAAGGCTGCGATCACGGGTACGAAGGTGCGAAGCGGATTGTGTTTCCTCCGGTGCAATCGAGGCGTCGCTGAGAATGAACCCGACAATCGTTGCAAGCGACCCGGTTCAGCTCATTGAAGATCTGCGATTCTTCCTGGGAAGTGGTCGATCAAGGCGATGAATGCTTGTGACAACTCCGCCCCATCGGTTTCATCAGCCATATGAATGCGACAATCGACGTCAAGCCGAAGCCCAGTCCCACAATGGTTCCGGGAACAATATCCATCCCGATGTGGCTCAGGTTTTTTGACACGACGAAGAAGGTTACCGTCATCACGGTCATGAATGTCGCCGGGATGGCGGCCATAAGCCACCAGAATCCGCCGCGTCGTACCAGATATGCCGCGGCGGCCCACAGCGTGACGGCTGCCAGCGTCTGGTTGGCCCACCCAAAATAGCGCCAGACGACCCCAAACGGAACGAAGTTCAGCATTGCCGATATCACGAACATCGGTATTGCGATGATGTAACGGTTCAGGATCTTTTTCTGGGGCAGGCGCAGGTAGTCGGCAGCGATGAGCCTGGCAGCCCTGAAAGCCGTGTCGCCCGAGGTGATCGGCAGGACAACGACGCCCAGAACGGCCAGGATGCCACCGATCGTACCCATCGTTCCCTTGCAGACCTGCATGACTATCGGCGCCGGGTTGTTGCCGGGGCCGATGGCGGCGGCAAGACCGGCCGAACCGCCATAATAGCCGGCGGCTGCCGCGGCCCAGATCAACGCTATGACCGCTTCGACAATCATCGAACCGTAGAAGACGGCTCGCATCCTTGTTTCCGATTTCAGGCACCGCGCCATCAGGGGGCTTTGCGTGGCGTGAAAGCCAGACACCGCGCCGCAACTGACGGTGATGAAGATGGTTGGCCATGCCGGGGTCTGCTTTGGATGCAGGTTTTCGAGCGTGAACGGCACCACGTCGATACGTCCGGTGACCATGGCGACAAGCAGGCCCAGAACCATGATCAGCAGTATGGCGCCGAATATCGGGTATATGCGGCCGATGATTTTATCGACGGGAAGAAGCGTGGCGAGAATGTAGTACGCGAAGATGACCGCCATTACGCACCACAGCCAGACGCTGCTTCCGCGCCAGTCGGCCGCCAGCAGTTCCCCGGTGTTTCCGCCGATCAGATCGCCGATGCGCTGGGCCGGAATCAACTGGACAATCAGTTCGGCTGGGCCTTTGACGAAGACCGCGCCGACAAGGATCATCAGGATCAGGATGAACAGCGTGGTGATGTGTCTTGGAACTTTGCCAAGGTACCGGCCGATAAGCTCCGGCAGGCTTGCCCCATTGTTACGGACCGACATCACGCCCGACATCATGTCGTGGACGGCGCCGCCAAGGATCGATCCGAAGACGACCCACAGGAATACCTGGGGCCCCCAGAGTGCGCCCATGATGGCCCCGAAAACAGGGCCCAGACCGGCGATGTTCAACAACTGGATCAGGAAAACGCGCCACGTCGGCATGGCTACGAAGTCGATGCCGTCGGCACAACTATTTGCAGGTACCGGACTGTCCGGATTCGGCTTGACCGCGCGTTCGACAAGTCGTCCGTAAAGAAGGTATCCCGCGGCCAGCAAGGCCAGCGCCACCATGAAAGCGGTCATGGCATTCCCCCGTTACGCTGGTCGGAGTCTAGATCCGCCAATACCGGGGGTCAACCTTCAGATTCAGCCGTTTTCGCATGAGATGCGGGCTTGATCGGCGCGAGCCTGGCAACATACCTTATGGGAAGGACGGGTGACGGAATCGCGGCAAGGCGGTCAATCCGGAATACGCCCTCGCAGATGCATTTCAGCATCTTCAAGTCGAAGGAATGAAGGTGCCATTCATCGTCCATCTTTTTCGAGGAATGGTATGTTCCCGGCTTTTCATTCAGCAGGACTCTGCCAATCGGGTTGTCAAGAAAGTGACCCTTGATTCCGTTAATCACGGATTCGTTCGGGATGGACACGACGGCAACCCCATCCGGGCGAAGCACGCGGCGCATTTCCCTGATGACGGCACGCGGATCCAGGACGTGTTCCAGAACCTCGGTGCAATAGACGACGCCGAACCATCCGTCTTCGAAGGGCAGGGCCGCGGCGTCGGCCTTCAGCAGGCGGGCACGCTGGCGCAACCTCTCACGGGCCTTTTCAAGCAGATGGTCTGAAAGGTCGATTCCAGTAAGGTCGGCGCCGACAATTTGTTCCAGCACGTTGCCGGCCCCGCAGCCGACTTCCAGGACACGCTGGCCCTCGGTCGGCTTGATGAACTTCAGCACCGTCCGGACCCGCTTCCTTTCAATGTTCCGTATCAGCGGATTAGGGTGGTTGTGATAGGCATCGGGGTCGAATTTTCGGCCCATCTCATCATTCCACGCCTCGAAGTTATCCGGTGTGATGTTTCTGTCCATGGTCAGAACTCCGTCATGGGTGATTATTTATCACAACATTGTCGGGTGATGGCGAACAAACATTGGAACGTCTGGCTGAAGATGGCGGGATTGATCAGCCGGGCAGGTGAGGGTCAGTTGCCCAGGGCCGCCGCCAGGTCGGCTTCCACGGTGGTGACCGGCCCGATGTTGAACGTCTTGACCAGGACGTCCAGGACGGCCGGGGTCACGAAAGCCGGCAGTGACGGTCCCAGTTTGATGTTCCTGATTCCCAGGTGCAGCAGGGTCAGCAGGATGCAGACGGCCTTCTGTTCATACCACGACAGGATGAACGACAGCGGCAGGCTGTTGACGTCCGTTCCGAAAGCGTTGGCCAGGGCGACAGCAATCTGGATTGCCGAGTAGGCGTCGTTGCACTGTCCGACGTCAAGCAAACGCGGGATCCCGCCGATATCGCCGAATTCCAGCTTGTTGAAGCGGAACTTTCCGCAAGCCAGGGTCAGGATTACCGTGTCCTTCGGGGCCTTTTCGGCAAAGTCGGTGTAATAGTTGCGTCCCGGCTTCGCGCCGTCGCAGCCGCCGATAAGGAAGAAGTGCTTGATCGCGCCCGACTTGACGCCTTCGATAACCTTGTCGGCGACACCAAGAACGGCATTGTGGCCGAAACCGACAAGGATTGTGCGATCGGGACCGTCCGCTTCAAAACCAGGGGCCTCAAGCGCGGCCTCGATGACCGGGCCGAAGTCCTCGCGGGTGACGTGAACCAGGCCGGGGAACTCGACCAGGCCGGTCGTGAAGATCCTGTTGGCATATGTCTCGCGGGGCTTCTGGATGCAGTTGGTGGTCATCAGGATGGCGCCCGGGAATTCATCGAACTCCTTGCGCTGATCCTGCCATGCGCCGCCGTAATTTCCGACCAGGTGCGCGTACTTCTTCAATCCCGGGTACCCGTGGCACGGAAGCATCTCGCCGTGGGTGTAAATGTTGATTCCCTTGCCTTCCGTCTGCTTCAGCAGGGCTTCCAGATCCAGCAGGTCGTGGCCCGAAACAAGGATGGCCTTGCCCTTGACCGGCTCGATGCGAACCTTCGTCGGAACCGGATGGCCGTAAGTGCCGGTGTTCGCTTCGGAAAGCAGACCCATGACCTCGAGGTTGACTTCCCCGACCTTCAGCGCCAGGGCGGTAAGATCCCCGACCGACTGTGGATTCAGCAGGCTGGCCAGCGCATCCATCAGGAAGCCGACCGCGTTGTTGCTGAAACGGCCAAGCACCATGGCGTGATCAAGATATGCGCACATGCCCTTCAGTCCGTACGTAATCAGTTCTTCCAGGCCGGTCGCATCGGGACCGCGTTGTTCGGACCTTTCGCGGATGCCAATCTTCAGCGCCAGGGCAAGAAGCTCTTCCTTGCTTCCTCGGAAGTCCGGAACCGGCCTGTTAATTGGTTCGGGTTCCACACCGTTCGCCATCGCGGCGTCATTGACCATTTCGATCGCCAGATCAAGAAGGTCCGCGCCGCGGTGAACGATTTCGACGATCTTGTCGGCGTCGAAATTCACGTTCGTCACGGTCGTGAAAAGCCCCTCGACGACGAAGCGGTCGATGGCGGGCGATGACAGCTTCATCTGGCGGGCCTTGCTGCCGTAGAAGGCGATTTCCTTGCACTGGTAAAGCAGCAGGTCCTGCATCGCCGATGTCACCGCGTCCTTGCCGCACACGCCGGCAACCGTGCATCCGATACCCTTCGCGGTCTGCTCGCACTGGTAACAGAACATGTCCATTTTTTCCTCCAGGGGAATTTTCAAAGCCACGAAATGGTGTTTATCAGAAAAATCGGACAAAGTTAATCTGATTTACAAAAGTTACGATTATTGCAGTGAAAGTTTTAACAGTTGTCGCAAAGAAAGGATTGTATTGAATGCAGTGCCGTGAATAACCGGCCTTCGCTGAAGCTTCGGCGTTTCAGGAAATTAGTGCGTCCGGGATTTGTACTGTTTCTGGTAGTCATAATGGAATGACTGGATCCAAATGCACCGCCGTACGGGCGAATGACAATTCGCCCGTCCTGTCGCGAAGGCGGGCCGCCTGCAATTATTTGTCCGGCTGCTTCCCGGTGTCAACGCCGCCAAGCTGGACAAGCCTGGGCAGGATGACAAGTGTCTGGCCGAATACCAGCAGCCGGTTCTGCAGGTCGAACGCGGTGTTGTTATGAAGCCACTGGTGGTACCACCTCGGGCGGTCAAACACCAGCTGGCCGGCGAAGAAGGTCACATCGTCGTAATCCGCCGCCACGCGCCGGCATATCCCCTCCAGTTCGTCGTTGACGCTGGTGGCGACCGCGGCCCGGTATGAAGCCGGCATTTTGTAACGCGACGCAAGCTCGACATACTGGCGGCACGCCGCCTTCGTCCGGTCGAGAACCTGTTCCGCCTCGACCCCGTATTGCAGCGACGAAGCGTCCACCACGCCAACCGAAACGAAAACGAATCGTTTGAATACGTCCCGGAACTCCCGCACGACCTCCCGGGTGGTGTTTATGCCAAGGCCGCCGTACCCGCCGACAAGAATTGCGGCCGTTCGTCCGTTGTGGCCGGCGTCGTGCGGCGGTTCCTCCGGAATCTCTGGAAGGCGTGGAATCTGGCGATCCAGGCTGGCGATAAGTCGGCCGATACTGCGATAGTGACGCTTGACCAGGTAACACGCGACGGTGATTGCACCGGTCACCCCAAGGGTCAGCCAGCCGGCCTGATAGAATTTTTCCCAGGTGGTGATTATCAGGATTGACAGGCAAATAAGGAGCCCGGTCAGGAACAGGGCCGCATCGCCGAAGTTTCGTTTGTCACCCTTGCCCGGGAACAGAGCCCCCTTCAGCATTCCAGCCATCGACAATGAAAATGTAAGAAAGACGTTGATGGCGTACATGACGACAAGCGTCGAAACGTTGCCGCCCGTATAGGCAAGAGCCGCAAGCGCGGCGACTCCCATCACGAGGATGCCGTGGCCCGAAGTCAGTCGCGATGAAAGAGCGCCAAAGCGGCGTGGAACCCATCCATCCATGGCCATGTTGGCAAGGATCCTTGGGCCGCCGATAAAGCCGGCCTGTGCGCCAACGACAAGCATCGCGCCTTCGCTGACCAGTGTGGCGATAACCAGGGCTCTGCCGCATGTCCCCGTGCCGAAAACGGCTTCAGACAGGACGGCGTTGAGGGTCTTGCCCTCTTCGAAGCGCACGCCAAGAAGCAGGTACCCAATCAGCAGCCCGCCAGCCGTCAATGCAAGTGAAACCGCCATGTACAGCATCGTGCGGTGCGCCGTCCTGACGCGTGGTTCGCGAAGCAGCGGAAGTCCGTTGGACACTGCCTCGATTCCGGTATAGGAACCGCCGCCGAGTGACCAGGCCCGCGCGAAGATGGCGAGCATTCCCATGATCCCGAGCGTCGAGTATCCGTTCCGAAAGCCTTCGACAACACCTTCTTCAACCTTCGGGATGTCGGCCAGATGAAGAAGTATCGAGCCACCAATCAGCGCCGCATGGGTAACAAGGAAGATCAGGAAGATCGGAATCAGGGGGGTGATGGCCTCCCGAAGCCCCCGAAGGTTAAGCGTGATCAGAACAAGAATGAGCAAGGCCTCGAACGGCAGTTTTCCGGCTGCCATTCCGGGCGGGAGGAAGGAAAACAACGCGTCGCCGGCTGCCGCGATCGACACGGTTACCGTCAGGACGTAATCGACTGTAAGCGCCGAGCCGGCAAGAACGGCAGCGTGCTTTCCAAGCAGGGCGTTTGCGACCACGTATCCGCCGCCGCCGCCCGGAAACTTCGTTATGATGCGGCCATAGGCGAAGCTGATGACGGCAATCGTCAGGACTGTTGCAACGGCCAGCAGGGTAGCCAGGTACCAGTGTTCGCCAAGGGCAAGGAAGGACTCCATCGGGCCGTATGAGGATGACGACAGTCCGTCAGCGCCCAGCCCGACCCAGGCCAGGAATGGGATCAGTGCCAGTTTCTGGAAAAGCCCCTTTTCCCGAAGGTTCTTCGGTTTGCCCATCAGGCGGCCGATCAACTGCTTGTGCAGCGAAGGCTTGAAATGTATGCCCGACAGTTCCTGCTGGCCTTTCTTCACCAGTGTATCCCCTTGCCAATCGACCCGTTGCTAATCGAACCGTTGACGACCGGTTCCTGTTGCCGGTGTTGCCGAATGGAAATCATCTGATAACATAAAGCGTCACGATTTTACATTTGGAGGCCATGTTGGAAAAGCGTTTTGATTACAAGGGTACCGGTGCGGGGCTGTTCGGGAATCTGTTCGTCGGTGTGCTTCTTACGATAATAACTCTCGGAATCTATCTGCCCTGGTTTGTCGTGAAGCTGTACAAGTATGTCCTGGAAAACACGATCATGAAGGTCGGCGGCAGCGAGGTCAGGTTCGATTTCCGCGGTAGCGGGGCCGAGCTTTTCGGCACATGGATAATCGGAGTTATCCTGAGCATCATAACGCTTGGCATCTACTATTCGTGGTTCGTCGTGAGCGTGTCGAAGTTCTTCGCGGCGAACGTCGTCGCTCGCGACGCGGATGGCCGCGAGTACACCGGCACCTTCAACGGCACTGGCGGGGCACTGTTCGGAACGATGTTTGTCGGCACCCTTCTTACCATAATCACCCTGGGCATCTACTGCCCGTGGTTCTGCATCAACCTGGCCCGGTACTTCGCAGGGAACATGGTCATCATGCACAACGGCTCGGCCGTTGGCACGTTCAAGTTTGATGGCGCTGGTGGAACCCTGTTCGGCAAGGTTTTTGTCGGCGTCATCCTTTCCGTTATCACGTTCGGCATTTACTTCTCCTGGTTTATCGTGGATATGGCGAAGTACTTCGCCCAGGAAACAACGGTGGAATTCAACGGCGTCGTGAATCGGTTCCGTTTCGAAGGCACGGGCGTGAAGCTGTTCGTAATCAACTTGATTGGAACCATCCTTTCTGGCCTGACGTTTGGGATCTACTGGTTCTGGTTCATGACCAACCAGTTGAAGTTCAAGATGGAAAACATGGTTGTCGTCGGCCCCGGCGAATAACCCACCGCCTGTTGCCCGGCATCCCCGTACGGGCGAATGAAAATTCGCCCGCCAGCAGTATCCTGGAAATCAAAACGTTTCGGGGCGGATGAACAATTCGTCGGCGAACACTGCATCGTCCTGGGTTTCCATGCCTTCAATTCCAAGGAATCCGTCAAACAACGGCACTTCGGCACGAAGAACCAGTCGGGCGCCCCTGATGCCGCGTGGCAGCCTGGTCCGGTTTTCCTGGCGGGTCCATTCGGACTCCCAGACGGTGCGGCCGTGGACTTCTCCCCATACGTCCCCGCGTCCATCAAGAAGCTGCAGCGACATCGCGACGGATGCACCCTCAGCGGTATTCGTCCTGGTAAAACCGCCCCAGCGCAGTGTCATCCTGCCCTTGTCGATTTCGGTGCCGAACTTTGACAGGTCGAGCGTCTGGGACAGTACGGCCGGTTCGTCCAGCGGGTTCAGTCCGACTTCATCTCCGGCGAACAGGTATTTCAACCCGGACACGCCGGCCGGTGGAAATGGATTCAGGCTTAACGGATACCCCGTCGTCCTGGTGACCCATCCGCTGTTGGAAACCGTCGCGTTGCCGCCATCGATTGCGGAATCGCCGTCAATCCCCCCCATGAGCATGTTTCCATCAAGCACGCCGTGTATCGGCCATTCCCGTACCGACACATATACCTTGTCAAAACCTGCATCGATGCCGCCGACGTAATCGATTCGTTTGTGCGCGGTCAGTGCCAGTTCGATCTTCCGCGTGCCGGATGGAATCGGGAAGGCGTCCGCGTACGGATACCACATCAGCGTGTCCCGGCGTTTCGAAATGCGGCGGTCCGTTGCCTTGCCATCCGCCGAAACAAGCGTGACCGTGACTTCCGCGTCGTCGTAACGTTGTACGTGATTGGTCGTGATGTCGTCTTCGGTCAGCAGGAAGGGACATGTGATTATTTCTGCCGAAACGTTCAGCCACGCCCTGTTGGCATCAATCATCTCGATGTAGTCGGAAAGATCGATTTCCTGCGTGAATCGTGTGTACCCGTCGTCTGGTTTGTATCCTTTCGGGAAACCGCAGAAGAATTTTTCGCCTTCGGCGGGGCGGCAGGCGAAGCGCTCCGTCGCGGCCTCGCCCCCGCCGGTGACTGTCCAGCCGGCCAGTCCATCCTCGGCGCCGGGGTTCGTGACCAGGTTGTCGGAAGTCCCCGGAACCTTCCAGATCACCCTGTACGGATCCAGCCGGTTCATCGTCATATAGTCGGGGAAGGGCTGGTCGTCACGCGGGAAAAGCATGTCGGCCCATACAGGCTTGTGGTCGGAAAGCACGGGCGACATATTGACGGCGTCGGCGTCCAGGACGATGGGGCGCAACGACTTCCTGAAGAAGATGATATCAATCGTCTGTGAGCCTTCGGTGTCGTCGAAGTACTGCGCCGGCCAGGTGACGCGTTCCCCCGGGTACCAGCCGTACGCGGTGAACGCGTCGGCAAGCTGTTCCTCCAGAATGTTGATCTGCCGACTCAGGTGTTCGTCATTGAAGTCGCCCATCATTATCACGTGGCTGCGGGTCTCGTTGACGAAATGGTTGTCCATGAAATCACGGGTCTGCCTGTTACCGATGATGTCCCAGTCGATGTGCATCACCCAGACGGCAAACGTAACCCCGTCGATTTCGGTTTCGGTTCGAAGCAGCGTCCGCCCACCGACAAGCGTGATTGTCTCGCAAGTCGCCAGCGGGGTTTTTGACAGAAGGCTGCGGCCGTCACCGTTCGTGCACCAGTACTCATATCCTGCGGCCTCCGCGACGGCCTGAACCTGGTCTTCGTTGCTTTCGACCAGCGCCATCAGGTCGGGATTCATTTCCTTTATCAGGGCGCCGAAGTGGGCCGCGTCCGACCAGTGGTATCCGTAAAGGTTGTACGAGGCGGCACGCACCTTGACGCCGTCGGGCATGTCAAAGGCATCCGTTTCATCATTGGCGTCCATGTGCAGCCCGTCGGGCGCGAACGCGTCATCGACCGGCACGAACACGAACTGATCCTGCTGCAATTCGTTCCCGCCGAGATCCAGGTCGATATCGTTGCCATCCACGCCAGAGTCGTGCAGCACTTCTTCGGTAAAGGCGTCGCCGCCGTCGCCAGTCACGGCATCCTGCGGCGCTTCATCCGGTACGTCCTGGATCGCATCGAGCCCGGGGCCCGCCGTCTGTCCGCAGCCGTAACTGCCGGCGATACCCGCCAGAATGAAAATTGGAAGTATCAGGGATGCTCGTTTCATCTCCATATACCCGTCGTAAAAGTCGATGGAATGACTTCGATTCCGTGAAGTCGATGGCGCAGGTTACGTCAAACCACGCGGCATTTCCAGCCCGGGCAGGCCACCATCGCGGGCCGACGTCATTTTGTCATGACGGTTTCAACCGGTGAAATTCTTGTGGATCGAACCAGATCCGGCAGCAGTGTCAGGGGCAAATCGATAAGTCCGGTCGCCGCGGTCGTGAAAACCAGGTCGGGGTTCTGGTCGTGCTTGAATGTTTCATCCGAAATCGATGCAAGGGCCGGATCCAGGTCGATGGCCCCGGTCTTGATGGGCAGCCTGGTCAGCCAGACGCTGTGATCCTGGTCGCCGATTTCGGTATAGGCCGCCACAAGCGCCCCTCCGTCGCCCGTCATTACTATGCCGGGTGCGCCGGCCTCGATGCCAGTTTCCAGTTTCTTAAGCCAGGTCATCCGCCCGACCGAGTCCGCGCGCGCGACCCACAGGTGGTCGGTGCCGCCGGTCCACCAGAGCCCCGTCATCAGATAACCCTTGTCGGAAAGCTGGAAGACGTCGGTCAGGTCGATCCCCAGCGCCCCGCTTGTGTCCCCGGCCTTGTTCCCGTTGACCCATCCCAGAGTTCCGTCGTCGGGCTTAATCTTCATCAGCACCTGATCCGGGCCGCCAAGGCCATAGGAACCACCGGCAATGATGTCGCCGTTGCTTGAAATCATGGCCTTCTTCAGCGCCAGCGATTCCGTTCCGAGTGCGCCGCCGATCCGCTTAATCCAGCGTGCCTGGCCATCCGGGCCGATTCGCATCGCCCATGACTGGTGGGCCGGATCCTGCGCCAGTCCGAAGGATTCCCCGACAACCACCAGATCCTGATCCAGCCTCACGAACCCCGTCACCCATTCGCTGATCGCGGGATCGCCCCAGATCTTTGACCAGAGCACGGTTCCGTCAGGCGCCAGCTTGAATATCCATGCGTCGCTTGACCCCATGTCCTCCTTGACGAATGGCCCGCCCACGAACACGTTGCCGGCGCTGTCCTCCTGAAGAACCTGCAAGCCGACGACAGGCTGGAATTCGATATCGGGACGCCAGGCGCGAACCACGCCGCCGTCCGCGTCCAGCTTCATAAGCATCACGGGACTGTAGGCCGTCGCGAAGATGCCCAGATCCCTGGTGTTGATCGCGCGGTTCATGTTCAGCGGAATGGGCAACGTCGCATCCGGTCGCAGATATCTGCGCGACCACAGCACGGCTCCATCGTTTGTGACCTTTGAAAGCGTTTTCATGCCGCTTCCGGCGACCAGCCAGTGGCCATCGATGGTGTGCTGCAACGCCATGAAGTCGCGGTCGAGATCCACGCCGCCCGCCGTATCCACCAGGATTTTTGACCACGGGTCGAACAGCGGGTCAATAATGTCGGGGACTTCCGGCGCGTTGGGATCGGGGATGCATTCGCCGGACATGATGGACGTATCCGCGATATCGAATTCCTTGCTCCATTCCGCAAGCGTTTCGCCCCAAAGCGCGACACCGATGCCGATGTCGCCATAGACGCCGGCACGCAAATCCCAGCAGGGATCCCTGTCCATGTCGGCCGACAGTTCGCCGAAGCCCCAGACCGTCAGGTGGGGGCCGAAGAAGTCGTACAGGGCCAGGCGCAGCCTTGGGCCCACGGATACCTTCAGGTAAGCGGATTCGGTTGATGACACGTTGCTTGGGAGCGTCCAGAAGTCGGCGGTTGGCGGGATCAGTCGTCCACCATCGTCCGTCGAGTATTCGGCCGCCGCCACGAACGATGCTCCGGCCCCCGTTTCAAGGTGGAACAGGCTGGAAGCCCCACCTTCAATGTCGGCCATCAGGTCGATGCTGACGGTGAAGTACAGAATCCAGATCCAGAAGCCGGTAACCGGCGCGTGGGCCAGCGTGTCGCGCCGGTCGTATGAATACATTGCAACGCCGTCGGCCGTAATCGATGACTCCGCGCGAGCATCGACCGAGTAACCGACGGTGATTTCGGGAAGCGGATCCCCGCCGATTACACTTGACACGTCCGGCCAGTCGAAGTCGATCCCGAAGTTGTAATAGACCGATCCGGAGAACGTGGCCGTGACGTGGATCTGATCCTCGTCTGTGGAGATGTCGTTGTCGCCGTTGAAAGGATAATAGTCAATCGATACCGGGCCGACGCTGTCGCCGCCCGATTTCCTGGTCGTGTTAGTGACGTGCTCGGTTGAGTCCAGCAGCTTTGCGCCCGGCTCGGTGTCCCACAGAAGGGATCCCTGTTCCATTGCCACTTCCCGCGTGAATTTCGTGTGGAAGCTTTTGAAGGCGTGCTGCAGAAGGGCCCGTTCCGTTCGAACCTCGATGCCGTCCGCCAGCGGGGTTATTTCGGTCACCCGCCGCATCGTTCCGCGCGGGGTCAAAGGCGTCTCGCCGGCCATCAGGACGTGCTTTGGTGCAAGCCGGGCCGCGATTTCGCTGTCTGACCTGAACAGGAATGTCCAGTCTTCGTCAATGGAGATGATTTGACCCGCCGTATCGTTGTCGAAGATGTGGGTCGATGGCCAAAGTTCGTATTCAAGAAAGTCTGCCTGCCCCTTGTCGTCGGCGCCGCACCCGGCCGCCATCATGGCAGCAAGGCAGGCGGCCGCCACCGGGATAATCGTCTTACGGTCATGGGCTGATCCGGCTCTCATTTGTCACCGCCCGCGGGCCGGCCCGCGCAAGACTGGGAAATGTTTCATCGAACGCCGTTCTCTGAACTTTGGAATCTTAACATTTTGCCGGAACGCTTGGCCCGATTCGTTTACAAATTCAATGATTCCGTGGTATCAGGGCGCGGATGCCCGTGGCGTGTCGATTCCGGCTGACCTGGCACGGGTTCGGGATGAATACATGATTACCTTTCTTAAGGACTGATTAATGAAAAAGCGATTTCCAGTTTTGTGCCTGGCGGTGGCGTTCATGCTGGCGACCGGCTGCGGCGGCCAGGTCTCGGAGTCGGATTCCGGCCTGGACGAAGGGCTTGGCGATCCCGATGCCGCGGACATCACGTCCCTTGACGATTCCATCGATGAACTGCCCGACGCGCGAAGCGATGAAGGCGAACTGCCGCAAGGTGATGCGGTCGCCCCGGATTCGGGAGTGGAACCCGAGGTCGATCCGGTTCTTGCAAACACGCTTGCACAGATCATGCAGGAACACATCAATTTCAGCAGCGATCCCGGCATGGTTCTGGCCGTCCGAACGCCGGAAGGCGCCTGGTGGTCCGGCGCCGTCGGAATGGCCGATCTTGTCGATGAAGTCGCGCTGCAGCCTGACAGCCAGTTCCGCGTCGGCAGCAACACAAAGCCGATTGTCGCGGTCGTGATTCTGCAACTGGTCGAGGAAGGAAAGATTGACCTGGATCAGCCTTTGACCACCTATCTACCCGAGTATCCGGAGTGGTCCGACATAACGGTTCGCATGCTTCTGAACATGCGCAGTGGCCTGAACGAGTTCCTGAATGTCGAACTTTGCCTGCTTTCAGTGCTTCTTGAACCGACACGGGCATTCACGCCGGCTGAAATCGTCGGGTTCGTGATGGATTCCGAAAACAACGGTCGCCTTTTCGAGCCGGATACCGACGGCTATTATTCGAACACCAATTATGTGCTGCTTGGCATGATCATCGAGGCCGTCTCGGACAAGACCGCCGAGCAGGAGATCCAGGAAAGGATTCTTGATCCACTTGGGATGACAAGAACGTACCTGGATGACGGCACCGGTGACGATTCCGAACTGGTGGACGGGTATCTGGACATCGTCGCGGGCGGCGTCGTGGTCGGGGTCAGTCCGTCACAGGCGGCGATGATTCCCAACGTGCAGTACATCGATGGGCTTGTGATTGGAACCCATCTGATGCATGCGTCGGTCACATGGACGTCGGGTGCCCTGGTGTCGACGTCATACGACATGGGCAGGTTCGTCCACGCATTGATGACCGGGCGTCTTCTGAAGCCGGCAACGATGGAGCAGATGTCGGACACGCATCCCGCGGCGCTGCTTGGCGGGCTGACCGAGTACGGGCTGGGCCTGCAGAACATACCAAGCCCCGAAGGAGAAACCTGGGGCCATGGCGGGCTGAATTTCGGATACCAGACGCAGACATGGTACCTGCCGGAACATGACATCACGATATCGCACATTCACAACTTCCTTCTGAACTGGTACGACAAGTTGCAGAACGACCTTGTGGCAGCCGTCAAGGCAGGCGGATATCCCGATTTCAAGGCCTGCGGCGCGCCGGACGGGTTCTTTGACGTGCCCTCGACGAACACCTGGTTCAAGTGGGCCTTCAAGGGGCCGGTCACCGCCGATCTTCCGTCGGAACGTATCGATGGCAACGGCTTTTTCAGGGTTGAACACGATGGTTCCATCGAGCCCGTCGTCGGCATGTATCCCCAGGTCGTCAGAACCGAGCGTGCCGGCAAGCCAATCCTGCGACTGACGGCCTACGGCGCGCCGGTTGAAGGCGACGCCAACCTGACGATGCTGACGCTGGAGCTTTCCGAAAACCTCTTTTCCGGGCTTGATGCCCAGGGAACAAAGGTGATCGGCCAGGGCAACGCCGAAGAAATGTTCGGCGCGTTGACCGAACTTTACTGGGCGCCGGGAACGAAAACCGTCAACAAATTCTGTTATACCGGGTTTTCGAATGTCCAGATTGACGGTCACGCATTCCTTTGCGAGGGAAATCGGGATGGCATGCCCGAGGTTGGAGATACGTTGCGCGTGATGGGCAATGTTCCCGTTTCAAGCGATCCGGATTATGTGGACTATGTTGTTGCCAACGTCATGAAATCCGCCAGGTGCATGTGCCTGGACGGCACCGACTGGATCCCCTGCGCCACTCCCAACTGAAACTTCCCTTTTCCCCATGCCGGCGAATTCCCTTTTTCCCATCAGGGCGAATTTTCCCTTTTCCCCATCAGGGCGAATTTTCCCTGTTCCCCGTAAGGGCGAATGAAAATTCGCCCGCCTGCGTAATCTGATGCTCCGTACGGGCGAATGAAAATTCGCCCTTCCCAGCAGCAACCGTGCTCTCGACGAGTGACGCAGTCGTGCCTGTGGCCAAGGTGGATCGTCCGGCTCCTTGTACGGGCGGATGTAATCCGCCCGTACAAGGGCAGGGGGCACATTGCTCGACCGCAGCGGGCGAATGAAAATTCGCCCGGGGCACGGTGCAGGCATGGTCATGCGGCGGTCGGCACACCGTGCGGTCGCCAGGATTCGGGCGTCAGCGGTTCAAGTCCGTACTTTGCGCGGGCCTGGTCGCAGCGTTCGTTCGGCAGCCCGTTGACGTAACTGGCCTCGAATTCCCGGCATGCCGATGACCGGACGCAGTGAATGCTGCAATGGGCCGTCTTGCCGATTTCGCCCGCAAGTGCCGCGCATCTGGGCTCGGGCTGGTTCGTACCCTTGATGACCGCGCGGAAATCGTTAAGCTTTTCAACGTATTCGGACGGAAAGCCACCGGGAACGACCTCATCGATTTCGCCCCAGTAAAAGGAAACACGATAATAAGCACAACATGCACCACACCCGATACAAGGGTTCGCCCGTTCCATGATCACTGTCGCATTTCAGGTGATGATTGGTCACGACGAACCCGGACGGGCCCGCAATTGGGCGCGGATTGTAAAGACGGATCGCATCTTGTGCAAGCGATTTGTAAAGTTTCAAATTCATTTCGCACCGGATCCTATGGAACTGCTCACAATCTGGGGTTATATTCCCGCAAGTGCTTCTGTTTGGAACCAGATGAAACCGTATCGAAGTCAAAGGGGGATTCGATGAATTTGCGTTCTGTGTTCATGTCCGTGGCTGTCGTTGCGGCGCTGATGGTGTTTGTCGCGTGCGGATCCGGGACGGAGCCTGAAAACGATCAGGGCACTGACGTCGGTCTCGATGCGGCCGGCGAGCTCCCTCCTGACTCGGTTGTCGTTCCGGACATGACCGATGACGTAATCGGGGACGATTCTGGAAGTGACACCGTTGCCGATATTCCTGTGGCCGATGCCCCCGGCGATGTCATGCCTGACGTCGATCTCGATGCGGTTGACGCGGCGGATGTTGAGCCCGATGTCCCCGTTGTTCCCGATCCGGCCCTGCGTCTGCGCGAACAGGGGTGGCTGATTGGGGATCTGCACATGCACTCGACTTATTCCGACGGCGAGGATTCTGTCGCGGTCACGGTCGGACTTGCCGAGTACTTCACGGATCCCGATTTCCTGGCGTTCAATCCGGAGTATGACGGATTCGCACTGGACTACATCGCCCTGACCGACCACCGGACGGCGATCCAGAACAGCGACCCGGACTTCTTCAGCGAAAAGGTCGTCCTGATCCCGGGCGAGGAGTTCGGAGGTCCCGGTCACGCATGTCTGTTCGGGGTTACCGATACAGTCAATCACAATGCGAACGGCGGCCCAACGACAACCGAGGATTATTTTGATGGCCTTGAAGTCGCGGGTGCCATGGGGGCGGTCCGGTCGATTAACCATCCGTTCACGACCGGGATTTACTTTCCCTGGGATCTGCACAATTACGAGTCGATGGAAATCTGGAACGTGAAGTGGGCCGTCAGTCAGCCGGGAGCCAGCCAGGCCACCATTGACCAGTGGGAAGCCGAGAAGGGCGCGACCGCGTCGGTGCAGTTCAGGAAGGCCGCCGAGTATCAGGGAATCGGTGGGAACGCCCAGGCCTTGAAGTTTTACGAGGTTCTGCTGTCACGCGGGCACCACATCGCCGTCGTCGGGGGAAGCGATCGTCATACGGTCTTCGGTATTGGTTTCCCGGCAACCTGGATCAAATCGACCTCGCGTGATGTCTCTGGAATCCTTGATGCAATCAGGGCCCGTCATACGTTCGTGAACCGCACTCCGATAGCGGCGACCATCGAGATGACGGTCGAAGCCGGTGAAGAAACCTTTATGCAGGGCGATCAGATTCCGATTCCGGCCGAAGGCCTTGAAGTGACGATCAAGCTGCGCACGACCAGGGCGGCCGGTGGCCGGCTGTTCCTGATCGGTGGACATGCGATCGCTTCGGATCTGGATCTGGAAGGTGCCGTGATAAGTGAAAACGACCTTATGGTCGCCATCGGAACCGACGACTTCCAGGTCGAATACACGACAACAGTTATGCCGGGTGATTGGTTCTATCCGGTTGTCCACGAGCCGCTTGTTCAGCCGGGACTGGATCCCGATCTGACCGCGCAGATTCCTGAAATCGCGGCGACGGTCGCCCAGATCTCCGGCGAAAATTACTCCCCCTTGATAGGGGCTCTTTTTCCGTACGTTGATGATTTGACGTTCATGAGTCCTGAAAACTGCGACCCGGCAGGATGGGTTGCCGGCAAGGCACAGTGCCTGCCGCCCGATAACAACGGGATGGCGACCATCATGCTCCCGGACTGGATCGACAGGGTCTTGAACGTTGTGGTGGAAAATGGCCAGTCATCGACAGAATGGTGCATGGGCGCCGCCGCAAGCGCGGTTCTTTTCGTCGAAAAAGGCCAGCCGGAATGAATCTGGTCGTTACTGCGCGAATTCGTGCGCGATTCTCTGGTATTCAACGATAACGCGGTTTTTCGTGGTCGGGGCTGGAATGGCCGCCATCGGCAGCTTCTGCTCAACGCGTGATTCCGGCCAGATGTAGATGACAAAAGCGCCGTTTTCATACGACGGGAAGTACCAGTCCGCATCCTGCCCGAGAAGTCCGAACATCGACTGGGTCCACGCGTTCATGAAAACGCCGGCTTCATCTTCAGTCAAGCCGGCCGTCTGAAGTTCGGCCTTCAGGTTTGCCGGCATCTCGAGCCAGCCTTCAGGCAGAAGTCCCTCGACCGTTGGATAAGGTTCCTGTTCGGTCGCTTCGACAGTGTATTCGGCGTATGTGAAGTCCTGATTCATCGTTTCCCCGGCGTTGACCTGACCGGTGATTCCCCAGGCAATCCTTGCGGTATGGACCGGGCAGTAGCTTGGATCCATGCAGTTTGAAAGCGTGTCGCGGTAAATCACCATCACCTTTGGAATCGCGGCGTCAAGGCCGTTGGTGATGGACAGCGTCGCCATGCCGGCGCCCTGGTCGATGGAAAGGCTTGCGGCGACCGGCGGTTGATACCCCACGAACGGCCCTGTGTAAAACAGCAGTTTCGAAATCGTTTCGCCGTGCGTCAGGCAGTTCGCTTCCGGGATGACCCATTCGGGCAGTTCGTATATTTCCAGTGACGGCGGCTCAATCATTCCAAATGGATCCGGAACCGGCGTTGCGGTCGGCGTGCATTCCGTCGTGCCAACCTGGACGTTTTCCCAGACAACGTTGGCCGAAAGGGGGATTTCCGGCCACGTCTCGTAAGCGATGCCTTCATCGTAACGGACGCCGACGTCAAGCGTGAACTGCTGCTCCGAGTAGATGTAGATGACCGGCTTGGCCGCCACCGCGCCGTAATACTGTTTTGGCGCCGCCGACATCGTCGCGCCGCCTTCCGGGGTCACGACGTTGACGCCCCATTCGGCCAGGCGATACTCCGCGTTCGCCGCGCAGTATCCGCCACATTCAGGTCTGAAGACGTTGTCGTAGTGGCAGGAATTGCCTTCCTCGCACGGCACCAGGTCGTAACATTCCTTCATGCCGGCCTCCGGCGTGGCCAGGCACTTGCGCACGCCCTGCAACTCGGTGCAGATGTCGCAGCCGTCGCAGTCGTATTCGGTGTCGCATTCGTGGGCAGGCCCGATGTCGGACGTCACTTCGTTCACCGAGTCCACCGGCACCTGATCGGTTGGAATATGATCATGCAGAATGTCGCAGAAACCGTTGTCCAGCCCCTGGTCAAGCGGTTCAACCGAGTCCCGCCCGGTGTCGGCCCCGTCGTCGGTGGGAATCGTGTCCACGCCTTCGTCCGGTGTGTTGATATCAATACCGATGATGTCGGCGCAGCCACACTCGCCGCCGCAACCGACCTGCAGGCCGGCTGTAATCGACAGCAAAGCGACCATAAGGGCAATTTCTGTTCGCATGACTAAATCCCCTGCGGAAGTTTGGAAAGATGTCCGTTTAACTTCGTCAGTTTACGACTTGGGCATGTTGGAATCAATTCCAGGTCGGGCAACGGGCCTTGCCGCCCGGCTCAATCCTTGATGTGAATCGCGGCCAGCGTACGTTTGACGACGCGGTGGTAGCGGTGTGCCGGGTGACCGACGACCATCGCCAGGCATGCCTTGTGATCCGCGGGTATGCCCCATCTGGCCTTAACCTTCTTGTCCATGTTGACCGCGTGCGCCACGGTTCCGATCATGCAGGTTCCAAGTCCCAGGGACTGCGCTGCAAGCATGGCGTAAGTACATGCAATTGTTCCGTCGATCGGGTCGGCCATCGGGTGCGTCGTAAACAGCAGCACGCAGGGAGCATCGTAAAAGAGCATGTCGCTGCCGTGTTCCCTGGCGTGAATCATTTCCCTGATAATCGGCAGAAGGAATCCGTCAAACGACTGGTAGGCGGCCTTCGACCCGAACACCCGCATGAAGAACATGGTGACAGGGTTGAAGAAACTGTTCCATTTCCGGAAGACTCCATCCAGGTCGCCGGCGAATGCCTGAACCCGATCGCGTCCAAGGAAAACGGTGCATTCCACGTCCGATGGCGCTATTCCCATCGGGGCTGACGCCGTCATCTCAAGAATGCGATCAATAAGTTCCCGTTCAACCGGGGCATCCTTGAAGGTTCTTACCGAACGCCGCGTCAGCATCAGGTTGTGAAGGCTCACGTCGTCGGCCGTCCTGTCGCTGGCCGGCCACGGCAGCACGTCGTCCGGCGTCATGCGTCTGCCGGTGACGCGAACGGCGTCAAAGGCGCAGATGGCCGTGCACTGACCGCAGGCGAAGCACCCCATCCCGTTGTCGGGCACAACGGTGGCCTGCCCGGAAACATTGATGATTGTTACCGACGGGCATATCTTCACGCACATTCCGCAGTTCGTGCACTTGCCTGGGTCAATGACGGGCGATGCCGCCTGGTTGCCGAATCCTGTCGAAACGGTCTTTCCCGCTTTGTCCTGCATATGGGCTTCCCCGAAATGAATCAGCGATTGTATATCAGCAAGAAACGGAAATTGCACCAACGGCAGCCATCGTGATTGCTTCCGCGCCGTAAGGCGATAGAATGCACGCAGGGAGGCAAATCATGGAAAAAATCGGTACTTCCGTTCCGGTGTCCGGGCGGCGCTGCAAGGTTGTATGCATAAAGAAGAACACTGCGGATTCGGTTGAAATCCTTTTGAAGGACGAGTCCGGTGAACCGTTCGTTTTCAAGCCGGGTCAGTTCTTCATGGTGAATGTGGAAATCGACGGGCAGATGGTTCGACGCACTTATTCCGCCACGAACGCTCCGGGTGAATTTGACGGCGCGCTGCGGCTTGGCGTGAAGCGGCGTCCTGGCGGGCTGGTCAGCGGGTACATGAATGATCGCCTGAAGGTCGGTGATGAAGTCGTGGTGAAGGGCCCCGGTGGCAAGCTCGTGCCGACGGAAGGGCGCGGGCCAAGGCATCTGGTTTTGATTGCCGGCGGAAGTGGTGTGACACCGATGATATCGATGGCACGCACCCTTCTCGCTTCCGAGCCGGACACTTCGATTTCGTTGATTTATTGCAACAGGTGTCTGGACGACGTCATGTTTCTGCAGGAATTGAACGAACTGGTCGATTCGAATCACGATCGTTTCAGGGTCTTCCATGTCCTGAAGGAAAACGCGGAAGGGTGGTCCGCATGTGCGGGACGGCTTAACGTGGACATCCTGCGGGACATCCTTAACGGGCTTCCGGCGGTCGATGAATATCTTGTCTGCGGGACTCCGGAAATGATGACCGGTGTGTGTGGATACCTTGCGGAACTTGGGGTTCCCGCGTCAGTGATTCGCACGGAAACCTTTAATGTTCCAGAGGATATCTGACTTATAGACAGATGATGGGATTGCTAACTTATTCCTAACTTGAAGGCTTCCGGGATCGGGTGATACATTCCGCCCGGCATAACCGGAATACCTGGGCCTGAACGCCAAGGAGAATTGAATGCTTCAGAAGATCCTTCCAAAAAACTATGGATTCTTTGACCTTTTTGAAAATCATGCCGCCGCGGTTCTGAAGGCGGCCCTCGTGATGGACGAATTGCTGAAGGAACTCGGGACGCCGAACGCGATTTCTCATGTCAGGCGGATCGAGGAACTCGAGCACGAGTGCGATAACTACACGCACATGACCGTTGACCTGCTTCGCAGGACTTTCATTACCCCGCTTGACCGCGAGGAAACCAGCACGTTGATAAGCGCCCTTGACGACATCGCCGACTTGATTCAGGCGGCGGCCCATAGGGTTGAATTTTACGACATCAATTCATGCCCGGACGGTGTCAGGCAGCTTAACGGCGTTCTGATGAAGGCCGTGGAACAACTGGTTCAGGCCGTCGGATTCCTGCGCGAGATGAAGAAGCACGCGGCCCAGATTCCGGTCATCTGCATGGAAATCAACCGCCTTGAAAACGAAGGTGATCGTGTAAAGCGCACGGGGGTCGGCGAACTTTTCCGCAGCCGGATGGATCCGCTGGAACTGATGAAGATCAAGGAACTTTACGAATCCCTGGAAAATGCGATCGACAAGTGCGAGGACGCGGCCAACATCGTTGAAGGCCTGCTGATCCAGCACGTGGGCTGATACGGCAAATATCCCTGTCCCGTGGCGTTAATTTGAGCGTGATAACGTGAACGGGCTGGTGTGTCCGGTTTTCCGCGGTCGTCTGGATGACCGCGGCGGAGGTTGCGGATGCAGTTTCTGGAAGCGTTGACCAACGTTGAACCATTGATTGTGATAACGCTTGTCGCGGCGTTGGCGTTCGATTTCGTCAACGGATTTCACGATGCGGCCAACTCGATTGCAACCGTTGTAGCAACCCGTGTCCTGAGTCCTAAGTTTGCGGTCGCATGGGCTGCATTCTTTAATTTCGTCGCGGCGTTCACCTTCGGAACCGCCGTTGCAAAGATGGTTGGAAAGGACGTCGTCGATCTTTCCTTTGTTACAGTCCCGGTCGTCTTCGCCGGTCTGATGGGCGCGATTATCTGGAATCTGATCACGTGGTGGCTCGGGCTGCCATCGTCGTCGTCGCACGCGCTGGTCGGCGGGTATGCCGGCGCGGCCCTTGCAAAAAGCGGGATTGCGGCGCTGAAGTTCGCCGGGCTTGCCAAGATTGCCGCGTTCATCGTGATTGCCCCGATGGTTGGGATGATGCTGGGGATGCTGAACCAGATAATCGTGATGTGGATTGTCCGGCGGCAGCCACCGGGAAAGCTGTTCCCGATTTTCCGCAAGCTGCAGCTCCTGTCGGCCGCGATTTACTCGTTCAGCCACGGCTCGAATGACGCACAGAAGACCATGGGCATAATTTTCGCGCTGCTGGTTGCTTCCGGTCTGCCGCCGGCCATGTGGTACCAGGATCCGACGAATCCAGAGCATATCCCTGTCTGGATAATCCTTATCTGCCATGCCTTCATCGCCTTCGGCACGCTGTTCGGCGGATTCAGGATCGTCAAGACCATGGGAAGCAAATTGACGAAGCTCGACCCGATGCACGGCTTCTGCGCCGAGACAGGCGGCGGTGTCACGATTCTGGCCGTCAGCGCCCTGGGCATTCCGGTTTCAACCACCCACACGATAACCGGCGCGATCATCGGCGTCGGGACTGTAAGTGGCTTGCGCAGCGTTCGCTGGATAATGGCGAAAAAGATTGTCTGGGCCTGGATCTTCACGGTGCCGATGGCCGGCCTTTTCGGTTGGCTGACGTTCAGGCTGATGGCGATGCTGGGTCAGGGCTAGCCGTCAACTTCGGGTTACAAATTTTCTGTTCACTTCCGTCACATCGCTGGTGACTGTCAGGGCGTCCGGCCTTATACTCCCGCCCGGAATGTCCGAGGTCGCCAGTGGATTTCGCCAGCATATTCCAGCATGTTGATCCTCTTGTAATTATTACGCTTATTGCTGCCATTGCGTTTGACTACGTCAACGGTTTCCACGACGCCGCGAATTCGATCGCCACGGTTGTGGCCACCCGGGTACTGAGTCCGCGATTCGCAGTCGCCTGGGCGGCCTTCTTCAATTTCGCGGCGCTTTTTGTGGTCGGAACCGCAGTTGCCAAGATGGTGGGCAAGGATGTCGTCGATCTTTCGTACGTCACGACCGCAGTCATCTTTTCGGGGTTGACGGGCGCGATCGTGTGGAACTTGATCACATGGTGGTTCGGCCTCCCTTCGTCATCATCGCATGCACTTGTCGGCGGTTATGCCGGCGCGGCGCTTGCCCGAAGCGGCATTGAAGCATTGAAGCTGGCCGGTATCGGGAAGATTGCTGCCTTCATCGTCATCGCCCCGATTATCGGAATGATCCTTGGCATGGCAAACCAGATCATCGTGACGTGGATTGTGCGCAAGATGCCGCCAGGCAAGTTGTACCCGCTGTTTCGAAAGCTTCAGCTTCTTTCCTCGGCCGTGTATTCCTTCAGCCATGGGTCGAACGACGCCCAGAAGACGATGGGAATCATCTTCGCTCTTCTTCTGGCATCCGGCATTCCGGGCAATGTCTGGGGACACGACCCGGTTCACCCCGACTCCATTCCCCTGTGGATCGAGGTTCTCTGCTACGCGGCGATCGCGGCCGGGACGCTTTCCGGCGGACTTCGAATCGTCAAGACGATGGGAACCAGGCTGACAAAACTGGATCCGATGCACGGATTCTCAGCCGAAACCGGCGGCGGCGTGACAATCCTTGGCGTCAGCTTCCTGGGAATTCCGGTCTCAACCACCCACACGATAACCGGCGCCATCATCGGGGTCGGGATGGTGGGCGGCCTGCGCAGCGTAAGATGGATCCTCGCCAGGAAGATCCTGTGGGCCTGGCTGTTCACGATTCCGGCTTCCGGCCTTTTCGGGTGGGGTATTTACCGCCTTATGTCGCTATTCGGCCATAATTGAATCATCCCGGATAATTTCCATCCTATTGACCAGCCCGATTACAGTGTTTAGCTTCATTGGATGTGGACGCCCGGCTTGGCATCCGCGTTCCGGTTCGCTTTGATAATCCGGGGGAAATCATGACGGTTAATAATGACAAGGGGTTGATCGGAAAGGTTCTTTCGGCGGTGGTCGTCTTTGGCGCCGCCGTTGCCGGAATCGGGTCGGCCGGGTGTGCCACGACGACCGAAAGGTTGAATCTGCAGCCACCAACCACGGTTGCAAAGGTCGATCTGAACAGGTACCTGGGCAAGTGGTACGACATCGCCAGCTTCCCGCAGTGGTTCCAGAAGGGCTGTACGGCCACCACGGCCGAGTACAGCCTGAAGGACAACGGGGAAATCAAGGTGGTCAACAGTTGCCGCAAGGGCAGCCTTGACGGCAAGCAGAAGGTTTCGGTCGGACGGGCAAGGGTTGTTGACAAAGACACCAACTCGAAACTTGAAGTCAGCTTTTTCGGGCCGTTCTGGGGTAACTACTGGATCCTTGATCTTGGTGAAAACTATGAGTATTCGGTTGTTGGCGATCCCAGCAGGGATTATCTGTGGATTCTTTCCCGAACACCCCAGATGGACGGCGAAGTCTATCGCGGCATCGTCGAACGTCTGAAGGCCCAGGGATATGAACTGGATCGGCTGCAGAAGACCTTGCAGCCAGGCGATATGTAGCGATCCTGGGGGTGTCCAGATGAGACTCTGGTCGATTCATCCAAGGTTTCTTGACACCAGGGCCATCGTTGCAGTGTGGCGCGAGGGTCTTCTGGCGCGCGCGGTTCTGTCCGGCAAGACTAGAGGCTATCTGAATCACCCCCAGCTTCGGCGCTTTCGCGATCAGCCGAATCCGATTTCCGCCCTTGACGCCTATCTTTCGGAGATCGTGGTCGAGGCTGAATCGCGCGGCTACGATTTCGACCGCAGCAAGATTGTCTTCGGACGGGCGCCAAGCCCGATCATGGACGTAACGGCGGGCCAGCTTTTGTGCGAGTGGATTCATCTTAACCGCAAGCTTGCGGTTCGCGACCCGGTGCGACTGGTGCTTCAGTTCGCAAGGAATCCGGCGGCGTCGCCGTTCTTCAGGCTGGTGGCCGGCCCGAGGGCCGACTGGGAGAAGGCGGCTGATTGCGGTATGTCGGGATCCGCAACAGCTTGACGGTAACCCCCGTTCCGATGGCGAAAAGCACGGCGCCGACCCACAGCAGCCTGTGCGGCATAACGAAGACCACGGAAGTAATCAACGTAATCCATATCAGAGAAATGCTGACGATTTTTGATGCCAGCGGTATGCCCAGGCCGTCACGGTAACGCCGCAGGTATTCCCCGAACACCCGGTTTTCATGCATCCATCGGTACAGTCTGTCGCTGCTGCGCAGGAATGCCGCCGCGGCCAGCAGCAGGAAGGGCGTGGTCGGCAGAAGCGGCAGCAGCACGCCAATCCCGGCAAGTACCAGGCACGCGACCCCGGCGATAATCAGTAACGCCTTTTTGAGTTTCACGGCACCGCCTTTGCGCCAGGCATGTGAGGTCGTTCCGGCTGACAGACCGGCAGCGGCCTGGGCTTGCCTTTGCATCAGGCAGAAGATGCGTTGGGATGGGTCTGCTGTCAACAAATAGCTTGCAAAAATTCGGACAACCGGATAAACGAATATGCGGTTGTCCCGAGGTGTCCGCATGAAGGATGTGGCTGCTTTCTTCAAGGTGCTGTCCGACCCGGCCAGGGTTCAGATCCTGTGGCTGCTGTTCAACAATCCTGAACTTTGCGTCTGCGACATCATGGGAACCCTCCGAATTACCCAGTCCAAGGCGTCCCGGCACCTGGCGACCCTTCGGCATGCCGGTCTGGTGACCGACCGGCGCGACGGGGCCTGGTCGTACTACTCGCTCAGACAGCCGGGGGACGTCCTTGAGGCTGAGGTGATTGGAATTCTGAAGTCCAGGCTGGCGCTGCTTCCGGATGCCGGGTCGCTTCTTGTCGCACTGGGGCGCTGGCTTGACGTGAAGGCTGGTCGGCAGTCCTGCTGTTCCCTTTCAGGTGGTGGTGATGAGTAAGGCAGACGATGTCAGGAAGATGGTTTCGGAGTCCTATTCCGCGGCGGTGAAGGCGGCGCTTGCCCGTCGCAAGGCGAAACAGGCGAAATCCGCCCCCTCGAAGTCATGTTGCTGCGGCGGCGCCCCGAAGATCAGTGAACAGTCCCTGGCCGAACTTGCCGGATACAGCCGCGAGGCACTCGCCGGCCTGCCGCCGGATGCCGTGACCAGTTCCTTCGGCTGCGGGAATCCGGTCGCGCTGGCTGCGATTCGCGAAGGCGATACGGTTCTGGATCTGGGATCCGGCGCGGGAATCGACCTGCTGCTGGCCGCCCGCCTGGCCGGTCCGTCGGGCCGCGTCATCGGCGTTGATATGACGCCAGCGATGATCGAGCGGGCCCGGGCCAACGCGGAAAAGGCCGGATTGAAAAACGTCGAGGTGCGCCAGGGCATCATTGAAGATTTGCCGGTCGAATCGGGAACCGTCGATCTGGTGATATCGAACTGCGTCATCAATCTTTCCCCCGAAAAAAATCGGGTCTTCGCCGAACTGGCGCGTGTCCTGAAGCCGGGCGGCCGGATCTCGATTTCGGACATTTGCGCCGAAATGATGCCGGACTGGGCGATCCAGGCCGGGCACCTTTATTCGGCCTGCATTTCGGGAGCTATTCCGGAAGCCGCCTACATTCAGGGCCTGGTCGAGGCGGGCCTGGAAGATGTAAAGGTTACCGACCGTCTGGTTTATGATGCCCAGCAGCTTTCCGGGCTTCTTGGTTCGGTCGAATCCGGTGGTTGCTGCGGCGGCAGTTCGGCTCTGACTCCGGCCCAGCTTGAAAGGGCCGTGTCCGAGCTTGTCGGCACAATCGCCAGCCTGCGTTTCGTCGGCATGAAGCCGGTCGTCTGACCGAAAGGGGGCCCAATGAAAGGCATGCTTTTCCTGTGCGTTGCCAATTCCGCGCGCAGTCAGATCGCGGAAGGCCTTGCGCGTTCGATGGTTCCACCCGGCGTGAATGTCCTGTCGGCGGGATCAAGTCCGACCTTCGTGCGCCCTGAAGCAATCGCCGTGCTGAAGGAAATCGGAATCGACATTTCCGGCCAGCGTTCGAAGTCGGTTACGGAAATTCCCCCGGATCTTGTCGATACCGTCATCACCCTTTGCGGCGAGCAGGAATGTCCGCTGTTCCTGGGTCGTGCTACCCGCCTGCACTGGGGACTGGAAGATCCGGCCGCCGTCCAGGGCAGCGAAGAAGGTCGGCTGAACGCCTTCCGAAGGACGCGCGATGAACTGATATCAAGACTGGCAGAATTTATTGGGCAGGGGGGGGTGAAGTGAACGATTTGAAGGAACGTACCAAGCTGATTCTTATTGTGGCAGCTTTCGCGGCACTCTGGTTTCTGCCGGTCGAGAACGTTGTCTTCATGGGGGCAATCAGGGAGAGTCTGGCGCTGGCCAAGTGGTATGCGCGTGAACACGTCATCCTTTGTCTGATACCGGCGTTTTTCATCGCCGGCGCCATCAGCGTTTTCGTCAGCCAGGGCGCAGTCATGAAGTATCTGGGGCCGAAGGCCAACAAGGCGCTGGCCTACGGTGTCGCGGCTGTTTCGGGCACGATTCTGGCCGTGTGTTCGTGCACCGTCCTGCCGCTGTTTTCCAGTATCCACAAGCGCGGAGCAGGGCTTGGGCCGGCAATCGCCTTCCTGTATTCCGGCCCGGCAATCAATGTTCTGGCCATCATCATGACGGCCCGAATCCTGGGGCCGGAACTCGGCATTGCCAGGGCAGTCGGCGCGGTTGTCTTCGCCGTCGTCATCGGTTTCCTGATGCATCTGATATTCCGGAAGGAAGAGGCCGAACGCCAGTCGTCCGGTGTCGTGATAATCGACGACCAGGAAAAGACGCGTCCGCTTTGGAAGGACGGTCTGTATTTCGCGGCGATGGTCGGCATCCTGGTCTTTGCAAACTGGGGCAAGCCAGCGGACGGTGACGGTGGCGTCTGGGCGGCCGTTCACTCCGTAAAGTGGATTGTCACCGGCGTATTCCTGGTCGGGTTGATTGCGTCAATCGTCGCCTGGTTCAGGAAGGACGAACTGGCGACGTGGGTTGATTCCAGTTGGACCTTCGCCAAGCAGATACTGCCCCTGTTGTTTGGCGGCGTCCTGGTCGCCGGCTTCCTCCTGGGCGGGCCCGGGGGCTCGGACAAGGGCCTGATTCCCAACGCCTGGATCCAGGGGCTTGTCGGTGGAAATTCCCTGCTGGCGAACCTTTTTGCTTCCATGGTGGGCGCCTTCATGTACTTTGCCACGCTGACCGAAGTGCCGATTCTCGAGGGGCTTATTAAGTCCGGGATGGGGCAGGGGCCGGCGCTGGCGTTGCTGCTGGCCGGCCCGTCCCTTTCCCTGCCCAGCATGCTGGTCATCCGCAGTGTCCTTGGAACGAAGAAGACGCTTGTTTACGTCGGGCTTGTTGTTGTTCTTTCGACAGTCGCGGGCTGGACATATGGTTTAATCGTTCATGCAGCGGCATGACGTTTTGTTGGTCAGCTTTTCAATGGAGTTGGATCATGACAGTAAAAGTACTTGGAACCGGTTGTCCGAAGTGCAAGAAATTGTATGCCGAAGCCGAGAAGGCCATTGCTGAATCCGGGCTTTCAGTTGGAATCGAGAAGGTTGAAAAGATCAACGAAATCATGGATTACGGCGTGATGATGACACCAGCCCTGGTGGTTGGCGATCAGGTCAAATCGACCGGCCGCATTCCGGCGACGGCTGAAATCGTTGCCTGGATCGTTGAAGCCGCGAAGACGGCGTGACGCAGTTACGCGAAGGATGAACACCATGCAGAATCCGACTTGCAGGTTTTTTGTTCCAACTCTCCTTTCTTTGATCCTGGTTTCCGCTGCTTCGTGCGGCAGTTCCGGCCCGACCGACAGGAACGCGGCGGTCGCGGCATCTTCCGGTCAGGTCTCCACGGTACCCGCCTCGGCGCCGGCACCCGTCCTGCAGCGTGAAAGGATTGTCGCCTATTATTTCCACGGTGACCGCCGCTGTCGGACATGCCTTGGAATCCAGGAAACCATCGAACGGACGATTGCTGAAAGGTTTCCTGCCGAAACCGCTTCCGGCAGGCTTGAATACCGCGAAGTGAATTTCGAGCAGGAACAGAACAAGCACTTCGTCCAGGAATTCCAGCTTTCGTTCGGGACGATGATTGTCGCGAAGGTCGATGACGACAAGATCCTTGAGTGGGAAAACTGCGGCAAGGTCTGGGATTTCGGCCATGAGCCGCCCCTCCTTGTGGACTATGTGGCCGAGCGCATCAACGCATATCTCTCGAAGCTGAAGGCGGAATAATGGATTCGATGCTATTTGCGGTCGGCAGTGCGCTGTGGCTGGGCATCATGACATCGATCAGCCCGTGTCCCCTGGCGACCAATATCGCCGCGATATCCTACGTCGGCAAGCGGGTGGATCGTCCCGGCCTGGTGATGCTGTCGGGTCTGCTGTACATGCTCGGGCGGATGCTTTCCTATTTCGTCGTGGCGCTGGTTGTCGTGAAAAGCCTGTTTTCAACGCCTGCGGTATCGATGTTCCTTCAGCGCAACATGAACCAGGTACTTGGGCCAGTCCTGCTGCTGGTCGGCATCCTGCTGCTTGATTTCATACCGTGGCCGTGGGCCGGCGGCGGGTCAAACTTCTTCAACAGACTTCAAGCAAAGGTTGATAAGCTTGGAATCTGGGGCGCCGGCCTTCTCGGGCTGGTGTTCGCGTTGACGTTCTGTCCGCTTTCGGCAGCAATCTTTTTTGGCAGTCTGGTGCCCCTGGCCGTCAAGCATGAGTCGTCCGTGATGATGCCGGCCGTCTATGGAATCGGTACGGCGCTGCCCGTAATCGTCTTTTCCGTGATCCTGGCCTTCGCAGCTAACCGCCTTTCAAAGGCATTCAACGCAATGACCATCATCGAAATATGGATGCGCCGACTGACTGCGTCCGTGTTCCTTCTGATCGGTGGGTACTACTGTCTTGTCTATCTCTTCAGGATTCTCTAGTCGCGTTCGTCACTAAATCGGCGACGCCTTGAAGCCGTGGCCGATAACCTCGGTGACGTCGTGGACATACGTGAATGATTCCGGGTCGATGTCGCGGACTATCTTGGTGGCAAGGGCAAGCTGGCGGGTACGAAGAATGCAAAGCACGATCGGCCGCCTTTCGTGGGTGTATGCCCCGCTGGCCTCAATGATTGTAACGCCACGGTCGACTCGCTTCATCAGTTCGGCCGCGATTTCGTCAGGTTTCCTGGTGATGATCATCAGCGCTTTGTTCCCGTCCACGCCGATAATCGTCCGTTCGATGACGACGGACTCGATGGCGATTACGACGATGGTTGCCAGCGCAGGTTCAAGCCCGTACATGATCGCCAGGATCACGACCACCGACGCGTTCAGAACGAACAGAAGGTATCCAATCCTGACCGAGCTGATCTTGCGAACCGCGGCCGCGATGACGTCGGTGCCGCCCTGGGACGCCCGGGCCCTGAATACCAGCCCGCAGCCGAACCCGGACACCACGGCGCCGGCAATCAGGTTCAGGTACATGTCCTTGACCGGATGAAGATCCGCAAGCGGCGCCGTCAGCGCGAATGACGCGGAAAGCGTGATCATGCCGACGATGCTCCAGACAAGAAACTCCTTCTCCAGGTATTTCATGCAGAAAAGGAAGATCGGGACGTTAAGGATGAACAGTCCAAGGCCGGCCGGAATCGGAGTTACGTAAGAAAGAAGCAGCGCGAAGCCGGCGATGCCGGCTGTAAGCAGGTGTATCGGAACCAGGAAAAGCTGAACGCCAAGGGCCGCCAGGAAGGAACCCAGCAGGACAAGCAGGATGCGTTTGAGATTGTCCCTCAGGAAAGTCTTGTTCATCAGGAACCTCGACCGGGTCGGGGAAGTTACCCGGCTTGCGGCCGGGGATTATACCCGAAATGTCGATTCGTTCAAGGCGGCGGCTTCCGGCGACAGTCCAGGATGTGCATCAGCGTAAGATACGGGTGACGCAACGGCATCCGGGGGCCGGCGTATCTCATGACCAGCCGTATCTGTTCACGCATTGCCGGTTTGAAGCAGTGGACCCTGCAGTTCAGGCACGTCGGTTTGTCGACGTCATACCTGCACTTTTCGATGCGAGCCTGGACATAACGGAAAAGCTCGTCGCAATTCCCGCACAGGTTGCGACCGTCGGTTCCGTGGCAACCGCGGCAGAAGATTCGAATCATGGCAAGAACCGTTCTGGATTCCCGCAATCCCCTGGTCGCCTGCATTAAGGTAGTCGCCCCGTCTGGTTTCAGGCAGTCGTCTGCACATCCCGGATCATGGTCAAAAGCATCTTGAACGGCTTGATGGCATTGACAGCGTGCGGGATGTTCGCCGGCATCAGGACGGTCTGGCCCGCCACCGCTGAAACCGGCTTGCCGCCGATCACCAGTTCAACCGTTCCATCAAGCACCTGGACGATGGCGTTGAACGGTGCGGTGTGTTCCGAAAGTGCCTGCCCTTCATCGAAGGCGAACAGGGTCAGTGTGCCGCCGTTGTGCTTGACCAGAGTCCTGCTGACGATGGAATCCTGCTGATATTCAACCAGGGCACCGATTTCGATCGCGCTTGCTGCCGGCATGCCGGGTTCGAGGGCCTTTTTCATATAAACTCTCCAAAACAGTTGCTCACACGTCGCAAAATGACGTCACCACGGAGTGTTGCATATTCGGACACATTATGTCATCAATTGCCCGCAAACATCCCGATTCGGCAGTTTAATCGCTGCGCCCTCTTGAACTCGGACAAAAGTTGTCTGATAATGGACGCGGCTTATGCGGAGTATGCAGATGAAGTTTTCAGCCGACACGAAGATTAACGACCTGTTGAACGCCTATCCGTTCCTTGAGGATTTCCTGGCATCCTACGAGTCGAAGTTTGAAATGCTGCGCAACAAGATGACCCGTGCCACCATCGGTCGCATTGCGACCGTGCGCACCGCCGCCGGGATTGCAAATATCGATCTTGACGCCCTGGTCGCCGCCATCGCCGCCGAGATAGCCCGCCACACCGGCGCGTTCCCTGAAATAGGCGAGTCGACGGCCCCCGCCCAGACACGCGAATCCAGGCTGGCCGCGCTGAAGGAGGTTATTTCCGACCTCCACGCGGGTGGCGATCTGGAAGCCGCGCGCCAGAAGTTCGCCGCCGCTGTCGAGGACGTGGAGGCGACCGAGATCGCCGCCATGGAGGAAGAACTGATTCGTGGTGGACTTCCCGTTTCCGAGGTGCAGCGTCTGTGCGATGTGCACGTGGGCGCCTTCCGAGAGGCACTGGACGGTCATGCCGAACTGCAGGCCCCTCCCGGCCATCCCGTGGATACATACATGGCCGCCAACAAGGTAATTTCGACCCTTGCGAATCGGCTTGGCGAGATTGCCCGTCAGGTTTCGGGATCAGGGAATGCCGCAGCCGCGCTTTCTTCGGCAATCGGGATCCTGGACGGGCTGGCCGGACTGGAAAACCACTACCAGCGCAAGGAAAATCAGCTTTTCCCACTGCTTGAACGATACAAGGTGATGGGGCCGTCACAGGTCATGTGGGGCGTCCATGACCAGATTCGGGCCGCCATGAAAAAGGTTCGCGCGGCCGCCGTCGCCGGGGATGCCGCTACATTCGCGGCCGACGCACCGGCCCTGGCCCGCGACATCGTCGAGATGATCTACAAGGAAGAAAAGATTCTTTTCCCGATGGCCATGCAGACGTTCACCGACGATGAATGGGCGGAAGTCCGGCACGGCGAGGACGAACTCGGTTACGTCCTTGCGACTCCCGCCGCGCCTTTCCCCGCGAAGCGACACGTTGCGGCTCCCGCCCAGGTTCGATTGTCAGGGCTTGCGGGCCTGATGACCGGCGACATCGACATGGAACAGCTTAACCTGATCCTGTGCAACCTCCCGGTGGACGTGTCCTTCGTGGACGAAGCCGACACCGTCAGGTTTTACAGCGAGGGCCCCGACCGGATCTTCCCGCGTAGTCCGGCCGTTATCGGCCGCAAGGTTCAGTTTTGCCATCCGCCGAAGAGCCTGAACGTGGTTCAGGACATTCTCGATTCGTTCCGCGCGGGCCGGCAGAGCGTGGCCGAGTTCTGGCTGCAGCTTGGGCCCAGATTCATCCACATCCGTTATTTCGCGCTTCGTGACAAGGCCGGCACCTACCGCGGATGCCTGGAGGTCAGCCAGGACGTTACCGGTATCCGTGCCTTGCAGGGCGAGCGCCGACTGCTTGAGTGGAAGTCCTGATTCGCGGGGATCCGCACGCAGAAGAGTGGCGTGGACGGCTCATGGCACAAACCACGCATGGAACGGACTACAGAACGAAGTCCGGAATGTCTTCAAGCACCCCGGCGCCGCTGGTTCTGTTCCGTCCCTGAGCCTTGGCCTGGTAAAGGCGCTGATCGGCCGCATGCATGAGGCTGTCCTGATCCCGGGCACCGCATTCCGACATGGATGCCACGCCGCAGCTTATGGTCATCCTGATTTCACCGAAAGGCACGGCGATCGGTCGTGTCATGACCATCCGTCGCAATCGTTCCGCGGCCTCCCAGGCTTCCCGGGGGCCTGTCTGCCGCAGAAGGAGCACGAATTCCTCGCCGCCATACCTTGCAAGAACATCCTCCGGCCTGACGTCGGCGGCAAGCGTGACGGCCAGGGCCTGAAGCGCGACGTCCCCGATCTGGTGGCCGTGCGTATCGTTGATTTTCTTGAAGAAATCGATATCGAACATGATGACCGAGATGTCGTCGCCCGTTCTGCGGGCCGCCGCGATTTCGATTGCCAGGCGGTCTTCCAGATGGCGCCTGTTGTGAAGGCCGGTCAGGTGATCCCGCAAGGTCAGTTCCCGCACGCGATCCAGTGCTGATCGCAGTTCCCGCTCCATCCGCTTGCGTTCCGTGATGTCGGTGACGAAGCCTTCCATTGCCGGGCTGTGGCCGAAGTATTCATAGAGCCATTTGACATGGAGTTCACCGATTACGGTCGTTCCATCGGTGCGGCGGCCCTGGACCTCGGCAGAGACCCAGCTTCCCGGCTGTTCACGCAGCCGGCGCAGGAAATCGTCCCGCTCTGCCTGAACCACGTACAGAGCCTGGGGAATCGAGGTTCGGTTCACGGCGGATATTGCTTCCTCCGGCGATTCAAAGCCAAGCATCGTGGCGAAGGCCGGGTTCACGTCCAGCAGCTTGCCGTCAAGCGTCGAGTGGAAAATCCCGAACGGAGCGCCTGAAAGGATGCGCTGCCACCTGGCCTCGCTTTCGGCAAGCGCCTGGAAGGTTCTGGCCCTTTCAATGAAATGGCCGATTTGGCCCCCGATCACATCAAGGCTTTCAAGGAGTTCGGGATCAGGCTGTCGAAAGTCGGGGCTGTAAAACGTCATTACGCCGATGACCTGGCCGTGTATCCTGATCGGGAACCCAAAGGCCGCGTGAAGGCCGGCTTCATCTGCGAGTTTCAGTCGGGGGAAGTTGGGGTCGGCGGCCACGTCCGGAATCCAGGTCGGGGCGCCGGTTTCGAGCACGCGTCCCGGCAAGCCGATCCCCGACTGAAATGTCGTGACCCACGACACTTCGACAAATCTATCCAGGTCGAAAAGCGTATCGTTCCAGACGTCGGTAAGGTGCAGGATCTGTCCGTCGTCCCCTGGGGTCCACAGTTCACCAAGCGCCCAGGCCCCGGCGCGGCATACTTCCTTCAGAATCGATGGTACAACGCCTTCGAGACGGTCGGCCGAAGCCAGGATTCGCCAGACGGCGTGCTCGGCGGCAAGTCGTCGTTCGCGTCGTTCGGATTCGGTTTCGGTCTTTGTCACCGTTGTCTCCAGGTCATTGGATTCGGAATACGACGACAACGCGTCGTCGAACCGCCCCATATTCGTCGGATTATAGCGCCGTCCAGGTCGCCGGATCGGACGTCCAATCATAACTGCGGGATTCCGGTGTGTTCAAAGGTTGAGACCGCAGCACGTTCATGCGTCAAATCCGCGAAGTATGTAAATTCTGTTTACTACGCGCGCGAGGTGGGTCAGACTTGGGCATCCGTGATAATCAGGGTGTACATGGGGCCGATAATGCTTACCGAGCTACTGATGACGGGCAGGCACGGCGCATCCATCCACGGCTTCATTGCGGGACAGCGCCTGGTTGCGTGCCTGGTTTGCATTGGCATCGTTTTAACTGCCCCGCCTGTGCTCGCGGATGATGCTTCGGGTCGGTCGGCCGATGTGATTCAAACCCGATCGGATCTGGATTCGTCCGATGATGACGCTTCATCCAGGGATGTCCGGGCTCCCGACGCCGCGAATGAAGCAGCGGGCGATGCGCTTCCGGGCGGCGACCCAGGTGTGGCGGTCGAGTCCGATTCCGCCGGCGTAACCGGCAGGGATATGCGGGATGTCATCGATCGCGCGTCGGCCGCCGTTGATGAAATGATCCAGGTACGCCCCGACCCGGAAGCCCAGGCGGTCGAGGTCCTGCGGCAGAAGGCCGCCGAGGCGGCCGCACTGGCCCGCGTGGAAGCACAGAGGGCCGTATCGGCTGAATTCGATGAACTTGAGATCATTTCGGCACGCCAGGCGAAATTTCGAAAGGAACTCGCCGGTCGGCTGGAAATTCTGGATCTGCGCCTGGAACAGGTGCCGGGTTTCAGGCGTCTTGTTCGCGAACTGCGGGAACTGAAGGCCCCGGACGCGAAGTCGGCCGACGCGCTTTATGATGATCTTCGTTCCTTTCTGCGCTCATCCCGGGACGAACTGGCCGACGCGTTGCGCGAACTGACCGCAGACAGCGCCGTCCCGTCAATTGGCTCTTCCATCATTCAGGATGTTCCGCCGGGCGTCGATACCAGCACGCTCGAGCAAGCCCGCAGGAAGGTTGTCCAGACAGCCGTCGAGCTTGCATCGGACGAGCAGGAATACCGGCAGAAGAGGGCCGCCCAGCTTTACGAGGAAGTCAGGGCGCTGAATGCCGACCGCCTGGCGCTTTTGTCGATCCTTTCCGAAAAGCGTCGCGCCGAGATAACCGGTTTCACCAGGGCCGGCCTCGATCAGGCGGTGGCAGAGTTGCGCCAGGTAACCCTGGTTCTTCGGTATCACCTGGCAGCGACCGCGGCATGGTTCATCACTCTGGCTGACGGAAGCGTTGATCGTTCCGATTCCCTGCTTGCAACCGGCACTTCGGCCGTTAAGTTGCTGGGACTGATTCTGCTGTTCTGGTGGTGGCGCCGCCGCAGTCCAGAACTTTTCGATGCGTGGATTGAACGGATTGTTCAGCGGGACAGGGCCGCAAGGATTCCGCAGGTCAGCGCGATCCATCGACTGGTTGTGTTCGTGGCGCGTGCCCGAAGACCGATCGAGTGGCTCGCATTCATTCTGGTTCTTGTGTGGGTGCTTCCCCCGGTCGTCAGGACCCGCCTGGAAGTGGTCATCCTGAAGACCGTGTTCGTCTGGACGCTGTGCGGCGCCTTCGTTATCGGGGCAATCGACGCACTTGTCGCATGGCCGACCGTTTCGAGATCCGGATCGGGTGGCACCGCCGCGACCGATGCAATACGTCTGAGATCCTTGAAACTGGCCGGTTACACGACTGTTATCCTTGGACTGATTCTGACCATCGGCTCGCAACTTGTGGGCAAGGGCACCATTTATCGCTGGGTAATCTGGGTTTGCTGGTTCTCGGTCATCCCCGTGATCCTGGTGATCATTCGATGGTGGCGCGACGTCATTTTCGACCGGATTCAGGCATCAAGGCGACGGACTTCATTCCAGGATTGGGTCGCGCAACGGCGAAAGGGATGGAAGAGTTTCCCTGCCGCGGTTTCTGGTGGTATTTATCTTTTTATTTCGGGTGCTTACTGGATAATTCGCGGCTGGATCACAGGATTTGACCTGGCACGTCGGGCCCACGCATGGTTTTTCAGGCGTGGCATGGATCGGATGGCCGGCGACCAGGAATCCGGTACTGTGTTGATGCCGATTGATCCAGACGTGTTTGATCGACTTGGACCTGATCGGTCTTCCGGGACTCTGATTTCCGGGGCATCCTATGCCAGGGTCATGGAAATCGTAAAAAAAAATCGAGTTAAGGGGCGGCGGTTTGCTTGCCATTGTCGGAGAGCGAGGCGCGGGGAAGTCCCGGCTTCTGCAGCGCATCAGGGATGGCCATCCTTTATCAACGCTGGTTGAATGCCCCGTCGATGGAATCGAAGGGCTTCGGGCGACTCTTGCCGTCGCATTGGGCCTGGATCCGGCGGCATCAATCCAGGACTGCGCGGTTGCGGCCGAGTCAAGGGGCGATGATTCCGCAATCCTTATCGACCACGCTAATCGTCTGGTGCTTCCGGTCATGGGTGGATTGGATGGCTTTGACAAATTCGCTGGGATTGCGCGTCGTCACAGTGAGCGAACAACGTGGATTCTGGTCTTCAACGAGGTGATCTGGCAGTTCTTTGAAAGGTCGAGGGGCGCGTACCCTGTGTTTGACGAAGTCGTCCGGATCGAACCGTGGCGGGAAGAGGAAATCATCGCGCTTTTGAGGGCAAGAAGCGCCCAGGTTCACATGGAACCATCATTCGAGGCCGTAATCGATCGCCCGATACGTGATGGCGACAGTATCGATCGTGAGGAAGCCGTGTCCAGGGTTGCCAGGGGTTATTTCAGGATGCTTTGGGACTATGCGGACGGGAACCCCGGCGTGGCTCTTGACGTCTGGCGCCGCCAGCTTGGGGCGGGGCTTGACGGAAAGGTGTTTGTTCGGCCATTCCAGGTTCCTGATGTTCGTGAACTGGAACGATTGTCCGACGAGGATGTGTTCGTTGTTCGTGCCATTATCCAGCTTGAGCCAGCAGCGGTCGATGATGTTGTGAAGGCATCGACAAGGTCGCAAGGCCGTGTTCTTGATCTTCTTCGATATGGCACCGCCAGGGGATGGTTTGAACCTGTCGGGGATCGTTATCGGGTGTCATGGAACTGGTACCGGCCGGTGACAAGATTCCTGCAGCGTCGTCATCTGCTTGCATCTTTCCATCGTTTCGGGGGTTGAAATGATCTTCGGTCGATTACGGATTCCCCGCGGTGCACTGGTTTTGATTGGCGTCATGCTGGCTTCTGTACCGGCCATGGCCCAGGAGGCGCCTGATCTTTCCCGTCTGGCCGATTTTGTTCGGTGGGGCGGTGTCGCCTTGTCGGTTCTGGTGATTGTCGGCACGATGGTCGTGCTGCGTTTGGTTCAGAATATCGCCAACCGGCTTGGAATCCGGTTTGCGAACAGACGTCCGGCCATCCAGAAACTGGAGTCGGTTGCCCGGTTCGTTTTGTACATCGCGGCGGCAATCATCTGTGTGGCGTTGAGCTTCAGGCTGGACTCGACAGCAGTCACCGTCATCGGCGGCGCCCTTGCTTTCGCCGTCGGCTTCGCGATGCGGGATCTGGTTGCGGCCTTTCTGGCCGGTATCACAATCATGGTTGATCGGCCGTTCCAGGTTGGTGACCGCGTCTCTTATGCCGGCGAGTACGGCGACATCATCAAGATCGGACTTCGCAGCGTCCAGATGAATACGCTGGATCACAACATCGTCACCATCCCGAACAACAAGATACTTACCGACGTTACATCAAGCGGGAACTACGGCAGCCTGGAAATGCAGGTTCCGATGGACTTCTTCATCGGGGCGGATCAGGATGTCGGAAAGGCCGTGGCGCTTGTCCAGGAGGCATGCCTGACAAGTCCATACGTGTTCCTGGACAGGCCGGTGCCGATGCGTGTGAAGCAGGTGTTGCTGGACAACATGGTGGCGGTCAGGGTTCGGGCGCGTCCATATGTCTATGACAGCAGGCACGAGAAGGCTTTTGAGACGGATGTTCATCTTCGCGTAATGGATGCGTTTGCGCGAAACAGGATAATGCCGCCGGCCATTCTTCACCGGAGCGCCAATGTTTCCCTGGAATCAGTCGGCAACGCTGATGGCGGGATGGTCGCAGTCGGTGGGATTTCCGGTGCCGGACTGCCGGATTGATTCGGGATTCTATTCCCGGGAGGTTTGATCATGCGTCGGGTGTTCAACTGGATCGTTTTCGGGGCCCTGGCCGGCGTTGCCGTGGCGACGGCATTTGCGCCGGTCGTTTTGCGCACGCTGCTTGCCAGTACCGGTGCGAAGGATGCGATGTGCCAGTGCGTCGAACTGGTCGATAACACGGCAAGGCTGCTTATCAAGACCCAGGTATGGGGGCTTGTAATCGGGGCCGTACTTTTCCCGATTGCGGCCTGGGCGATTCGGCGCGCATGGAACAAGAGGCGTGCCGCACGGGCCATTCCAACGCAGACAACGCCGGAACAGCAGAACACCAAATGACGGTCTTCGTTCTGCGTTGACTTTTGTAAAGACATTCGGACAAGCTTGACCCAGACCGGAAGTCCCGGAACAGGTTTTAACGGAGGCAACCAATGGATGCCCTGATTCTTGCGCGTCTGCAGTTCGCGATGACGATCGGGTTTCATTTCCTCTTTCCGCCAATTTCGATCGGTCTTGCCTGGCTGCTTGTCTTCATGGAGTGGCGCGGGTGGCGCACCGGGGATCAGGTTTGGGTCAGGATGGGCAAATTCTTCGGCAAGCTGTTCGCGCTGACATTCGCGGTCGGCGTCGCGACCGGCATCGTCATGGAATTCCAGTTCGGCACCAACTGGGCCAGCTATTCCCGCTTCGTCGGTGACATCTTCGGCGCGCCGCTGGCGGCCGAGGGCGTGTTCGCGTTCTTCCTGGAATCCAGCTTCCTTGGACTTTATCTGTTCGGTCGCAACAAAGTCGGCAAGGGCGTTCACTGGTTCTCGATCCTGATGGTAGCGGTCGGCGCGACGATATCGGCGTTCTGGATCCTGGTCGCCAACTCGTGGCAGCAGACCCCGGCAGGTTTCCTGGTTGTCGATGGTCGGGCCGTCCTGACCAGCTTTTCCGACGCGGTTTTCAATCCTTCGATGTGGTACCGGTTCTTCCACACCCTGGTCGCTTGCCTGATCACCGGCGCGTTCTTCGTTGGCGGCGTGGCGGCGGCGCGTCTGCTGCGTGACAACCAGGAGGAAGTTTCCCGCCGTGCCCTGAAGATCGCGGTCATTGCCGGATTCATCTTTGCCGCGATGTCGGCCTTCCCGACCGGCGACAGCCACGCGAAACAGGTCGCACAGACCCAGCCCGAAAAGTTCGCGGCCTTCGAGGGCATCTACAAGACCCAGAAGGGCGCGCCGCTGGTCGCTTTCGGGATTCCGAACGCCGCCGAGCAGCGCCTGGACTACGCCATCGAGATTCCGAAGCTGGCCAGCCTGCTGGCGTTCGGTGACCCGGAGGCCGAAGTCAAGGGCATGGATGCATTTCCGAAGGATGAACTGCCGCCTGTCGGCCTGACGTTCTTCTCTTTCCACACCATGGTAATGCTTGGCCTGCTTTTCATCGGCACGATGGCCCTGGGGCTGCTGCTGATCTGGCGCCAGAAGCTGGACATCAGCCGCTGGTACCACCGGCTTGTCCTTCTGGTCGCGCCATTGACGCTGGTGGCCAGCCAGGTCGGCTGGATCACCGCCGAAGTCGGCCGTCAGCCCTGGTCGGTCTATCGGTTGCTGAAGACTGCCGACAGCGTTTCAATCACGGTCGGCGTGCCCGAACTGTGGTTCAGCATCGCCCTGATCGGGCTGATGTACGTGCTGCTTGGCGGCCTTTACATCTTCATGCTGGTGCGCGAGGTCAAGCACGGGCCCGAGAAGGCCCCGGAGGTGGCATGATGGATTTGCAGGCACTTCAGGTTATCTGGTTCATCCTGTACTTCGTGCTCATCGCCGGGTACGCCATTCTTGACGGCTTTGACCTTGGCGTAGGGGCGCTGTCGCTTTTCGCGAAAGATCAGCGCGAGCGCGGCATCCACATGGACTCGATCGCCCCGGTCTGGGACGGCAACGAGGTCTGGCTGCTGACCGCCGGCGGCGCTCTGTTCGCGGCGTTTCCGTTCGTCTATGCAACGGTGTTTTCGGGGTTCTACCTGGCGCTGATGCTGCTGCTGGTCGCCTTGATCTGGCGCGCCGTTTCGTTCGAGTTCCGCAACAAGGTGCATTCGCCCGGCTGGATTCGCGCCTGGGACTGGGCTTTCGGCCTTGGCAGTCTTCTTCCGCCCGTCCTTTTCGGCGTGGCGGTCGGCAACATCCTTCGCGGCATCCCGTTGACCGAAAAGACCGAGTTCGCCGGCACCTTCCTGGGCCTGCTGAACCCTTATGCCGTCCTGGTCGGCGTGCTGGCGCTGGTGATGTTCCTGGCCCATGGCGCCATCTACCTGGTCCTGAAGACCGACGGCGACCTGCAGGCGCGCATGCAGAGATGGGCACCCGGCCTGTGGATTGGCTGGGTGGTTCTGTACTTCGCCGCCACGGTCGCGTCGCTGTTCGTGTCGCCGTTCCTGTTCGACGGCATCCTGAAGAATCCGGTGTTCTGGATTCTTTTCCCCTTGATGATGGCGTGCGTTGTGCTTATCCCGGTCCTGCTGAAGTCCGGCCGCCACATGCTGGCGTTCATCGCTTCGTCCGCGGCGATCGCGACGCAGATCGGCCTGGCGGCCCTGGGCCTGTTCCCGCGCCTGGTCCCGGCCCTGAACGACCCGAAGCTCAGCCTGACGATATACAACGCGTCATCGACCCAGCGCACCCTGACCACCATGCTGATGATTGCCCTGGTCGGCGTCCCGATAGTCATCGGCTACACCATCTTCATTTACCGCGTTTTCAAGGGCAAGGTCCGCCCCGGCGAGCTGTACGGGAATCACTGATTCTGTTCCAGTTCCGACTGCCGTCCGTGGAATCTTCATGTCCAGGCCATCTACTTCGCTCACTTTGTGCAAAAGTTTTTATCTTTGATGAGGGTGCTGAGATTATCTTGCGTTGTCAGAAGGTTGCGACGAAAGAAAATAATGGCAGCCCTGGGCGGCGTCCATGAAGGCGGTGTCGAGTGCATCGACGGTGCCGGTGTGGTCCAGGTCCGCGCCGTCGCAGTAGTTGTTCGCGGGCAGGCAGCCGGTGGTCCCTTGTGCGGTCGTTTGAAAGATGGTGCGATCCGCATCGTCAACTTTCCCATCATGGTTCAGGTCGGGGCGCGCGCAGCCGGCCTTTGCCCAGGTGCAGTCAAGCACCTGCGGATTGGTCACGCAAAGGGGCAGGGCTTCAAGCAGGTCGATTCCGCCCATCCTCCTGTGATGGGGGCGTTCAACCGGGCGCCAGTCCGATGCCGTGTCGCGCTCGAACACCTTCGCCTGATAGCCTTCACCCTCGACACGAACCGGGGGAATGTCCCCCCAGTTGTCCCTGTATCGCTTTTTCACGGGAGCGCTGGCGTCGGACTGTTCGTCGTCGATCTGGTCGGCGATTTCCTGCTCGGTCAGCAGTGCCGCGACGGTCGAGTCCGGCATTTCCAGCAGGCCTTCCATGGCCGCCATCTGCTGTTCGGCCACCGCGAAGTCCAGGAAGTCCGTCGCCGGCGGGGTCAGTCCCCCCAGGCCGTCGATCAGCGCCGTTTCGTATCGCATCTGGGCCTGCTCGGCGGGGTCCGCCCTTCCGAATATGACGTCTGCGAACGTGCGTGACAGGTCGGTCATTTCCGCAAGCGTCGCCTGCGCCAGTTCCAGCAGATCCTGCTTGCCTGTTAACCGGGCGTATTCAACGACGGCCAGGGCGGCGTTCATCGGCTGGTCGTAGTTTCCATAGAACTGGCCCAGGATCGCGCCGGCCGCGCCGGGATCCTCTTCGTCCAGTTCCATCGCCAGGTCGATCAGGCCCTTGCCGCCCATCGTCAGTTCGTTAAGCTGGCCCCAGGTCTTGCCGCAGAACGATTCGGCCAGCCGCGTGCATGTGTGGCCGCCTTCCATCCATTCGCACCCGGATTCGACATCGACGAACGGCGCAATCAGGTTTTCCAGCGCTCCGGGCAGGGGCAGCTCCGGCAGTTGGGCGTCAAGTCCATCCGTCGAAAGCGCGCGGGCGGCGTAGTTCATCTGGCAGTCCGACATCGCGCCCAGGGTTTCGGCCTCGACCGTGCCGTCGGGCCGCATCTCGCCGCTGACAGTCAACTGGTCGTACGTGGTGTGTTCGGAAACCGTCATTATCCGGCTGTCGTTCTGCTGGACCAGGTCGCCAACCTTCCGGCCGGCTTCCCAGGCGGCGGTGGCGGCGGCCTTCAGTTCGGGACCGGCGTCCGGATCGTCCATCGCCTCACCCGCGGCCAGGTATCCGAATACCAGGTCCGGGAAGTTGTCTCGCGAATTGTGGTTCGACCAGAACGCGCCCGCCCACGGATAGTCATCCGGCACTTTCATCATCGAAGTGCAGCAGTCGCTGATGCGCAGGAAGTCAGGCAGCATGCTGAAGGAATATGTCACGGCATAGGAACCGGTTTCAACGGCCGGCATGTAGTTGAAGAGGATGTCGGCCGGTTCCAGCCTGTAGGTCACGTCCATGTCGCCAAAGAACGTCGAAATCATTTCGGATTCCAGTCCGGCGTCAGAAACGTACGGTGATTCGACCGTGGTGCCGTCCCGCGTGCGGCCGACAGTTCCGGCAGGCCCGTTGATGGTCATGGTCCAGTTCGGATAGGCGTTGCGTCCGGTCACTCCGTCGTGGCCGCTGACCGTGCCGATGAATTCCATGCCGTTAAACATGCGAATCAATGCCAGCTCAAGGGTGCGTGTCCTGTACAGCCTGTACGCATTCCACGCGGCCCGGACCGACGTGCCGATCTGGTTGTTGTCCTTTGGTCCCGGGACGACTTCGAACGTGTCGCCGCTGCGCGCCACGCCCACCTTCCGGATGTTGATGCCGAACATGGTGTCGCCAAACAGCATGAACCGGTTGAAAGCCACCACCGCGCGATCGACGCGTTCGGCGTAGTACAGCCTGAACGCCCGGGCGGCCGCGACCGGGTCGGCAACCGGCCTTTCCAGGCCGTCGGGCAGTGCAATGTCCGAGGGAATGTCCGAATTTGAATCGTCCGAAGGGACGTCAGCCTGGTCAATGTCCGGCAGCGCCGTGTCCGAAACGGTATCCGCCTCGGTCGTGTCCTGAACAACGTCGGACTGCGGAGTCGGGCCGCCGCCACATCCGAAAGCGAACAATGCCGCGATGATGAAAATGTTTGCAAGCGAACGATGAACCATCTGGGATACTCCAGGTTGCCAGGCAAAGGCGAAGCTAGCATACGGAAGCCTGCCAGACAAATCGTTCATCGCGGGGAGTATCTATTTCACGCTGTCGCGGACCCAGTCGAAATAACCGCCGAAGCCGTCGATCACGGGCAGCGTGATGATTTCGGGGACGTCATAGGGGTGCATCGTCTTGATCTGCCGGATGGCTTCTTCGGTTCTGTCCAGCGTCGTCTTGACAAACAACAGGACTTCGTCGTCCTCGCAGGTCTTTGAATCCCATGTATAGACGCTGGTAATCGGGGACGTCACCTGGACGCAGGCCGCTACCTTGCGCTCGATCAGGGCGCGGGCGCATTCAAGGGCGCGCTCGCGGTCGGGGAACGACGAAATGGTCATGGCAATAACGGTTTCCATGTGGCCTCCGACGATGGCGGATGACCCATGATAGCAGGGCGGGGGCGGCAGACAACCTCGAAAATTTACGTCTCCAATGTAAAATATGGATTGATATTTTACGTTCTTGTTGTGAAAATTGGATTGTTATTTTACATCGAGGCCCGCCGTGTGGAGATCTGCAGAAATCGAGCTTACAAGATGGAAGGAATCGCCGACTCGAAAACCACTGATCGTCCGCGGAGCCAGGCAGGTCGGAAAAACGTGGACCATCAAGGCGTTTGGTCGCGCATACTATGACAATACCTCAGTGATCGACCTTGAACGCGATGCTTCGGCCCGGGCGATATTTGATGGTGACCTGGGTGCCTCTGCCCTGATCCCGCAGCTTGAGGCATTTTGCGGTAATCCCTTGTCCGGGGGCCGAACACTCCTTTTCATCGACGAGATACAGGCCCAGCCACGCGCATTGACTGCACTCAGGTATCTGTATGAAGAGCGCCCCGACATTCCGGTCATCGCCGCCGGGTCGGCCCTTGAGTTCGCGTTGGGGGAAGTTTCCTTCCCGGTGGGGCGCGTCAGTTTCCTGCGCATGCACCCAATGACCTTTCACGAATTCCTTGTCGCGCGCGGGCTCGACATGCTTTCAGCGGCCCTTCCGACACTTGGATCGCCACACACGGCTTCGGATGCTGTTCACATGAAGCTGCTGGGCGAACTTCGGACATACCTGCTTGTTGGTGGCATGCCCGAGGCGGTGTCGGGGTTCATTGCTGAAAATTCGCTTGCGGCCGCGGCGCGGGTTCACTCCGATCTTGCGTCATCGCTTGCGGGATCCCTGGCGCGTTACCAGCGGCGCGCAGACAGGGAGAGTCTTGAGACAGTTTTTTCGAGTCTGCCGGGCGCCGTTGGCGGCCAGGTGATCTATTCACACATCGATCCAGCCAGAAGGACCGAGGTTACAAAGGCGTCGGTACAGATTCTGGCGCGGGCGCTGCTGGTTACGCCCGTTCGCGATACCGCCGGGGACGCACTTCCACTTGGCGCCGGCGCCAGTGACAAACGTTTCAAGCCACTGTTCCTGGACGTGGGACTTCTTCAGTACCTGCTTGGGGTTTCAGCCAGCGTCCTGTTTTCGGGAAATGATCTTTCCGCCGTCCACCGCGGCGCCGTCGTCGAGCAGTTTGTGGGTCAGGAACTGCTTGCGTCTGGCGGGTCTGAAAATGGGTCGATGTATTACTGGTCCAGGGCTGGGCAGCGCGGAAATGCCGAGGTTGATTTCATAATGTCGCGCGGCGGAAAAGTCTATCCTGTCGAAGTCAAGAGCGGCGCCGCCGGTCGGATGCGCAGCGCGAACCTGTTCCTTGATTCGCATCCAAATTCGCCGGCGGCGCTGGTCTTTTCGCCCCTCGCTTCTGCAAAGCGCCAGGAAGGCCGCCTTATATACACGCCCATTTACACGCGATTCGATGATTCCGGCCTGGTCGTGGCCTAGCGCCTTACGGCATCCTGGTCATGCAGTCGTGAATTTGAATCGGCAGCACCGTGGCGTACCTGGCGAAGTCCTTGTCCAGTGTCAATATCGGGGCTTGAAGGCGAATCGCAAGCGCACAAAGCGTCATGTCCACAAAAGTCGGGGCAATGCCGGCCCGTCGGCATGTTGTGAAAGCCGCTGCGGCGCTTTCAAAGTCTTCGGTCGTCATTGGTTCATCGTCAATGGTGCGCAGGACGGTCTTCACCTTGTGGAACCTGGCGTCGTCCCTTATTCCGGAAAGAATCTCCTGGCGCACAACCCCGGGGAGCACGACACGTCCGTCCGCAATCAAGTCAGCAACCACCATGCGCAGTCTGTCCTGATCCGGCGTGGCCGGCGAAGCGGGGCGGCGAAGGAATTGGGACCACACCGATGTGTCAATCAGCACCCTCATGCTTGTTTGCTCCGGCGAGCAGTCTTGTAGTCGTAGTTGGGGTCGAAGTCCACGGTTCCAGCGAGTTCAATAATTTTCATGCGTTCGCGGACTTTCAGGTACTCCAGAAGCGCTGCCGTAACCGCAGCCTTTTTGGTCTTGTGTCCGCCCGCTGATTTCACCGCTTCAATCAATTCGTCATCCAGTGCAAGGTTTGTCGCCATGATCGCCACCTCCACACACTATTCTACACAATTAAGTGTGTGAAATGAAGAACGGGGCACAAGCATCTATCGATTGGAAGGCGTCTTCGTTTCTTAAAACGGTCAGTCGATACAAACTGTTCAAAGGTTGGCGTTGGGTCGAATCGTCCGTTGCGTCCAAACGGGAATCGGCGTACAAAACAATTCCAGCCTGAGAACGCCCGGGCTTCCCCGGGACAAGAGCAAACATGTACACAACCCCTGGATTTGACAACGAGAAGTACCTTAACGAGCAGACCGCCGCCATCCTCGAGCGCGCGGAGATGTTCGGGAACAAGCTTTACCTGGAGTTCGGCGGCAAGCTGATATTCGACTTCCACGCGGCCCGCATCCTGCCCGGGTTCAACCCGAACGTGAAGATGCACCTGCTGCAGAAGCTGAAGGACCAGGCCGAACTGATCGTCTGCATCTATGCCGGCGACATCGAGCGGCGCAAGGTTCGTGCCGATTTTGGCATTACGTACGAATTCGATGCGTTGAAGCTGATCGATGACCTGCGTGACCGTGGCATCCTGGTTCGCGGCGTCGTTATCACCAGGTTCGACGAGCAGCCCGCCGCCTGCGCCTTCCGCGACAAGTTGGAACGCCGCGGCGTGCCGGTGTTCATGCACCGCCACACCAAGGGATATCCGACTGACGTCGATCTGATCGTCAGCTCAAGCGGTTACGGCGCGAACCCGTACATCGAGACCACGCGTCCGCTGGTAATCGTGACCGGCCCCGGTCCAGGCAGCGGCAAGCTGGCGACGTGCCTGTCCCAGGTCTATCACGAGCACGCCCGCGGCGTGCGGGCCGGGTACGCAAAGTTCGAGACGTTCCCGATCTGGAACCTGCCGCTGAAGCATCCGGTCAACGTGGCGTACGAGGCCGCCACTGCCGACCTGCGCGACATCAACCTGATCGATCCGTTCCACCTCGAGGCGTACGGCAAGCAGGCCGTCAATTACAACCGCGACGTCGAGGCGTTCCCGATCGTCCGCAGGATTCTTGCCCGGATCATGGGTGACGACGCCGTCTATCGCAGCCCGACCGACATGGGCGTCAACCGCGCCGGCTTCGGGATTGTCAACGACCTGGTCTGCCAGCAGGCATCGAAGCAGGAAATCATCCGCCGCTACTTCAGGTACTCGTGCGAATACATGATGGGCCTTGCCGACAAGGAATCGGTTCAGCGTTGTGAAATGCTGATGAACGAAATGGACATCGTGCCGCTGGATCGCCCGATGGTGCAGCCGGCCCGCAACGCCGCAGAGAATGCCGAGACCGAGGGCATGGCAGGTGGCGATGTTTGCTGCGGGGCAGCCCTGGAACTGCCAGATGGAAGTATCGTGACCGGTCATAACTCGCCGACGATGCACGCAGCATCGGCCGTGGTCCTGAACGCGATAAAGAAACTGGCCGGACTGCCGCAGCACCTGCACCTGCTTTCTCCCAATATCATCGAGTCGATCGGCACCCTGAAGAAGTCCGTGCTGCGTGAAAAGAACATCAGCCTGGATTTGAAGGAAACGATGATCACGCTGGGTATCTGCGCGACCACGAACCCGACGGCCGGCATCGCCATGGACAAGTTGAAGGAACTTAATGGCTGCGAGATGCACATGACGCACATCCCGTCACCCGGCGACGAGGCCGGCCTGCGCCGCCTGGGCATCAACCTGACCACCGACCCCGCCTTCGCCAGCAAGGACCTGTTTATTTCCTGACGCTTTGCACTTGAGTCTCAATAAGTGGCGTTTGGCGCTAACTTCTGCAATCGAAATGCAGTCCACAGCGGTTGACGACAAGGCGGCCGGCCTTGAACAATGCGGCGACCGGGCGTCCGATGAGTTTCCAGTCGGCAAGCGGGTTGCCGTCCAGGACCGCGATGTCGGCCACCTTGCCGGGCTCCAGCGTTCCGAAGTCCGCTTCAAGACCCAGGCTGCGGGCGCTGTTGATTGTCGCGGTCCGCAGGAAATCGGCGCCAGCCAGGGGATTGCGGCCGGGACGGTTCAGCGCGAAGTCCAGCATCGTCATTTCAAGGTCGATGGCGGCGGGGCCGCAGTTCGAGGCGCCGGCGTCCGTTCCGCAGGAAAGCCTGGCGGCCGCCCCGGCGTCAATCAGGCGGCGCACGTTTTCGGCGCCCGTGGTGACTATCGGCTGGTAGTAGTTAAATGGTGTTCCCACGTCGATCAGGCCCAGAACCTTGGGGTTTCCGGCGGCCAGCATCCTGTGGATGCCCATCCTGAATGGGCGCAGTTCGGGAATCCACGATTCGTCGATGACGCGTTCGTAAGTGGGCGACCGCATTGCGTCCAGCCGGTCGATTTCGGGGTCGCCGCAAAGGCGGCTGCCGCGAAGGTGGTAACAAAGGAAGTACGTCAGTGAAAGGGTCGGCTCGAACATGGTTTGTCCGGTCATGAACGCGTCGATATCGGCCTGGTCCAGGAGCGCGTCCAGCGGGATGTGCGCCGTTGAAGTCATGCCCGAGCGGACGGCCCGGCGGAATCCGGCGGCAGTAACGTTGTGCATGGTTGCCGGGACGCCACGCACCCTTGCCTGGTCCACGGCCGCGTCAAGCTGGGCCTGTGACAGCAGGGGCGCGCCCGGCTGGTATGAGAGGAAGTGTTCCGGCTGGTCGCAAAGCTTGATTGCCCCGGCGCCGCGCAGGTCGATGGCCCGGTTCACGGCGTCCCGGAAATCCTGGGGCGGCGCGTCCGGACGCAGCGTTATCACCCCGGATTCGACACGTTCGTAGTCCAGGGGCCGCAGACCGATCGCCGCAAGCTGCAGAAGTGTTTTCGGGTGCCTGACCGGTGCGTACGTCCCGCCTTCGATGCTGATGTGCACCGCCTGCTGGATGCGCGGGCCGGCGACGGATCCCTTGGCGATCCGCCCTGACCACTCCCGGCTGTCCCGCAGGTCATAGCACAGCGCGTCCCGGATGTTCGTGACGCCGCGGTCGATGCAGTCGGCCAGGGACTTGACCGTCTGCCTGGCCCCCACGATGCCACGTGGGCCCATGTGCAGATGGCAGTGTGTGTTGAACATGCCGGGGATCAGGGTTCGGCCGCCGGCGTCGATGACGCGGCAGTCCGGCAGGTCGCCCGGCAGTGCGGGCTTTTCGCCCGGGCCTTCGAGCATCGGCATTGCCTGGATGCGGTCGCCTTCGATCAGAATTCCGGTGCCTTCGGGCAGGTGTTTCCCGGCCTGGACGTCCACGATTCTTGCGTTCTTTATCAGGATTCTTTCCATCGTCCCGCTCCGGGTGTGCCTGGCAAATCATCGCGCAACGCGTCATCCAATGTCCAGCGCTACGTCTGATTCAATGATTTGTGCAAAGTGATTCACGAATCCGGCGCTCGAGAAGACTTAGTTGACACGAATTCGTACCGGCATGGGTTAGAATCAGGCCATCCCGAAACCGTCCGGCAGGGTGGCCGGCAGGAGCAGGACCATGTTTTTCCGGTTTGTTGCAGTGCTGGGTGCGCTGGTAACGATTCTTTGGGTCGGGTTTGCCTTCGCGAAGCCCTCCACCGAACTTTGTGAAAAGTTCTTTACGCCGGCGGTTCCCGGCGAAAAGGTTCTGGCGTGCAAGTACGTCGGCGGTGATCGTCCAACCAGGGAACTGAACGGCCAGCAGTACCTGACCGACGTCGGGACTTGCTGGGATTTCGACCTGACGGCCGTCCAGAACTGCGGGTGCCGGCTGTTCATGAAGTCCAGCATCTGTTGCCGTAACGGTTCCACGACCGAGTGCGAATGGCGCGTCGGCGATTCGAAGCTGGTTGATTGCAAGCCGTTCGGCCAGCCGCAGTTTGGCCTTGGCGGGGCGACCGAGTCCGAGGCGTGCCGTCTGCGTCGTGCGGCAGCCGATTGTTACAAGGACAAGAACCTGTCGTTTGCCGGGGTTACCGTCGGGCCTTGCATGGTTGGGCCCCGTTTTGTCTGTCCGAAGGGCGATGAAAACTTGTCCGAGTTCCTTGACGGGCGATGCGGACCCACACCGGAGGATTGTGGCTGTGTGCTGGCCGAGCCGTGCTCGAAGAAAGATGAAATCGACTGCTACAAGGCTTGGAAGGCCGACCCCGAGGCCGTGAAGTGCTTTGACCCCAAAGTGTATTCAAACGGGTGGCTTCGCAGTGAATGTTACCGCAAGCTGCAGGAATCGCGCGTTCCTGCCCCTTGACGCCGTTTGCTGCGGGCGCAAGAATCCCCCTGTAAACATGACCCAGGAGGGCTTTTCATGAACTCGGTACCCAAGATTCTTTCGATTCGCGGCTTCATCGTCGCGGCAGCGTTGGTCGTTGCAGCATCGTTCGTAATGACCTCGACCGTGGCGGTCGCGCTGAACAAGGGCGATACAGTCAGCACGGTCACGGTCAAGGACAGCAAGGACAAGGATGCCCAGATTCCGGACATCGGCAGCAAGGTTCTGGCGATCTTCTACACCGACCCGGACGTCCAGAACCAGAACGAACCTTTCCGCGAGCTGCTGAACAAGTCCGGCCTGGATCTGGCGAAGTTCCGCGGTCTTGGTGTCGTGAACATGAAGGACACGCTGCTTGCAAACGCGATCATCCGATCGGTCGTTCGCGGCAAGGAGAAGAAGTTCAATTCCCTGATCCTGACCGACCCGTCGCACCTGCTTAAGAACGCATGGAACCTGGGCGATGCCAATGGCAAGGACATCGTGATTATCATCGGCAAGGACAAGAAGGTTCATTACATCAAGGCCGGCAAGATGACTGAAGCCGAACAGCAGAAGGGCCTGGAACTGATCCGCGAACTCTGCGCCAGATAATCTGTCCGTTCTGTTATTCAAACTCTTAAAGAATCAGTTGGCCCGGTCTTCCGGCTGCGGGGCGGCGGCAGGTTCGACGGCGGCCGTCTCGACGGGCGGGGGTGGCGGAAGCAGGCTGGCCGCAAGCACCTGGGCCTGGCGCGACATGTCGATCGATTCGGCCAGGATGCGGGCGGTTTCCTGGGGCGCGTGGAAGCCCATCGAGTTTTCGGCTGCCACGAAGTCCAGGCGCCACTGCGCTGCGCGCTGAAGTTCGGCGATCTTTCTGACCTGCGGGTCGGCAAGAATCGCGTCCGCCCAGGCCTGGTCCGTGTAAGTTTTCTTCAGTGCCACGATCGCGTCCAGCATCGCCACTGCCGATTCGCCGGCCCTGGTCATCAACGCGAAATGACGATCCTGAATCGCTTCGACGCGATCCTTAAGTTCCTGATCCCCGTATGGATGGCAGGTCGCGCACGAACGGTTCAGCCCAAGCAAAGGGCTGCGAACCCAGTGTTCCGAGACCTTGAGCGCGCCTTCCCGCTTGTAAGGCATGTGGCAGTCCGCACAACCGACGCCGCTGCGGGCGTGGATGCCCTGGCTCCAGATCTCGAATTCGGGATGCTGGGCCTTCAGGACCGGCATTCCGGTCTCGGCGTGAACCCAGTCCTTGAATCCCTTGCCCTGAACCTGCATGCCGTTGTACATCGATTCGATTTCTTCAACCTTCAGGCCTTTGTCCCACGGGAAGAACAAGGTCATTCCCTTGCCGCAGAAGTATTCAACGTGGCACTGGCCGCACACGAACGACCGCATCTCCTGGCGGGTGCCGTCCGTGTTGGGATCGTAAGGTTTGTCGCGATTGCCGCGCCGCCACGCATCGATACTTGACAGGTGCGGCACCGGCGAGTCGGACTCGGCAAGTTTCCTTATGCCGCCGATGAATCCCGGCCTTGTAACCCGCAGTTCCATGCTTTCCGGGTCGTGACAATCCACGCAGGACACCGGGTGAGCCTTTCCACCGGTCGTCTTTTCAAGCATTGCGTGTGCGTCCCAGTATCCCATCTGGCTGACCAGTTCCAGTCCCTTGTGTTCCTGGTCGTACTTGTCGGCTTCCGGCAGTTCCTTTTCACCCAGGTCGCGGTACAGCGGCATGATCGATGAATGGCAGTGCAGGCAGTTTCCTGACTGCTTGTCTTCGCCGGGCACGTTGCGCTTCGTGATTTCCTGGTCTTCAAGCATGAAGGCGTGGCCGCGCCGGTCCCGGTAATCGACCGCGAAAAGGTATCCGGCAAAAACGCGGGTCAGCCATGGGTCGCGTTCGGCCTTCTGGGGAGGCAGTCCACCTTCCGGCCCCACGCCGCCACCGCCATACTTCGTGGCGGTCGGCTCGCTTGTCCGAAGATAGCCGTCGTACTGGCGCGGCCAGTTCATTCCCCATTTCGCGGGATCAACGTCGTCCTCGGTGACCTCGACCACCTTAAGGAAGGGGTTTTTCGCCTCCTGCTTGCGGTCAAATATGTTGACCAGCAACGCGGCGATAATCACCGTGGCGACGGCGGTGACAACCGCGACTACGGCGTACGCGGCGATCTGGAGTTTGAGCTTCTTTTCCATATTTTAACCGTTACCTCCGTGCTCCGTGGCCGACGGCGCTGTGGCAATGCACGCACCGGATCGCGTCGTCCGCCCAAGTGCTGCCGCGAACGATGTCGTGAACCATGTCGCCATGGCAGCGCAGGCAGTTATCCTGAAGAATCTGGCTGTTGAAATCCTTGATACGGATTGGTTCGTGAAAGACCGTCCTGGCGCCCGGCTCGTCCGGTGTCGGGGACTGGAAAGTGAAGCCCATCGAGTGGTGGTAACCGTTCAGCCCCTTTGCCACGTATTTTCCAGGGAACTGGGGCGGCAGGTGGCAGTCGTTACATGTCGCCGACGCGTGGTGCGGTCCCTTGCGCCACGAGTCGAACTGGTCGTTCATGATGTGGCACTGGGCGCATGTGGCGGGATCATTCCCAAGATACGCCGGGCCGTTGGCGTAGCTGAACGTGAACAGGCCCACGCCGCCCAGCGCGCCGACAAGGATTGAAAGGGCCAGCAAGGCCCTGGACCAGCGAAACTTCATCTGGTGGCCCCTTTTGTGGCCGGCGCCAGGCGTCCGGTGAACTTTCTGCGGTTCATCGTGCGTCCATCAGCATCAGCAGCCTTTTACTTTAGGTTAGAGGTCAGGAATTGACAAGGATCGGAATCGTAAAGGTCGTGTGCCTGCCGAACTGCTTCTGGGCACGAGCGACAAGGGCGCGTGATTGTCACTTCCTGGATTTGCCCCGCACCATTTTTTCAATGGCCACGATTGCAGCCAGAAGCAGGCTGAATCCTGCGATTCCGCCCCAGGCGATAATGTCGATCGGGGCCGACTCGAACACGCGGTTCATCACCGGGACATAAGTGAAGGCGAGTTGCAGCACAATCATCAGGCCGGCTCCGGCCAGCGTCCAGGGATTCGACAGCAGTCCGATCGAAAATATGGGCCTTGTAAGTGACCGGCAGTTGAAAAGGTACGCGATTTCCCCGCAGACGATCATGGCGACGGCGGCGGTTCTGGCTTCGGCAAGACTGAAGCCTCGGGCGATCTGCCATTCGAACATGGCGAAGGCGCTGGCGCAAAGGACAGCCGAAACAACAAGGATTCTTCCAATCAGGACGGAATCCAGGATTGGGTTCTTCGGATCCTGCGGCGGACGGTTCATCAGCCCCGGCTCTTTCGGTTCGAAGGCCAGGGAAAGGCCCAGTACGGCGGCCGTCGTCATGTTAATCCACAGTACATGAAGCGGCTGTATCGGCAGGGTAATGCCGAACAGAATCGCTATCAGCAGCACGAGACATTCGCCCCCGTTCGTGGGCAGGGTCCAGACGATGAACTTGCGCAGGTTGTCGAAGACGGCGCGACCCTCCTCCACCGCGGCCTCGATGGTCGCGAAGTTGTCGTCGGTAAGCACCATGTCCGCCGCCTCCCGCGCCACTTCCGTACCGTTAAGGGCCATCGCGATCCCGATATTGGCCTGCTTCAGCGCCGGCGCGTCGTTGACACCGTCCCCGGTCATCGCGACGATATTTCCGCGGGCCTGCAGAGCTTCAACAAGCCTTAGCTTGTGTTCGGGAGAAACCCTCGCAAAGACGTCCACATCTTCGGCGGCATCAATGAACTCGCTGTCGGACAGGGCGTCCAGTTCGCGTCCCGTCAGAGCCTTCGGTGCGGCGGAGTTGCCCCTGCCGAGCCCGAGTTGGCCGGCGATCGCCGCCGCCGTGACCGCGTGGTCTCCTGTTATCATCTTCACCAGTACACCGGCCTTCCTGCAGGCGGCAATCGCCGCGGCCGCTTCCGGACGGGGCGGATCCATCATGGCCTGAATTCCCAGGAAGACGGCATCCTGCTCGACATCGTGGTGGTCGATGCGGCGAGTCCCTGCGGGAAGTTCCTTGACCCCGAAAGCCAGTACGCGCAGTCCCTGGGCAGCCATATCGTCCGCAGCGCGGCGGATTGCATCGGTGTCGAGTTCGGCAGACCCGTCCGGACTCATCGCGACCCGGCAGCGTTCGAGTATCTTTTCCAGCGATCCTTTTATGTACACGATTCCCGGCCGGTCCGGCCCCCGGTCATGCAGGGTCGCCATATACTGGTGCTGCGATTCGAAGGGAATCGTGTCCAGCCTCGGCATGTCCAGGCGAACTTTCTGCGGGTCGAGTCCGGTCTTCTGTGCGGCCGCAACCAGGGCTGCCTCCGTCGGGTCGCCTACGGCCTTGAACTGCCCGTCATCCTTTACAATTTCCGCGTCGCTTGCAAGCAGGCCCGCCAAAAGGCATTCGCGCAGAACCGTCTGATTCTGAAGGTCAACCGGAGCACCTTCGAACAGAATCTGTCCGGCCGGTTCCCATCCCGTACCGGTGACGGAGAACTGCCGGCCCCCGGCGTTGATGAACTGAACGGTCATCTGGTTCTGGGTCAGCGTTCCGGTCTTGTCTGAACAGATAACAGTGGTGCTTCCAAGCGTTTCCACCGCGGGAAGCTTCCGGATGATCGCCCGTCTGGCGGCCATTCGCGCCACCCCGGCAGCCATGATGATCGTCACCGCCGCCGGCAGTCCCTCCGGTATCGCACTCACCGCCAGCGCCACTGACGCCATGAACATGTCCACCGCGTTCTGGCCATGAAGCATGCCGGCCAGGAAGGCAAGACCGGCAAGTCCGAGGATGACCCACAGCAGCATGTTCGAGAATGCATGTATCTTTTTCGTCAGGGGAGTCGCGAGGACGTTCGTCGAGGCGATCAGTTCCGAAATCCGACCGATTTCGGTCAGGTCGCCAGTGGCAACGACAATGCCGGACCCGGTGCCATAGGTCACCAGCGTCGAGGAGTAGGCCATGTTCAGCCGGTCTCCGAGTGGAAGATCGGCGGCGAGCACCCCTTCGGCCTTTGCCGATGGAACGGACTCCCCGGTCAGCGCCGATTCATTTATCTGAAGATCCCTGACCGTTATCAGGCGCAGGTCTGCGGGCACCTTGTCGCCGGACTGAAGGAACACGATGTCCCCGGGTACGAGTTCCGAAGAAGGAATCCTTTCGCGCCTGCCGGATCGAAGAACGGTCGCCTCACTCATCAGGCTTTGCGCAAGGGCGCTGATGGCCTTGAGCGCCTTGGATTCCTGGACGAAGCCCACGAATGAATTGACAAGCACGACTGCAAAAATTACTGCCGAGTCCACATACTCGGAAAGGAACAGGGTCACGGTGGAAGCCGCAAGCAAGATATAGACCAGGGGCTGGTTGAATTGCATCAGGAAGCGAATCAGTGGGCCCTGGCCACGTCGCTCGGTCAACTTGTTGGGGCCGAACCGCTCGCGCCTGTGGCCAATCTCGAACAGATCCAGTCCCTTGTCCTGGTTTACACCAAGAGCCTCAAGGACATTTTCCGTTGAAATGTGGTGCCAGTGTTTCTGAAGGATCGTGTGCATGTCTTCGGTCCTCCCGTGTTGTCTGGAAATGATAGGGCAATCGTGAGTCTTTGAATACGAATCCTGAATTCAGGGGCCACTGGATTCAGTTGGAATGTGGAAGACTGATTAATCAAGCGCCGTCATTCGGGGCGGGGGGTGTCGCCTTCGCCTTCTTCCGGCGGGATTTCTTCGGGTTCCTCTTCGTCAACCGGCACCCTCTCGCCACACCAGCCCCAGTCGTAACCCGGGAAGTATTCGGGATCCAGAAGCGTCACTTCCGCCACCTGGCCGGCCAGCAGATCGCGGGTGTCATGAACCTTCATGCCGAGCTGGCTGAGGCTGTAAACATAGTCTTCCACAAACAGGCCGCGCCAGATCTGGGCCTGCCAGTATCCGCCATAGCCGTAGCAGTGATCGTTTCCGCCGAAGTCGTCAAAGAAGTCCATATGGCTGATGGAAGGCAGGACTTCGATGTCCTCACGGGTCACGCGGAACAGGGCAAGTTCGGACTTGTATTCGCCCCACCAGCCGCCCTCGCCCTGCGTTTCCACCCAGCCGCTGACGGGGATGGCCAGGAGGTTGCGGGCGCCGAAGTACGTGAAGGCTTTGTGATCCCACAGCACGTCGCTCCAGGTGTTCCAGCCGTCGCCGATAACCGCGGTCTTGACGCTTTTCGGCGCGGTCGGATCGGTAACATCGAAAATCTCGACCTTGATTCCGCCAACCTGTCCCTCTTCGTTGGCGTCACGCCCCGCCGTCAGCAGGAATCCAGGCTCAAGCGGGTGGATGTAGCTGGAGAATCCCGGAATCTTCAGTTCGCCGGCGACCTTCGGATCGGCGGGGTTCACAAGGTCGAGGACGTACAGCGGGTCGACCTGCCTGAACGTCACGACGTAACCCTGATCCCCGATGAAGCGGACTGCGTAAATCTGCTCGCCCAGTCCGAGTCCCGTCACCACGCCGACCTGTTCCAGTTTTTCATCATCCTGTCGCAGCACCGTGACACGGCTTTCGGTTTCTTCGTTGTTCCACCAGCCGAAGCCATCGGTCGTGGCCACGCGCAGATAACCGTCATACTCGTCATAGGCGAACTGGTTGATCGCATATCCCAGGACCTCGCCGGAAGCCTGGTAGCGAGCGTTGCCGTCATTATCGAAGGCGAACTTGTGGATGTGGGTCTTGACCGGGGGAATGTCCTCGCCACCCATCCACCACCAGTAGAAGTCCCAGTTGGTCGATCCGACATAGACAGCCTCGAGGCTGGCATAGACGGTTCCCCAGGAGCCTTGGATGGTGGAACCGACGATGTCGCCCGAATCGGTGTCAAGCGATACCAGGTTCAGCAGTCCCTGGCCGGAAAAGACAGTCGGCGCGTGCACGTCCGAGCATTCGCCGATCATCTGGCCATCGGCATAGGCCGGCTGCCCGCCATCGGTGGATGTCCAGTACTCCGGCATCCATTCGGCCAGGGTGCGCGCGCGAATCTTTTCGATATTGCGGGCAATCATCGCATCGAACAGGGCGTTGATTTCCTCGTCCGAGGGGCGGATGTCCTCGCCCTCAGAACCGTACATGACCAGATCGGAAGGCCAGTACTCCAGGTCATAGACCGAATGGTAGTTGTTAAGGACAAGGTAAATTTTATCGGTGATGCGTCGGCTGTCGGCCGTATATCCCTCGAAGAAGAACTGCTTGAGGATTGTCGGGTTTGCCTTGTCCGCCAGGCTGACGATTGTGACGGTGGTCACCGGGCGGTAATCGTAGTAATAGTCCGGCGATACATCATCGATGGCGATGCCTTCGGCTTCGGCAGCTGGCGCCCCGCCATCAACCTGATCACCGCCGCCGGTGCCGGGCCTTTCGTCGTCGCCACCCTCGTTGGTACGGTAAGGAACGTCCTTGACGACTTCATGAAGGTTGGCGCTTCCAAGAACGATGGCGCGATCCCCGTCCAGGAAGAAGTTGTACGCCCATGAACCAAGCGTCAGACGGCCAACTTCCCCGGTCTGGGCTGCCGGCCAGGACTTTACGACCACCAGGTCGCGATCGCTCAACACGTAGATGTACTCGCCGTCGGTCTTCACGCGGTCGGCTTCATCCACACCCTCAACCTGGGTGTTCGTCTGGCTGTACTCGTCGGGTGTCTCATCGTCGGGATTGTTGGCCTGGGGCGGGTTGCCGCCTTCGTTTGCCCAATCCTCCTCCGCGCCGACGCCGCCACGGTACCATCCGCAGTCGTCAGGAGTCAGAACACAACGGCGGTTCGCTTCGACGCCAAGTGTCATCTGGGTGATGACGGCGTCCTCGATCCATGTTTCCGCCTGTTCGCATCCCGATGCCGCGGTCAATCCGGCCGACTTGCTCCAGTCCATGCTCATGACCTGGCCGGGAGTGACGTCAACGCCACTGTTGCCGCAACCGGACGCCGCGAGCATTGCAAGAAGAACCAAGGCCGTGGCAGACAGGGAAAGGCGGAACCGGTTTCGGGTTGTCGGTGCTCGATTCAGGAATCCATTTATGTGAAACATTTTGCTACCTCGTTCGTGGTCAAAGAGTACGAAACAATAATATGTATTGCAGTTAACGTAGTCAAAGGGTCGGCAACGAGTTGCCCGTATTGGTTTCGAAATTGATTTGGGGTGGTTGCAAGAGCCCGGAGCGTACCGTCGATCGGATAAAAAAAAAGCCCACCGGAGTGGGCCCTTGGCACGGAGAATTTGCTTCGGCAGAGGGACTCGAACCCCCGACCCAGTGGTTAACAGCCACTTGCTCTACCGACTGAGCTATGCCGAAATCGGTAACGAAGGTTATCAAAAGAACCGGCGAAAATTATGCCCGGAAGGGTAGTGGGTGTCAAGCAGAAAAGCGACAGCCCTCGGGTGTCCATCGCGAATCCGTCGGAAGCATGAAACTGTTCGCCGATCGAATTGCGGGATCGGTAATGGGGCCGGGCCATGGCGGGGATCCAGCATTTTGTATCGTCGAAAATCGACAGATTGGGGTGAAAATGGCCAATCTGTCGATTTTGACTGTCCGGGTGTGTTAAGTGTTCGAAATTTGTTAAAAAAAATGCCGTCGTCTTTTTGTATGGGCGTGATCCGCTGTTCTAGAATCCGTGCATCATGTGGTTGAAGACGACACTACAGATTGTCGCGGCCGTTTCGGCGTTAACTCTTGTCGGCGGAATGTTGTTCGCCGACGAGTTGAACGGGGACGCCGCAGAGTACCGTCGATTGACCAGCGAGTACGCCCAGGTTCAGGACAAGACGCGTGAAGCCAGGGTTGCAAGGGACAGGCTGCGGGCCGAGTGCCGCGCGCTGGAATCATCCGACAGGGAGTTCCTGGAAAAGACACTTCGCCAGGATTTCGGATACGTCAGGCCGAACGAGGCCGTCATCCGGTTCAAACCGTAGAATCAGATATTCAAGCCGAAGCTTCAGCGATGGCGTCTGGCACGATACTGAATCGCAGCGGGCGGATGCAATCCGCCCATACAAGGCGTAGGTGCGAATGAAAATTCGCCCGCCCGCATTTTTTCAGTGAAGACCCAGTGCCCTGCGAGCCATGTCGCAGATGGCCAGGACACCGTCATGGATGGTGCTGTTGGTCACGGCAAGTCCGTCGATGGACAGGCTGTCGCCGTTGATGTCGATTGATCGCCCCCGGGAGTCCGTAACGCGTCCGCCCGCCTCTGTAACAATTAATGATGCGGCGGCCACGTCCCAGTCGTTCCTTGGGTTGACCGTGAAAGTCGCGTCGCCGCGTCCGCATGCCACCAGGCACATTTTGTAGGCAATCGACCCGACCGGACGCACCTTGAAATCCTGTTTAACCCGATCCAGCATGCCCCTGACACTTTCGTGAACGGAAACCAGGAACATTGCGTGCCGCACGTCGTGGACATCGGATACCTGGAGCAGGTTGCCGTTAAGCCTGGCGCCGCCGCCCCTGCAGGCTGAAAACATCTCGTTGGTGAACGGGTTGAAGACGGATCCCCAGATCACGCCCTGGCCGCGCATCCACATTGCCGCGCTCACGCATGCATCGGTTCGTCCCTTCAGGACGTTCCTGGTTCCGTCGATGGGATCGATAATGAAAACGAACTCCGAGTCCTGTCGGTCGGGTGGCGGCTCCTTCTCCTCGGAAAGCCACGCCGGCGCCGGATCCTGGCCCCATGCTTCAGGCAGAACCTGCAGAAGAAGGTCGTCGATTTCACGGTCAAGATTTGTGTGGGGATTCTCGTCGTGCGGACTTGTGCCGGCGACCGTGGCAATTGAAGCCGCCCGTGCCTTCAGGGCACAGCCGGCCCTTGCAACGGCGGCTTCCAGTCGCTTGCATCTGTCCTTGCCGATGATTTCGATGCCTGTCATCAACCAAACCCCCGCGAACGATGAATTCTTACAGCAATTCAGTTGAATTTGAACTGCCTTTCATTATTATTGGACGGGTTTTTTCTGCTGGCCGCTGCGCCCTCTGGAGGCTTCCCTTGAGCATCCTTTCCGTAACTCGTTCGCTTATCAGGCATTTGTTGATCGTGCCCGCTTCAGCCCTTTTTGTGGTGGTCGTTGCGTTCTGTATCCCGGCGAACGCCACAACCGTCATTCACAGATCCATCCCGGAAATGACGGGGGTCAGCGAACTGGTCATTTCGGGAGTCGTAACCCAGGTAAGGCAGAATCAGCCGTCCGCGTCAGGGTTGCCTTCCACGAAGGTCACGATTGCCGTCGATAAGGTGTTCAAGGGATTCGCCTCGGCGCCGACGATCACCATTTCGATTCCCGGTGGGGTGCGCGACGGACGCATCATGCGCATTCCAGGCATGCCGTCGTTCGACGTCGGGCAGGAAGTTGTCGTGTTCCTGGAGCGGGCCGCTTACGGATGGATTCCCTCGGGTCTTTCGAACGGAAAGTTCCAGGTTGTGACCGATGATCGGGGGCGCCGTCTTGCATGGCGGGACACAGCGTCCCTTCACCGGATTCCCGTCAACGCTTCTGTTACCCGCCACGCGACCGCCGAGTCGGACGTCCTTCTCTTCGATGACCTGGTTGAAATGATTCAGCAGGGACTCCGGACGACCAAAGTGCCGAGCGCGGCTTCCACTCCGGAAGGGGGTGCCAGATGAAAGCGCGCATTCCAGCCGTTCTCGCTATTGCCGTTTTGTTGCTTCCACTCGTGGCCCGTGCGTTTTCCGTCCAGACGGCCTATATGGACGACAGCCACAAGAATATGTCCCGATGGGCGATGTGGGATCTGACTTATTACGTTGACAGCCGTGGCGTTACCGGTGTTTCGGCCACCGCGTCCCAGAATGCGATGACATCTTCCTTCCAGGACTGGGAGGATATCGATTGCAGTGCCCTGACTTTCCAGATGCTCGGCAATTCGAGCAGTCAGGACATCCTGCCGATTACCGGCACCGTAAACGGAAAGAATGAACTTGTATGGGTTACGGGCAGCACGGAATGCAGGAAGTGGAATTTCGGGTCTTCGACACTTGGCGTCACGTTGCCCATGCAGGACTACTTCACTGGTGAAATTTACGAATCGGACATCGCTTTCAACAACTGTGACTACAACGGCAAGTGGGCGGTCAACAAGAATGATCTCGGCTGGGGCGAGGTCAGTTTCAAGTCCGTCGCCATCCACGAAATTGGTCATTTCTTCGGAGTCCAGCATTCGTGTCTCGACTGGTCGGAATACAACGAAAACGATCCGGCCACGATGGCCCCTTACGTCGATTATTACGGCCTTGGCGACACGCTGAACGCCGACGACGAACTGGCCGCCTGCTTCCTTTATCCGGATCAGTCCTACTATGCCGGTAACAAGGGCCTTTACAAGTGCGCTTCAGTGTCCGACTGCCCACGGATTGTGACCCACAATTCCAAGGGTGAGGAAGTCTATGATTACGAAAATTTCAACAACGGTCGGCTTTCCTGTGCGGGTGGATACTGCATCGGGTTGTATGGAAGCCAGCCCGGAACCACTCTTCAGGGTGTGATTTGTCAGAACGATGTTGCCTGCAAGGGCGGCATCTGCACCGACATCGGCGACGGCAAGCCGCGATGTACCGAGGAGTGCAGCCTGGCGAACGATTTGTGTCCCTCGGGATACCACTGCGAGACGATGGGCGGGCAGGATATCTGCGTGACCGGCAGCAAGGCCGGCGGTATTGGAAGTCGTTGTTCGACCATTGATGACTGCGTCGAGGGCAAGTGCGACACGTGGCCGGACGGCGTGAGGTCATGTCGGATAATGTGCCGCAGCGATAAGGAATGCCCCGATGGCGAGTACTGCTGGTTTAAGGGAACTTACGGCGGCTGCTTTCCGGAAGTTGAGGTTGTGCTGAAGGGAACCGGCGAGTACTGCACCGCCGGGGATCAGTGCGAAAGCGGCAAGTGCGTGTTTGGCGACGATGGAATGCGTTGCAGGCTGGTCTGCACGGACAGTGACAAGTGCGGCGAAGGGTTCGTTTGCGATGAACAGTCCAGTACCTGTCTGCCTGGTCAGGAGCCGGTCGAGCCGACTCTCGAGGTCGGGGATGAATGTTCGCTTCCTTCGTTTTGCAGGACTGGCCTGTGTTTGCAGGGAAGCGACGGAAAGCGGTGCCGGGAAGCTTGTGGAACCTCCGCCAATTGTGCGGACGGCTGGTATTGTGAAACCGAGCTTTCGGCCGGGGCATGCCTGCCTGGCGAGCCGCCGGTGGATCTTCTTGAAGAAGGTGACGTCTGCAGTTCCGACGACGAATGCCGCAGCGGACTGTGTTTCCAGCCGACGGCCGCGGATACGAAGCGCTGCCGCGTCGAGTGTGACCTTGCCGACTGGTTCTGCCCGACCCCGGGGACTGCCTGCGTCGGTTTCGACGCGGTCGATTCGGGCGTCTGCATGCCGGTTGATGATCGCGGTGAAGTCGGGGACTCGTGCCAGGTTGGAAGCGAATGTGTTTCGGGTCTTTGCCTTGGACCGAAGGATGATCTTTACTGCAGCCAGCAGTGCGTCGATGACTGGTGTCCGGAAGGCTTCGAGTGCACCCAGGTTCGCGATGCCGGCAAATTCTGCATAAGGACTGCGGCTGAAGTTCCCGATGGTGGATGCTCGGCCGGTTCCGGCGGCGGTCGCGACCCGGCCCCGCTTGTCGCCGTGTTCATACTTGTCGGGCTGGCGCTGGCCGGCCGCAGGTTCCGCAAGTCAATCATCGACCGCAATTGAAAGTCGCGTACACGGTTCGAAGAAGCCCGTTGTGCTTATCGATTCAACCCCGCCTGGGTCAGTAATCGGTAAGGGCTGGTCGAATTCGTGCCGGGGGCATCGGGCGGCGGAATTACTCGGATGACGGTGGAAGCAACTGAATCAGGTGCACGGCCGGCGCCTTGATAATGCCGGCAACGCTGACCTTTCCTTCATCGACCTTGACTATTCCACGTCTTGCAGGGCTCGTTGGCAGGTACTGGGTCGTGTCGTCCGTCTCATAGACGGCGACCTGCCAGCCGGTGGTGCCAGCCGCCAGGTCGGTGATGTTCAACTGGTACTGCATGTTCAACCCGCGTCGTTCCTGGTCGGCCGGGTTCAGCGCGGCCACAAGGAATTGATAGCCGCCGTCGGCCCTTCGCGATGCAAGCACGGAAAACAGATCGTTCTTGAAGCCGGAATCATCTTCATCCCCCGGCGCGTCATCGACCGGCTCATTTTCGATGGCAAGCAGTTCCGTCCCCTCCTCGGCGAAAAGTCGGATCGCCTTCACCATGGGCATGGCCGGAAGCTGAAGGCCGCTGGATGGATACTGGAAAAGATCCTCCCCTGACTTCGGTCCCATTTCGGCCTGATCCAGCGTTGACCAGCGGCCGGGCGCAATCGTCAGAAGCTTGGATTGAAGCCGGATGTATGCGGTTGCGGTCAAAGCGCCAAGCCAGGCGCTACGCGATTCGATCGTGTCGGCGAAAACGGAAAGGTTTTCCCAGGTTTCCGGTGTGACGTTAAGGTCGAACGCGGCAAGGGGAACGTCGGCATGGCCGGCGTCGTCAAGAGCGGCGCGAACCGCGTCGGTAACCGCGATCAGCGATGAAATCGAATCAACTTCGGGCTTAATCGTGAACATGTCGGGAAGGTGGGCCGGGTTGGTCGGAAGGTTCGCAATGAAGTCGGCAATGGCCGAATATCCCGCGGTCAGTTCAGCAGGTGATGAAATACGAAGCCCCGGCGTCACGACGCCGAACAGCCTGTGCCCGTCGTCGGGTATCGTTTCGGAAATGATTTCCTGGAATGCCTTGAATGCCGAAGCAACGGAGCCGATGTCCAGATCCCCGTAACCGCCCGCGTCGGTCGCATCCGGATATATTTCAACGTATCCCGGTCTCCAACCCGACTCCGCGAGCTTTTCAATCATTTCAGGCTTGTTGTAGAACGACTTGATCGTTGAATTAAGATACCTGGCCTGTTCGGCCACAACACGGGCCCAGTTGTCGTAAGCGGCAATCGGTCGGGTTGAAACCCCGATGGTTTCAGTCGGCTGGCACCCGTCCGTCCCGATATCCCATGCGGCCTGGTAAATGGGCAGGATCTTGTACCTGATAAGATCCTTGGTGACCGAATCGAATCCGACCCGTCTGTAGGATTCGTTGCTGTCGGGATCCGCGCTTTCGTTGTCGAATATGTAATCAAGCGTGATGTCGCAGCCCCATCCAAGCGGATACCTGGCAGCCCTGACGCCGGAGGTCTGGTAGAACGCACCGAGTTCCTTGCCTTCCGGCACCACGGGAGAGCCGTTGATGATCCCGAACGGCCTGGGCTTGGTGGTCTTGCCCAGGGAATCCTTCTGCAGCGCCGTTGCCCTGATGTCGATGATCCGTCGATGTGTGGCGTTGTGATCCTGCTCCAGGGGCGTGTTGTCGTCGATCCGGCAGGCCGTGAAGGACGTTGCCGTCGCAAGAATAATTACGCCGAAAGAAAGGGATGCCGGTCGCAGGGTTTTCATCGTTCTCCTTCCGGATGCATTCCAGCCGCGTGGATCTTACCATCCCGCAGGCCGTTTTGAAATTCCGATTGCACCCGTCCTGAAGTTGCATTGGGGGAATGATGGAAATATCCTTGGCGCGTCCGCTGGGGCGTTAACTTGAAGGTGCCGGAAAATGATTGACTACATGGCTGTCGGGCTGGTTCTGTTTTTCGGGATTCTTGGCCTGGTCGCGGGAACCCTGCTGCAGTCGTTGCGCCTTGTCGCATCAGGGGTTTCGATTTACGTCGCGCTGAAGTATTCGCCGGTCATCGCGGATTCGGTGCCCGTGTTTGCGAAGTCAATGATGTTGAGGGAATACGGCCTTCCAGTCATGCTTTTCGCCGTCCTGTACATGCTGATGATATTGATAATAAAGGTCATCCTTAACGCGGCATCTCCGGCGGCGGCCAGGATTTCCGTGCCAAGTCGCCTGATCGGCGGGATTCTTGGCGCGGCGAACGGCCTGCTGCTGGCATGGTTTATCGTGGCGGTGGCCCTTGCGGCGCAGGCCGGCTCCGGGCGGAAGATGGTCGTCATGGATGCTGAAAAGTCGGTGTTCGTGAAGTTCGTTCAGGATCACCCGGTCAAGGGGCTTACGGTCAGGGACCCCGCGCAGGTCGAGGAAATGAAGGTTCATATCCGCCAGATGGCCGACGACGCTGCCCGCGAGGTTCAGGAACTGACGGGAAAGGCGATGGATCAAGCCGGAAAACTGAAAGAGACCGTTGGCGAAGGCGTTGGGAAGGCGACGGATAAGGTCGAGGATGCTGCCGGCATCGTGGCGGACAAGGTCGAAGGCGCGGCCTCGGATGCCGGTGAAAAGGTCGAGGACGCCGCAGGTAAGGTCGGCGACAAGGTCAGGAACGCCGCGGACAAGGCCGGAGACAAGGTTAAGGATGCGGCGGACAAGGTCGGGGATAAGGTTGAATGAGCAAGCCTTCTGACCTTCCGGAGCCCAGGGGTATCATCCTGGAAGTCGGCGCCTGGTTCATCGTTCTGGCAATCCTGCTATACATCGGTTCAATCCTTGTCGCCGTCGGGAATTTTGCCGGCGATATCGGCGGTTCGCTTCCGCCAGCCTTCTGCCTGATCTTTCCTGTCGTCGCGGCGGGCCGGCGTGGCGTGACGCTTGAAGCGATGGGCCTTGGCCGCATGCACTGGGGCAGGGCGCTGGCGGCAGTCGGCATTGCTTCCATCGTGGTTTTTCCGCTTTTCGTTGTCGGCTATGATGTGTGGCTGAAGCTTTCCGGTGAACTCCCGGGCAGGTTGCTGGCCGCGTATTCGAAGGCCCCGGTCATTTCCGCGGCATGGCTGGTGAACCTGGTTTTCGTTCAGGTCTTCGCGGTCGCTCTGCCGGAAGAGGTGTTTTATCGCGGCTGGATGCAGTCGCGACTGGGCATCGTTTTCAAGACCAGATTCCGCGTTTTTGGCGCCGATGTCGGTCTTCATGTCGTGATCACGGCAGCCTTGTTCGCCGTTTCCCATCTTGTTGTCACCCCGTCGCCGGCGAGGCTGGCGGTGTTCTTTCCCGGGCTGCTGTTCGGCTATCTGCGGGAGCGCACGGGATCTGTCGCTGCGCCGGCCATCTTTCACGCGCTGTGCAATATCGCGCTGGCGCTTGTTCAGCAGTTCCATTTAAGGACGCCCCCGATTTAGTCTTTTGCGACGCATGGTTTCAAACATTGTTCTTGTTTACCCCACCGATTCATGCAACATTTTCGAAAACCGTCAATCGACGGATGTCTTTCGTCATCTGTTCGTCCGTCTTCCGGCGTGCCGGTCGCGGATCAGCTTGATAAGCGGGTGTCGATGAACAGCACCAGATTTCACCGCATCAAAAAGGGGCTTGACCTTCCGCTTCGCGGCAGTGTGGGTCAGGTCGTTTATGAGGGTCCGCCCATTTCGGAAGTGGCTGTCATTCCGGATGACTGGGTTGACGTGTCCGCCAGGCTTGCCGTCGAGGTCGGTGCCAGGGTCAGGATTGGCGATCTGCTTTTCGAGGACCGGCGCAATCCCGGGGTTCGTTTCACTTCGCCCGGTTCGGGAACGGTTTCAGCGGTTAACCGCGGGGAACGGCGCCAGGTCTCGTCAATCGTGATATCGATTGATGGAAGTCGTGAATACGCTGACTTCCCGTCATATTCCGGGCGGGCCCTGGCGGATCTTTCCGGCGATGAAGTTCGCGCCCTTATGGTTGAGTCCGGCTTGTGGACTGCTTTGCGGCAGCGTCCGTTTTCCACGGTTCCCCCGGTCGATGCGCCCGCTGCGCCCATTTTCGTAACGGCAATCGATACCTATCCGCTTGCCCCCGATCCGGTGATCGCGATTTCCGAACGACGCGGCGAGTTTCTTGATGGTCTGGCCGGCCTCGTAAGGCTGGCCGGTGGTCGCCCGGTTTTTGTCTGCGTCGGTGACGGGCCCGGGGTTGAGGGGATTGTCGATGTTCCCGGGGTGGAAGTTCACACCTTCACCGGTCCACATCCTGCTGGCCTTCCCGGCACACATATCCATTTCATCAGCCCGGCTTCCGTCGGCGCTCCGCGTTGGCATATCGGCTATCAGGACGTCATCGCTCTGGGGGCGCTTCTGGCCAGCGGCCGGTTGATGGTGGATCGTGTAGTCGGGGTTGCCGGGCCTGCGGTTACCGATCCCGTCATATGGCGAACCCGTCTTGGCGCGGCGATTGGGCCCCTTCTGGTCGGTCGGCTTGCAAGGGGGGAAAATCGCGTGATTTCCGGTTCCCCGGTCTTTGGTCGGGGCGTTTTTGATATCCCCCAGTCATACCTTGGCAGGTTCCACAATCAGGTCACCGCCATTCCCGAGGATCGTGACCGCGTATTCCTGGGCTGGCTTGGCGCCGGCCTCCACAGGTTCAGCGTGCTTCCGATTTTCCTTTCCCGCTTTCTGCCTGGCGCCGATTACGAGATCAATACGTCAACAAACGGAAGCGTGCGCGCCGTGATGCCATTCGGGATGATGGAACGGGTCATGCCGCTCGACATCATGCCGGTTCAGCTTTGCCGGGCACTGATGATGAAGGATGTTGAATGGGCGACCGAACTGGGCGCTCTTGAACTGGATCCGGAAGACCTGGCTCTGTGCACGCTGGTCTGTCCCGGTAAGAATGATTACGGCCAGGCGCTGACAGAGGTGCTTGCCATGATACGGAAGGAAGGCTGATGAAGGCTGTCAGGCGGATTCTGGACATGATGTCGGGACCGTTCCACAAGGGCGGCCGGCTGCATCGCCTGTACCCGCTGTACGAGGCGATCGACACTTTCTCGTTTACTCCCGGCAAGGTGACCACGGGAAGAACACATGTCAGGGACGGCGCCGACCTGAAGCGTCTGATGATCACCGTGGTCGTCGCGCTGACGCCGGCAATCCTGTGGGCCATCTTCAACACCGGATACCAGGCTAACCTGGCCATCGAGCGGCTGGCCGCATCTGGGGGCGATGTCGGCAGTTACGCCCTGGATAACTGGCGCACGTCGCTATATCTGGCGATGGGTTTGCAGTTTTCTTCGGCGTCAATCGTCGGCTGTGTGGTCCATGGGTTGCTTTACTACCTTCCCGTTCTGATCGTCACATTCCTGGTCGGGGGCGTCTGGGAAGTCCTGTTCGCCGCCGTTCGCGGGCACGAAGTCAACGAGGGTTTCCTTGTCACGGGCTTCCTGTTCCCGATGATCCTTCCCCCAGCCATCCCGTTGTGGCAGGTCGCGATGGGTGTCAGCTTCGGGATTGTCATCGGCAAGGAAGTGTTCGGCGGTGTCGGGAAGAACATTTTCAATCCGGCCCTTGTCGGACGCGCATTCCTGTTTTTTGCATATCCGGCCCAGATTTCCGGTGATTCCGTCTGGATCGCGGCCAGGGGGCTTACTGCCGACGGTGTCAGCGGGGCGACCGCGCTGGCTGTGGTGAAGCAGGAAGGAATGGACGCGTTGGCTGCCGCCGGGTTCAACTGGTGGGACGCCTTTATCGGGCTGGTTCCCGGGTCAATGGGCGAGACCTCGGCCCTGGCCTGCCTGATCGGGGCTGCCGTGCTTCTTGTGACCCGGGTTGCGTCCTGGCGCTCGATGTTCGGGGTCGTGCTCGGAACCGTCGCCTTTTCGGCGATGTTCAACGTGATCGGGTCGCAAACGAACCCGGCTTTCGCGATGCCTTTCTGGTGGCACATGGTTCTTGGCGGCTGGGCGTTCGGAACGGTTTTCATGGTGACCGATCCGGTCAGCAGCGCGTTCACGGCCCGGGGGCAGTTTATTTATGGATTCTTCATCGGCGTCATGGCCGTTCTGATTCGGGTGATTAATCCCGCCTATCCGGAAGGCATGATGCTGTCGATACTGTTCATGAACATGTTCGCCCCGTTGATTGATTTCGGGTTCATGCGGGCGAATATCCGGCGCAGGGCCAGAAGGCTTGCCCAGGCGGCCGCCAGCGAAGCGAATGGAGGTGACTCGCATGCAGTACGGTAAGCGATACACCATCCTTTTCGCGGCCGCGGTATGCGGCGTGTTCGCGATTCTGGTCACGTCCTCCGCGGTTCTGCTGAAGGATCGACAGGAAGAAAATTTCAGGCTGGATCGGATGAAGAACGTCCTGACGGTCGCGGGACTGATGGAGCCGGGTCAGAAGCTGGGTCGCGCGGAAATCCAGAAGATTTTTGACGAAAACATCGAGTCGCGGTTGATCGAACTGAAAACAGGCCAGTACGTAACAGATGGCCCGGATCCGGCTGGATATGACCAGCGCAAGGCCACGGCTGACGCGGCAACCAGCCTGAAGGCCCCGGATAACAGGGCGGGACTGGTACGGCTGCCGAAGATGGGCCTTGTCTATCTGATCAAGGATCGTCAGGGCGTGCGGCCGTTTTCGGGCCTTCTTCTGCCGATCGAGGGAAAGGGCCTGTGGTCAACTCTTTACGGGTACCTTGCTCTTGAGTCCGATCTGAACACGATACGGGGCATCACCTACTATCAGCACGGCGAGACTCCAGGCCTGGGTGGCGAGGTCGAGAACCCGAAGTGGAAGGCCAACTTCCATGGCAAAAAAGTTTATGGGGACGACGGCAGAGTGGTCTTCTATGTGAAGAAGGGCCTGGCCGGGGACGACCCTCACGCGGTTGACGGGATTTCCGGGGCGACAATCACATCCAGGGGCGTTACCTGGATGCTTGAGTTCTGGATGGGGAAGGACGGGTACGGACCTTACCTGGCCGCGCTGAAGGCGGCCGCCGGGGGGGCGGAATAGTCATGGCTGACAATGCGATGAAGACACTGTTGTCGCCGGTATTCGCGAACAACCCGATATCGGTGCAGATTCTGGGCATCTGCAGTGCCCTGGCCGTCACCACGAAGATGGATACGGCGCTGGTCATGTCGATGGCCGTCATCGCGGTCACCGCGTTTTCCAACCTTTCGGTTTCGCTGATTCGCAGGTGGATTCCGCCGCAGGTGCGAATCATCATCCAGTTGGTTGTAATCGCCTCGCTGGTTATCGTGACCGACCAGATACTGAAGGCTTTCGTATTCGACATAAGTCGCCAGCTTTCGGTTTTCGTCGGCCTGATCATCACGAACTGCATCGTCATGGGACGCGCCGAGGCTTACGCGATGCAGAACGGCCCGGTCGCCAGTTTCATCGACGGAATCGGTAACGGAGTCGGATACAGCCTGGTGCTGCTTATTGTCGCGTTCTTCCGGGAACTCCTGGGGGCCGGCAGGTTACTTGGCCTGCAGGTTCTGCCCCTGGCGAGCGAGGGCGGCTGGTACACCCCGAACGGCTTGATGGTGCTGTCGCCCGCGGCATTCTTCATTATCGGTCTGCTGGTCTGGGCGCACAGGACCTGGAAGCCCGAACTGCAGGAAAAGGACTGATGATGGAACATTACCTCAGCATACTGTTCAAGTCGGTCTTTGTTGAAAACATGGCCCTGGCGTTTTTCCTGGGCATGTGCAGTTTCCTGGCGGTTTCCCGCAAGGTCGAGACGGCCATCGGCCTTGGCGCGGCGGTCATCATGGTTATGGCGATCGCGACGCCGTTGAACGCCTTCCTGTACCTGTGGGTCCTGCGGGACGGGGCGCTTTCGTGGGCGCACTCCAGCCTGGCGGCCGTGGATCTCAACTTCCTGTCGTTCCTGACGTTTATCGCGACGATCGCGGCGCTGGTTCAAATCGTCGAAATGATAATCGAGAAGTATTCGCCGAAGCTTTACACAAGGCTTGGCGTCTTCCTGCCGCTGATCGCGGTCAACTGCGCGATTCTGGGGGCTTCCCTGTTCCTGGTCGAGCGGAATATGACGGTCGGGGAAAGCGCGGTTTTCGGGGCCGGATCCGGTTTGGGCTGGGCATTGGCTATCGTGGCGCTGGCCGCCATTCGCGAAAAGATGCGGTACAGCGACGTTCCTGTCGGATTACGGGGCCTGGGAATCGCGTTCATCATCACCGGGCTGATGGCGATTGGTTTCATGTCGTTCTCGGGCGTGTCGCTCTAGGACGCTTTTCGGGGACCTGGCCGGCTGGTTCCAACTGATTGGGGCTGACTGATGGCGTTGGTAATCACACTCGGCGTTGCGGTCTTTGTTCTGGTCATCGTGGCCCTTGTCGCGGCCCTTTCGGCCATCAGATCCAGGCTGGTAAGCCAGCGAAAGGTCAATATCGACATCAACGACGACCCGGAAAACCGGATCGAGGTTGAGGCCGGCGGAACCCTGCTTGGGACACTGATTTCGAACGGGATATTCCTGCCGTCAGCGTGCGGTGGAAAGGGGACGTGCGGGACGTGCAAGTGCAAGGTCGTGTCCGGCGGGGGAAGCCTGCTGCCGACCGAGGCCAGCCTGATCACTCGGAAGGAGGCTCGCGAGGGCGTCCGGCTTGGTTGTCAGGTGAAGGTGCGTGACGATATCGCGATTGAACTTCCAGCAGAGGTTTTCGCGGTCAAGCAGTGGAAGTGCAAGGTTCGTTCGAACCGGAATGTCGCGACATTCATCAAGGAACTGATCCTTGAACTGCCTGAGGGAGAGGCCGTTCCCTTCAGGGCCGGCGGATACATCCAGATCGAGTGCCCTCCGCACGTCGTCAGGTACAGTGATTTTGACATTGGTGCCGAGTACCGGGGCGACTGGGACAAGTACAACATGTGGCGTTACGTTTCGAAGGTTACCGAGACCGTGACGCGTGGCTATTCAATGGCCAACTATCCCGGCGAGCACGGCATCATCATGCTGAACGTGCGAATCGCCACACCTCCGCCGGACAAGCCGAAGGCACCCCCCGGCATGATGTCGTCGTATATCTTCAACCTGAAGGCTGGCGACGAGGTCATCATTTCCGGCCCTTACGGCGAATTCTTCGCGACTGACACGAAGGCCGAGATGTGCTTCATCGGTGGCGGCGCCGGCATGGCCCCGATGCGGTCGCACATCTTTGACCAGTTCCTGCGGCTGCACACGGATCGGAAAGTGACGTTCTGGTACGGCGCCCGCAGCCTTCGGGAGTCGTTTTACAACGAGGATTTCGACCGGATCCAGGCCGAAAATCCAAATTTCAAGTGGCACCTGGCCTTGTCCGAACCGCTTCCGGAGGACAACTGGACCGGGTATCGAGGGTTCATCCACAAGGTATTGCTGGATGAGTACCTGTCGAAGCATCCGGCGCCGGAAGAGATCGAATATTACCTGTGCGGTCCGCCACAGATGCTGGCCGCCTGCACAAGAATGCTGGACTCTCTGGGGGTCGAGCCGGACAATATCCGGTACGACGATTTCGGCTAGGGTTTTCACCGATCGAGTCACGCGACCTGCGAGGCCCGATTGCATCCGCCCGCGGGGGCAATTTTTGTAATGGTTTGAAATGACGTTGCTTCTGACAGTTCTGGCTGGAGTCGCTATCTTCGCCGTCGCTGTTCTGGCCCTGTCCCTGAAAGTCCTGGCGGGAAGCCGAACCCCGTTGAAGGAACATGCCTGCGATGTGATGTGCCGTCATGGGGGCGGCCACGCCTGCACATGCAGGAACGACGGCACCTGCGACGATTATCCCGAAGGTCATCCCTGATCACAGGCCTCCTGCCCTTGTACGGGCGGATTTAATCTTCATTCAGGAAGCGTCTTTACAAATTATTGACAAATTCGATTTACAGGCACAGTGTTGGCGCAATCTGACAGAGGATTGACGGAATCATGGTGGTTCCGTGCAGTCTTTTCCCCGTCAGGCTTATGGGGGTTCCGAATGCGTCGAATTCTTGCGCTTTCCTTTGTCATGGTTGCCGCGTTCACTGGTTGTCCGGTCGGCTCAGGCGATGGCGGTGAGAATGCCAAGATTTCGGAGCTGATGGACTATTGTCCGCAGATGTGTTTGAAGTTCCAGGAATGTAACTCGGCGCTTTTCGCTCTGAAGTGGAATTCGCTGGCGGATTGTGAAAAGGAATGCGATCCCCGTACCGAAGCCAATACCTGCTGTGTCGAGTGTGACAACCGGTACGCTGCCGGCTCGGCTGAACATCAGGACTGCTTCAACGTGTGTCGCCGCGACGTCGATGTCGAAGCATGCAAGACCATGTGTGACGGCATTTCTGACGAGTACTATCACAACGCATGCATAACTGGCTGCAACAAGGAATTCAGCCAGGCCTGTGCCGATGTCCATGCCGGAATCCATGAGTGTTATCTTGGTCTTGAATGTGAAAGGGCGATTATCTATCACGACTTCGGCGGCAGCGCGTCCGACCTGGGCGAATGTACCAACGATGATGCTGTTGGCACGAACTGCTGATAAACCAACATGAACAGTCAGAACGTAATGATTGGCTCGTGACGCACCCTGGCATGGGCGAAATGCCTTTCAACCGGCTAAGGTCAGGAAATCAGTCCGGAATGGGGCGTTGTGGCGTCAGCGGGAAAGCTCCTTGACCAGGCGATCTGCCTTATAAACCTTCTTAAGGGATTCCATGATTGCGGCGGACGATACCGCCACGGCGCGGTTAACGGACTCGTCGAACCAGAATGCGCCGCCCAGAGACTGAATATTGCCGTCAAAGATCAGGCCGACAAGGTTCAGTTTCTTGTTGAAGACCGGGCTGCCGCTGTTGCCGCCAATGATGTCGTTCGTGGTGGCGATGTTGAACTGGGTATCCGGCTTAAGGCTCTCGCGCGTGTCCAGCCACGATTTCGGCAGGGCAAACGGATCCTGGCCGGTATGGCGCTCGAAGGCTCCGGCGATGGTCGTCATGGGGACAACCTGTCGGCCATGGTCGGTGTAGCCCTTCACGGTGCCGTACGACAGGCGCAGGGTGAAGGTCGCGTCCGGGTATGTCTTTCCGGCCGCCTTGTGGAAATGGGCACGCGCAATGATTTCGCTGTTCCTGCGCACAACCGCCTCGACCTCGGTTTCGTATCTGGCGCGCAGGGCCCTTGCCGAGTCATCGACGGCCAGGGCCAGCTTGATCATTGGATCACTTGAATCCAGTACCGCCATGATGCCGCCATCCCATAAAGCCTTGCGGACTTCGCCATCGGCCAGTTTCGATTCGCGCACGAGAGCCCTTGCCAGGCTTTCGGGTGACTCGCGGCCAAGCACCTTGATTACGTCCGGGTGACCTGTCGTCAGGATTTCACGAAACTTCGTAAGACCGAAGGTCATCCAGGCCTCTTCAATGTCGGGATAGATCGGCGCCGTGCTGAAAAGGTACTGCTGAAGCGTTGGCAGTGCGGCGTCCGTGAACTCCCGCAGACGCTCGGCGTCCGGCTTTTCGCGCTCGATCACGCCACGGACCAGCATCCTTGCAATCTGGAACAGATCGGACGGGAATGCCTGGCCGCGTTCAAGCATGTTGTAGGCGTCGTAGAATTCGGTGAAATTCCGCTGTGCCCTGGCGATTTCGTCCCACGCGCCGGCCTTTTCGGGATCGGTTACGGTCTGTCGCAGGGCGTTTTCCGCATCGATTTTCTGCTGAAAGCGGGTCTTGTCCAAAAGGGCCCGCCACTCGCCTCCGATTGCCTTGTAAGCATTTTCCACTCCGAACAGGCCTTCCTGGCTGATTCGTTTTGCCTCGGGGCCCTGACGTCCGAACTGGGCCAGCATGCCGCGCGCCTCGGAAAGGCGCATCAGGCGGGACGGGAAAGCGACGTCGCGAAGGAATTCAAGTTCAGCTACGGTAAGAAGCCGCTGGGTGCGTCCAGGGTGTCCCGAAACGAAGGTCAATTCGCCATCGGCCGCGCCCTTCGGGTCGATCTTGAAGAACTCGGGCGTCCTTGCCGGCTTTCCATTCTCGTACGCACGAAGCAGGGACATGTCCAGGTCATACCTGGGGAACGTGAAGTTGTCCGGATCCCCGCCGAAGAATGCAATCCGGAATTCCGGGGCGAAGACCAGTCTTACGTCCTGAAACCGCTTGTACCTGTACAGATGGTACGCGCCGCCATGAAAAAGGGTTACCACGTCGCAACGCCATTTGCCGCCCTGGGCACATTCGGCCTCGATGCGCGTCATCTCCGCCTTCTGCGCCTTGCTGTAATCCTCGCCCGCCTTCCCAGCGGTCGAACAGTTCACGCGGTCGGTGACGTCCTTGATTTCGACAAGCTGGTTAAGTTCGATCTCGGGGCACCTGGTTTCGTCCGCTAGGTTTTGTGCCAGGAAACCGTTTTCAATCAGGTCGCGTTCGGCGGTCGAAAGCTGCTGGATGCACTGGCTTGCGCAGTGATGATTCGTCAGAACCAGGCCATCCTTCGACACGAATGAACCGCTGCATCCGCCGGCCAGCCTCACGGAGGACAGACGCGCCTTTTCCAGCCATTTCGCGTCCGGAGCGAATCCATGCGCCGCCTTGACGTCGGCTGACGGAAAGTCGTTGTACAGCCACATGCCTTCATCGGCACGCGCCCCGGTGCAGAGCGTGACGACCATCACCGCCAGCGTGATTGAGAGAGTCCTTTTCATGTCTGTCTCCGAAGAAAATCGACGGCAAAGAATAGCCGGAGAGGGTGAGGGGGACAAGGCGTTTCAGCGGGACTTCCTGAACGTCAACCTGGCGGTTCCGAATGCGGAAACAAGGATCATCAGCAGAAGGGCCAGGGGCAGCGCGGATTTCCCGGGCACCCCACCGCTTCCCGCCAGGCCGTCCGTGGCGCTGCATCCGCCGGACTTGCCCGTGGAACCGTTGTCCTGCGATTCGATGTCGCCGGCCAAAGTGTCCATTATGTTCGCGTCGGCCGTGCCAACGTCATCCAATACGTCCGCCATCATGCCGCTGTCCGAGCCCGAGTCCGCGACCACAGATTCCGGTGCGGGGTCAACCGGTGGTTCAACCGGTGCGGTCTGCTTGAAGGCCGACGGTCCAGCGGTAAGGCCCTCGTTGTTTAAGGCGTAAGTTCCTTCGGCCTGGCTTACGATTCCATCGCCGTCCAGGTCGGCCTTTCGGCAGGAAAAAGCCCCCACATGTGCCGCCACCGGGTCGTGGCCATCCGGAATGAACTGTCCGGGCTCCAGGAAGTGAACGTCCGGCCTGACCTTCACCCCGACGCAGTCCCCAATGGCCTGGATGTCGTTCTGGCCCACGAATCCGTCGTTGTCGATGTCGGGGTCGCATGCGTCGCCGAACCGGTCGCCATCGATGTCCTGCTGCGCCGGGTTGGCCACCATCTGGCAGTTGTCGGCGCTGTCGGGCACACCATCTTCATCGAAGTCGGGCTGCGAGTCTCCCGGTGGGACGCCAAGTCCATGCGTCAGGCCAACCTCCAGCTTAATCAATGTTTCGCCCTCACGGTTGGCCGCGCGTTTCCCAGTCATGTCAACGGCGACGTTGGCAAGTCCCTTGTAAGCGACTCCCAGTACCGAACCGGTCTGCCCGCCCACCACCGAGACGTCCGCGATCCTGAATGTTCCGACTTCCGCAACCAGATCCCCGGATTCCCTGTTTACCAGGCTCAACTTCAATTTCTCGCCACCCTCGACAAGTCCGAAGCTCTTACCGGTCAAGGCTCCACGGAGTTCGCCGGCGGTGTGCCCGACCCTCGGCATCAGATAGACGCGTTCGTCCATGATGACGGCGCCGAATCTCTGCCTTGGATCGTCTGGATTCCGCAGGGACTCCAGTTCCGCCAGCAGGTCAAACTGGCATCCCCCGCCCATGCACTCTTCCCAGGGGGTTTCAAGCGCGCAGCCTTGTCCAGGAATTATGCACAACTCGCTGTCGGCAAGGTGCGGGCACGGATCCTCGGTGTCTGGAATGCCGTCATTGTCGTCGTCGTCGTCCTGGCAATCCAATTCGTCGTCATTGTCGTAATTGCCGCTTTCGGAAACGATGACGGGGTGGGTCGTGGTGTTGCATCCGGGCATCTGAACCGTTCCGATTTGCATCGTTGCACTGGTCGGATTATCGTCGATGTCATCCGGGCATGCGTCGTTGTCGTCGTTCGGGTCGCATGCGTTGTCAACGCCATCACCGTCCGTATCGATACCCAGGTTGTCAACGAATTTGCACGAATCGCAGACGTCGGGGATTCCGTCGTTATCTGAGTCGGCGTCCCATACCGAAGCGCGGTTTGCCGGGCATGGATCCTTCTTGTCGCAGATTCCATCCCAGTCTGTATCCGTGTCGCCGGCGCACCGGTTGACAAGCTGGCCGCGTTCGTTACCGTCGAAGTAGCATGAGCGCATCACCGCGACTTCACCGGGACTGAAGCCTTCATGCGCCTGGCCGAGATATACGTATGGCCCCCCGCATGGGCGGAAGTAATAAGACATCGTCAGCGACATGGTCGGCGAGTAGCTGATCGAGGAAATCGTACCGCCGGACTTGCGAAGACAGGCCGACGTACAGTGGAACGGCATGAAGCTGCCGGCATCGGCCGCGACCTGCGAGTATCCGCACCAGTCACGGTTGTCGTTAATCTGGGTCGCGCAGGATTCGGCATCGGCGACACAGTTTGTATTGACCGGGAAAACCCCATCGACCTCCGCTTTCTTGTCCTGCGTTCCATTGACGTCGCAGTATTCGAATTCACCCGGGTCTTCCGGCGTATCCGCAATCCCATCCCCGTCGTGGTTGACACCGGCGGCCGGCGATGCCGGATCCTGGTGACTGAACGGATGCGCCAGGCAGAAATGGTGACCGATTTCGTGCGCCATTGTGTTGCCGTCAACGCCGGTGCAGAAAACTCCGTAGTACTCATCCGGAGCCTTGGGATCCGGGGTGCGCCCCATGTGAGTGCCCGGGACGCCGGAAAAACAGCCGCCGCTCATGCTGTCCAGTACAAACCAATAGACGTCCGACGGATTTTTTGATGCCTTCGACCGCAGTTCGTTCAGTTTGGTCAGGTTATCCGGTGCAGTCGCGGTATTCTCAGGACCGGTAATTTCGGAATAATCATCGCCATAGTGGTAATTGATTTCCTTCAGGCGAAAAGAGAAGCCGGTGGGGCGCCAATAGTTGTTCAGGTCGAAAATGGATTGCCGGGTGGCCCTTTCGAAGAGGGGTTCCGTGCCGTACCCGCAAACCGTTGCATTGCTGACGCAGTGTGCCTCGACCACGATGTTGAACGTGGCCTCGGCCGGGATTGCGGCCGCGGCCGCGGGAAAGATCGCCGCCAGGAAAGCTGTCGCAAGAAATGCCCTCATATTGCCCCCCCAATGTTTTCAGAAGCAGCCGTGATTTTACGGTGTCGGGCGATGGTTGTCACGCGTCAGCGACTGCCGCGAGCCTGGGTGGCTGGTCAGCGGCGTAACATCAACCTCAGCGCGAAGTCCCAGACGGCGGTGGGAAGCAGCCAGTGCATGAATATGATCGCCTTTGCGTGGAACGGGGTCGCGTAGCGGCGGCAGGGGTGACGTGAGTTGACCGCGCGCCGGACGACGGCGGCGACGCGATGCGGACCGACCGCCATGCCTTCACCGGACAGGACGCTGGAAAATGCGGATGCCGGCTTTTCGTAAGGCGTGCCCCGGGAATTTGCCAGCAGGTTGTTGACCGCGATGCCGCCCCATTCAGTGGCGATTGCGCCAGGCTGAACCAGGACGACGCGGATCCCGAAGGGGGCGAGTTCCAGCCGCATTGCATCCGAAAGGCACTCAAGCGAGTACTTTGTCGCGTGGTACCAGCCGCCAAAAGGCATCCACATGCGGCCCGCGATCGAGCCGATGTTAACGATCGTGCCACGGCCAGTTGAACGCATCGCCGGGATCACAAGTTGGGACAGGCGGGTGACCGCGAAGACGTTGACTTCGAACTGGCGGCGCGCCTCGTCGGTCGGAACCAGTTCGACCGGCCCGTGGCTTCCGTAGCCGGCGTTATTGATCAGCGCGTCGATGCGGCCCTCCGCATCCAGGATTTGCTGAACAGCCGCGGTTGTGGCCGCGTCGTCGGTCAAATCGACTCCGATGACCTTTGCACCTTCGGACAGGATGTCCTGCATCTGGGGAACGCGGCGGGCCAGGCCGTAGACGGTCCAGCCGTCAGCCAGGAACGTGCGTACGATTGACTTGCCGATTCCGGCGCTGGCACCGGTTACGATTGCGACCTTCTTGTCGGACACTGGCATCTTAACCTCCTGGACGTGTCGGCGTCGCCGATTTGGCGAATCGGGCACGATTCATGGCGGATTATATCCGGAAGCCGAACCGTCGCGGCATCGTGTTCATCGGATTTCGCATTATCCGGGCGAGTCGGTGTTGCGAAGCGGGTGGACGGGGTTGATAATCACCGGGACGGATTCTTGATTGGCATGCTTTCGCTGGTGGGAAGCGCTTGAACGGGTGTCTTTTTATGAAGAGAGTGTTGGCCGGGGCAACGATCGCTTGTGTTATCGGGCTGATGTCACCGGTTGCGGGACTGGCGCAGGACGACCAGGAGCCCAGGCCGGTCGTGGCCGTGATGGATGTTTTGACGCAGGGCCTGAAAATTTCGGACGGGACGCGCGGCATGCTGACCAGGTACATGGGCATCAAGATTGCCATGGGCGGCGTGTTCGAGGTCGCCCCATATGAAGAAATGCACAAGGTGATAAGCGACCTGAAGCTGAAGTCGGCGGCCGACTGTTATGATCAGGCGTGCAGGATCAGGCTGGGCCAGGAGATGGCAGCCTCGAAGAACGTGAACACAACGATATGGAAGCTGGATTCGCAGTGCTCGGTGATTGTCGAGTTGCTGGATTTGCGGAAGGCCACCGCCGAGCATGCGGTCGAGGTGGCCGGGTTGAAATGCGGTGATGCCGATTTGAAGGCGGGGGTTGAAAAGGCCGCGGAGCGGTTGAGCAGGGAGTATGGGCAGGGCCGCGGAACCTCTGGAACGTACGATTTGAAAGTTCAGGTTCAGGAAAAGTCTGCGGCAGCGCCGGGAACCATGACATTTGTGGATGTGGATGGAGACGCTTACGTCGGACTTACAAAGGTCAGGAAGCCCGCGGACAAGCTTGAACTGTCGCCCGGCATGTACATGGTGACGGTCGATGGATATGAGTTCAAACGGTTTTCGGAAGCATTCGAGGTCAAGACCGGGCTGCTGACCACGGTCAAGCCGCTGAAGGCCGCGCTTGGTTCGGATGACAAGGCGGCGTGGCGGGCTCGTTTCAAGTCATTGCCGGACTGGGTCATGGGCAAGGCCGAAAGGCCGGATGCCGTCGATGAAAAGCTTGGCGAACAACTGCGCGGGCTGGGCAGTGCCCGGTTCATCAATCCGCTTCAAGGTGAAATCGACGCGGTTTCAAGGGCCGTGGTCGATCTCGCAAGGCAGTGGGAGACATACAGGCGGGCACGAATAAAGGAAGACATTGCCGCCGGTAAGACCGTCGAGGGTACGGAGGCATCGGACGAGGAGCAGGAGGTTGTCGATGCCGCATCTTCAATCACCAAGGTTCCCGAACTGAAAGTTTCAATCCTGCATCCCGCGGCGGCCTTCGGCGATACCATGTTTGTCGGCGTCGGGATGGTACGCGAAGGTCGTTTCGATGCCCAGACGTCCGACGGCGCGGCGAACGTAGTTAAGTTTTTCGGCCCCAGGGCGCGGTGCAGCGCAGTTCTTGGCGGTCTTGTTGGCGATATCTTCAAGATGTTCGTCTTAAGAAACGGCGTCTCGGTCAAGGCGATGTTCAAGAGCTATCGGGCAAGTATTCTTGATTCGTCAGCCGCGGGTGAAGATGAAGGACATGTGTCCGACACGTCGATACTGGAGTTCGCTTCGAAGATTTCCCACGGCGGACTGAATCTGAACGTGAAGGGCCTTCTGAAGTCTTTCCAGAGGAATGTTTTTAATGCCGGAAAGTCAACTGATGAAGAATGGACATCAAGCGACATGGACATCTCCGCAGTCCTCGGCGGCAAGCCGGTGAAGATTGTGCTTACAGATGGTGTCATCTCCGACGTGTCCGGCATGGATGTCTGCGCCGCAAACGACGGTTTGATTGAAAGCGTTCGGGCGGCGGGTTTCGACGTCGAAGTCAAGGACTTGCCGGATTCCCCCTTCGGTGCCGCCCTTTCCCGGGTCAGGATCATTCCCCGATAACTACGGGCCGTGAAGAGCCTGTTTTCACCTGTTCAATCTTCGACGCGGAAGCAACTTGGTGTCGCGGCGGGAATCTTGCCGATTCATCTCGTACAATGCGGGCCGAAAAGGCAGAGGATGTCAAAATGTTGACACCCGACCCGCCCGGAGTATTCTTCGGGAAAGGGGGAAATGTCTGTTTTTGCAGGGGTAATCCGAAATGAGATCATCCGTGGTTCGTGTATATACCTGCGATGGCAAGCCCGTAACCAGTAAGCGCGTAATCCTTGAATTCGTCGGTGGCGTGACTGGCGCGGTTGCCACCGATGGAAATGGTCAGGCCGCAATCCCCCACGAAGCCATCGGTCGTGCCACCGTTTATGTTGCCGGTGAACGCGTCGGCACAATCAATGCCCCGGGCATCGTTACCATCAGTCTGAAATAGTCAGTCTGCCTCGAACCAGGATCATAATTCGTCCCTTGAAGCGCCTCGGCAGATTTCGTCAGAGCAGGAAGAACGTCAGGCCGGTGCCGACGTGCAGCATCTGGCCGGCGGGACCGCCAACGCCCGCGCCGAACGCGCCGCCCAGAACCAGGTTGAAGCCGATGTTGCGGTGGAAGCGGTAGGTGTATTCAAGTTCGGGGCCGAACGTCAGGCCGGTGAAGCTTGTCTTGCCGCATTCCGACAGCCCCTCGTCCGGGTATTCAACACACCAGTTGTTGTTCGTGAAGCTGGCCCCGGTGAAGAAGTGCACGCCGAACTGGTGTTTGCGCGACTCGCCGAAATAAAACGAGTGACCGACCGACAGGGCAAGCCTGGTGTTGTGGTCGGCGCCGCTCATCTTCTGGCTGGCGGTGTCCCGGATCCATGGGTACATGAACTTGCTGCCGTTCGCATAGTTGATGTGCAGGCCGACGTCGAATGTGCCGGTCGCGCGCTTCGTGTTCCAGATCGGCGTGTAGCCGGAAAGGCGGACGCCGGCTCCGATGGCCGGCGAGAACATCGAATACAGGAAATCGGTCCTCAGGGACATCATGAAGCGTGGGTCGGACTCGCCGCCAGCCATGATGAACGGTTCTTCGGCCCTGGCCGCGCCGGATATCGCCATGGTTGAAAGGGCGGCAGCAAGGGCGAGTGCGAAGACGGGTGCGCAAAGGCGCGTGGTGAATAGCCTTTTCATATGGCACCTCCAAGCACGAAGCGAAGGCCGTCTTCATAGCCCGGTCCGATGACCCCGCCGTGATCTGTGTCGTACTTCCTGGCGTCAAGGCGCAGGGACGGGTACCCGCGATCAGCAAGCCTTTCCTGCATCCAGTCGTGCGTGATTTCCTGGGCCGAGCCGTTCCACATCGCCATGCCAAGGAAGATGCTTACGTCCATGTCGTCGATCCCTTCCGCCTGCCAGCGCTCCATTTCGAACAGGTTTTCGTGATACGACGGGTCGTTGGCGACAAAGCGCGTAAACAGCGGATCCGCCGGGTTCTGGCGGAAGGCAGAGTAGAGCGAGAACCTTCCGCCCATCGAGTGGCCGACCAGAGTGCGATCAAGGGCGGACGCGCGCACGGTCGCCTCGACGTGCGGGATGATTTCGTCGCGCAGCACTTCATAGAAAAGGTCGGACTTGTCGCCGGCGAAATCAGGGGTCAGAGGGTCGGCGAACTCGAAGTCGCGGAAGCGCTGATATCCGCCGCCGGTCGCGTAGTCGATACCGACAACGATGGTGCTGTCGATTTCGCCCGACGCTTCCATGTCGGACACGAAACCGACCGTGAAGGCCATCTGCTTCAGGCCCACGAAGGTGGGGTCAAGCTGGTAAACGGTTTGGAACGTGTCGTCCGAACGGCTGTCGTAGTCGGGCGGAAGTCGGTACATGAGCTTGAGGTCTTCGTCGAGCAGATCGGAGTGGAAGATTTCGGACGTGCGGACGCCTGAGTCGGGCAGGGGGCCCGGTTCACATCCCGCGAGGGTTGTCGCGGTCAAGGCAAGCAGAGCCACCGGCGCCGTTTTCGCAAGCCAGTGTCGAATGTTCGCTTTCATTGTCACCTCCATCGGCGGTCGTGAAAATTGACGCCATTATCGTGTCGGGGCGCGGGATGCTCGCCGACCCAGCGCCTGGTGGGCAAGTGCCCGGAATTACGCAATACAGGCCGCGGATCCAGTTTCTTCAGGATCGTCCGGTCGGTGTCGCACTCATGCGACAGCGTCTGTCACATTTCGGAATTGTAGTGAATTTTCGGCGGGATAGTATTAGAAAATTGTAAGTGTTGACAGTGACTGCCAATAATCAATATGCTGCTCGCTGGATTATGGAGAAACCGAACATGACGGCGCGTTTCGGAGCTTGTCTGAGTAACTTCCCGCACCTGGTTCCTGCGGTTGCCATTGCGATGCTTGTCGGCTGCGGATCGGGTGATGGTGACGGCGACCTGGTGGTCGATGCCGAGCCGGACGCGGCCCAGTTCGATGTCGTCGAGGATGGTGGAGCGGATGCCGTCCGGGACGTTCGTCCGGACGGTGACGGCGACACGATACAGGGTGATGCAACCAATGGGGATGCGGCCGGTGATTCGCGGGAAGACGCGTCCGAAACCGATGCGGTGAAGGACGTGGCGGAGGACGTGCCCGAGCTTGATTACGGGTTCGTGCCCATCCCCGCTGTGGCGACTTGCACGGCGACAGTCGATCCTTGCGACACCGACGCCGCGGCCCCCGCAATCTGGGCTTCATATCGCAAGGATTACTGGCTGCCCCAGGAACAGTACGACGAAAAGACGACGCCGCAGCTTGACGGCGGTCGTTTCCACATCGCGGCGATTTCGGCCGTCACCGGCAACGTGACCGGTGTTTACATCAATGATTCGGAAGTTTCGACCCTGCTGGTCGAGCCCTTCATGGAGTGGTACCACGTCTGGCCCGAGCAGGTCGTGGCCGGCCAGCCGGTGTGGTTTGCGTTCCATTCGCGTAATCCCGAGTGGGATTCGGCTATCGAGGGCGACATCAGGATCGAAACCGACGCCGGCGTGGCGGTTGAAGGCAAGTTCCCGGTGGCGGTCAACAAGGTTCCGGCGGGGGCCGTATCCCTGGCGACCGGCGGCGATGCTCTGTGGCTGCACTTGAAGAACGACGACACGGTCGCGCACCAGGCGACCCGGGTCATTCTGAACGGCCAGATCCTTTTCGACGGTGAAGCCCCGACGGCCGGTCCGTTGTGCCTGCCTTACGACACGCTGCAGCCCGGACAGACGGCGATGTGGCGCCTTCCTTTGTGCGGTTCGGCGGTTATCGGCACGCCTTACACCGTGGTCGTGGAATTCGCCGGCGCACCGCCTTCGGTTTCGGTCGGGCGCATCCTTCGGCCATTCTTCCCGATAGAGGTCTGGCCGTCGTCGAAGGATTGCGCACTGCCGGGACATGAGAACGGCTTCTGGGGCGACCTGGACGAAATCGGTGTCGATACCGTCTATTACTACTGGAACGGCTTTGATCGGTGCGGATTCGACCGCGACACGATGCTGGGCCAGACGCTGCCGGAACTGGGCGACGCGTATGTTCTGCTGGGTGACGACTTCCCGTTCGACGACCCGCCGGAGGATCCCATCCCGGTGCGCGACAACGTGCTGGGTTTCCTGACCGGCGACGAGTCGGACTGGAGCATTTACAACGACGAAACAGGCTTCCCGAACGCGGCCAACAAGGCTCGCAAGACCCGCGCGATCTGGCGCCTGTACCCGGACCTGCTGACTTACAACGGCGCCATGACCAACAAGCACGTCGGGGTGTTCGCGGGCATGGCGGACATCCAGGGGATCGACTTTTACAACGCGGCCTGCGCGCCGCACATCACCGAATTCGGCGTGCATCCGCCGCTGCGCGGGCCTTACGACTACCTTCGGAACGCCCGCAACAACCACATGCCGTGGCTGACATGGTTTTACAGCCAGGGAACCGGAAGCTGGGACGGGCACGCGGCCCCGCATGAAATCGCGATCCAGGCGATATCGGTCATGGCGGCCGGGGCAAAGGGGCTGATGTGGTTCATGGCGACGCAGGAAGGGCGCGACAACCTGCCGGACACATGGCAGGCCATGTCCGACGCCAATCACATCTTCAAGGGCATGCGCGAGTATCTGCGCCAGGGCGACATCACAGGAGCGGCGCAGTCCGATCCCGACACCATCGTGGATATGATCCGCGCGGACGGCGTGCTGGTGGTCCCCGTGATAACGGCAAAGGCCGAAGTCGAGATGACCGACGAAAATTGTGCGTTCTGGTCGCTTGGGCTGCTGGAAGAGGAGCCGCACTGGATCCTGGCCGAGCGCGCGACGGATGTCACGATCACCGTGCCGGACGACTTCGCGGTCAACGACCTGTTCGAAGTGGTCGCGCCGTCCCCTGAAAACCAGTCCGGAATCCGCGAAATCACCACGCCGATCCTGGTCCATGGCCGCCAGATCACCCTGGTCGATGTGCCCCTTTCCAACACCGAACCCACCCACGTCTATGTGTTCGCGACCGACTCCGCCACCAGGCAGGCGATTACAGACGCGATGGCGGAGTGATTTCCTGTTTCAAGACTGACTGTTATGCGGCGGATGGTCAGGGCGCCGGGTTCTGCCCGGTCACGGCACGATGGCCTGGAAGGGGCGGCAGGGCTGGCCACGCAGGGCGGTGCAGTCAGTCGCAAGGTCGGTCGGGACGGTCACGCCGGGGACCAGGGGCAGGGCCAGGCTGGACTGATGATTTTCATCGACCGCAATCTCGATGACGTTCGGGTCGCCCCAGTTCTTCAGGTTGAACATCCATGAAGCCATGCTGTCGCCGGGGGTATCGACGATCAGGCGGATGCGCGAGCCGGCGCGGAACACGTGGCCGAACGGCATGATTTCCACGCGGGCGAACGTCCATTCACCGGGGACCAGCGGCTGCAGGTCGGCCTCGCGGTGGGTCTTGACGGGGCGCAGTTCGGTCGCGTCGTCGCGCAGGGCGCGCTGGGACAGGCGCAGCCAGCCGACCTGGACGTATGTTTCCATCCCGTCGGGGCGGACTTCGGTCAGGGTGACTTCAAGGTCGGCGTCGTCGTGGTTGCTGCGGATCCACAGGTCAACGCTGCCTGATCCCAGCATCACGCGATCCTCGGTCAGGGGCGGCGTGATGAAATCGACGGCGTTTCCGGATTGCGGCTGACGCCAGGACCAGTCGGGCGGCAGGTCGTCATAGACTTCGCCGGACGCCAGGGTGACTCGGTGGCCGGCTTCCGCGTCGGCAACGAAGCCGGTGTAAAGCTCCCAGGGCTCGCCCGTCCCGTCGGTGTCGGCGTTGGATGCGGCGCCTGCGGCGTCCGCGGGCGCGGCCTGGGTCATCGTCGAGTTCAGGCCAAGCGTCCACCGATCGACCACTGTTCCCGGGATCGGCCATGCGTCGAAGCGCTGCTCGAAAGCGCCGACCGGCGCGGCAGGATCCTCCTTCGGGTTCGTCCCGGATTCAAAGATGACGCGCACGGGCGGCCGCGCGTCCCACATGGCCAGGGCTTCTTCATATGTGGCGGCTTCGGCCAGCGGTGTCTGCTTGATGTCGATCTGGGCCCCGAAAATCTTGTCCATGAAGATGCCGCCAAGGCCCAGGACGCCTTCGTCCGGGCGCGGGATTTCCCGGGCCACGAACAGGTACAGGAACTCCATCCATTCAATCAGGTCCTGGGGCGCCGCGCTGTCGTTGTGGAAGCCGTTGGTGACAGCGAAGTGGACGTTGGGCGAGCCCTTGAATTTGTCCATCAGGGCCGCGAAGTGCGGGCCGGTCTGTTCGTCCTGCCACTGGCCGGTCATGAACACCGGGACGTTGATTTTGTCCACCCAGGCCGACGGATCGACCGGGAGCGCGACATCGTCCGTGTAGTAGGGGGCATGCAGTGCTTCCGTTATGGCGTCGCGCTGCTGGCCGTGCAGGCGCTGGTGGATTCCGCACCACGGGTCGCCCGATTCGTGGACGGCGGTGGTCCACCAGGGATCCCATGGAAGCGCGTAGTTAAGGACGGCGTCGTGCCACTTTTTCGCGAAACCATCGTTATAGATGCCGCCGGGAAGCAGGCACGACGACGTCGAGTCGGCCAGAACCGATTGGGGTGCGATGGCGGCCAGGCTGGGCGGCTGCTGGGCCGCCACGAACAGGCTGGCGATGCCCGGGTAGCTGATGCCGACCATGCCGACCTTGTGGTGCTTGACCCAGGGCTGGGCCGCGACGATTTCGACCACGTCATAGCCATCCAGATTCTGCAGGTTCTCGAAGTAGTCGAAGGCGCCGTCGGAACAGCCGGTGCCACGCATGTTGACGCCGACGGTCGCAAATCCCAGCAGGGCCGCAATCATGTTGGATGGGTCGTCCGGCGCGTTGCACAGAACCGGATAGATTTCGCAGAACGGAACGACGTCCTCGCTGACGACCCGGCCGGGCATCGATGGTGCATAGCCGGAATAGCTGATGACGGTCGGGTACGGGCCGTCCTCGATCGGGCCGGGCAGGGTGCAGAAGTACGACAGCTTGTTGCCGTCGCGGGTCTCCAGGTATCCGAACCCGGGCTGGATCACCTGGTTGTCATAAAAAGACTGCGGCGGCAGGCTGTTGTCCTGGGATCTGACTTCCAGCGGGCCGGTGTAGTCGTCCGGGTCGGCCTGCAGGCGCACATAATATCCGGCCGCTGGCGGCACGTTACGGAAAACCAGGCCGCCCCACTGGTCGATTGCGCCGCTTTGAACGACGACGCCGTCGGCATCCACCAACTCGATGACCGTCCCAGGTATGCCGGCCAGGTCCTCGTCCAGGTACCGCACATAAACCTGCTCAAGGCTTGCCCGAACGGTGAATGTTTCTGAAGTCCGGTCGGGCAGTGGCTCGGGCCCGCTTTCGGTGGCGCACGCAAAAAGGGCTGTCATCGCCAATACAAATATGGCTGTTTTCAATCTGGCAATATTCATTATGTGAACCTGGAAATCTGATGGCTGAATTGAACACCAAACCGCCTTGACGCGCAACGTCAATTTGCCGAAGCTGTACCCGCTGTCTTCGCGTCCGCTCGCCGTCGTGAAACCAAAGGTAATGCCGCTTTACGAAGAGATGGTTGTCTTTATCAGATCTCAAAAATTTCGATGCGAAGTCCAGCGATTCAATCAGCCGTGATCATCAATATACGGACCACTTGAAGTATATGAAGGATCCAAACGCCACTGTTCGCAGATAAGTCCACGCGGAAAAATCGAAACCTAACCCAACGGAACCGTGATCATAAACCTTCAGGAACTGCAGATGGGGGGCAACCTCCGCCAGGTGAATGTCTCTCCAGCCGGTTGTCATGACCCACCCGGCCTTCAGGCCTGCCCTCATGACCCAGTTCCGTTTGAGATGGTGCTGGTAACCGAGTCTGCTGCCAAGACCAATCCTTCCATACTTGTACAGGACGCTTCCCTCCAGCAGCCCGAGGTACCAGTTCTTTCCCACAAGAGTGAAAAGATTTACATCAATCAAGCCAAAGGTGTTGAGCTCGATTTCCTCGATCTGCTCGTATGTCAGTCCCGGAATGGTAAGAAGCTTCATTCTGCCGGCACCCAGACTCATTCCGAACCATTCAACACGAATCCTGCCTTCGTTGATGTCATGAAGAAAGTCGTTTGATTTGGTCGGTGTGTAGTGGTAGGCCGGCTGGCGAGAAATCGGTGTCGGTGCCGGTTGCGCCCTTGATGGCTGAGAATATGATGGGGAGCGAATCTGTGGTGGCACGTCGGGCTGAACCTGTGGAACCCGCGAAGGTTCTTTGAGGCCGGTCAATTTTGCCACGGCGGCATTGATGCCGGCTCTCAAGGCCGCTTCCTTGCAGCCCAGTCCAGCCTGTTCGACGGATTTCACCATGGTTTCCGCCCGCAAATCGTACAGGTCAAGTGTTATCGAGCAGACGCCGTCAACCTTCCAGATCAGACTGCCAATGTACATATGAGCAGCGGCCGCCCGTCCCAACTCAATTCGGCAAGCATCGTCATAGCAGTCCTGCTGTGATTCGATCTTGAGTTCAACCATGGCCTTCCTGATCGAGGCGCCAGGGATTGCGGAGTACTTCCCGGTTGCGGTGAGCCGAGACGCAAGATATCCGGTCAGCAGCGACCTTGATCTATCGGGCAGTTCGAGACCCTCTGCCCTTATGTCAAAAATCGCCACAACCTGTGCGGGTTCTGGCGTGTCTGCGCTGGCCTTGCCTGGCATCGTCGTTGAGGTGATTGCGAGCGGCAGCAGGAGCGTCATCAATGCGAAACGAATAGCCAGAATCTGCCTGCCTGTCTGCAAGGACATCTGCATCCGGGCTTTCCCCTAGTCCTGAGATTTTGCTAACAAAGCAAACTTCAAAGCTGCTCCATCGAGATACACGAGTGCTGAAATTTGATATGGGCAGCATTCGCCGGAGAAGTTGTAATCTTCAACATGCATAAGCGGGAGGCCGGTGGGAAAAAGTGTCTTCAGTCTTGCCAATAGAGGGCGCAACTCACTGCTGCAGTTGTAGTTGTCATTACAGATGTCATCAATTTCTTGCCAGGATGCAAGCTTCAATTCTTGATATGCCCCTCCAAACTCAGAAGTTTGCCCAACGGTCTGTCGCTTGCCATCCTTTCGGTACAATTCCCCTTGAGTCCCTTTCCCTCGTTGACGGATGACAAGGGTTGGACTCTGCTCCCATGATGCAACTTCCATCATCAGGCAGTTGTGCTTGTCCGGGCGACACGGAATGATTTGGGTTTTGGTCGCTTTCCCCGGCTTGGCGGTTGCCAAGCCTGTCCCCAGCAGCATTACGCAGGCCATTGACGCGAATAGAGCCTTTTTCGTCCAGATCGTTCGAACTTGCCGATGTTCATCCTGCCGTCCAGAAGCTTTCATAATTGTATTGCCATGGAGTGTTTGGTTCGATGTTAGGGGGCGCATATGTCAATGTCAACAGCGGTCCGATTACCGACCCGGGCCTGCTGCGTGCATCGACGAATTGAAGGCCGGCCTCGACCGCGGCCACGTCGAAATGATCAGTCAGTACCTGAAGTACCTTGGCAAGTGGATGGAGGTACAGGGTCTGGGTGGCACCATGGCGGGCGTCAGTCCTGTCTGGAAAGGATTCGGTGGATACGTTCCGTCAGTTCAAAGGCGCCGAAAGGTTTTGAAATGAAATTGGTTTCGGGGTTAAGGTCGGGGTTGTCGGCGACGCGGTGGTCGGCATAGCCGGACATGAAAAGGATTGGAATGCGGGGGTGTCTCATCTGAACCGTTGTCGCGAGTTCGTCGCCGGACAGGCGGGGCATGATGATGTCGGTCAGGATCAGTTCGATTTCCCGGGAATGAAGTGTACAGACACCAAGGGCTTCCTGGCCGTCCGCGGCGGTCAGAACCCGGTAGCCGGCCTCGACCAGGATACGTTCAATGACCAGCCGCACGGTTTCGTCATCTTCGACCAGCAAGATGGTTGCACTCCCTGGTGTGATTCGTGACTCGTCCTGAATTGCCTGCGGCGCCGCCGGGATATCAAGGCCGGGAAGGAAGATTGAGAATGCCGCACCTTGTCCCGGGGCCGTTTCGACCTGGATGTGGCCACCCGACTGATTGATGATTGCGAATACCGTTGCAAGTCCCAGTCCCGAACCACTGCCGAGACGCTTCGTCGTGAAGAACGGTTCAAAGATCCTTGCCCGGGTTGCCTGATCCATGCCGATTCCGGTATCGGAGACCGTGACGACAACCCAGCGGCCGGCGGGAAGTTCGAAGCGATCCATGGATTGCGATGCGCCAAGAACCATTGATGATGTCGAGATTGTCAGTCGGCCACCATTCGGCATGGCGTCGCGCGCGTTCACGGCAAGGTTTATGAGGATCTGTTCCATCTGACCCTGGTCGGCCATGACCGAGCCGGCGTCCGCTGCCAGACGAACGTCGATGACAATGTTTTCCCCAAGAAGTCGCAGGAGCATTCGTTCCAGGCCGGATATCACGGAATTCATGGAAATCGGTCGCGGCTGCGAAATTTTTCGTGATCCGAATGCAAGCAACTGGTGCGACAGGTTGGCAGCCCGCTCTCCGGCAGCCTGGATCTGGGCCATGTCCCGCCGAACCGCCTCGTTGGTATCATCGCGACGAAGGATCAGTCCGGAGTACCCAAGGATGGCGCTTAACAGGTTGTTGAAATCATGTGCGATTCCGCCGGTCAGGTGGCCAATTGTTTCCATCCTGCGCGCTATGCGAAGTTCTTCCTCGGCCCTTGTGCGGGCGGCTTCCTCGTCCTTCAGGCGGGTAATGTCCATGAAGATGCCGATTATTCTTACGATGTTTCCCGATTCATCGCGCACTGCGCGGGCCGATGTCCTGAGTTCCATGGCGGGCTGGCCTGGCGCGGCGAACCCAGCTTCAAGGTCATAGGGCGTTCCATCGGCAATGCAACGGACAAAGGCCGCAGACACGCGCTCAATATCGGCGGCGGCGAACGGGCAGGGCGACGCACCTTCTGAATGGGATTTGCCTTCTGGATCGGACATCGAAACTGACCCGCCGCCCGGAGGGTGCCCGGATTCATCGTTGGAAGTCCACGATGAACAACCGTTTCTGTGGTGCAGTGGCGAACCATCCCCCGACATCAGAATCTGGAAACCCATATCCTGGCAGGCGTTTTCAGTCCACGTCATCCTGCGTTGTTGTACATCCCATTCCCATCCGCCGACCAGGGCGATTTCCTGGGTAAGTTTCAAAAGGGACTGGCTCTTGGTAAGTGCCTGGGATAAATCACGAAGCTCATCGTTTGCATGGGCCAGCCAGGCCGTCTTCGACCGAACCTGGCTGCGCAGGATGGTGGCCGCGACAATGAACACGCCCAGCAGGAACAGGATGCCGCCGATGATCCACAGAACCACCGGGGGGATTTTCGAAACGGTTGGCCCGGTCATCCACTTGGACAACATTGTGTAGTACGGTGAATTCGGGGTACGGCGCTGGGAGACCACTGTATCGTCGATAACCCGCAAAAGGTCGGCGTTTCTTCCGCGGCCGGTGGCGAAGTACAGGTTAACGGGCTGGAAGACGACCGGAGTCTTGGTAAGGCCATATGAGGCGAAGAAGTAGTCGCCAAAGAATCTATTGGCGATGGCAGCATCGGCCCGTCCATCGTTGACCGCGACAAAGGCGTCGTCAAGCGTGTTGGTCGGGATAATCTCCACGTTGATTCCGAAGCCGCTGGAAAGCTCCTTGAATGAGTCATGCTGGATTGAGCCTTGAAGGACGGCAACGCGCATGCCGGCAAGATCCTCCAGGGTCTGTGGATAGCGACCGTTCCGGCAGTAAATCTGGGACCAGCTTTCAAGGACGGGGATGGTGTGAAAATCGAAACGGGCAGCGCGGTCCGGGGACCAGGCCACGTCCGGCATCAGGTCGAGGCGCCCGTCTTCAAGGGCCTGCAGACAGTCGTTCCAGTCGCATGGGACTTCGCTGATTAACCAACCGTTGCGGACCGCGATGTCGCCAAGCATTTCGGCGAAAAAGCCGGCTCCGATGCCATGTTCGTCCAGAAAGACCTTTGGACGATTCTGATATACGCCAAAGCGTACAAGGCGCGTTCCCGCCGCCGGGTCTGGCGCCACCTGGGGCGTCGGGGCGGTGGTCGGAACGGCGATTCGGTCGGCCGTCGTGTCGGCGCTGACGCCCATGGCCCAGACGGATGATTCCGCCAGAATCAGCGCGGTGCAAAGGAGCTTGACGACACGCCGGGTCGATCTGCCGTATCCGGATTTCAAGTGCTTTCAATCCCCGCCGGCCCCTGCAAGTCCCGATTCCATCGCCCGGGAAAGGCGACAGCTTCAGTGAGATGAAGGGCCGGTCGTTTCTTTAACTGGAATCAACGCTATTCCAGATCGACGACTCCGTCAATCTGAACGCGGTCGCCCCCGCGCGAGCCACGATGGATTCGTGGTGGCGGGGAATTTTGTCTTGAACACTTTTGCCTCGCGGGCAATCATCATGACGGTTCGGGAATGCCGCACTCGGGTTCATCGCATGAAGGCTGGATTCGGGTTCGATATGTCCGTGTCTGATGAACCAGTCGTCTGCATCGACAAGGAGTGATTCAATGGTGCTTTCCCAGTTCCTGAAGCGTTCCGGGGTTCTGACGTTCGCGTTTGTTGCCGTTGCCTGTTGCGCATGCGGCTCGGCGGAAAAGGGGCTCGAGGATGTGCCGGAAGGGGATGCCGTGGCGACTGATTCGGCACCGGATGTGGCGTCGGATGCTGTGTCGGATACGGCGTCGGATGCTGTGTCGGATACGGTCAGCGATGTTGCCGATGATGCCCATGCCGACGACGCCAGTGCCGACACGGCCGTCGATGCTGCGCAGCCCACTGATAAGCCATTCCGTGTGGCGATGGTGTCGGACTGTCACGTGCTGCCACTTGGGTTGGACAAAAAGCCGAACAAATTCATTGTCGAACTGCTGCAAAACATCTCGAATTTCGCGGAACCGCCCGCCGCCGTTTTCGCGCTTGGAGACAACATCGAGGACATGTTTGTCTGGTACGAAGAGGCCCAGGCGGGTTTGCCCATACCGGTCCTTGATGTTTTTCATCAGATCTTTGCCGATAGCCTGTCCGTGCCATGGTATCTGGCGTTGGGAAACCATGACGTCCGGTTCGTCGATACCTTCCACGAACTGGAAGTGCCGATTTCCAGATGGCTTCAGTATTTCGAAGGCACGCAGCACTTGCCTGCCCGCTGGTACTCCGTGAAGATGGGTGGCTTCAATTTTGTCGTGCTGTTCAGCTCGGACGGGGCCATTGACCATGAGACGAACGACACAAATATCCTGCTTCAGGAACAGATTGACTGGCTGAACGGCGAACTGGCACTGGGCATGCCGACAGTCCTTCTTTATCACATCTGGATCGAGCCGCCCCTGGAATCTCCCGAAGCCGATGCCGAAACGGAACTCCACCCGATTTTTCAGGCTGTCATTGATCACCCCGGCGTCGTCAAGGCGGCATTTTCCGGTCACGGGCATGGTTCCCGGCACAAGAAGTTCCAGGGAGTCGATTTTTATGAAGTCCGGGATGCCAAGACTGCCGATGCTCAGGACGAAAAGGCATCCCGAAACGATTATGTCGACGTGGTGATGGATCCGGTTGCAAAGACGGTTACCGTTGCAAACTACGACGACATCGACTGGGAAGCCACCCCCTGAATTTCGCGAAGTCATGTCGATCAATGATCTGACATGGCGTATCATCGCCATCGCACGATCAATATCTTGAAGTTTCGGGCTTGGAACGTTAACCGATCTTGATGAATCGGGGCGGTGGAGGCGGAATTTATGCGATCGATTCCATTTGTGGCGTGGGTGCTTCTGACAGCCGGAACGCTGCTTTGTGGAACGATTGTTCCGGCTTGCCTGGGCACGGCATTTGCCCGCGAACCGGCCGCGGATGCTGCGGACGATTCACCCGCCAGGCGCAATCTGCGGCTCTTTTCAACGGTTCGGCCGGATCCGCTTCCCAGGCAGCTTTGTGCCAATTCCCATTTCGTTGTTTCAGACGAGAGCGATCACTGGCTCTTTCGAAGCGATCTTGTCGCCCCCGGGGGGGCACTGATCGGCGTCGGGACGGACAACAATTACACAATGGCCGGCTGGGCAAGGCCTGACTATCTGGTTCTGATGGACTTCGATCAGGTGGTGGTCGATGTTCATCGTGTCTATAGGGCGGCCTTTCTTGCCGCCCCGACGCCGCAGAAGTTTCTGAGTCTCTGGGCGGCAACCGCCGAACCGGAATTGCGGGAACTCGTCGTCAGGGCCTATCCGGATCCTGGCGAGCAGAAGGGGGCGCTGAAGGCTTTGAGGATTGGGCGCAGACTAATCGAGGTTCGCCTGCGAACCCAGTTGAGACAGTATCGGGCGATGGGCATTCCGACGTTTTTGGACGATCCGGTTCAGTACGGGTTCATCGTGGATTTGTTCCGCAATTCCAGGGTGCTTATGGTGCGGGGCGATCTGACGGGAAACATGGCAATGAAGGATATCGCCCGGGTATTGAAGGAGCTTGGTGTTCCGGTCAGGGCACTGAATCTTTCAAACACCGAGGCATATTTCGATTATGTGCCGTCGTTCAAGGAAAATATTGCGGCTCTTCCCATGGATGAAAACACTCTGATATTGAGTACTTCACTGTCGACGGTTGATCCCTGGGTCGCACGTGGCAATTACAGGTACTATGTCCAGAAAGGGGCTGATTATCGCGCCTGGATTGAACGGCCTTCGACGCGCAGTTCAAAGGCGATACGAGTCAGGCGCGTCAAGGGAAAGGAACGCGGGTTGAATTATCTGGGCGCCCCGCCCCAGCCCGTGGGGCTAACTAAGCCAGGTTCGGGAAAGTGATACAGAGGCGGGATTCCCGGGCCGCCGCATCCCGCAGCCTGGGGCAGGGACTTTCCGCGCCAGGCTCCCATTCAAGCGACTGTAAGGCATGAAATCGTTTGAAGTTCCAGCGACAAGTACCGCATTTGCGGCAGATGGTCAATCGTTGGAAGGCTTGAATCTGGATGGATTTAAGATGGTCCAAATCAGGGCACTTCGTCTGGCTGGGTCGGTTCGGGCAGGCATTCCGGGGCGGCGGGGCAAAGGGTGCTGTCGGGGGCCCACGTCAGGGTCGTCATGAGGAAGTAAGCCTGATCCGTCAGCAGGCACCCGGCCGACCGCGGTGAAAGAGACAACTTCAATGTCGGCGTGCCGTCAGGTTGGTCGGGCTCGAAAAGGATCCCGGTTACAAGGTCGAAGTCCGGGCTTTGTTCCTGGGTCAGTTCTCCTTCGAATACCACATGACCGTCGGAACCATCGACGGCCGATCCCTGGATGATTGCCAGGCACACTCCCTTGCCGCATCCTGGCGCGTACTGAAACGTCTTTTCGCAGGAAAGTGGCGGGTCGCCTTCCGTCCTGTTGAAGCTGTCAATAACCTTCAGGTTTGAAAGGTGCACGGTCAGGCCGTCGGACGACACGAAAATGGCGGTGTCGCCGCCTGAAACCCAGAATCCCGGGTAGTCGGCCAGCGATGCGGGCGCGGGCTTCTCGCATGCGGTGATCGATATTGCAAGAAAGACCATCGCGATTGCCGCGTACATTCTGAATGCCCCAGATCCCTGAATGGCTTTGTTCATTGGTCATTCACCAATTGGTTGGGCCGCATTAATCGAGTATCAGCCAAATGTCGTCCGTGCGAAAGGCCAAGTTGACAACCACTGCATGTCGGTCTATTTTACGGCCAATCAGTAATTGAGGTTCGGTTCATGAATTCCGTTCGAGTCCTTCGGATTGGTGCATTTTTGGCGGTGTCTGTCTTGTTGTCGGCGTGCGGTGGCGGCGTTCAGGTGACGGATGCGATTGATCCGGACGATGTGAATCCACCGGCCGATGTCCATGAAGTGGAACCGGGCGATGAGGGGCCGACAGATACCGGCAGGGATATCGGGCTTGATGCGAAAGACACTGCTGAAGATGCCGATGCAAATGTTCCCACGGACATCAATGTTCCGACCGATACCAACGAGCCCAAAGACACCAACGTGCCCAAGGATACCAACGTGCCCAAGGATACCAATGTGCCCACGGATACCAATGTGCCCACGGATACCAATCCCTGCATTCCGGATTGTGGTACCCGAAAATGTGGCATGGATCCTGTCTGCGGCACACAGGACTGCGGCACGTGTGATGACGGATATTCCTGCAAGGATGGCGAGTGCGAGAAGAATCCCTGCGACACCACCGAGAACAAATGCGACGGTAAGGACAACGACTGCGATGGCTTGAGGGATGAGGCCGACGAGGCCGACCCCGAAGGCTGCACTGAGTATTACAAGGATGAAGACGGGGACACGTACGGCACCGACGAGTCAAAATGCCTTTGCGCCGCGGAAAAGCCTTTTGATGCGACCCGAGGGGGCGATTGCTGCGACAGTGACGATAGGGCCAAACCTGGGCAGGAGATATATTTCACGGATAGGAACCGATGCGAATATTGGGATTACGACTGCAACAGGACGGATAATCTTCAATACACCAGCGTCGGAAAGTGCAACGGCTCGCCCTGCGATAAGAAAGCCGATATTGGGTGGGTGGGCACGGTTCCAGGATGCGGTGAAACCGGAACCTTCCTTACAACCTGTTATTATGACTGGGGTTGTGAGGAAGAAACTGAACAACGGACTCAGGGCTGCAAATAGCCCTTCGAACAGCCGGAATCCACCAGGAATGTTTGACGAATCATTCATCTGAAAGGGATTATCCATCAGTCAGGGATTTGTTCTGAATTCCCCGATTAAGTCCCCGTTTTTATATATTCAAACGGTTACGGTCGGTGGTGATCCCCAGATTTACCGAACCCGGGTCAGGTCGAACTGGACTTCGCGGCTGTAGTCGCCGTACGTTGTTGTGCCGCGGCCCGAGGCCGTTTCCTGGTTATAGGTGCCGGTGACCCAGTATCCGGTGGAGGGCGAAGACCCGATCGCGAAAGAGCCTTCCGGGTGCTCTGTGTTGTAAAGCGATTCGTTCCAGGTGGTGTCAAGAAGCGTGCATGCGCCGTCAGACCCGCTGAAACTCATTTGAACATCATGACTGGTGTACGTCAGGTCAACCCACCCGGGCAGATGCTCGACTTCAAGGCGCATCGCCGGGTACTGGGTGCACACGCCAGGCAGCCCGCCAGACGGCGTGAAAGTGTCGATGACGACCCCGGTTCCCTCAAACGTAAGGCCCTGACCACGAGCCGCCATTGTGATCGTCACTGCGATGTCGCCCATATCTGGGCCCTGGGCGGCCAGAATATGTGCGTTTGTCCACAGCGGATCGGTAATAAGAACCGCACTCGCGGGTGACATGGCGCTGACAACGCCGCCTTCCTCGCCCCGCCCGTTCTTTTCGCCGGCAAGCCAGAACGCGGTGGATCCACCTGTCGAAACCGCGGAAACCGTCAGGCTGTCAACCAGGAGTTCCCAATCGTCGGCGATGGATTTGAACCCGATGGAAAAAAGGGCCCCCGACATTGGGTTTACCGCCGGCAGAGTTGCCGTGCATTCGATTTCGTCCGTGTCGAAGTCATAATTGCAGTCGCGTTCATCCACATCGAAACGAATCGTGTTGAAAAGCGTTCGATCAAGCGCGTACATCTCGCCGGGCTGGCCTCCGCTTGGTTCAGCGGGCCAGATGTGGCCCTCGGGCTCGCGGATGAAGCCGCGGTTCGCGACATACCCGCCAAGCAGCTCAGTGAAGCCGATATCCAGTCCCACTCCGCCCGCCTCGAGTGCCTTGCCGTAAGCGGTCAGGCATGCCATGGTGTTCGTCGGGGTTGCCGGCATTACGGCGGTCTTGAGCGTGCGCAGCATCTTTTCAACGTTGGAAAGCGACGCGATGCGCAGCAGGAATACGAAGAAATCCTGATTGCGGTACGACACCCACCGTTCATTTGAGTTGAAGTACCCGATTGGCACAACCAGAGGATTCGGCGCCTCGTTCGGGCGCGGTTTCACCTGGCCCTGGTCAAGCGAATAGCCGATCGTCGTGGCCATGCCCTCGTTGAAGCCGTCGTAAGAGCGATGGCAGTAAGTCGTGCCATTCTTCACGTAGTTGAAGCAGACGTAGGGAATTTCATAGTTGAAGAAGATGGAATGGAACATTTCGTGGGCGATCGAGGCATAGACGGAGCCCAGATTATCGGTTGTCGGCGAATCGATTCGGGCAGTTGACACGAAAAGACGGCCGAACCGTCGCGAGATGTCCTCGGCGGCCGAGTCGTGGTTACTGTCGAAGCAGCTTCCCTTTGCAGTCAGGTGGATATGCCAGCGTTCCCCAAGAATCCCGGTTTCCTTGAACAGAAATGGTTCGCCGAAGCCGGCGGCAGAGTATGTGGCCGCGGCTCTGCGGGCGGCGCGCGCGACCTTGCGGGCCTGTTCCATGGTCACCTTGTTCCCGTCGAAGTCAATCACGAATTCGTTGACCATGGGCCCTCGGTCAGGGCGGACTGGGCGAATTGTCCGGAAATCAGTTCCGGCACGTCGGCACTGTCGATGCGGGTTATCGCTTCATTGAACGTAACGGCGAACTGGAAACTGGGCGGCAGGGCAAGCATGGCCGCATTGAAGACCCCGAACCCCGAATCGAATGTGCCGTTTATCGGGAACGCGCTGCCGTCCGGCAGGACAAGTGTCAGTTGAAGGCCTGGGTGGTCGATCGAACCATCTGGCGGTGTGACCGGAACCTGGATAAGGAAGGGGGCATCCCGCGTGGCATCGAAGTTGGATGTGCTGACGGCCGCGTCGATCCACGGGGTCAGTGCGATTCCCTGGACGTCGTTGCCGGGAACAGGACCGTCGGCGGACGGACGCAGGCCGATGATGATCGAACCATCGGACAAGCCAGGCGAAACCTGGATGCCGGTTCCGTCGGGAAACTGCACGAAGCCGCCGGCGGGGGTCGGCTGGCCAACCTGGGAGTATCCTGACATATCGATCCCGGAAAGGTTCGTGCCGGCGGGCTCGTCGGTCAGGTCGAAGTCCGCCCCGGGGCCGGATGTGCCGTCACAGCCAGTAATAACGAGCAAGGCAGCCAGGACGCCAAAAGTCGTTGCCTGGATCGCAAAACCGGGAGCGCGGCGCACGTCGCGAATGTTGATTCTGGTCATGTAAATACCGGAAAGGGATTTGTAAAGATTCTAGCGGGGTGCGCGGGAGAGGTAAAGTGCGTGCCGGTGAATCCCGACCGTCATGACCTGAGAACCTGCCGAATCGCTACATCGGGGATGTCAGAATGTCCAGCAGGCGCTGGTTCGGGTCAAGGGGCAGGTCGCGGTAGGCCGCCAGTTTGGCCTTGTGTGTGTCGAAGTCGTCGTCGAACGCGTCCGGGCGGTCGAACGGGCCTTCGTGCATGGTGCGGACGCCATAACTGCTGGTCTTGCCAAGAAGCTCGAACGCAATCGGGTCATCGATGCGCTTGTAAGTCCAGACCGACCAGGACCAGCCGTGTCCGGTGTACCAGTCGATCATCAGTTGCGCGGCGTCGTATGCCCAGTCGGCGTCGTTGCGCGTGGAAAAGCTGCCGATGTAGTACGGGACGCCCTGGGCGGCCTGGGCCTCGGTATAGACGGTTTCATGGAAGATGTTTATCAGGAATTCATAATCCTCAAGGGACTTGGCGTCGAATTCGAAGATGTGAGTGGAATAGACGACGTTTTCCCAGCCGTACGCGGCAGGGTCGGGCAGCGTGTTCATACCGAAGAAGCCGTCGTGGATGACAAGCAGGTGGTCGTCGCCAAGCGCGCGGATTGCGTCGTACAGCTTGTCGTACATGGCGTCACGGGCGCCGGGGTCAGGCGCGCTGAACGGTTCTGCCAGCAGCGAGTAAGCCGCGACAGCGCTGTGTCCGCCGAATCTTGTGGCGATCTCGACCCACAATTCCACCGTCAGATCCTGCAGGGCGGGGCTGCCGTACAGAAGCGATTGACCGGTGTAGTCGTTCTGGCCGCCTGGCGCCTCCTGGATGTCGAGCACGGCATAGATCCTGTGCCTTTCGCACCAGTCCAGCAGGCGACCGATGCGTGTCCAGGTCAGTTCGTTCCAACTCAGTTCCGTGGGTGCGTCCAGGTCGGGGCCGGTCACCAGGTTGCGGTACGTCATGGGTACGCGAACCACGTTGAAACCCTGGGACGCAATCCACTCGATGTCGGTTTCGTTGACCCAGGCTTCCTGGAACGTGTCCAGCAGTTGGTCGCGGGCGGCATCGCCAAAGCGCTCTGAAAGCTTGCGGCGCAGCAGCAGGTCTGAATCATCGTACAGGGGGGGAGTGTACGGCTCGACTTTGTCGACGAAGGTTGCCGCGGCCTCGGTTCCGATCTCCGCGGCCAGGGCGCTCTCAAGTTCCGTCAAGTAAGCCGATCCCTGCCACTCGCTGGATTTCTGGGTAAGGATTGGATCCACAACCTCGGCAAGGCCTTCTCGAACCGCGATGACGTGAATTCTTGACAACAGGGGATAGTCAATCTGGGTAATCCAGGTCTCGTTGAAAAGCCATCCGCCCAGGTTCACGCCACGAAGGATGACTTCGGCGCCGGCGTCATCGACGATTTTTGTGCCCTCGGCGTGAAGGGCCGGCAGCGGCGGAACGGGGTCGGATCCTGGCGCGCCCCGGTCGCATCCTCCGCCGAAGACGATCATTGCGAGGGCAAGGCAGGCGGCCACGGCAGGCGTCATGGTCACGGGCGGGGCCACTCGTACGGTTTTCATGGTACAGACATCCTGTTTCAGAGTTTTCAGTCTGGTCGCAGCGCGGCCGATTGACATCAAGGGCCGCTTTTGAAATAGTAGCAAATGGTGACAGTTTCTGAAGGAATTTTTGTATGCTTCGTGATTTCAAATGGTTAGTCGTTTGTGCGGCGTTGATCTCGTTTGGGGGCGGTTGCGGGGGGCGCGAAGCGGATGTTGATGCAGTCGGCGACATCATCGAAGAAGTTGCACCTGGCGACGAGGGCAATTCCACTGATTTATCGACGGATCCCGGCCGGGACGGCGGCGAGCAGGCCGACGAAGGCGACGCGGAGATGCCCGTGGATGTTGCGGATGACGATGGTGACGTTGTCCAGCCGAAGATATGCAGCGTCAGGGCACATGGGGCTGTCGGCGATGGCGTGACACTCGACACGGCGGCCCTTCAGGCTGCCATCGACGAATGTGCGGGAACCGGCGGCGTGACCGTCGTCGAGCCCGGGATCTACTATACCGGCACCATATTCATCAAAAGCGACATGACCTTTCGCATTTCAGAGGGCGCGACGATTCTTGGTTCGACCGCCCAGGAGGATTACGACGGCGAATGCCTGGTGGCGATTCGCGACGCGGAAAACGTGATCCTTGAAGGCCCCGGAATCATTGACGGGAACGGGCCGACATGGTGGTTCTGGCATTGGATTGATACTTCGGCTTATCGGCCGGGCAAGATGCTTCAGCCGCGCAATTCAAGGAACCTGACCTTCAGGAACCTGTGGCTTACGAACGCGGCGGGATGGCATTTCCAGTTGCTGGCCTGCGACGACGTGCTGATTGACAACGTGACCGTCAGGACATTGGTCGATGAAACCAGCCAGAGCCCCAATACCGACGGCATCGACATCGACGCATGCCGAAACGTCGAAGTGAAGAACTGTGACATCGAGACCGGCGATGACGCCATCGTGCTGAAGAACAGTTCCGGCGGGTGGGCCCGGGAGTCGTACAACATCAACGTGCATGACTGCACCGTGGCTTCCTGGGCAAACGGCCTGAAGATCGGGACGCGTCCGACCCAGCCGGTGCATGACGTCGTTTTCCGCGACATCGTGGTTCAGGCGTCCGTCCACACAAACCCCGGGACGCGCGTGATGGGTGGCGTGACCTTGCTGGCAGACGACGGGGCAGACGTCTATAACGTTCTGGCCGAGCGCATCCACATGAAGGCGGTACGGTCGCCGTTCTTCCTGCGTGTCCAGGAGCGCATCCTGGATGACGAGGGGGATCGCAGAACCGAAGCCGGGCGCCTGTACAACATCACGTTGAAGGACATCACGGTTGAAGATTGTCAGATCCCTGGAATGATCATGGGGATTCCGGGATTTCCGGTCGAAAACGTAACCATCGAGAATGTGTCGATTGTTTCGTCCGTCGCGGGAACCGAGTCGGATCGCGACATCACTCCCGACGAAAGGAACCTGGAATACCCGGACGCCGTCTATTTCGGCACGATGCCGGCGTTTGGCGTTTACGCCCGCCACGTCACGGGGCCGTTGAAGTTTTCCGGCGAGGTGACGTTTGCCTCGACGCCGGATGAAAAGCGGGCGGCGGTCATCCTGGACGATGTGGCCGAGTATGACCTTGCGGGAATTGCGGGCGATCCGGAGATCATCGTCGTTGGTCAGGAATAGCCGCGGAATTCGTCCGAAACCCTCAATTTTCAACGGAATTTATTGAATCGGGGGCGTAATCGCCTGGTAGTCGCGGCATGGCTGGCCGCGCAGCGATGTACAGGCAGGCTGGGTCGTCGGGATCTGAACGCCCGGAACCAGCGGCAGGGCGATGCTGGACGGATGGTCGGCGTCGTGTCCGATGTCGATTGTTGGCGGCGTTTCGAATTCAACCAGGCGGAACTTCCAGCGCGTCATGCTGTCGCCGGGCGTATCGATGATTACCCGGATACGCGACCCGGCCCGAAAAATGTGTGTAAATGGCATGATTTCCAGCCTGATTGGCGTCCATTCGCCCGGGGTCAGCAGCGATACGTCATCGAAGCGATGGGATTTGACCGGGCGCAACTCGGTCGCGTCGGCCCTGAGTGCGCGATGTGAAGCACGCAACCAGCCGGCCTGGACGTAGCTTTCCTTTCCGTCCGCGCGGACTTCTGTCACGGTCACTTCCAGATCCGCGTCCGTGGCGTCGGTTCTGATCCAAAGGTCGGCGCTGCCGTGACCGCCCATCACCGTGTCCTGGTCCAGAGGTTCCGTCAGGAATTCAACCGATGTTCCGAAAGCCGGCTGGCCCCAGTTCCAGTTGGGGGGATTCCTGTAAACGTCGCCCGAGGACAGGATCACCTTGTGTCCGGCCGCGGCGTCGTGCGCAAACGAACTGAACCCGCCCATGGCGTCCGGGGCCTGCCTGTTCAGTGTGGCGTTCGGCCCCAGGTACCAGCGGGCGACCTCCGTTCCGGGAAGCGGCCATTCGTCAAAGCGAAAATCGAATGTGCCGGCCGGCGCTGCCGCGGGTGTCTTCGGGGCCGCCCCGGTTTCAAAGATGACCTTGACCGGAGGCCTCGCGTTCCACATCGCCAGGGCCTCCTCGTATGTGTCGGCGTTGTCCTCGATGTCCGATTTCGGGAACTGGATCTGGGCACCGAAGACCTGTTCCATGAACATCGGACCAAGGCCGCGGACGTCGTCCGGGATGCTGACCTTTTCCTTTGACACGAACAGGTACAGGAATTTCATCCATTCGATAAGCGACTGCGGGGACGCGCTGTCGTTATGGAAGCCGTTGGTCACGGTGAAATGCGCGCTGGGCGAGCCGGTGAACTTGTCCATCAGGGCGGCGAAGTGCGGGCCGGTCTGTTCATCGTGCCATTGTCCGGTCATGAACACCGGGACCTGGATCTTGTCAACCCATGCGGAAGGGTCCATCGGCATCGCGACTTCGTCGGTGTAATACGGGTACTTCAGGCCCTCGGCGATGGCGTCGCGCTGTTGAAGGTGCATTTTCTGGTGGCGGTCGCAGAGTTCGTCGCCGGCGTCGATAACGTCGCGAACCCAACCGTGGTGATAGGGAAGCGCTGCGTACAGGACCATGTCGTGCCAGGTCTGGGCGAATCCGTCGTTATAGATGCCGCCCGGAAGCAGGCACGATGTGGCGGAATCGGCAATGACGGACTGCGGGGCGATGGCGCCAAGGTGCGGCGGGCGCTGCGATGCGACGAAAAGCTGGCTGATTCCGGGGAACGAAATGCCGACCATGCCGACTTTGTTGTTTTTGACCCATGGCTGTCGACCGACGATCTCGATGACGTCATAGCCGTCGAGCAACTGCACTTCTTCGAAGTAGTCGTAACCGCCGTCGGAACAGCCGGTGCCGCGCATGTTGACGCCGATTGTGGCAAAGCCGATAAGGGCCGCGATCATGTTTGACGGGTCGTCCGGCGCGTTGCACAGGATTGGATAGATTTCGCAGAACGGCTCGATTTCCGACGACAGTACCCGACCCGGGCGCGAAGGCGAATATCCCGAGTAGGAAACCACTGTCGGATAGGGGCCGTTTTCCGGCGGACCGGGAAGTGTCAGAAAGTACGACAGCTTCGTGCCGTCGCGGGTGGTCAGGTAACCGAAACCGGGTTCAAGGATCTGATCCTGGTAGAAACTGTCCGGCGGAAGGCTGTTTTCGACAGACTTGACGTACAGCGGGCCGGTTTAGTCCGAAGCGTCATCGGCCAGGCGGACCGAGTAGCCGCGTCCTGGCGGCACAAAGCGGAAGATAAGGCTGCCGTACTCATCGGAAACGGCTTCGTAAACCAGCGTGCCGTTAACATCGATCAGTTGCAGGGTGGTTTCCGGGGCCGAGTCGCGGATGTGAACCTGTTCAATGCCGGGGCGTGCGTCAAACGACGTTGAAACACGGTACGGCGGGCCGACCGGGACGTCGGGCTGGACGTCCTGCGGCACATCCAGGCCAGTGTCGTCGTTGACGTCGGCGGCGTCCAGGTTCCTGTCTTCGGTGGCGTCGCCAGGCACATCATTGTTGTGCAGATCCGGGAAGCCGCTATCCGGCGCCCCGTTGTCCGTGAAACTGTCTTCAATCGTGTCCGCCGTCACATCGTCAGTCACGTCAATCCCCGTGTCCTCGCCGCCTTCCGTACCGGAGCACGCGGCAAACGCGCAGCAGCGCTAACGTCGTGCAGGTCAACAGTGTCATTCTTGTCGCAGGTGTCATCACTGGCAGTTTCCCCCCAAAGGCATAAGTTGACATTTGACAATAGAAGTTTTTGAAATGCAACGCACTTCCGTGGGTTAGAATAAATCGGTCGTTTCGGGGAGATCCGATGAAGACTGCCGTCATCTCCGTTCTGTTTGGTGCCGCCATACCGTTTCTGTTTATGGTTGTTCCCGCGTCGGCACTTGCCCAGGAATTCCAGCCCCCCACATCCGGGTTCCAGCCTGCTGCCACAGCTTTTCCATACGGGGCGGCTCTGGCAGGCAAGCGGATCGTGATAAGTCCGGGACATGGATGGGAAGGTGACTCCAGCGGGGGCTTCCAGCGTGGAAACGTCAAGTTTCAGAATTGCGGGACATGCGAAGGCATCACCGAGGACATCTATAACGCGGAATTTTGTACCGACCACCTCGTGCCGATGCTTCGCCAGGCCGGGGCGCGCGTCTATGTCGTGCGCCAGGTCGACCGGCAGCGTGCTTCCGTCACGGTCGATGACGGGGATGCCGGGTATTCAGAGGTGGCTCCATGGGGCACTGGCACGACCGGCGGCCTTGGGTGGCAGGGCGATTATCGTACCTTGAACGGGAACATCGCCGGCGAGGCCACATGGACGCTGCAGGTTCCTGTCGAGGGCGATTACTGGGTTCAAATGCGCTGGGCCGCCGGAACCAATCGATGCACGGACGCCAGGGTACGTGTCTCCCACGCCGGGGGGGTTGCCGAATTCCAGGTTAACCAGCAGATTGACGGCAGCATGTGGGTTCCTCTGGCAAGGTTGCATTTCCTGGCGGGATCGGCAACCGTGACGCTGGATCATCCCCCGGCGGTCGGCTGTTACATCGTTGCCGACGCCGTGCGGCTGGGCGGCGGGGTCGATTCGTATTCGGGCAAGTCCTGGTGGCAGGTTTCAGCGCTTGACTGGCTGGCCGAGACCGGGCCGGGGGCCATCGCAAGCGGATACAACGACGTGACCGTAAGGCCGGCGCTGGCCAATTACCTGGACGCCGACCTTTTTATTTCCTTTCATGGAAATGCGAACGAAAACGCGTCGGCACGTGGCACATCGACATACAGGTACAACTGTGACAGCGGGGTTCAGTGGGACGAACTGGATCCTGGCGTCTGTGATGATCCTTCGGGCAGCGCCGCCCTGCAGTATTCTGTCCAGGAACAGGTGATGCTGGATTTGTGGTCGTACTGGGATGATGCATTTCAGGATGACGGACCGCTGGTGGGCAATTTCGGGGAATTGAGGGTTCTTGATACGGTTCCGGGGTTCATGGTTGAATCGGCGTTCTTTTCAAATACTTCGCCAGTCGGCGGTCAGCTTGTTTCCGACAACCAGTCGATGCACGACCCGCGTTTCCGACGGATTGTTGCACGAGGTATCCTGCAGGGCATTGTCAGCGAACTTAATCCGACGGTGCCGATACCGCCCGAGCCGCCCACCCATTTGTCACTTACAAACGACGGTGGCGGCGCCCTGGTTGCAAAGTGGCGAATCGCCGAGGGGGCAGCCGGTTATCGGGTTTACAGGGCCGTGGGCGGTCGCGGCTTCGACGGCGGAACGATCGTCACCGGCAACAGCCTGAAACTGACCGGGCTTGCGTCGGGTGCGGTTGTCGCGGTTCGCGTGACAAGCCTGAACGCCGGTGGGGAGTCAACCCCGTCGCCCGCCGTGGCGGCAAGCCCAGGAAAGGCCGATATCCTGGTCGTCAATGCATTTGACAGGCAGGATGCCTGGGTACGGGAAGACCACAATCACCGGGATTATGTGATTGAACACGGCCTGGCGCTGGCTCAGGCCGGCCTTGCCTTTGACGGCGCGCTGGACGAGGCGGCGATCGATGGCGACGTCTTCATCGAAGAATACGGGATGCTTGACTGGGCACTTGGACGCGAATCGACCGCCGCGGTCACGATTAACGACCTTGGACAGGGGGAACTGCGCGCATATCAGGAACTGGGTGGTTGTATCCTGGTTTCGGGAACCGAGATAGCCTGGGATCTTGGTAACAAGGGAAGCGCCGCAGAGGTCGAGTTTCTTGCCCAGGTTCTTGGGGCCGAATTCGCGGCCGATGATGCCCTCAGCTTCGTTGTTCAGGCCGAACCTGAAGGTCCCTGGGCCGACATGGGGTCGTTCGGCTTTGATGACGGAAGCGGCGGCACCTATCGCGCCAGTTATCCGGATGTCCTGCTGCCAGCCGCGGGTGCGCAGGTGCTGCTCAGGTACGGAACCGGGGGGGCCGCGGCCGTCGGTCTGGTTGCCGGCGAGGGGAGGGCTGTGACGATGGGCTTCCCGATCGAAACCATCAACAGCCTTGCCGTCCGCGCTGACTTGTTTGAAAGGATTGTCGATTTCTGCGGGCTTGGCGAAAACGGGACAGCCGACGATTCCGGGGAACAGGCGGCTGACGAGGCACTTGCGGATGTCGGGCCCGGCGACAACGGCGGGTTCGATCAAGGCGGCGGTGGCGATCAGGGCACGTCCGCGGACGTGTGGGATTATCCAGACCTGCATAAGTCGGACACGGTTGATGCCGGGGGCGGCACGGACTTGTCAGAAAACGATGCGGGGCAGGGCGATGACGTTGCCGATGCGGGAGCCGATGGTGGGTCGGACAGCGCCATTCCTGTCGCGGACTCGGTCGTTGCGGATCGATCGGCAACCGATCATGGTGATTGGGAATTCCCGAATCTGAATGACGCCAGGGAATTCGGTGTGGATGACGATCAGATCTCCAGGGGCGGGTGCAGCGCCGGAACCGCCGCAGGAAGCGCCCCGACTGCCGTTATGCTGCTTGTCCTGATGCTGGCTGTACTGTTGCTGGCGACTCGACGCCTTTCAACGATCCGTAAGGGCGAATGACCTTCCTGCAGCCGTAAGGGCGAATGAAAATTCGCCCGGGGCATCATGCTGAACCGCAGCGGGCGGATGTAATCCGCCCGTACAGGGAAGGCACCGGAAATCCATACGCTTCATGGGCGAACGACCTTCCTGCAGCCGTAAGGGCGAATGAAAATTCGCCCGCCGACCATCGTTATGAACATCAACCCTGGGGTGGCGTGTCGGACAACGTCAGTTCCAGCAGGCCGCCGTTCTTCACCATTTCATGGGTGATCCACATGTTGGTCGATTCAAGCGGCTGGCCGTTGAACTTCACGTCGGTGATGTAGATTGCGTCGCCCGATGCGCCCGGTGCCTTGACGACAAGATCGCCGCCCGGCAGCTTGATCGTGACTTCATCGAAGGCCGGCGACGTGACGAAGTAACCGGGCAGGCACGGCGACGGGTACAGCCCCGATGCGGCGAAAACATACCATGCCGCCAGCGTTCCCGCGTCGTCGTTGCCGACCAACCCTTCCGGTTCATTCCTGTAGTTGTTGTCCAGGATCCACCGGGCCCAGTACTGTGCAAGATCCGGCCGCCCGGCGTCGTTGAACATGAATGCGGCATGGATGTCCGGCTCGTTGCCGTGGTAGTACCATCCGTTCGGAACCTGGAAGTTGAACGTGTCCTTGGTAACCTGGAAGAATTCCGTCAACAGCGTCACGAAGGTATCGGCGCTGCCGTACATCACGATCAGGCCGGCCGGGTCGTGCGGCGCGAACCAGCGGTACTGCCAACCGGAACCTTCGGTATAGCCCTGGTTCTTTCCGCCGAAAGTCATGATTGTCGGGTCGTAGTCTTCAACCGCGGCGGTCCATGTCCCGTCTGCATTCCTTTCGCGGAAGAACATCAGTTCAGGATCCCACACGTTGCGGAAATTCTGCGACCTGCCACGGAAGACGGCTTCATCCTCCGGCCGATCAAGCGCGGCGGCAAGCTCTGCCAGGCAGAAGTCGCAGAAAGCGTATTCAAGCGTTTCTGAAACCGACGAAGTGCTGTTTTCGGCCGGAATGTATCCCGTGGTGTTATAGACGGTCGCCGAGCCGCGTCGCCCGCGCACGCCGTCGGCCAGTGTGTCTTCCGCACAAGCCTTCAGGTACTCGAAAGTGGCGTCGGCATCGAATTCGGTGATTCCCTTCAGATAGCTGTCCGCGACGATGGTGGCCGCGTGCTGTCCGATCATGCTTCCGGTATCGCCGGCCGCAAGTGCCCACTTTGGCAGGTTTCCGCTTTGTTCGGCCATCTTCAGCATGGACTTGTTGATGTCCAGGTGGATCTGCGGCCACACCAGGGCAATCAGCGGCTGCTGCGTGCGGAATGTGTCCCACAGCGACAGGTCGGTGTAGTAGTTGAATCCGCCGTCGGTGTTGTGAACCTGCTTGTCAAAGCCCTGGTAGTTTCCGTTCACGTCATTCCAGATCTGCGGCATCTGTGCCGAGTGGTAAAGCGCGGTGTAGAAGTTCACCTTCCGGTCGCGATCCCCGCCCTTTGTCACAAAGCGGTTGACGAATCCTTCCCACGCGTCGAATGCGGCCTGCCGCGTTCCCTCGAAATCCCATTCGGGAAGCTCGGCAGCCATGTTCGCACGCGCGCTTTCGATATTGGAATAGGACAGGCACACCTGCATTTCGACGGTCCGGCTGCCAGTCAGGTCGAACTCGAAGAATCCGCCCCATTTGACCTCGGGGCCCTTTGCAATGGACTGCTCGGTGGTGTCACGCGTCAGCTCGCCGTCCTTCCAGATCCCATTGGCTGTCGGGTTCCTGTTGAAGCGGATGACCGAGTACACGTCGTAACCGTCGAACCTGGCGGCGAAATCGCCAAGGTGATGGTTCAGGACCTCGATGCTGCCGTCCTCGGCCACGTGCGCCGTGCCGCCAAGGCTGCGCCCTTCAACCAGGCTGGCGCCGTAATCGATGGTGATTGCACCGACGGTTTCGCCCTCGGGCCAGGTGTAACGATGGTGGCCGCACCTGGTTGTTGCGGTCAGTTCCACGCGAACATCGGGATCCTTCAACGTCACCGCGTAATAGCCGGCCGAAGCCGTTTCCGTTTCCTTCAAGTATTCGGACGCGAACGTTGTCGGCTTGGTCTTTGCCTTCGTGACTTCACGCACCGGCATGACCAGGAAGTCGCCATAATCAGGCGCCCCGGTACCATGCAGATGGTTGTGCGAAAAGCCGTATATCAGCGGATCTGCCCAGCGGTACCCGCCGCAGTGCGAATAGACCCCGGCGCCGTACTTGTCACCGGTGTCGGGGCTGAGCCTGACCATTCCGAAGGGCAGCCCCGGACCAGGAAACGCGTTGCCGACGTTGAAAAGACCATCCTGGGTTCCGATGAACGGGTTTATGAACCTTGCAAACGGCGGTTCGTCAAGGTTTTCAAAGACTTCTGTCGCGTCAACCGCGTCGGTCGGCACCAGGTCGCCACCATCGTCGGTCGGGACGTCATTGAAGACGTCAAGGTGACCGTCATCCGGTGCGACAACGTCGTTCGTGTCATTCCCGGCGTCACCGGGCCCGGGATCCTGGACGGCATCGGGCGTCCCGTGATCCTGCACAACGTCGGTATCAGGCTGTCCTTCCCCGCCGCACCCCAGCATCGCAACAAAAACAGCAAGCACCAGCAGTCCAGTCCTTCTCATTGACAACCCCTGGATTCAACGTATGAAGCGTGTCTCAAAAAGCAATCGGCCCGGTCGGTTCAAGGCCCGCCCCGGCATCGTCATTCCCCGACCTTCTGCCGACGGTACATGGTAGCACGTCCGATTCCCAGGCGTCTTGCGGCCCGGGTTACATTTCCACCGGCCGCATCGACGGCCATTCTAAGGTATTCGTCCTGGAGCGCCTCCATCGGAACGAGTGATTCGAACGTCGGAAACACGGCGGCCAGGCGGTCGCGCAACTTGAACTGGGCATAGTATCCCGCCGGTTGCGGGGCGCCACCGCCCGGCTGCGGGGCGATCTGAATCCCGTGATTGCGCAGGGTCGTCTGTATGTCGGTATCGGTTATCTCCCCGCTCGTCGCGACGATGACCGCATGCCGAACAAGGTTTTCCAGTTCGCGCACGTTTCCCGGGAAGCGCAGGCTCTTCAGGATGTCGAGCGCCGGGCCGGTGAATCCCTTGATGTCCTTGCCTTCCTCCTTCTTGTACTTAAGAAGGAAGTGTTCCGCCAGCATCGGAATGTCCTCGGCGCGCTGGCGGAGTGGAAGCAGCCGGACCGGAAAAACTGAAAGCCTGTAAAAAAGATCCTCTCGGAACCGGCCGGCCTTGACTTCCTCCATCAGGTCGCGGTTCGTGGCCGAAATGATTCGTACATTGACCTGGATTGGGGTGTTCCCGCCGATACGTTCGAACGTCTTTTCCTGCAGGACGCGCAAAAGCTTGGCCTGCAGCGACATTGGAAGCTCGCCGACCTCATCAAGGAAAAGGATTCCGCCATTGGCCGCCTCGAACCGTCCGGTTCTGCGGGATGCCGCACCCGTGAACGCGCCCTTTTCGTGACCGAACATCTCGGTCTCAAGCAGTGTTTCCGGAATCCCGGCGCAGTTGACCGCCACGAAAGGCTTGGCGCTTCTTGAGCCGTTGCTGTGAATGGCCCGCGCGATAAGTTCCTTTCCAGTGCCGGACTCGCCTTCGATAAGAACGGCGACGTCGCTGTTGACGACCGAACGCAGCGTTGCCATCAGGTCGTTCATCCGGGGGCTTACAGTCAGGAAGTTGCTGAAGTTCAGCTTGTCGGCCGAACCGCTTGATTCGTACTCAAGAACCTTCAGCTTCAGGTGAAGATGGTCAAATGCGTTCTTAAGGCTGACTTCAAGGCGTTCCGTGATCTGGGTGCCCTTCGGTATGAAGTCGAACCCGCCACGCCTGGTGGCCTCGACCGCAACTTCCAGGCTGGCGTGGGCTGTAATCATGATTACGGGAAGAATCGGGTTTTCCAGCTTGATTGCCTGAAGCAGATCAAGCCCGCTGGTGTCCGGCAGCCTGACGTCAAGAAGGACAGTCCCGACGAAACCCGAACGAATCAGTTCCATGCACTCGGCGCCGGTACCCACAGTGGTGACGTCGAAGCCTCGGTCTGTCAGGGAGATCTTCAGGAATTCAGACAGCGGCTCATAGTCATCGACAATCAGTACTCTTCTCTGGTCGGACATTTTCCCGGCACCGTTTTGTGCAACGTGGGCATGGTATGTCAAAGTGACTCAAAATGAAACTGTTGATTTGAAAGTGTTGATAAATCGGGTGGTTGAAAACCGGTGGAAAACTGGAAATGCCAGGGCCGGGGATGTATCCGGGATTACCACAGTCACATCCACAGGAAGAGGCCCGGACCAGCAGGGGTTTCGAAGGACCCCGGCACCCGGCGTTCCAGATAACGGGCGGCGCCATCTCTGTTCACACGCCCGAAATTTATCAAAGAGACTCTTCTTTCAAAGGGAAGTGATCTTCGGCCGGTCAAGGACCGGCCGAAGACGAAAGGGGGTAAAGATTTGAAAGAAGTTGGGGAGAAACGATGTCAAAGATGACGTGTAGTGGTTATTGCAATTGCCGTGCCAACCTGAAATGTCCAGTAAATTGGTGACTTGCGGCAATCCGGTGAAATTTCGCGGTGTCTCATTTTGAGTCAGTTCGGCGGCGGGCATTGAGCTGTGAAATAAAATCACAACGTAAACAGTGTATTTCGCTGGCGATCGGCCATGTGTTTCATTTTGAAGCGAAGTCTCAATTTGAGACATGAAAATTGTTAAGAGGCTTCGGAATGAATGAACTTGGCCCGAAGATTGCCTCACTTTGATTTGCGTCCTATCATCCATGGCTGGATGCAACGGTGACATGTCGGATGTTTGATGCATTATCCCGGGCCGGCGTTGGACTCCATTTCCGGGTTTCAGGCATTCTCTGCATGCTGTTTCTGTTTGCCTGCGGGCCCGCGGCGGCCGATTCGACAGATGCAGGGGGTGGCGGCGCACCGCGGCGATCCGGCTCGGATCGGGTCGGCGCCGACAAAGCCG
>Ga0208459_1000048_pt1 | contig 156463 bp, 113 predicted proteins | sample AD_UKC087_MetaG_FD_184433 | JGI IMG/M metagenome (GOLD analysis project Ga0208459, IMG submission 184433) | Active sludge microbial communities of municipal wastewater-treating anaerobic digesters from USA - AD_UKC087_MetaG (SPAdes) (version 2) | ecosystem: Engineered > Bioreactor > Anaerobic... | reverse complement strand
GCGGTCGGGGTGGCGCGGTTGCCGACGCCGATGTACATCGTCTCGACCCGCGCCATGTTCACGCCCGCCAGCTCGCTATAGGAGATCGTCCAGGACTGCCAGGCGGCGACCCTCAGCGCCTCGGGATCAGGATGCGCAACGACCGCGACCTGACCGGCGCTGTCCTCGACCGCCACGTACAGCGTTTCGGCGGTGTTGTCCTCGGGGCCGTAGAAGTGCAGCACCAGAGTGTTTGCGCTGTGGCCGGTCCAGTCTTGCGGGCTGTCCCACGTTCGCAAGATCTCGGAATAGAACGGGGCTGAAGTGTTGTCGTAGCTTACGGGCATCGACTGCCGCCCGCCGTGAACGATGGCCTTCTCGGCAAACGGCGACTCGGCGTAGCCGGTGGTCGATCCGGTGTTGTTGGTCCAGCCGTCGATCCAGGTCTGGAAGACGGCCTGGCCGGCGTCGATGTCGTCGGTATAGCCTTCGATGTCGTCGATCGTCGCGTATTCCTGGGTCGTGAAGCGCCACAGGTTGCCTTCCCACGTCGCAGGGCTGGCGGTCTCGTTGACCTCGTCGACTCGCCAGTAATAGACGTTGCCGAAGACGAGGTCATCCGGCTGGAAGCTCGCCGCGTCAACCGTCCCGGCCAGGACCAGGTTCGCCGGATCGGCGCCCAGATAGACCTGGTGCGAAGCCGCCTCGCGCCCGGCGCGCCAGCTCAGGGCCGTCATCGGTTCAACATCAACCGCTCCGTCCGCCGGTTGCGGCTCCCGAGCATGAGCCGGAATGTACATGAACCGAACTTCGCTGAGCCCGTATTGGCCCATGACTCCGAAACCGCTCTTGACGACCAGCCGGACGTACCTGGCGGCGACGCCGCCCATGTCGATCGCCGTATTGTAGGTGTAGGTCGCCTTTGCCGTACCCTGTGCAAACTGGGCATCTCCCAGCGTCGTCCACTCGATCCCATCCAGAGAGTGCTCGATGGTGACATCCTTTACGCCGAAGCCGAGGAGCACCTCGAACTGCACGTTGTAGTTCCAGACCCGCAGCTCGTTGAGCTTGTAGACGCGATCGAACTCAAACTGGATCCACAGCGGCTCGTCCGCCACAGCGCCGGTCACCCACATGTCTTCGCTGACGGTCGAGTGCTCACCGTTTTCATTGAGGCCCGAGCCGTTGACCGTGTTTTCCGGCCCGGCGCCGGGTTGAGCGGCGCCGTTGCTCGTGGCGATCACGCCGGCAATCGGATACGCCAGCGGCTCGGCGGTAAAGCTCCAGACCTCGCCCTTGAAGATCGTGTTGTCAGGAGCGGCGTTGACTTCATCGACGCGCCAGTAATAGGTCTGGCCGAACGCAAACACGCCGGCCGGATCGTATGCGGTCTCGGCCTGACCCTGGCCGAGGAGCACACCCATCGGATTGGCCCGGCTCGCCTCGTTGACGTCGTCGAAGGCCGTCCCCAGATAGACATCGTGCGTCGCGGCGAATTCCCCCGGCATCCAGCTCAAGGCGGTGTCCCGCGGGACATCGGTGGCTTCGTGGGCCGGAATGGGCGCAAAGGCCAGGGCACGTGACACAGGACCTTCCGGGAGAATGAAATCCTTCTCGGGGTCGAACGTGCCGCTGAAGGTGGAGAAGGCCACTGACTCGTATTGCCCGATGAGCTGCCGCCCGCCATCGACGGAGCTGTGACGGATATTCCCCCACGAGATCAGCGTGGTGATCTCCTGCGGCGAGCCGTTGTCGCTCTGGAAGATCAGAACGCCGTCTTTGTAGTACTCGATGGTCTCGGCGCCGTGGTACACGATGGCATAGTGGTGCGTTTCGCCGACATTCGGGATCGCTTCGATGTTGTTGTTGACCACTTCCGTGCTGCCGTTCCAACTGCCGGCGGACAGCCCGTCGTGGAAGCGGATGAAGCACTGACCGCCCAGGTCCATGATCGGCGCCATCGAGTCACTGGCGTCGGTCGCGGTGAAGACGGCTTCGACCACGAAGGACGTCCCGGCAAACGACGTTCCGTTGTTGTTGAATGCGGACGCATCGAACTGGAAACTCTCCTGGCTGGCGCCGTCCGCGTCGGCGAGGATTCCCAGTCCCCCGGACACGACTTCGGTTCCGTTGTGAGCGGCGAAGGTGCCGGTCACATCGATCTCGCGCGGTCCCAGCGTGTAGGACGTGCCGGCCAGGGCGCCTTCAAAATCGACGAAGATCACCGGCGCGACCTCCGCCGCGCCGGCCAGAGGCGCGCAGATAGTGCTCAACAAAACGGAACAAACTACACACATGAACTGCCTGGACATGATGCTCCTCCGTCTAAAGAACCTTGTGCGATATCACCTGTCGGGAAAACGCCCCCGTCCGCGTCGTTTCCACGGGCCTCAGGCGGCGTTCCCGAAAACCTTGCAGTTTGTTCTATTATGCCATCCTGTGGCCTGTGCGGGCAAGACTCAATTGCGTTTTCTTTTCGCCCATTTGCGACAGACCCCGCGCAAAGAGCCATCGTCGGCCGTGCGAACATCCTCGTCCGTAGCGTTCTCGACCGCTTGCCGGCGGCCCTACTCGGTGGTTGCCCGGCCGAAAGCGATATCGTCGATATAGATCAGTCCGGTTCCCCCGGCGGCCGGGCTGGTCCGCGAACCAACTCCGATCGTCATCGTCTGGACCCGGCTCAGGTTGACGCCGGCCAGCTCGGTGAACGGGATCTGCCATTGGTTCCACGAGCCTCGGGCCGTGACCAGCGCGTCCGGATTCGTCACGACGCCGACCTTGCCGGCGCTGTCCGCAATGGCGACGTAGAGCGGTTCGGCCGCATTGCCCGTGTCGGGCTGCTCGACGCCGATCTCCGCCACCTGCCAAGCGCCCGTGACGTTCCCGGTTGCCGAGATGCCGGAGAAGTCGGCCCCGGTCGCCACCGTCGCGCTGTGGCTGGTTACAGCCAGGCCGACGTAGACGTTGGCGGCCATCGGAATCGTCAGAGCCGGGCTGACTTCGATGTCGATCCAGGTCTGCCCGTCCGCGGAGCGCTGCGCGGTAAACGTGTTGTTCGTTCGCGTCAGCTTCACCCAATGCGGCGCGACCAAACCGGTCGCGTCGGTGCTCGTGCTGGCGCCGTCCGTCTCGATGCGACGCTGGAACGAGACGCCATTGGACGGGGTGACCACCACCATCGCGTGCTTGGAGCCCGGCGCCAGGCTCTCGCGGATCATCACACCGGCCTTGGCCCAGCCATCGCTCAGGAACACGCTGTCGATGCGGGCGATGATCGACCCGTCACCGCTGAGGCTCTTGTAGGCGAAGCGGAACTCATCAGCGTTGTTCCAGATGTCGGTGCCGATGGCATTCATGATGACACTCCCATCGGCGCTTTCGAGAAAGGCCGGAGCGATGCCTCGTACGTACAGCACCAGAGTGTCGGCGCCATGCACCAACCAGTTCTGAGCGGTGTCAAACGTTCGATCCGCTTCGGAATACCAGGGAGAGGCCTCGTTGTCGTATGCCAGAGGCATCGACTGCGCGCCGCCGTGCACGATGGTCTTCTCCGCAAACGGAGCGGTGAGGTACCCGACCGTCGATCCGGTGTCGTTGACCCAGCCGTCCAGCCAAGTGTCAAAGATGGTAGTGCCGGCGTCGACGTCGTCGTTGTAGCTTTCGAAGTCGTCGATCAGCGCGTACTCCTGCGTCGAGAAGCTCCAGAGATCGCCGGCCCATGCCGTCACTGCGTCGGCCTCGTTAACCTCCACCACCTGCCAGTAGTACGTGCTGCCGAACTCCAGCGCCGCCGCGAAGGTGGGCGAGTCGACCGTGGCCGCCAGGGCCAGGGCGTTCGGGTCCGTGCTCAGATACACTTCGTGCGAGGCCGCCTCGCGACCGCTGCGCCAGGCCAGCGCCGTGCCGACTTCGACGTCGACAGCGCCGTCGGCCGGCTGCGGCTCGCGGGCCTGGGCGGGGATGAACAGGAACCGCACCTCGCTGAGGCCGTACTGGCCCATCATGCCCCATCCGCTGTTGACCGTCAGGCGAACCGACCGGACGGGGACCCCTCCGAAGTCGACGGCGGTATTGGCGACGTACGTGGCCTTTGCGGTGGCCTTGGCGAATTCGAAATCGCCCAGGGCGGTCCAGTCCGCTCCGTTCTCGGAACACTCGATCGTCACGTCTTTGAGCCCGAAGCCGAGGATCGACTCGAACATGACGTTGTAGTTCCAAACGAGCATCTGGTGCAGTTTGTACACCTTGCCGAGATCGTACTGAATCCACAGAGCGCCCTCAGCCAGCGGGTCGGCCAGCCACATATCGGCCGCAGCGGTGGAATGCTGATCGTCGGCATCAATTCCCGACCCGTTGACGGTGTTCTCCGGTCCGACGCCTGCTTCGGAGATCCCGTTGCTGGTGGCAACCACACCCGGTACGGCGTAGGCGAACGGCTCGGTCGTAAAGCTCCAGACATCGCCCTTGAAGGTGGTGTTGTCCGGGGCGGCGTTGACCTCGTCGACACGCCAGAAGCAGGTCTGGCTGAAGTCGAGAACAGCCGGCGGATCGTACGAGACATCGGCCTGTCCCTGGCTGAGCAGCACGCCCATTGGATTGGCTCGATCCGCGTCGTTCACGTCGTCGAACGCTGTTCCAAGGTACACGTCGTGGGTCGCCGCGAACCGGCCGGCCTTCCAGCTCAGGATCACGTCGCGAGGCACATCCGTCGCCCCATCGGATGGGACAGGATCGCCCGCCTTTTCGCTGTCGGGCCCGAGGCCTGCCATGGCGTTTCGAATCTCGCCGATCTCCAGCGCGCGATCGTACACGCGGATGTCATCCATCGGACCGAGGAAGAGGCGAGCGACCTCCCTCTCGTTGTCGAGGATGCCCACGGCCAGGCCAAAGGAGTCCGTGGGATCGAACACACTGGTGTCGGCGGCGGCGCCGATCTGCTCACCGTCGATGTACAGCGCGATCTGGCCGGCCGACTTGACGATCGCTGCATGGTACCAGTTGCCGTCGGCGTAGGAGGCGGTGCTGTAGACATTCGTGCCTCCCCCCGTACCCAGCGGGTACCGGTGCAGGTAGCGGAGCGTGCCGGCGGCCTGGACCTCCAGCAGGATGCCATGCTGCACGCCGACCGCGTAGGCCGACAGGATGTCGCGCTGGGCCAGCGAATCCACGCGGAACCAGACCGTCATCGTGTACTCGGCCAACTGGAAGTGGCCGTCGATGAAGATGTAGTCATCTGTCCCGTCGAACAGCAGACCGCCTCCGTAGATCGCCTTCGCCATCCACTCGGGGTTGCCGAAGAGCTCTCCGTCCACGCTGCGACCGCTGGAATCGGTGGCGATCGTGCCGGCGCCGTCGTCGAGCTTCCACCAGCCGACGAGACTCGGATCGGCCGCACGCGTCGCACTGAGGTTGAACGTTCCCAAGACCACCGCGAGAATCAACACAGGCATGAATTGAGTGCGCATGATCGTCCTCCTTCGAGAAGTTCGACATGGGCCCGCTCCCGGCCACAAGCGAGAGCGGAGACCTTGCGTCTGACCCTATTGCCCGGCGGCACCGGCCCACGTGGCGAGGGCGTCTCGCCCTCGTGTCCGAGAAGAAAGAGCAAGGGCAAGATGCCCTCGCCACACAGCCAAAGCCGCAGAACACGCACCGATGAACTTGCCTCAGACCGCGACATCCATGAAGTGATCCTGCCGATCCGTTGTATCCCGTCCACACACCTTCATCAGTTCATTGTACCGCAAGACGGGGTTCGGCACAACCTCATTGGCCGGCAGAATCCCGCGATGCCAGCAGAACCCGTGCTGGCCCGAGACGAAAGCCAAGGGGGCGATGCGGCATTTTGGGTTGAAAACCGGCTCGCGAGGCAATACCCTGAGGCTTGCCGATCCCGATGTCGATCGGGATTGACCGTGTCCAAGCAACTCACGACTCTGGAGGTTGAACGATGAACAGCAGCCCAGCAGGAACCCAGCCACTCTCAAACAAACGCACGATCTGGCTCGCCGCCATTCTGGTCGCGTGCCTGTGTCTGGTCGCCGGCGCCGCGTGGAAGCCGGCCGACGGCCCTTTGATGACGAAGTGGGCCCATGATGTCAGGCCGCAGAGTGCCCACGCCGAGTATCCCCGGCCCCAGATGGTCCGTCAGAACTGGCTCAACCTCAACGGTCTGTGGGACTATGCGATCCGGCCGAAGGACGACCGGCAGCCACGTGATTTCGACGGGCAGATTCTCGTGCCGTTCCCGGTCGAGTCGGCTCTGTCCGGCGTGATGAAGCCGGTCGGCCCGGACAACCGGCTCTGGTACCGCCGCACCTTCGACGTCCCCAAAGACTGGGGCGAGGGCAATCGCATCCTGCTGAACTTCGGCGCGGTGGACTGGGATGCCACCGTCTGGGTCAACGGCATGAAGATCGACAGCCATCAGGGCGGATACGATCCCTTTGCGTTCGACATCACCCACGCTCTGAGAGCCGGCGGACCGCAGGAAATCGTCGTGTCCGCATGGGACCCCACCGATGCGGGTGACCAGCCGCGCGGCAAGCAGGTCCGCAAGCCCAATGGGATTTGGTATACGGCGGTGACCGGCATCTGGCAGACCGTCTGGCTCGAACCGGTGTCCAGACGCTGCATCGAGGGCCTCAAGCTCACGCCGGACGTCGACGGGTCCAAGCTCATCGTCGAAATCGGGACGAGGCTCACACGCAGCGACAACGTGACGGTCGAGGTCTCCGCCGCCGGTGAGCCGGTCGCTCAAGCCAAGGGCTTGAACCAGATCGAGGTGCCGATCCCCAATCCACACCTGTGGTCGCCGGACGATCCGTTCCTCTACGATGTCAAGATCACGCTGGGGCACTTCAACCTCCCGGTCGTACACGACGAGGTGAAGTCGTACTTCGGCATGCGGAAGATTTCCCTGGAGAAGGACGAGGAAGGCATCAATCGCCTGTTCCTCAACGGAAAGCCGCTGTTCCAGTACGGCCCGCTCGACCAGGGCTGGTGGCCCGATGGGCTCTATGCCGCGCCGACCGACGAGGCGCTGCGGTACGACGTCGAGGTGACCAGGCAACTCGGCTGCAACATGGCCCGCAAGCACGTAAAGGTCGAGCCGGCCCGATGGTATTACTGGTGCGACAAGCTCGGCCTGCTCGTCTGGCAAGACATGCCCAGCGCCAACAACAAGACCGACGAAGGCAAGAAGCAGTTCGAGCTGGAGTGGAGCCGCATCGTCGCGGCGTTCGCCAACCATCCATCGATCGTGATGTGGGTTCCATTCAACGAAGGGTGGGGCCAGTACGACACGCCTCGCATCGTGGAGGTGACCAGGAAGCTCGACCCGAGCCGCCTGGTGAACAACGCCAGCGGCTGGACCGACAACAAAGTCGGCGACGTTCACGACATTCACAGCTACCCTGGTCCGGCGGCTCCGCCGGTGGAAGAGGCCAGGGCGATCGTACTGGGCGAGTTCGGCGGCCTGGGCCTGCCTGTGCGAGGCCACACCTGGCAGGACGAAAAGAACTGGGGCTACCGCAGCTATGAGTCGCGCGAGGCGCTCACCGATGCGTATCTGGCGCTGATCGGCAACCTGCGACCGTTGATCGGCGGCGGTCTGAGCGCGGCGGTCTACACGCAGACGACCGACGTGGAGATCGAGGTCAACGGCCTGCTCACGTACGATCGCGCCATGATCAAGATGGACGCCGACAAGGTGCGAGCCGCCAACGAGAAACTCTATCTGCCGGCCCCGATCGTCAAGACCATCGTGCCGACCTCGCAGGACGAGGGCCGGGTGTGGCGCCACACAACGACCGAACCGGCCGCCGGCTGGCAGAAGGACAATTTCGACGACACCGCATGGCAGATCGGCAAAGGCGGCTTCGGCACGGAAAGCACGCCGGGCGCGGTGGTGCGCACGAAATGGGACTCCTCGGACATCTGGCTGCGTCGCAGTTTCGACCTGGGCGGCACGATTCCCGCCGAGCTGCATCTGGCCATCCACCACGATGAAGACGCCGAGGTCTACATCAATGGGCAGATCGTCGCGAGCATCCAGGGGTATACCGCCGGATACGTGCAGGTGCCGCTCGATGAGAAGGCCAAGGCGGCGCTGAAGCCGAACCTGAACCGCCTAGCCGTCCACTGCCACCAGACCGGCGGCGGCCAGTACATCGACGTCGGCCTCGTCAGCGTCACCGAACGCACACCGTGAAGAACCGCCGAGAAAAGCAAAGATCAAGCAGCAAAATGCAAAAATGAGGAAGTCATCCGCCGAAGGCGGATTCCGCCAAGCCGGCTCGATCCTACCGGCGCCGGCGAAGCAGGCCAAATCCGAAATCCGTATGTCGAAATCCGAAACAAGCACGAAAGCCCAAAACCCAAAATTCGAAAGCGGCCTGCGGCCGAAGGTTTGGGACATTAGGATTCGGTTTATTCGAATCTGTTTCGGATTTCGGGTTTCGGGTTTCGTGCTTTACGTTGTGCTGGCAGCGGCGGTGATGTTGCAGGGCTGTCGCTCGCCCTCGGTGCGGCGGCTGGATCGGATCGACGCGATGGTCAACGAGGAGATCGCCGCCGGGCATGTCCCCGGCGCGGTCGTGCTGGTCGGGCGGTCGGATCGGATTCTCTATCACAGGGCGTTCGGATCGGCCATGATCGTAGGGGCGAATGATGATTCGCCCGTACGGAAGCCGATGGGGATCGACACCGTCTTCGACTTGGCGTCACTGACCAAGCCTATCGCGACCGCAACGTCGATCCTGATCCTGGCGGACCGAGGCCAACTGAACATCGACGATCGCGTCGGCGCCTACCTTCCGGCCTTCGCCTGTGCCGGCAAGGCCGATGCGCGAATCCGGCATCTGCTGACTCACACGTCGGGCCTGCCGGCGTATACCACCGCCAAGCCGCTGGCCGACGAGTATGGCAGCCCGTGCCCGGAGCAGGTGATCGAGAAGATTTGCCGCCTGGAGGCGATGAATGCGCCGGGCGAGGAGTTTCGCTATAGCTGCCTGGGTTACATCGTGCTGGCTCGCATCGTCGAGATCGTCTCCGGCCGGAACGTCGCGGAATTCAGCAAAGAGAACATCTTCGAGCCGCTGGGCATGCACCGGACGACGTTCAACCCGCCCACATCCTGGGAGGACGGGATCGCCGCAACGCAGATCGTCGACGGCAAGCCCTTGCGCGGAACCGTCCACGACCCGCTGGCCCAACTGATGGATGGCGTCAGCGGCAACGCGGGTCTGTTCTCGACCGCGTTCGATCTGTCGATCTACTGCCGGATGCTCCTCAACGGCGGCGCTTGGCACGGGACGAGAATCCTGAGCCCCGATGCCACGCGAATGCTGACGACGGTCCAGTCCCACGGCCGCGCCTACGGCTTCGACGTCGCCTCCGATTACGCATGGCTCAAGGGCCCGCACGCCTCCGAGCAGGCGTTTTGTCACACTGGGTACACCGGAACCAGCATCGTGTGCGATCCGGCCGTCGATACGTACGCGATCCTCCTGACCAACCGCGCGCACCCACACGACAAGGGCACCGTACGAGAGCTGCGGCTCAAAATCGCCGAGGCGGTCTTTCAGCCACGTGGCTCCGTCGTCGCAGGCCGGTGATCTGCGGGCGAGTCGGCTCGATCCAAACCCACCAGGTTCTCCCTGGTGGCGACCGCGTAGGAGCAGACCAGGTCGCCGGTGACGTTGTTCATCGTCTCGAACATGTCGAGAATGGGATTGATGCCGAGCGCCAGCGCCACGATCACCGCCACCTGCTCGGCGCTCAGGCCCATGCTTTCGAGAATGACGAACAGCAGCATCAGGCTGCCGCCGGGGACGCCACCGGCGCCGATGGAGGCCAGCACCGTGGTGATCACCAGCACCGCCAGCATGCCGACCGTCAGCTTGACGTCGAACATGTTGGCCGCCAGGACCGCGAACATCGGCAGGTGGACGCACACACCGTCCATGTTGATCGTCGCGCCCAAAGGCAGCGAGAAGCTGGCCAACTCGTCATGGATCTTCAGCTCCTCGTGCGCGGTCCTGATCGACACCGGTAACGTCGCGGCGCTGCTGCGCGTGATAAACGCCATGATCATCGGTTCGCGGATGCGCTTGAGCACGCCAAACGGATTGTGGCGCGTCACTGCCCACAGCAGCAGCGGATAGACGACGAAAACCATCGCTCCGATACCAAAGATGACGCCCAGCGTCACACTGACGTAGGGCCCGACGATGGATGGGCCGTAGAGCCCGAAGTTGACAATCGACAAGGCCAGCACGCCGATGGGCGAGTACTCGAGAATCCAGTCGACCAGTTTGAACATCGTGTCCCGGCAGGCTTCGAGCAAATCGATCAAGCCCTCCAGACGCCTGATCTGACGGGCCTCGCCTGCCTCAATCAGCACGCGAATCGCCAGGCCGAACAGGATGGCGAAGATGATGATGGGCAGGAAGTTGCCCGTCGCCAGCGCCTCGAACGGATTGCGGAACAGGTTCAGCACGATCTGCGAAAGCGCCCCCTGCTCGGTTGCGCCCTTGGCCACGTCGCCTGCCTCTGTCATCTTGAGATCCGCCAGCTTGCGCCAGGCGTCCAGATCGGCGCCGGCTCCCGGATCCAGAGCCAGAGCCAGGCCTGTCCCAAGAACCGCAGCCAGCAGGCTCGTCGCCAGATACCAGGCAATGGTCTTGAGCCCGATGTGCCCGAACCTCTTGATCGGCAGGCTCGAAGCGCCGACCACGAGAGAAAAAAAGATGATCGGCACCACGATCATCTTGAGCATGTGCACGAAGACCTGGCCGAAGGGAAGGATGTAGGGGATGACGGCTTGCGAGACCATCGCCTCGCCCGAGCGGGATCGGGACCAGAACAGAACGCCGATCAGCGAGCCGATGAGGAAACCAGCGAGAATCCGCAGGATCAGAGACGTCTGGAAGTACAGCCGCAACAGCTTATTCATGGACGCGTTCATCCTTTCGACGCACGTCGTGCCGTCCTTGCGGCACACGGCGCCAGGATTCTACAGTGGCCCTCGCGCGGCGACAACCTGCAAGTCGCCAAGTCATTGACCCCTGAAGCGACTTGTGGTATAGAGAGATCAAAATTCAAGAATCAAATATCAGAGTTTAGGAGGTCATCCGCTGCAGGCGGATGCCGCCGGTTTGATTCTTGCCTTTTGATCCTTACACTTCACCAGGGAAAAGGGGCTTGTCATGGAGCACACCACTCGAAGAGCCGTTCTCAAAGGATCGTTGGCCGCAGGATTGTCTCTGGCGATGCCGTTCTCCCGCGTCCGCGGCGCCAACGACGCCATTCGCATCGGCGTCATCGGGCTGCGCAATCAGGGGAGCAATCACATCAAGTGGTTCAGCGCCATCCCCGGCGTCCGCGTGGTGGCCATCTGCGACGCCGACCGGGCCCTTCTCGATCGCGAAGAGAAGAAGTTCCGCGACCGCCAGGAAACGGTCGATACCTATGTCGATCTGCGCGAGCTTCTCGACGACAAGAGCATCGACGCGGTCATTACGGCCACGCCGAATCACTGGCACGCCCTGGCCACCGTCTGGGCCTGCCAGGCGGGCAAGGACGTGTACGTCGAGAAACCCGTCTCATACGACATGTGGGAAGGCCGCCAGATGGTCAAGGCCGCTCGCAAGTACAACCGGATCGTCCAGAGCGGCATACAACGCCGGTCGGACACGGGTCTGGCCGAGGCGATCGAATACATCCGGCAGGGTCACCTCGGCGCGATCAAGTCCGTTCGGGGCATCGTCTACGTCCGCCGCGACAGCATCGGAAAGGTGGACGGGCCCCAGCCGGTGCCCGAGGGCGTGGACTACAATCTCTGGTGCGGGCCGGCCCCCATGGACCCGCTGATGCGCAAGAACCTGCACTACGACTGGCACTGGGTCTGGCCGACCGGCAACGGCGACTTCGGCAACAACGGGATTCACTTCATCGACATCTGCCGCTGGGTCCTCGGCGCCAACGAACTGCCACGTCGCGTGATCTCGATCGGCGGCCGCTTCGGATACATCGACGACGGGCAGACGCCCAACACGCAGATTCTCTTCTACGACTACCGGCCCGCGCCGATCATCTTCGAGGTTCGCGGCCTGCCGCGAGACAAAGGCAACAAGGCGATGGACTATTATTACGGCACCTCGGCCGGAACCGTGGTCCACTGCGAGAAAGGCTACTTCGTCGGCGGGTGGGCCTACGACAACGACGGCAAGAAGATCAGGCAGTTCCAGGTCACCGAGGGCGCCGGGCACCACGCCAACTTCATCGACGCCGTCCGCAGCCGCAAGCCGGGCGACCTCCATGCGGAGATCCTCGAAGGGCATCTGTCCAGCGCGCTGTGCCACATGGGCAATATCTCACACCGGCTGGGGACGGAGGCCTCGCGCGAGAAGATCGTCGAACGAGTCCAGGACGCCGAGGGCATGACCGAGTGCTTCGAACGCATGCAGGAGCACCTGCTCGTCAACGGCGTGGATCTTCAGCAGACGCCGCGAATCCTCGGACCCTGGCTGACCTTGGACCCGAAGACCGAAACCTTCACCGGTGAATTCGCCTCGGAAGCCAACGCGCTGATCCGCCGTACCTATCGCGAGCCTTTCGTCGTCCCCGACAGCGTGTAGGTTGACGGTATGCGTGTTTGGATTTGTAGTGTGCCCTCACGGGCACACTGCGAACTGGTCACTCGACTGGCTCGACCGGACCGCGCCACACGCTGCCGCCGAAGGTGGTGACGTACATCACGCGCCGATCCGATGGGTCGAACGCAACGCGTTGGACGTTCGAGAAAGGCAGGTCGTCAAACGCCTGCCAGGAGCGGCCGTGGTCCCGCGAGAGCCACAGGCCGGCGTCCGGCGCGCCTTCGGTGAGCGTCATGTAGATCCATTCCTCGTTCCGCGGATGGAAATATCCGCCGAAGGTTTGCCGCCCTTGCCGGCCGAGACGCTGCCATGAGCGCCCGCCATCCTGGGTGCCGTACAGACCGCCCGACCGGTCCTGGCTGTCGGCGTCGCACGCGCCGAGGAGGATCACGTTGCTGTCGGTCGGATGAACGGAGAAATCCTTGGGATAAAGAAACAGGTGCGAAGTGTTGACCTTCTCCCACGTCTGGGCCCCATCGGTGGAGCGGTACAACCCCACGCCCTCCTTCATCAGAGGCTGGCCCCGGGCCGGACGCCTGGCGCAAACCATCGCGAACAGTGTACCATCACCGTGCAGAATCACACGCGAGACGCGCATGTTCTTCGGGTCGCCCAAACCGGTCTTCTTGAGCGTCCACGTCCTGCCATCGTCGATGGACTTGTACACGCCTTCGTCGAACACGCCGGCATACAGCGTGCGCCGGCCCTTCGGGCTCTTCGAATCGAGCACGATCGACGTCACCGGCCTGGGCGGGATGCCCTGCGCCTCCGCCTGCCAGGAGGCGCCGAAGTCACGCGAGACGCACACGCCGCCGGGCCGATTGTGCCCGTGACGCTCGGAGATGATGTTGTCGTTGGGGATGTCGTGCACGTCGGAGAACGCGCCCCACATCTTGCCCGGCGCCTCCGGGTCGAATGCGATCTCGTAGCAGGTGTTTCGCCACGGGGCCCAGGTGTTCTTGTCCCACCAGATCCAGGTCTTGCCCGTGTCGAGCGAGCGGGCATAGCCGATGTCCGTGTAGGCGATATAGTGACGGTTCGCCTCGAAGGGATCGATGTAGTAGTTCCACGTCGTGGTGACGACCAGGCCCGTGCAGGCCCAGGCGCAGCCGGGCTCGGCCTCGTGCCCGGGCGCGACGTAGGTGTCGCCGTTGAACCATGAATCGCCGCCGTCGTGCGTGATGTAGGATTCGCTCCACACCAGGATCAGGCGATTCGGGTCGCTGTTACAGATGGCCGCCCCGAAGGGCGTGCCGCCTCCCTTGAGCGATTGGCCCACCGAGGCCGTGACGTAGTTGGGGGCGACGTTGTATTGCCTGAATCGCGGGTCCTGAAAGTAGGTGGCCCGCCAGGTGCGTCCGGCGTCGTCGCTGCGATACACCGTCTCGTGGTGGGGCGGATGGAACCCCGTGCTGGTGTTCAACGCGTATACGGTGCGCGGATCGGCGTCGGTGGTCAGGACCTGCCTGTACTGGGCGATGGGACCGTAGGCCCATTGATCGACCTGCTTCGTCCCGGCATTGATGCCCTCGCCCATAGCCGACTGCCAGGTGTCGCCCCGGTCCATCGAGCGGAAAACACCGCCGGTGAAGACGCCGCCTTCGTCCTTGCTGGGGACGGTGCAATAGAGAACGATGCGGCCCTCGGCCTCGTTCGACCCGCCGGCAAAGCCCTGGATGCTCGTCGAGGGCAGGCCATCGGTCTTTGTCGCCCAGGTCTGGCCGGCATCGTCGGATCGCCAGATCCCCTGGTCCGTCGCGGCAAACAGGATGCGGCCCTTGTTCGTGCGGTCGAAATGGAAGCCGATCACCTGCCCTTGCGGTCCCTCGCAGGCCGCCCATGTAACACCCGCGTCGCGTGAGATTCGGCATCTTCCATTCCGCATGCCGGCCAGTATGACGTCCACCGCAGATGGGTTGATCGCGATCTCGCCGTACAGCGAGTCGTTCAGGTCCCCGATGGGCGCGAAGATCCGCCCCCGGTCCCGGCTGACCCGCAGCTGCCCGCCCGAGGACGCATAGATGATATTGGGGTCGTGCGGATGAAACGCCGGCCGGCAACGGGTATCACTGCGAAGCTGCGCGTGGTGGATCATCCGCCAGTGGTGGCCGCCATCCTCGGAGATGTAGGCGGCGCTCATGTCGCAGTTGAGCATCATCAGATTGGGATCGGCCGGCGAGATCGCCGGCGAGAACATTCCACCCCCACCCGACAACCCCACCGGCTCCCAGGGAATTCCCGCCGGAGAGACCGATGCAGACGCGGATAGCCCCAGGCACACCAGCAGCGACCATAACGAGAGACATTGCATGACCGGCCCCTTCCCATTCTGGAATCGACGTGCGAACCTGATCGGTCACAGCATAGCGGAACAGAATGGGGATTTCCAGAGCCGAGATCAGCGATCGGACGTGTCGTATGTGCGGCAAACTGGACAGAAGTGCACGCTGCCCGCCCTGCACTCAGACGGATCGACGGGCAACGGTCAGTGCTAACTCTTGGCGTTGATCAGGGCGGCCAGGAGGAGGTGGCGGAGCCGGTCGATGTCCATCGCGTCGAGATAGTCGTCGGTGAAGTCGAGCTTGAAGCGCCCGCGGAAATTCTTGATCCGGCTCTTGAGCTCGCGCCGGCCCAGCACGGCGATCGATGTGGCAACCTGCTCGAAACGTCCTTGTGAATACACAGTCGTGACCTTCAGATTCTCGTGGCTGTCGTTCCCGGAAGCACCCCCGTGGTGCTCGCCCTGACACATCCATATCGCCCAGCCGAGCGGACCACTTTGCCTGCGAATTTCTGGAACGGGTCGCACCCCCGGAATTGACGCACTGTCGGGCGGAAAAATATTCGTCTGTCTATAACCTCGTCTGATAACATACGCCGATGAGAACAGAGCTGTTCGATTACGAGCTTCCGCCGGAACGGATTGCGCAGACGCCGACGCCTTCGCGAAGCGAATCGCGACTGCTCGTCCTGGATCGCAAGGGCGACGTCCTGATGCCCGTCGGGGTCGCTCCTACCTTGTTAGACTGCCGATTCGCCAAGATCGGCCGGTTTTTGCGCGAGGGCGATTGCCTCGTGCTGAACGACACGAAGGTACTACCCGCGAGGTTCTTCGCCGAGCGCAAGACCAGCGCCTCGCTCGAAGGCTTGTTCCTGGCCGAGCGGCCGGACACGCCAGCCGTTTGGGAGGTGATGCTCAAAGGCACTCGCAAGGTCCGCATCGGCGAACGCATCCGCATCGTGGATCGACACAGGGGACATCGTTACGAGGCGGAGCTGATCGAGAAGAGGCCGGACGGAGTGTGCCTGCTCAAGATCGACTCCGACCGAAGCGCCGAGGAGATCCTTGAGGAAGTGGGATTCCCCCCGTTGCCCCCGTATATTCGCCGCGATGGCAACATCGATCAGGCTCAGGAGGACCGGCAGCGCTACCAGACGGTCTACGCCCGCGCCCCCGGTGCGGTGGCCGCGCCGACCGCCGGCCTGCACTTCACGGAGTCTCTGCTGGCCCAGTTGCAGGAGCAGGGAGTGCGTCTGGCCTGGGTGACGCTCCACGTCGGGACCGGAACGTTCAAACCGGTCGCGACCGAGAACCTCGAGGACCACGAGATTCACCACGAGTGGTACCAGATCGACGAGGAGAACGCCCGCGCCATCAACGAAGCCAGGCAGGCGGGCGGAAGGATTGTCGCCGTAGGGACGACGGCGACGCGCGTGCTGGAGACCGTTGCATCCGGCCGCTGCGTGGCGCCCGGTATGGGGACAACGGGCCTGTTCATCACCCCCGGCTACGAATTCAAGATCGTCGACGCCATGATCACCAACTTCCACCTGCCCCGCAGCACGCTGCTGGCCCTCGTCGCCGCCTTTGCGGGCCTCGACCGCACGCTGGCCGCCTATCGCCACGCCGTCGAACAGCGCTACCGCTTCTACTCCTACGGCGATGCCATGCTGATCCTTTGATGCGCCTCACAGAATCCGGCGGGCGACAGGGAGGCGGCGGATGCCGGCCGCCAGCAGAAAACACAGCGGAACCAGCACCAGCGAGACGACGACGAACTTCAGCAGCGGGTACATCGTGACGCTGCGGACCGCCAGCGCGCCGAGGATGATGACCGGAGCATGGATCACGTAGGCGGCATAACTGGAGGCTGACGCTTCGACGGTCAGCCTGTTCGGGCGGTTGAACCGCTCGCGGAACAGCACCAGCAAGGTGATCATCAGGGCGATGCCGGTCGCATGCTCCCACATCGCCAGCGCCAGAGACTGCCAGTGGAACCCTCCTTTGAACGGCGTCAGGTTGCCACGCATCGCGCCTCCCAAAAGGAACAGCAGCGGGAAGCCCACCAGGATCAGCACCGCCGCAATCGCCAGCCAGCGCCGGCCCGTTTTCGCCGGGATCGCCATGAGCCAGCCACGATGATAGGCGTGGATACCAAGAACAAACAGAGCGATGTACTGCGGGAAGAAGCACAGTTGCAAGTTGAACGGCTCGAAACTCCAGCCCAGCGGGAACCAGAAGCGCACGATGAAGCTGGCGATACTGAGCAGGAGAATCAGAACGGCAATCTCCCGGTCACGCGGACATCGGCAGTCCGTCGTCGCGATCCTGGTCTTCGACGGCCACACCCGCCGATGCAGTAGATAGATCAGACTGAAGAACAGCAGTGTCTCCACGAACCAGAGCGGCCCGCGCCCCATGTGGAACGCGCTGAAATACTCGCCCAGCCACGCGCGACACGACGCCTCGGGGCCGTAATAGCCCGCCGCCATCAGCGAACAGACCGAAAGCGGATGCAGGACCCAGTCGTAGACCAGCATCGGGATGCCCAGACGCAGCAGCCGGTCCTTCGCGAATCGGCCGGGCCCCTTGCGCTCACAGGCGTCGGCGGTGAAATACGCCGAGAGCAGGAACAGCAGCCCCATGAAGAACGATTGGCAGGTCGCGTTGAACCAGGTGAGCAGGATCGAGGAGATGGTGCCCTTCGGCCCCTCGTTGTAATACCATCCGCCCTCGCCGCCGTAGGTGATGGACAGGTGGACCAGGATCACCAGCACGATCACGAGGGTGCGGAGATTATCCACAAACAGCAGACGGGATTTCGCCATGCGCTCTCCCCGGACCGCAACGTGGCCGCCGGAAGACAGGATCAACCGTTTCGACCTTCCGGCGGCCACGAGATCGTGACACTTCCGTTTGCGACTCCGGCGATGCCTATGCCTTATACATCTCGTCGAAGGCGTTCTGCGCCATGACGACCGCGGCTCGCATCATGTCCTCGGCCTTGGCGGTCTCGCGCTGGGCCAGGGCTTTGAGCAGCGCCTTGGCGTTGAGCTTGCGGGCCGCCTGCTCGCAGGCTTCCCAGCTCAGGACGCTGCGGATCACGCGGTCGATCCCCTGCTCGGCGTTGTCGTAGGCGCGGGTCTGCATGTCGTGACCCTTCCACCGCTCGTAGCCGGCCTGCTGGATCAGTCCGGCGATCGCGATGTTCATCCCGTTGACGCGCGCGCCGTGGTCGATATCGTACTTGCCCGGGCCGCCGAGGATGATCCCGTCGTTGTAGCCCTGGCTGTTCAGATGCATGTGGACGCACATGCCGTTGTCCAGCTCCTCGACCGTGTCGGCGACGTGGTCCAGACCGATCATCTCGGAGTGGCCGAATTCCTTGTTGACGCCCTTCCGGGCGATGTTGACGCCGAACTCCTTCTCGACCCTGTACCAGAACAGCAGCGCGCTGGCGACCGTCGGGATGAGCATCGCCGGATGCCCCTCGTTGGGCTTGGGTTCGAAGCCGATGTAGAGCCGGCCGCCCTTCCTGGCCTCGTACTTGCACAGGCCCGCGACGCTCTCCTTGAGGTTCTGGTACATCTGCTTGATGCCGACGGTGGCGATGTCGTAGCCGAACGAGCCGTTCCAGATGACGAACGCCGGCGCCACTTCAGGGTGCCACGCCTTCTTGAGAGTTCCGTAGGCCAGGTCCACGGTCCGGGTGCCCAAGTCCTCGGCGGCTTTGCGCTCCTTTGGATCGAGCGAGGCGATGCCGCCGTAGGCAAAGTGCGAATGCGCCCCGGGCGTGATCATCGCCAGGTACAGCTTATTGGACACCAGCGCATCGGCCACGGCGGCGGCGTTCTTGTCGTCGACCTCGGCGTCGTAGTGCATCTCGATGCCCAGCAGGACGTTCTTGGGCATGCGGGGCCGGACCTTCTTGGCCACCAGTTCGATCATCTCGGGGGTGCCGAAGCCGCGACCCCATTCCGGCCGCATATCGCCGGGCACGAATCCGCCCTTGCCCGGATTAAATGTCCACCGGCAGATGCTGTGTAAGGATCTCTTCGCCATCTGAGCCACTCCTTCTATCTACGTCCATTTGCGTTGTTTCGCGCCTGCGACCCGAAACGTCTGTAGTGCGCCCGCAGGGGCGAGCCTCATATTACCGCCCCCGGCCCGCGAAGGCAACCCGCCACCGAAAACGCGGCCTCAGACGGGTGCGGCCGGCAAATGCTGGGGGACTTCAGCAGTGTTGCCCGGTATCGCTTCTGCAACGGACGGCCCTCTGTCTATCATCTCGGCCGGAGCCTTTCCTTCCTTGTCACCCTGAGCGGAACGAAGTGAAGTCGAAGGGTCTGGCAGCGAAGAAGTCAGTCTCTTGGCCCACGTCTGGGCCCTGAAACGGTTGACCAGTTGCTGCATCCCGGAAAGCGCGGCGAAACACAGGCATGGCCTTTGCGGTACCAGATTTCCATTCGACTTCGCTCAGGACAGGCTCTCCATTCCGCTTCGCTCCAGTCGGAATGACAAAGCGCATGCGGCAGGCAGAAGTGCCACCGTATTCCGCCCGCCCCGCACCCGGGCCCGAGAGCGCCCATGGCGTGCCACGTGTGCCAACACACACCCCTGTTGTTGGCACGTGGCACGTGGCACACCATCGTCACATTCATTGATCTGCCCTGGTCCAGGCGATGGTGGCGAACAGGATGGGTGAAGACTCCGCACGGTGATCTCATGTCAGTGCCAAGTGCCAACACATACCCCTGTTGGTGGCGGTGGCACTGGCACACGTCACCTCCAGAGGCCACGCGACCTGTATGCTCTTGCCTGTCTTACCAGAATTGCCTATATTGGTTCATACAGGGTTCGAGATCAGCAAAGAGGTTATATATGGACTGTGTCTGATACGCTTGAGTCAGTGCCAGTGCCAAGTGCCAACACACACCCCTGTTGTTGGCGGTGGCACTGGCACCGCCTGCGTCCACCGGCCAGGGGACCTGTCGACTCTTGCCCATCTTCCCAGATCGCAGGGTGTGCCATCTACACCAGTGTCCCGTCAAGGGCATGCAGCCCACACGCCGATCAGGTATCGCCGCCATCACGACAGACCCCTGGCGACGATGGCGTGCCACGTGCCAACACACACCCCTGTTCGTGGCACGTGGCACGCCATCCGGCATGCGAGCCAACGCAAACCGCCTCCGCCTGAGGACCGATGCGGTCGGCGGGTTGCCCCGCCGAGGGACGCGAAACGTTCCGTTACGGCTTGAGGTCCGTCAGGGCCTGGTTGGTCTGCATGTCGAGCGGAACGGAGATGTGCTCGTGGGCGATCAGCCACTTGCCGTGGACTTTCTTGAAACACTGCGTCCAGCGCACCCAGCAGTCGAACGCGTTGCCCTCCTTGTCGGTCCCGCTCATCCGGTTGAGCCGATGGCAGAAGGCCACCTCGGGGCCCACGGCGAGGGTTTCGTCGCGCGTCTCGAAGTCGCCCGACTCCTGGCACATCTCAAGCCCGACTTCCCAGTCCTTGCGATACGCTTCGGCCCCCACGTATTGCAGCGGAGGCATCATATCGAACGAAACGATGTCCGGCGTGTAACAGGCCATGATCCCGTCGATGTCTTTCTCACGAGCGGCCCGCGCCCAGTCGTCCATGAGCTGGCGAATCTGCGCCTCATCGATTTTGGTATCCACTTGCGTTGCCATTTTTGATCCTCTCTAAACGGATGTTGGTCATGCTCCTGCCATAGCCGGCTGAGAGGGTCGAAGTGCGTAGGCAAAATGCTCGTTTGACACCCGGCGCGAAGCCTGAGCTTAGGTGACGCGGTCGCCAAACCCCCGCGCGATGTTCCACATTCGGCGCGTGGGCGACACGCGGCGGTTATGGGCCGAGCAGGACGTCGATGAACTCGCGATCGAGTTCGCCGGTGCGGGTGAAGATGCCGAAGCCGCCTTTGTAGTCCCAGTTGGCCCAGGCGATGCCGTGCTGATCCAAGTTGGCCCGCATGTCACGGTACCACTGCATCCTCGCCTCGCGGCTGGTGGTGGGCAGGGCGCCCCACTCGCCGCAATAGAGAGGCAGATCGAGTTTCTGCGCCAGGGCCAGCGGCTTGGCCAGCAGGGCCTCGAGCCTCTCGCGGTCGTAGACGCCGTTGTTGCTGCGAACGATTCGGGCGACGTCGTCGGGCAGAGCTTCGATGTCCTCGGGCTTGACGAGCCAGCCGGGATAGGTCACGGGGCCTTTGTAGCGGCCCACGTCCGTCCAGGAGGCCTTGTAGTGCGTGATCAGCATGGGCGTGTAGAAGTGGAAGCTCAGGATGATGTCACGGTCGCCCTCGGGGATGCGCAGTTGATCGAACGTGCCGGTCGATTGCCACCGGTTCGAGCCGATCACGAGGGTGCGGTGCGGCTCGTTCTCGCGGACGACGGCCGCCGCCTTCGCGACGAGCCGGTTCCAGTCCTCCGGATCGTCGGCGACCGGCTCGTTCATCAGCTCGTACGCTACGACGGAAATGGGGTACTTCTTCAGCTCCGCCGACAGCTCACGCCACAACTGGAAGAACTTCTCCTGGGCCTGCGGCTGCGTCCACAGCGGTTTCTCATCGGCGTTGAAATGGTGCGAGCGCAGGATGTGCAGATCGACCACGACGCGAAGCCTGTTCTTCTGCGCCCAGCCGATGGCGTTGTGCAGCAGTTCAAAGGCCTCGGCCTCTTTGTGACCCGCCTCGTCCCACATCTGTTCCTCATCGATGGGCAGACGGATATGGTCGAAGCCCAGCGACGCGATCCGTTCGACGTCCTTTTCGGTGAACCATTCCCGTCTGGCTTCGCCCCGCCGGGTGCTCTGCGAGAGCCAGTGACTGATGTTGGTCCCCCTGCGAATCTCGAACGCGCCGTCGCTCTGGCCCGCTGCGGCCGACAGGCACGCCGACATCGCCACGATCAGAACCGCCATACCACGCTGCATCGTACACCTCCCGCATTCAAAGCTGCTGCTTCAACACCGCGCGCCAATTCTCGTAGGCGCCCTGATAGGCCTTCTTGAGCTTCTTGTCGGGCTCGACCTTTCGCACCGGTTCGAGGCCGACGAAGGCGTCCTGGGAGCCCTTGTAGATTCCGGCGCCGATGCCGGCGCCGCGCGCTGCGCCCTGGGAGCCGTCGGTGCTGTAGAGTTCGACGGTTGCGCCCGTGATCGTCGCAAACGCCTCTGCAAACAGCGGGCTGAGGAACATGTTGGCGTTGCCCGCCTTGACGGTTCTGAGTTTCGTGCCCATATCGCGCATGATCTCGAGCCCATAGTTGAGCGCGAAGACGATGCCTTCCTGCGCCGCCCGCAGCAGGTGCGCTTTCTTGTGGATATTGAAGTTCCAGCCGTGAACGGAGGCGCCGATGTTGCGGTTCTCCAGCGTCCGCTCGGCGCCGTTGCCGTAGGGCAGGATCACTAACCCATCGGAGCCGACGGGCACGGTCGCCGCCAGATCGTTCATCTGCGGATAATCGAGACCTTCGCCGGCGACGTTGTGCTTGAGCCAGCTATTGAGAATGCCGGTCCCGTTGAGGCACAGCAGCACGCCGTAACGCGGCTTCTTCGCGGTGTGGTTGACGTGGACGAAGATGTTCACGCGCGATTTCGGATCGTAGTTGCTCTGGTCGGTGACGCCGTAGACGACACCGGAGGTGCCGGCGGTGACCGCGACCTCGCCCGGCTTCAGCACGCTCAGCGACAGCGCGTTGTTGGGTTGGTCGCCTCCCCGATAGCTGATCGGTGTGCCCGCCGCCAGGCCCAGCTCGGCCGCCGCCGCAGACGTCAGCTCGCCCTGGACGGAGAACGTCGGGACCGTCTCGGCGATCAAGTCACTGGAGATGCCATAGTTGCCCAACACGAAATCAGCGAGCTGATCCTTCTCGTAGTCCCACATGATCCCTTCCGACAGGCCCGACGGCGTCGTACGGATCGCGCCGGTCATTTTCATCGCGACGAAATCCCCCGGAAGCATCATCTTGTGGACCTTCGCGTAAGTCTTCGGCTCGTTGGCCTTGACCCAGGCGAGCTTGGAAGCGGTGAAATTGCCGGGCAGGTTGAGCAGGCGTCTGAGGCACTTCCTGGCGCCGATGTCCCTGGCCGCCTTCTGGCCGATCTGCACGGCCCGGCTGTCGCACCAGATAATCGAGGGCCGCAACACCTCTTTGTTCTTGTCGACCAGAACCAGGCCGTGCATCTGGTACGAAATGCCAATGGCCTTGACGTCGGAGGCGTCGAACGCGACCGTCGCCTTGATCTTCTGCGTGGCGAGCCTGACATGCTCCCACCACGTCCCCGGGTGCTGCTCGGCCCAACCCGCCTGCTTCGCGATGATTTCCAACTCCTTGTCCGGCGAGGTCGCCGAAGCCAGCGCCTTGCCCGTGGCCGCATCCATCAGCGTGGCTTTGACCGAAGAGCTGCCAACATCATATCCCATCAATAGTGCCATATGTGTGTCCCCTTACCTGACGGCTGAAATCAAAGATCAAATATCAAACGGTAAGATGAAGGAGGTCATCCGCCGAAGGCGGATTCCACTATTTTGATTCTTTCTGTTTGCACTTTGCTTTATCGGCTATTCGTAATCCCATTTGAGAATCCACGGGTCCCGGGTCCGTTTCTGGAAGGCCTTGAGCCTGGCCTTCATCTCGTCGAGCTTGTCCTTATGCTTTGGATCGTCCGCGAGGTTGACGACCTCGTGCGGATCGCTCTGGAGATCGTACAGCTCGAACCTCGGACGATGCAGGTACGCATCGATTGTGCGCTTGCCGTACGTCGTGTTGCCGCGCTTCAGATTGCCCTGCCAGGTCGCCGATTCCCACAGGTCGCTGGCAAACGGATACTCCAGGCCGTGCGCGATGTTCCAGATCAGCTTGAAACGCCGCTCGCGCACCACGCGCATCGGATAGTACATCGTGATCTCGTGGAACGTGTGCGATGCGTAGGTCGTGTCCCAGCCATCGACGTGCTCCCGTTCAAGCACAGATTTGAAGGAGCGGCCGTGAAACTCATAGTCGCTCGGTGTTGCGCCGGCCAGGTCCAGAATCGTCGGCGCCAGGTCGGCGTAGTTAACCAGCGCGTCGCAAGCAATGCCTCTGTTCTTCTGCCAGGGGGTACGGACGATGCACGGCAGGTTCATGCCCGGCTCGTACAACGTCGTTTTGGCGCCGGGGAAGGCGATGCCGTTGTCGGAAAGATAGACCACGATCGTGTCGTCGTACCGGCCCGCCTGCTTAAGGACGTTGATCAGACGGCCAACACCCTGGTCGACGCGCCAGACGGCCTGGTAGTACTGCGCCAACTCGGCGCGGCACTCGGGGATGTCGGGCAGATAGTCCGGAACGATGGCTTTCTCGGGGTCGTACGTCACTTCCTCGATGCCGGGATAGCCCTGGTCGCGATTGCCGAACCGGTCGGGCTGGTGCGGCAGCTCCGTCGCCTTGCCTCCGCCGCGATGCGGATCGGACGTGCAGAAGTACAGGAAGAACGGCCTGGCGTCGTCGCCTGCGACGAAGTCTCTGCAATTGTCGGCCATCTGGACGGGACTGCGGCTGTTGCCCGGCAGCGCGACATCGAACTTGTACACCTCTTCCGGCGCGACGTGATACTTGCCGACGCGGGCGGTCCGGTAGCCGGCCTGGGACAGCAGCACGGGCAGACTGCGCACGTGATCGAAGCTGCGGAAGTGATGGTAGCTGTGCTCGTGCCCGTACTGGCCGTTGTAGTGATTGTAGAGGCCGCTGAGGATCACGGATCGGCTGGCGCTGCAACTGGCGGTCGTGCAGAACGCGTGGGTGAATCGCACACCCTCGGCTGCCAGAGCGTCCAGATGGGGCGTTCTGACGACACGGTTGCCATAGCAGCCCAGATCGCCGCGCCCGTGGTCGTCGGCAACGATCAGGACGACGTTGGATCTCCTCGACGCCGCACCAGCAGCCCGCACGCTGGTCCACGAAGAAGTCGCCAGCGCCGCAGCGGCCGAGAGCCTCAGAAACTGCCTTCGATCCATGCTGGACGGCATATCCCACTCCTTCAGACGTTGGCAGGATCGGGATGGACCCACGGACTGCGATAGGGCCGGGCCAGAAGGCGGTTGGCCTCGTCGTCGCCGACGACCCTGCCCTGTTGCGGGTCCCACTGGAGCGTGCGTCCGAGCCGGCAGGCCATGTTTGCCAAGATACAGGAGGTCGCGGTGATGTAGCCCTGCTCGATGTCGCAGACGGGCCGGCGGCGCGTCTCGATCGAATCGAGCAGGTTCTGCCAGTGACGCCGCATCGGCGCCGCGACGTGCCGCTCCAGGTCCTTCTCGGTCTCGTCCTCGGGATACTTGTCGTACTCGTAGAGGGCCTTGCCGCTGATCCGCTCGCCCTGGCCCTGAGGGATGAATTCGTACTTGTGGACGTCGGCCTTGAGCGTCCCCTTCTCGCCGTAGATGATTCCCGCCCACGAATACTCGGGATCGGGGGCGCTGCCCCAGGTGCGATGCGTCCAGACCACCGGACATTCAGGAAACTCGAACGTGGCAATCTGGGTGTCACTGATGTTGGCGGCACTCGCTTTGTCGACGAGAATGCCGCCGGAGGAGCTGATGCGAGTCGGCCAGCCCAGATCGAGCAGCCAGCGGACCATGTCGAGCATGTGCACGCCCATGTCGCCGACGATCCCGTTGCTGTATTCCATGAAGGCCCGCCAACCGCGAGGATGGACCCAGCGATTGTAGGGTCGCATCGGGGCCGGACCGATCCACATTTCGTAGTCGAGACTCTCGGGCGGCGCCAGTTCCCCTGGGTTGCCCCGCGCCCGCATCGGATAGTAGCAGCAGATCTCGACGTGGGCGACCTTGCCCAGTTTGCCTTCCTTGATGACGCGATCGCGCGCCTCGATCAGGTGCGGCGTGCTGCGCCGCTGCATGTTCACCTGGACCATGCGGCCGTGCTTGCGTGCGGCCGCCAGCATCGCCTGTCCCTCGACGACGTCCGTGGAGATCGGCTTCTCGACATAGACATCGGCGCCCGCCTGAACCGCCGCGATCATCGCCAGCGCATGCCAATGGTCCGGCGTCGCGACGTGCACGATGTCCAGCTCCTCGTTCTTGAGCATCTGGCGGTAGTCGCCATAGGTGCGGGGCGTCTTCTTCGACACTTGGCGGGCGGCGACCATCTGTGCCGCCTCGGCGACCATGTTCCGGTCCACGTCACACAGCGCGACGACCTCGACCGGCGCGATCTGGAGCAGGCGGAACAGGGCGCTCTTGCCGTACCAGCCGGTCCCGATCAGGGCGACACGTTTGGGCTTGGGCTGCGCGAAGGCCGGGACGAGTCCTCCGAAGGAACTCAGCGCGACTGTGGCGGTGGTGGCTCGAAGGAATTGACGACGATTCATAGCGGTTCTCCTCAATCTGCGTGCAGGGGCGAATCATGATTCGCCCGTACTCAACGGCCCCCCATCATCGCGTGTCCGGGCCGGTTTCGCAACGGTTTTCACACAGGAGTGTGCGGCGTTTTGCGTTTGACCGGCGTCTCGCAGGCACCTACAATCATGCCCAATGGATAGGACCTATGCGACCTATTAACCGAATCGAAACAGGACGATGAAACGAGGTGAAGGAACATGAAGAACAGGCAAGGGCAATCCAGGCTTTCCCGTCGTGACTTTCTGGCCACTATCCCGATGGCCATCGGGACCGCAAGCCTCCTCGGAGCGGGCTGTGCGGACGGAATGAAGAAGCCGTTCGCCAAACGCAAGATGCCGATCGGCGTGCAGCTCTACTCGGTCCGCGCCGAGTGCGCCAAGGACCTGCCCGGCACCGTCGCCAAGGTGGCCGCCATGGGCTATGACGGCGTCGAGTTCGCCGGCTATTACGACTACGCCGCCAAGAGTCTGCGTAAGATCCTCGACGACAACGGCCTGAAGTGCTGCGGCACGCACACCCAGATGGACACGCTGCTGCCCGCCAACCTGGAGGCCACCATCGAGTTCAACCAGATCCTCGGCAACAAGTACCTGATCTGCCCCTGGCTCCAGCCCAACGACGCCAATCCGAGGCAGGCCTGGCTCGACCACGCCAAGCGATTCAACGAGGTCGCCGCAAGAGTCGAGAAAGAGGGAATGGTCGTCGGCTATCACTGTCACGCCCATGACTTCCACGCCCTCGACAGTGGCGAAGTGCCCTGGGACATCCTGTTCGGCAACACAGGCAAGAGTGTCGTCATGCAGATCGACACCGGCAACTGCATGGACGGCGGCGGCGATCCGATCACCTATCTGAAGAAGTATCCCGGCCGGTCGCTCACGGTCCACCTGAAAGAGTACTCCGCGACCAACAAGAACGCCATCCTGGGCGAAGGGGACGTCCAATGGGACGAGGTCTTCGCCCTGTGCGAGACGATCGGCAAGACCGAGTGGTACATCGTCGAGGAAGAAAAAGACGTCTACCCACCGCTCGAAGCGATCGATCTGTGCTTGAAGAATTACCGGAAAATGCGCGCCTGACCGCGCAAACCAGGTGGGTGGCAGCCTCAAGCGAAGCCTGGGGATGGAGTCCTCTCGAAGCCATCCCCAAACACCAAGGCGTTTGAGGCGGCCACCCGCCTTCTTCCCCTACCCCTTTTTCCTACCCCGCTCGGCCTCCGTAGCCGGAACCGTCGCAATTCCACTGCCGTTCTGATATACTGCGCTCCAATTGAGCCGAGGCTCGCATACGCGCCACAAAGGACTTCCGATTTCCGTGGGAGGGCAGGAGCGATCATGTTGTCGAAAATGGCATACGTCGAGTTGGTTTTCTCACTGCTGGTTGTGGGAATCCTCCCGCCGGTCGGGCCGTCACCCGCCGTTGCGAAGGAGGCGATCTGGATCGAGGGTGAGGACGCCGCGAGTTCCTCCTTCAACGGGCATGGCTGGTATCGAAACACGAACATCGGCAAGGACCTGCTCTCTCCCGGCCAGCCCGGCGGACCCGACGGCGACTGGCACGTCCACTTCGGCGACAGTGAGGCGATCGCGACCTATCGTTTCAGCGTCACGGAGGGCGGCGCCTACACCTGGTGGGTCCGCCTGAACCCTTTCCGCAACAGCAACGGCGGCGGGAACTACAGCTATCGATACCGGTCCACTCGTGGACCGTGGTCAGCCTGGGAGACGCTCGACACATCGGATGCCCGGGACAACATGATCGACCTGGTCGATCCGGGAATCGATATCCGCTTCATCGCGTGGTGCTACGGCGCCGCGTTCGAGTTGCCTGAGGGTCTCTACGAACTGCAAATCCGCCTGTCCCTTCGCGACGGCGAGCAGGACAACCACGGCGGCATCGACGTGATGGCGCTGACGAATTTCTCGTGGGCGCCCACGGGCGTGCTGGCGCCGGATGCGAACGCGCCCGACCCCGGCCCCGGCGATTGGTCTGCCTTGATGGTCGGCCCCGATCCGTACTCGCCCGATTCGATCATCGACATGAGCAACCTGATCGACAAGCCCGCCGGGGCGCATGGTTTCCTCAAATCCGCCGGGAAGGACTTCGCGTTCGAGGACGGCACGCCCGTAAAGTTCTGGGGGATCGACGCCTCCATGACCGGAACGGTCGAGGCCCAGCAGAGACAGGCGAGGTTCTATGCCAAGCACGGGATCAACATGGTCCGCCAACATCCCGTCGAAGGGGTCCTTGGCTCGCTCCAGAAATGCGGGCCGCAACGGTGCTTCGACGCCCAGAAGCTCGACCGGTTCGATCGATGGTTCAGCATCCTCAAGAACCAGGGCATCCACATGACGTGGTCGATCTTTTACCACCACGTGGTGCTGCCCGACCAAGGGATCGATCCGGCCCTCTACAACGAACTGCCGGCCAGCGGCGCCGGCAAAGACACGTATGGCCTGGCCACCTTCGTCGAGGAATACCAGGACTCGCAGTGGCAATACGCAAAGGCCTTGCTGAACCACGTCAATCCGTACACGGGCCTGGCCTACAAGGACGACCCGGCTCTGGCGATCGTCGAAGCACGGAACGAAGACAGCATCTTCTTCCACAATCCGCTGGGCGATTCCTTTGTCAAGGGCCGGACCTATCCGCACCACGCCGCCCGGCTCAAGAAGATGTGGCAGCAGTGGGTCAAAGGCACGTACGGCGATGACAGGGCCCTGGCCGCGGCGTGGGGCGCCGGCCGCAGAACCACGACGAGATACAACGATGACGGGTCGGTGCAGAGCCGACCGGATTCCGTCAACGAGGCCAACATGGCGATGTACGCGGCCTGGGAGATGGAAGCGGACGGCCCGTTCTCGAACAAGAATGCTGAGAAGAAACGGATGGGTGATTTCATCCGATTCCTGGCCGAGATGCAGCGAAAGACCTACGCGACATATCAGCAGCGTCTGCGTGAGCTTGGGTACAAGGCCGTGGTGGTGAGCACAGCCTGGAGGGCGGGCGGTCCAGCCGCGTCGGCCGCCAATCTCTGGACCGATGACGCAGTCGACGCGATCGACCGGCACAACTACTCGGGGGGCGGCGCCGGAGGGCACGGCATCACTACCGGCTCGGTCAACAACGAGACGCACCTGACCCGGCCGGGCCGGGGCATCCTGTCCAGCGGGCTCTGGCAGGTGGAGGACAAACCCTTCATCATGACCGAATGGACGCAGAAACCACCCAATCAGTGGAAGGCGGAGATCGCGCCGCTGATGGCGTTTTACGGCATGGGCCTTCAGGGCTGGGACGCTTCGTATCATTTCGCCGGCTCGCGAAGCTACATGGGCAACGGCTGGCCCAGCATGAATTCCTACGTGACGGAAACGCCGCACTATATCGGCCAGTTTCCTGCGCTGGCGTTTGCGATCTACAACAACCATTTCGACGAGGGTTCGATCGTGGCGGCGCGCCGGCTGGCGACAGATAATATCTTCGCCGGGATCGATGCGTTACAGCAGATTCAGGGCCGGTCCGGCTACGATGAGAGCGAACTGCTGGGTCAGGGCAATATCCCCGTCGAGGCTCTGGCCATCGGGCGTGTGACACTCAAGATCGAGGATGGTCAGGCCCCTTCGCAACTCGCGAGCCTGTCCGGCTGGTGGGACCGAGCCACCCAGACCGTGCGCAGCAACACGGGCCAGCTCGCGTGGGACTACGCCCGTCGCGTCGTCGTGGTCCAGTCCGACAAGACGCAGGGGATCATCGGTTTCGCGGCAGGCGAAACATATGATCTGCCGGGCGTGACGATCCGGAACATCGACACACCTTTCGTCAGTCTTCTGCTGACCCCGCTGGATAACCGTCCGCTCGTCGAATCGGAGCACATCCTGATCACAGCGATGGCTCGTGACAAACAGTACGGCGCCACCTACAACAACGACGGGACGGAGCTGCTCGATGCCGGCGGGCCGCCCTTGCTGCTCGAACCGGTGCAGGCTACGATCTCGATCAAAGGTGGGCCGCTGGCCTCGGTCAAGGTCGTCGACGTCTATGGCGTGCCCACCGATCTCGATGTCCATCGGGACATCGACAACACCTTCCGCATTGACGGGCGCTATGCGAGCTACTACTACGAGGTGACCCGCACGGCGGCGGCCGGCGCGGTCACAGGGATGGGGCGGTGACGCTCATGTCGGACAGGTCGACGATCAACACGTGACCGCCCTCGCCCATCCAGTTCCGGGCGGCTCCTGGATTGACGATCAGGGTCCTGCCGACGCGGTGAATGGCCTGACGGTGGGTGTGGCCATAGACGACCAGGTCGTACGCCTGGCTGTCGATCGCGTGTTTGACCGCGTGCGGGATGTGGGCCATGTAGACGGCCCTGCCGTCGATCGCCCCGTCGAAGTGCGATTCATGAGCCTCCCCTGCGAAGCCCTCGATGGCGCTTCGAAGCGAGAGACGGTCGGCATCGCAGTTGCCCATGACCGCAACGAACCGGCTGCCGCGAAGCTCGGCGAACAGCGACGCCGTGGAGGAACCCGTCATATCGCCCGCGTGGAGGACATACTCCACGGCCTGCTCGTTGAAGATCTCGATCGCCCTGGAAACGTTGCGATGGTTGTCGTGCGTGTCGGAGATGATGCCAATTCGCATTCGGTCCGTCCTCTGGAGGCAGGGGCGAATGATGATTCGCCCCTACAATCCTGGCCGCAGGCCGCTTTCAGGTTTCGGGTTTTGGGCTTTCGTGCTTGTTTCGGATTTGGCGCATCCGTCTGTGCCATCGTACCGCTCCGTCGGCCTGCGTGCAACGCGAGACCTTCGATAAACCCCGGCAAGAGCACGATTTCCGCAATCCAAAACCAGAATGGCAACAGAGTTCAGGCACGATCGGCCGATACTATAAGATAGCCGTTTGCGAATCCGCCTGTGGCGGACTACCGACTTTCAAGGAGTGACAACGATGAACGGACGACACAACGTAGTCGCTGTCATTTGCACTGCGATGATTCTGGCGTTTCTAGCCGGCTGCGAGGGCAACACTCGGGCGGTCTTCACCAAACCCGAGCTGATCACCTATGAGCGTCTGGCCGTGCTCGGCCTGGACCCCGAGCAGGAGCAGATCTTCATGGCCGCCTACATCAAGACCTTCGTCGGCAAGCCCATCACCTTTGTCGAGAGGGGCGAGCTGGCCAAGATCGTGGGCGAGCAGGACCTGCTCCAGGGCCGGCTCAACGACAAGACGCGGGCGCGCATCAAGGAGATTCTCGGCGTCGAGGCGCTGTTCCTGTGCAGCTACTACAAGGACGAGGATCGGCCGGGCAAACTGATGAAACTGCGCGTCCGGGTCGTCGACAGTGCCACCGGGGCGATCGTCGGCTCGGCGCTGACGCAGACGTTCATGCGATTCGACGATCATGCACAGGCCGCCGTCGAGGCGCTGAAGAAAGACTTGCTCGGCGGAGGGTACCGGCGCAGCTATCCAAGCTCCAACCAGGAGCCCGCCCAGCCCTGATTGCGGATTGGGGACTGCGGATTTCGGATTCGCTTCTGGCGGCGAATCGGCAATCGGAAATCTGCAATTCGAAATCGGATCCTACGCGACGCCGGCCTCGCGATAGGTCAGGGAGAATTCCACGTGGTGCGATCCGCCGGCCCGCGTGGAGGTGACAATCTGAACCATCCCGTCGTTCGGGCGACGGCGCAGTTCGCGCCCTTGAACCACGGTAGGAACAGAGATGAGAATGCTCTGGTAGTCATCCTGGATACGGGTCTTGACCGCCCCCATCACCATGTTGGCGATCTCACCCATCGCATCGGCCAACTCCTCGTCCGCCATCTGGTCCGGCGAATCCATGCAGAGCATGCCAGCGCCGATGGCGCGGGCGCCGGCCATGTCACAGCAGACACCCAGACAACCTTCAAGGTTTCCAGCGAAGGTGATGGTCCCGAGTAACGTCACACTCTCGTGGTCCGGCCTCTGCCCTTCGACCTCCTCCAGGGGCATGAAGACCATCGATTCAAACACTTCCTTGGCGCTGTCCAGCAGCACCCCCTTCAGAGACGACGTTGCGACCATACTGGCTCCCGTATTCACCATCGACCATCCATTCTTCCATCGGATCACAGATACGGCATGGGCTAAAGCCCATCCTACAAATCGTTCATCGACCTGCCGATGGCACCTCTCCAATGGGTCTTCCCGCTTCCTGGGGGCATTTCCGCAGGATACAACAGAAACCACCTTCTTCGTGGAGGGAAAACAGGGTCCGCCGCCGCGAACGCGTACGGTCCGTCGATTTCTCGGACGATGGCAGCACCACACCGAGAGGGCCCACCCCCTCGCCCGGCGGCGGTCTCCGTCAGCACAACTGGTCCCGGAGGACCTCGTAGAACGCGTCTTTGGCCCGCTTCTCGATCCAGGGTGTGTGTCCACAGTCGCGCAGCAGGAGGAACCGGAAATCGTTCAGAATGCTGGCCAGGGGCTCGCGGACGCCGGCGGCTGGGTGCGGGTCCCAGTCGCCGTGAAGGGCCACGACCGGGCAGGCGATTTGTCTGCCCAGCTCCAGAAGCCGGCCCGTGCTTCGCAGGTGGGCCGCCTCGCCCCACACACTTTGGTGAATCGTCCAGGAGGTCTCCAACTCATCGCTTTCGAGCGTCAGGGGGTCGCGCGCGTCGGTCCTGGTGAAGAGCCTGCCGAACCGGGCCAGTAGCTCGTCCTTGTCGGCCAAATCGGGGTCCTTCATGGCGTCCATCATCGACTGGACCTGCCTCCGCTCGTCGGCGCTCAGGCGACCCAGGCGCGTCTGGAGGATGCCCGATGCGTATCTCTCTTCGAACGGCGCGCTCGAGACGAGGATCAGCTTCCGGACCAGACCGGGGTGATACGCCGCACAGAGGTAGCTCAACCACGCGCCCCACGAGAAGCCTACCAGGATCGCGGGAAGTTCGGCGCTCGCCTCCAATACGGTCTTGAGTTCTTCGATCTGCCCCTCGACAGACCGCTTCGTTTGGAGCGGCTCCAATACCCCCATATCCCGTGCCAGCTCCCGGGCCACCGGCGCCATCTGTCCGGCGGCGCCGGGTCCGCCGTGGATCACCGCCACGCCAAAAGGCGCTCGCCCGTATGTCCTGAGGTTCACCATCACATTTCCGCCGGCGCAATCCCGCGCAGAGGGGCCAATCACGACAGGGGACGCTTGAAAATCACGACGACGTCGCGCGTCTCGCCGTAGCTCTTGTTCGTGTCGAAGCCGGCCACCAGCTCCCACCCCTGGGAGCCCAGTTGGTTCATGTAGGCGTCGAGCTGGTTCTCGTCGAACTTGCCGCCCAGAAACCCGCTCGTAGCCAGTTTGACTGTCCGGTATTCCCACTTCATAGTGCTTCTCCTTCCCAATGGCTGTTTTGTCGATGAGCACTGGGGTACTCTACCATTGCCGGCGCGCCGCTGACAAGCACAGACCTGTTGCGTGCCCGGCCGGGCAGAAAGGCGCGCCATCCACGCATTGTTGTTTTCAGGGGCTCGATCAACGGCTAAGATAGGGTGACAGAGATCGATCCTGAGCTACGCCGGGGTCGGAGTCGAACGATAGCACTGACAGCAGCGAAAAGGAACCAGAGGGACAGCGAATGGCCAGAGCGAAACTGAAATCGATCGCCGTGATGACGGGCGGGGGCGACTGCCCCGGCCTGAACGCCGTGATTCGCGCGGTGACCAAGACCGCCATCAACGAGCACGGCCTGACCGTCTGGGGCATCAAGGACGGCTACCTCGGATTCGTCGAGAACCGGATCGAGCCGCTGACCTACGAACAGACCAGCAACATCCTCACCGTCGGCGGCACGATCTTGGGCAGCAGCAACACATCCGATCCGTTCCGCTTCCCCGTCCAGACCGCCAGGCGGACGCAGATCAGGGATCTTTCCGATCAGTGCCTGGACAACCTGAAGCATCGCGGCATCGAAGCCCTGGTCTGCATCGGCGGCGACGGGACGATGGCCTCGGCCGCCAGGTTCGCGAAGAAGGGCTTGCCTGTCATCGGCGTGCCCAAGACGATCGACAACGACCTGGCGGGCACGGACGTGACGTTCGGCTTCGACACGGCCGTCAACACCGCCGCCGAGGCGATCGATAAGGTTCACAGCACCGCCAGCTCGCACCATCGCGTAATGATCGTCGAGGTGATGGGGCGCTACGCCGGCTGGATCGCCCTGTACGCCGGAGCGGCCAGCGGCGCGGACGTCATCCTGATTCCGGAGATCCCGTACAGGCTGGACACCGTCTGCCGGTACGTCCTGGGCCGATCCGAGTGCGGCAAGCGGTTCAGCATTATCGTCGTCTCGGAGGGGGCCAAGGAAAAGGGCGGGCAAATGGTCGTCCTGAAGCGCATCGCGACCAGTCCCGACCCGATCCGCCTCGGCGGGATCGGCAACAAACTGGCCGAAGACATCAATCGACAGACGGGCCTGGACTGCCGCGCGGTGGTCCTCGGACACATCCAGCGCGGCGGCACACCCACGCCGCATGACCGGACGCTGGCGACGATGTTCGGCCACGCCGCGATTGAACTGCTGGCCGGCGGCGTCAAGAACCGCCTCGTCGTCTGGAAGGCCGGCGGGATTTCCAGCGTCCCCCTGGCCAGCATCGCGGGCAAGATCAGAACCGTTCCCAGAAACCACCCGCTGATCAAGGCGGCCAAGGCCATCGGCGCGACCTTCGGCGCGTAGGGCGGGACCGAGAATGACCCGGCGCCAACCGAAAAGGACGTTCTTCTGGATCCTGGCGATTCTCGTCGCGGCGACCTCCCTCGTGCTCTGGCGGCTGGGGCTGGCGGGGCTGTACGCGTATCTCGTCGGGATCAACACCGTGACCGTGCTGCTCTATGGCTATGACAAGCGGCAGGCCATCGCAGGCGGAGGCCGCGTGCCGGAGGTGATTCTCCATCTGGCGGCGTTGATCGGAGGCAGCCCGGGAGCGCTGCTGGCGCAGGCAGTGTTCCGACACAAGACGCAGAAGCTCAAATTCAGGATGGTCTTTGTGGGTATCGTGGTCGTGCAGGTTCTGGCAGCCTTCGGCTACTGGCATTTCGTTCTTCGGGCCTCGTAGGTGAAAGCATTCCCGCCGGACATCCAATTCCGCAAGCCCTGGCGACGCTACCAGCAGCGCGTGCTGTCGGAACTGGACGACTATCTCGACGACGACCACCTGCACATCGTCGCAGCGCCCGGCTCCGGCAAGACGGTTCTGGGCCTGGAGGTGGTCCGCCGGCTGAACCGGCCCACATTGATCTTCACTCCGACCGTCGCTATCCGCGATCAGTGGATCGATCGTCTCCTCGGCCTGTTCTGCCCACCTGCGGCGGGTGGGCCGGGCCTGCCCGACTGGATGTCGAGAGACATTCGCAACCCGCGATTCCTCACGGTCTCCACCTACCAGGGTCTGCACAGTGTCTACAGCGGCCGGACGGAAGAGGAGGAGAGCCAGGAACGGCAGCCCCCCAGGGAAAAGACCGGGAAAGGCGGATTCCGATCGGCGGCCAGAGACGCGTTGCTGAAGAGGTTGAGCGGCTTGGGCATCCGCACGCTCGTGCTGGACGAGGCGCACCATCTGAGGAACGAATGGTGGCGATGTCTGATCGACGTGAAGAAGCATCTGGACAAGCCCACGGTCGTGGCGCTGACCGCCACGGCCCCTTTCGATGTCGTGCCCTTTGAGTGGGATCGCTACGTCGATCTGTGCGGCCCCATCGATGCGGAGATCACCGTGCCCGAACTGGTGCAGGAGAAGAACCTCTGCCCGCACCAGGACTACGCGTATCTTTCGACGCCGCTGCGGGCCGAGCAGGCCGAGCTCCACGAGTTCCACCGGGAGGTGGACGCCTGCGTCAAGGCCCTGGTCGCCAATCAGGCCTTCGTCGAGGCGTTGGAGGGCGACCCGCGCGTCCGCGAGCCTGCGGCGCATATTGAAGAGATTCTGGCTGATCCGGGTTTCTATTCGAGCATTGCGTTCTTTCTTCACCACGTTCGGGGCCGGCCGCCAAGGAAGCTGCTGAGCGTCATCGGCCTGACGGCTCGCGAGTGCCCCGGCCTGAAGCTCGAATGGCTGGAGACCCTGCTGACGGGCTGTCTCTACACGCATGCCAAGTCCTTCGAGGCCCACAAAGGTCTGTTCCAGCCGATCGCGCGCGACCTCAAGCGCATCGGTGCAATCGAGCGACGCACGGTGAGCCTGCGCAGCACCAGCCGGACCGCTCAACTGCTGACGCGAAGCGCCTCGAAGCTCAAGAGCATCGAGGAAATCGTCCGGATCGAGGGCAAATCCCTCGGGTCGGATCTGCGGATGGTGGTCCTGACGGACTTTGTGCGCAGCGCCGACTTCCCCAAGGACCCCGCCGACGTCAAGCCCCTCAAGAGGCTGGGCGTCGTGCCGATCTTCGAACAGATCCGCCGCAGCGAAACTCCCGGTGTGCGGCTCGGCATCCTCACCGGAACATTGACCGTCGTTCCCACCGACACACAGGAATCGCTGCGGACCGTCGCCGTCGAACTGGGAATCGACCCGGCGAATCTCGACTGCAGGCCCCTGGCCCACGACGAGCGGTTCTGCGAGGTCGCCGTCCGCGGACCCGACAAGCAGAAGATCGTCGCACTCATCACAAACCTGTTTCGCCAGGGCGGCGTCACCGTGCTGGTCGGGACGACGTCCCTTCTGGGCGAGGGGTGGGATGCACCGGCGGTCAACGCGCTGATCCTGGCGAGCTTCGTCGGCTCGTACATGCTCAGCAACCAGATGCGCGGCCGCGCCATCCGAACGTTGGAAGGCAATCCAGCCAAGACCGCCAACATCTGGCACCTCGTCTGCCAGGAAGAGGGCGTCGCCGAGCCGGGAGAAGACCTCGACACACTGATCCGGCGGTTCAAAACCTTCGTCGGCATCTCGTTCAAGAGGAGCACGATCGAGAGCGGCCTGACCCGGATCGGGCTCGGCAGCCCTCCCTATGACCAGGCGCGCATCGACCACATCAACGCGGTGATGATGCAGCAGGCCCGCGATCGCGATGGGCTGCGAACGCGATGGGAGCTTTCGCTCGCCTCCGCCCGTCTTGGGGCCATGCAGGAGGAGGTCACCACCTCGCCATTGGCGCTGCCGCGTGATTTCGTCTTCGCCCGCGCGATTCTCGCAGCGCTGTGGCAGGTCGGGTTCTGGGGCGTGTCGATCGTCTCGGTGCTGATGTCCCGATCCGGAGCGTCAGCGGGATTGCGAATTCTGATGATCCTGTTGGCGGTCGCCTCGGCCCTGGCGGCGATAGCGGCGCTGCCGAAGTTCTTCCAGGCCCTGTGGCTGTTGCTGCGTCACGGCCCGGTCGCCTCGAGCATGAAGCAGCTCGGCAAGGCGCTGCTCAAGGCCCTGGTGCAGGCGAATATCATCGACAGCCGTCACGCCCGGCCCCGGGTGATCGCGCAACGCCGTGACTACGGTTTCGTCACCTGCTCGCTCAAGGGCGGGGCCACGCGAGAGCGGTCGGTCTTCCTCGACGCCCTCCAGGAATTGCTCGGACCGGTCGACGACCCGCGTTATATCCTCGTGCGAAAGAGTCCGCTCAGGCTGCTGATGCAAAAGCACTACTATGCTATGCCTAAAACCCTCGCAAGAAACAGGGAATCCGCCGAGCACTTCCGCAGGATGTGGGCCCGCTACATCGGCCCCTGCGAGCTGATCTACACGCGAAACCCCGAAGGCCGCCAGTCGCTGCTGAAGGCCCGTGCCCAATCCATGTCCGCCGGCTTCCACCGGCGCACCGACCGCACCCGCACGTGGAGGTGAGTCGGATCAATTCGTGTCACGGTACATATCGAGGATAGCGGGGGTTTTGGTGCGGAAGTACTTGAGCCAGCCGGTGATGAGCATGGCGGCGAGGTCGTGTTGGCCGCTGCCGTGTTCCTCGATGGTCTTGCCCCAGTAGAAACTGATGTAGCCGTCGGCGATCTTCCGCGAGCCATCGATGAATGCGTCCATCTCATTGACGCTACAGCTCAGCGGGAACATCTCCTCGATCACCAGAGGCTTGCCGATCTCGTAGACCGCCAGCGCGGCCAGGGCCTTCTCGATCTCGCCACTTTTCGGATAGAAGTGCACGCTGGCGAAGTCGAGGTTCTCGCTGACCTCCTTGGAGTAGAAAAGGGGCTTGGCCTTCGGCCACGTCAGCGCCCACGGGATTACGCCGACCGTGACCATGTGCCGGTCATCGTGCTTGCGGATAGCAGCGACAAGCCGGTCGACCCACGCTTTGGCCACCTCCTCCCGGCGGCGTCCAGCCAGATCGAGCGTGATCCGCTGGACGAAATGCTTGCCCGCGAAGTCGCCTGCCAGCCAGTCGGTCTCAGCCTTGTCGCCGCCGGGCAGGATCGGCTCGTTCATCAGGTCGTAGCAGAAGATCGCGTCGCTGCCGGCGCACGTCTTGGCGACCGCCTCCCAGAACCGCGTCTGGACGTCCCATCGCTGCGCCTCGTTCATCGCGTCGTACCAGGCGGGCACATCCTTCTTGTGGTAGCAGCCCAGACCGGTGACGTCGAGATAGAGCCCCGTTCGCTCGGCCAGCTTCACGAGGTCCGCCAGCCGGGACAGCGACGCGTCGTTGGGCTCCTGCGGCGTGTTCATGAATCGCCCGACCTGCAAGTGAACCCGAACAACGTTGGCGCCGAGCGCTTTGATCTCGCCGAAGTCCTCCACGACGGTGGGCCATTCGCGCTGCCAGTAGTCTTCGAGCAGACGTCCGGCGTCATCGTGATCGTAATTCACACCCCAGGCCACGAAGCGCCGGCCTGATTCGGCGCCGACGAAATGGCTCCCATCGTCGCTGGGACGAATCCGCTCCATCGTTCCGTCGCCAGCCGCCCAGCACGTGGATGTCAGAAACACCCCGGCCACCAGCCAGGCAACCGTCATTCTGAAATCGTGTCGCTTTCCGGCCATCTCAGATGCCCTCCAGGACTTCGATCATCGGTCGTCGCAGTACTTCTTCGGATCGTTCATGAAGTCTTTGTACGTCTGATAGTGCGGGGTCTGTTCGTAGGCAACAGGTCCAATCGGCGTTTGGTCGAAGCTGTAGATGGTGGCGCCGGGGCAGGCCAGCAGGATGGGCGAATGCGTCGCGATGATGAACTGCGCGTGTCCGGCGGCCGCCATCCGGCCCAGCAGCTTGAGCAACGCAATCTGCGTCACCGGCGACAGTGCCGTTTCTGGCTCGTCCATCAGATAGAGTCCCCTGATCCCGTAGCGGGCCTTGAAGAACGACATGATCGACTGGCCGTGCGACTGCGTCAGCAGCGATTTGCCTCCGAAGTATTCGAGCTGACCCGGATCGCTGGCGGCCCACTCGTCCAGTATCCGAGCGAAGTCCTGGAACACCGACGATCCGAAGAACGAGCCGGGCACCCAGCCGTCGGCCCATTCCACGGAGATGCACCGATGGAACTGGTTCTCGTAGGGGTTGTATCGGAAGCGTGTCCGGCCGCGCTCCTGCCAGATGTGGATGCCGGCCTTGCGAGCCATCGCTTCGAGCAGCGTCGACTTGCCGGTGCCGTTCTCGCCGACAAACATCGTCACCGGGCGGTCCAGCGCAATTTGTCCGGTTCGATGGAAGATGTCGAGATTGAACGGATAGTGCTCGCGGGTCGGATAGGTCTCCGGATGAAAGACGACGCGATTCAGGTGCATCAGGGTACCTCTCGTGCGGTTTCGGCTATGGTCCAGGCGCACGCCCATCATACACAAAGAGTCCCCGATTGGGTAGACGTGCGGGCGAAAGGCGGCAGGCCTGGGCATCGTCAGAAGATGACTTGCACCAGAAGGGCCGGATCTATGCGGAAGGCAGACCCCCTGCCCTCGAAGAAGCCGTGGACGGCGATCAGATGGGCGTTCAGGTCGGACCATCGGACGGTCTGCCCCGAGTCCGTCCGGCGAACCGTGGTGACGGTCTTGCGGAAGCGCGCCTCGTGCGGCCAGGGACAGACCATCTGCCCACGGGCCTCGTCAATCACGGCTTCGCGGGCCTCGTCGATCTTGACCCAGGTTCCCAGCCCTTTCCCGGCCGCTTCCGTGATCTCGGTCATTCGGGCGCCAAGCTGTTCCGGCGTGACACCCAACCGAAACAGCTCGGCGGCGTCGGCGTCGATTACGTCGACGACGCTGCGCGGATCGCTGCCCATAAAACCGCCGGCCACAAGGATCGAAGACCGGAGAAGCTGCTCGAGCTTCTGCATGTCGGGCGACTGTCTCATCTGCCAAGCTCCATCGCTCTCGCCCCCTACGCGAACTTGTCGTAGAAGATGCTCGTCTCGGGCATGCCCAAGCCCGTCAAGACTCTGATGCAGGCGTCGATCATGCCCGGACTGCCGCACAGGTAAGCTTCGTGTTTCGAAGCGTCGGTCAAACCCCTCTGCACGGCCTCGGTCACCAGACCGGTTTCGCCATCCCAGTCGGGGCTGTCCTGCGTGGAGGCGACGACCGGCACGAAGCGGAAATCGGCCAGCTCCGATTCGAACTGCCGCATCAGATCGGTCAGACACAACTCCTTGACCGCATTGGCCCCGAAGAAGTAAACCGCCTTGCGCGGGTTGGCGGTGTTCTTCATGTGGTGGAGCATGCACTTGATCGGCGCCATTCCCGAGCCCCCGGCGACGAAAACGATCGGAGACGCCGACTCCGAAAGCCGAAAGTCCCCATAGGGACCGTTGAATCGCAGCTCGTCGCCTTCCTTGAGATGCTCGAAGCAGTACGTCGTGCAGATCCCGCCGGGCACGAGCCGAATAATCAGGTCGAGGATCCCCTTCTCAGCAGGATCGGAAGCGATCGAGTAGGCGCGGTAGACCTCGCTGCGGCTCTTGCCGTACGGAGGCGTTCGCAACTGCACGTACTGGCCGGGAATGTAGTCGATGGTGGCCGGGTCGGTCAGCTCCAGCCGGAACAGCTTCATGTCGTGCGTCAGATCGACGATCTTCGCACAGCGGCAGGCGTATTCCCGGATGGCCAGCAGCTCCTTCGGGATCTCAATTCGCAGGTCGCGGCGGACCTTGACTTGACAAGCCAGCCGGATATTCGACTCCCGTTCTTCTTTGTCCAGGTAGGGTTCTTCAGTGGGCAGGATCGGACCGGCCCCTTCGAGCACCTTGACCTTGCAGAGCCCGCACGTGGCCCGGCCGCCGCAGGCGCTGGGGATGAATAGCTTCTCGGCCGTCAGGAGTCCGAGCAAGTCTTTGCCCCCCTGGACCGTGAGCTCCTTCTCGCCGTTGACCGTGATCTTGCACGGACCGTAGTTGGCCAGGTAGTATTCCGCAACAACCAGGACAGCCGCCAAGGCCCCTGCGATGAGGCTGACAACGAGAACTGCGATCAGGATGGACGCTATCATTGACCTCCCGCACAATACCCTGCGACGCTATCTTCCCTGGAGCACGCCGGTGAATCCGATGAACGCCAGCGCCATCAGCCCGGCGATGATCAGCGTGATTCCCGGCCCCTGCAATCCGGCGGGAATCCGCTCGTTGGCCAGCTTCTGACGGATGCCGGCCATCGCCATGATCGCCAGAAACCAGCCGATCCCGCTGCCCAGTCCATAGCCGATGGTGACGATAAACGAGTAGTCGCGAATCACCATGAACAGCGACGCGCCGAGGATGGCGCAATTGACCGTGATCAGCGGCAGGAACACCCCGAGCTGCTGGTACAGGAACGGCGAGAAGCGTTCAATGGCCATCTCCACGAACTGCACGAACGCCGCGATGATGACGATGAACAGGATGAAACGGAAGAACTCCAGCCCCAGAGGCTGGAGCACGTAACGATACGCCAGCCAGTTCAACAGCGTGGTGGCCGTCATGACGAAGATCACCGCCACCCCGAGTCCGAAAGCGGTCTTGACCTCGCGCGAGACCCCGATGAAGGGACACAGGCCCAGGAAGTAGGCCAGCAGGATGTTCTGTGTGAATACCGCGGCGACGCACACGGTGACCGCCTGCCAGATTTCCGATCCAAGATTCATTTGGTCTTCGCCTCCAGTCTGATCTGGATCGATCGAAACACCCATATCACGACGGCCAGCATGAAGAAGGCCCCCGGCGGCATCACCATGATGATCCACTTGTCCCACGCCGGCCCCGAGAAGAACGGCACCGCCAGCCCCGCGAAGGTCCCCATCCCGAGCACCTCGCGGAACGTCGCGATGATCAGCAGGATGAAGGAATAGCCCAGCGCGCTGAAGGCGCCATCGAGGAACGCCCGGGCGGGCGGATTGCTGTTGCCGAACGCCTCGCACCGGCCCATGACGATGCAGTTGGTGATGATCAGGCCGACGTAGGGACCGAGGTTGGCGCTCATCTCGGGCCAATACGCCTTCAGCAGGATATCCACGATAATGACGTAGAACGCGATGATCAGCGTCTCGACCATCATCCGGATGTTGCGCGGTGTGACCGAACGCAGCAGCGAGACACTGGCGGAGCTCAGGGCGACCGTGAAGACCAGTGCCACGCACATCACAACCGTGTTCAGCACGAGGTTCGTCACGGCCAGCGTGCTACAGATGCCGAGCACCTGTTTGAAGATCGGGTTGTCGCGCCACAATCCGGTCAGAATGATCTTCCTGGTCTGGGACTCAGTTCCGGGAGGAGTCATGATCGCGCGCCCTCCCTGGCCACCTTGGATTGCCACTCGGTCAGAGCGGCGTTGATGATCCCTTCGAGCCGTGTGCTGGTCTGCGTCGCGCCGGTGACGGCGTGGACGCTGCTGTCGTCCAGCTCGCCACCAGGGCGTTTCATGCCCAGGGGCTTTCCCCCGGAGGCGAGCACCTTGCCCTTGAACTGGCTGCGAAACGGCGGCTTGGTGATCTCGGCGCCCAGGCCGGGCGTCTCGTTCTGCTCGTAGAAAGCGATCCCCGTGACGGTCCTCTGGTCCGGCTCGATGCCGAGGATGCCCCCGATGGGCGCCCAGAATCCCTGGCCCGAGAAGGGCAGGGCGTAGGCGACGACCTGGCCATCCTTCTTGACGAGGTAAGCGCCGCCGGAGGACGCCGTGGGTTCTTCGACCATGTCCGCAAACCGAGGGTGAACCTCCGCATTGCTCAGGTTCGCGCCGGACAGACCGGGCACAATCTCGAGAACGGCCCTCTCGAAGGCCAGTTCCGCGTTGGCCTCCACCCGTCCCCGCGTAACCGTCGCGAAGGCGATGATGATCGAGCTGAAGAAAGCCGTCACACCAAACATGTAGAGGATGGGGAACCAGCGTTTCTCTCGCATCACGCCCGCCCCCCGGCCTTCCTGGCCGCTTGACGCGCCCGAACCGCGTAGTCGAGGATGGGTGCGAACATGTTGCCGATCAGGATCGAGAACATCAGACCACCGTTGAAGATCGAGAAGTTGCGGATCACGACGGTGCAGACGCCGATGATGATCGCGTAGATGATTCTGGCGAGGTTCGTCTTCGGCGAGCTGACCGGATCGGTGGCCATGAAGAACGCGCCGAGCAGAAAGCCTCCGCCGAGCACCGCTGTCCAGGCGGCCGGCACAGGCGTCACGCCGAACGAATGGAGAATCTGACTGAGCAGGCCGTACGTGACAATCAAAGTCACGATGATCGTCCGGTTGGCCGTCTTCGTCCAGAACAGATAGAGACCTCCGATCGTGATGAGCAGCGCGCTGGTCACTCCCATCGTGCCGCTGATTCGTCCCAAGGCCAAAGCCGCAAAAAGAGCGCTTCGCTTCAATTCCACGGTCGCACCGTCGTCTATAGCGAACGGGACTTGGGAGGTTGCGGCGGACTCAGAACTCAGGACGATCTTGCCGGCCTTGAGATAGGCCATCGGCGTAGCGCCCGTGACCGCGTTGGGGCTCGACGCTGTAGTCCAGAGGTTCAGAGCGCCCCAGGGGCTGCCGGCGGCCGGAGCCCAGGCAGCCGTCAGAGCCACGGGAAAGCAGATGTAGACGAAGCAGCGGCCGGCCAGGGCGGGATTGAAGATGTTGCGTCCGAAACCGCCGAAGAGCTCCTTGGTGAACATGACCGCGAACACCACGCCGATCGTCAGCACGTGCAGCGGGACCGTCGGCGGCATGGCCAGGGCAAACAGGGTCGTGGTGACAAAGACGGCCTCGCTGACCGGCTCGCGACGACGGCGGGTGAAGATATACTCGACCACGAAGCCAACCACCGCGGCCAAGACGATCAGGAGAAGGCTCCGCCAGCCGAAGAAATAGATCGCCCCCGCCACGCAGGGCAGCAAGGCCAGCAGCACGCGACGCATGGCCGGCTGCTTCAACAGGATCGTCTTGGGCTTTGTTTTTTCCGCCATCCCTGACCACGCAGCTCGGATCTCGTGTCTCGTATCTCGTGAAGTGCGCCGAGGTACGAGGTAGGGGCGAGGCATGCCTCGCCCCTACGAATCGGTTCATCCATGTTCCCTTCTGTCCTTTCCCGTGTCAAGATAGACGAAAGATTCTGTTGTACGTATACAGATCACATGGGTTCAGGGCGTCTTACCGTGAGAATGAGCATCCGAGTCAAGGACAGAGAACTTGGACAAACGCAGCCTCGATGAGGCGATACGAGAGGCGCTGGGCCGGGACGATCCGGCCGCGGTCGAGCTGATATGGCGGCGGTACGCCGACAGCCTGCTGGCGTACCTGGTGACGAAGCTCTGCTGTCGCCACGACGCCGAAGACGTCCTCCAAGCCGTCTTCGTTCGAATCGCGGGCAAACGCCGCAAGCTGGCCAAAGCCGGCTGCCTGGATGCCTACATCTACCGAATCGCTCGCAACGAGGCCGTTTCATACACGCGCCGGCGCCGACGCGATCGAAAGGACGAGGCGGCCAAGGACTCCTGGCTGGAGGCGTCGGAGGCCGGCCCGGAGCGCACCGATGTCGTAGAACTGCTGGAGGTGGCTCTGAGCCGCCTGCCCGAGTCCCAGCGTCAGGCGGTGGTATTGAAGGTGTACCGCGACAAGACGTTTGAGGAGATTGCCCGGATCATGGGCATCTCGCTCAACACAGCGGCCGGCCGATACCGCTACGGAATGGAAAGGCTGCGAACCCTGTTGGGGGAGCGATGGTCATGAGTGGAATGGACACAGATCAGGACAAGATCGAGCGTTTGATGAAGGCGGCGGGTTTGCCCGGTCCTTCGAACGCACTGAAGGCACGTGTCATAGCGGCAGCGCAGAAGGTCTGGCGACGAGATTCGATCGACATTCCCGCGCGAATCTTCCTGAGGCGTCTCGCCGTTGCGGCCGCGGCGGCTGTGATCGTCGTTGCCCTGGCCAATCGGTACGGCGACCGCACCGTCTCGCCATGGCGATCCGAGGACGTCGCGGCGGCAATCCAGGAGCCCGTCAGTCTCGAGGCCTTGCTGGGCTCCCCTGATCTGGCGGCGGTGCCTCTGAGGCTGCGGGGCCGACCCTCTGCCATCGACGCATCGACTCTGCGTGAACACGTCACACGCATCCGCCAGATCCTCGACGAGACCCAGGGCAGCGCGAACGCGTCTACACTCGTCGAAGGGCAAAGCCGGGTGATCCCGGCGCAGACAGGTTTCGGCTCCTACTCATAAAGGCAGATCGAAGGGATACTCTCATGCGCAGAAGAACGGTTCGAATCCTGACGGGTGTTGTGATTGTCGTCGTTGTTCTCGGCATCATCTATGCAGTGGCGGTGGCGGTTTCGGCCGCGAAGCTCCGTCGGGCCTATGCCGCGCTGGAGAAGGCCGGGCGTCCGACACAGGTCGCCCAGGTCATTCCGCCGAATGTACCCGACGCGAACAACGCGGCCCTGCTGTACCAGAGCGCTGCTCTGCTGCTCAAGGCCCAGCCGGCGCCGGAAAAGGACCTCCTGGCATACCTGGGTAATCTCGCAGGACGTTCCAGCGAGAAGCTGCTCGATCCGGAAGAACAGGCCGAGCTTGAGAGCCTGCTTCGGCAGGATGTGATTGGCCAGGCGCTGTCGATGCTCACGCAGGGAGCGCAGCGTCCCTCGTGCCGTTTCGACAACGACTACAGCGCCGGCATCTCGATGCCCCTGTCCCACCTCGCCGAGCAGCGCACCTTGGCGCGGATCCTCGGGGCCAAGGCACTGCTCCAAGCGAAGGATGGGCAGGCCGATGAGGCCTGGGACACCGCCCTGATCCAACTGAAGTTCGCCAACGCCTTGCGGATCGAGCCGATCATCGTCAGTCAACTGGTGCGAGGCGCCCAGATCGATCTGGCGTGCACCACCATTCAGAGACTGTGTGAGACGCTGGTCCCCAGCGAGCAGCGATTGCGCGACCTTCAGGAGTTGCTCGGCGGATACGACGACATCACCCCTCTGATCATGGCCGCCGACGGCGAACGATTGCTCTTCGGCGAGCACACGTTCCGTCTGCCAAGAAAGGAATTGCGCGACACGCTGGACGAGGACGACATGCCCGACATCATCTCGCGACTGCTGTTTCTTCGCGTGTCGTTCAAGCCGCTCTTCCTGGCCGACCACGCCGCTTACCTGCGGCTGATGCAGGACTGCACGAGTCGCTTCAGCGAGCCGTACGATCCCGATGAAGCCGGAGCGTTTGACGGAGAGCTGTTCGAGACGCACAAACGGCATGTGCTGACACGAACCCTCCTGCCGGCGCTCGGCCGCGTCAAGGAGGTCTATCTGCGGACGATCGCCCAGGTCCGCATCACGAAGACGGGGTTGACGTTGTTGCAGCACCGAGCCGGACGCGGCGGTTTCCCCGAAACCCTTGGCACGCTCCGTCCGGAAGGCGTCCGCGATCCGTTCTCACAGAACCTCCTGGTGTACAGAGCGCAAGACACGGGCTTCATTCTCTACAGCGTCGGGCCGGATCAGAGGGACAATGGGGGCCTCGACGGACCCACCAGGAAGAAGGCCGACTACGATATCGTCTGGCGCTTCGCCGGTCAGGCGACGCCATAGGACCGGACCGATTCACCTATCGGCTCAAAACAATCCCGATACCATCGGGATTTCATTCCGGCAAAGCATAGGGGCGTCCCGGCGAGCCGGGACGCCCCTACTTCCAGCATTCCATCATTCCATTGTTACCAGCCTGGGACTACTCCGAAGGCGAGCCGAAGCCGATGTCGTCGATGTAAACCAGACCGGCGCCGCCGGCGGCCGGACTGGTCGCATTGCCGATGCCGATGACCATCTTCTCGACCCGGCCCAGATTCACGCCGGACAGCTCGCTGTACGGGATCGCCCACGACTGCCAGGTCAGACTGAGCCCCATTTCCTCATTGGGACTCGTGATCGTCGCGCTGGCGCCCGCGCTGTCTTCGATCCGCACGTACATCGGTTCAGGATCGTTGCTGGTCCGCTGGCCGCCGCCGATATCGGCCGTCTGCCACGAGCCGGTCACGTTGCCGGTCGTGCCGATCTCGGCAAATTCGGCGCTCGTCGGACTGGCTCCGGCGTTGTTGCTGACCAGCGCCAGGCCGACGTAAACATCGCCGGCCATCGGGATCGTCAGCGTGGAGGCCGCCGCGGTCGCGGTGATGCTCACCCACGTCACGCCGTCGGCGCTGCGCTCGGCCTTGAGGCTGTCACCCGTCCGGGTCAACCGCACCCAGTACGGCGCCGTCAGGCCCGCTTCATTGACGCTCAGGCTTGCCTGATTCATGGTCGGCCGGTTCTGGAGAGCCACACCGTTGCCCGGCGTGACCACCACCATGGCGTGCTTCGAGCCCGGATCGAGGGTCTCGCGGATCATCACGCCGCCCTTGGCCCAGCCGCTGGTATTGTAGATGCTATCAACCCGTGCCGTGATGGAGCCGTTGCCGCTCAAACGCTTGTAGGCGAAGCGGAAGGCATCGGCGGTATCCCAGATGTCGCCGCCGGTGCTACCCATCAGAATCGTGCCGTCGGCCCGCTCCAGGAAGACGGGCGGATTGCCGCGAACATGCAGAACGAGGGTATCGGCGCCGTTGCCCGTCCAGTTCTGGGCGGTGTCGAATTCGCGCTCGGCTTCGGCATAGAACGGCGAGACGCTGTTGTCATACGCCAGCGGCATGGACTGTTTGCCGCTGTGAACGATGGATGTCTCGGCAAACGGCATTTCGAGATAGCCGACGGTGGAACCGGTGCTGTTGACCCAGCCGTCCAGCCACGTGTCAAAGATCGCGGTGCCGGATTCGATGTCGTCCGTGTAGCTCTCGAAGTCGTCGATCCAGGCGTACTCCTGCGCGGTGAAGCTCCACACGTCGCCGGCCCACGCCGTGACGGTGTCGGCCTCATTGACCTCGACAATCTGCCAATAGTAGGTGCCGCCGAACTCCAGATTGCCCGGGACAAACGTGGCGCTGTCGACCGTCCCGGCCAGAGCCAGGGCGTCCGGAGCCGTTCCGAGATAGACCTCATGGGAAACGGCTTCACGACCGGCCCGCCAGGTCAGCGACGTGTTCACATCCACGTCGGTGGCGCCGTCGGCTGGCTGCGGCTGGCGGGCGTGCGCGGGAATGTACAGGAAGCGGACTTCGCTCAAGCCGTATTGGCCCATCATGCCCCAACCGCTGTTGACGGTCAGACGGACGTACCGGGCCGGAACACCCTGGAGGTCCACTGCCGTGTTATAGACATACGTGTCCTTGGCCGTCGCCTTGGCGAACTCCACATCGCCCAGGGCCGTCCAGTCGGTCCCGTTCTCGGAGTACTCGACAGTCACGCCCTTGAGCCCGAAGCCGAGAATGATCTCGAACTGCACGTTGTAGTTCCAGACCAGAAGCTCGTGGAGCTTGTAGACGCGATCGAACTCGTACTGGACGTACAGGGCCTCGCCCTCCGGCGCGCTGGCCAGCCACATGTCATCGCTGACCGTCGAGTGCTGATCGGCAGCGTCCAGGCCGGAGCCGTTGACCGTGTTTTCCGGCCCCACACCTGGCTCGGAGCTCCCGTTGCTGGTGGCAACGATGTTCTGGATCGCGTAGGCAAACGGCTCGGTGGTGAAGTACCAGACCTCGCCCTTGAAGATCGTGTTATCGGGGGCGGCATTGACTTCGTCGATGCGCCAGTAGTACGTCTGGCTGAAATCGAGCAGACCGGCCGGATCGAACGCGGTCGTCGCCTGAGCCTGGCTGGCCAGAACACCCATCGGATTGGCGCGGCTGGCCGCGTTGACGTCGTCAAAGGACGTGCCGAAGTAAACATCGTGCGTTGCCGCGAACTCGCCCACCGTCCAGCTCAGGACGACGTCGCGAGGGACGTCCGTCGCCTCCGTGGCAGGGCTGGGATTGGTCGCCAACGCGGGATCCATCCCTCGCATCGCCTCGGCGATCTCTTCCGGCGTCAGAATGTGGTCAAAGATCCGCACATCGTCGATCATGCCGACCAGGTTTTCGCCCCACTGGTTGCTGGCAATGAGCAGCGGTCCGGTGCCCGCGCTGATCGCCGAACTGGTCAACCGCTCCGCTTCCTCGCCATTGTAGTAAAAGATCAGCCCTTCGTTCTGGCTGGGCACGAAGGTGGCGGCGACGTGCTGCCAGGTGCCCGCCTCCAGCGTAATACTGGTGCTGCTGTGGTCCAGAACGCCGGGCGTGGTGAAACGGACGCCGGTTTCATGGCCTTTGAGGGCGTAGTTTCCGGTCCGCCCGACAAAACCCTGCTCGCCGCCCGGCGCATCGGGATTGACCCAGCAGGCGATCGTAATCGCCCCGGTGAGTTCGAGGGCGTTGCCGCAGTCTACCCAATCGCTGCCGCCCACCTGCAACGCGCCCCCAAGCCTGCCGGCCACCCATTGAGGCGCTCCCGCGAGCGTGCCGTCGTTTCCGTTTCCGCTGGAATCCCGGGCGACTGTCCCGGAACCCTCATCGAGTTTCCAATGGCCGACGAGGTCAGCCGATGCGCTGCCGGCCAAACCCAGCAGCAACACAAGCGAAACCAGACATGACAATGTGACGCGCATGATCAGTCCTCCTTCAAGACCCGATGAAACGGTATTACGTGGCGCCCGCACACACGTGAGCACACACCTTCTCCGAGATATGATCCAACTGCGTCCGCTCTACGCGGCTTCTCTTCACCTTCCATCCTGATTCCGGATTGCCGATTTCGGATTGCGGATCAGCCGCCAGATGGGAATCCGAAAACCGCAGTCCCCAATCTGCCATCAGGGCTCGGGTCCCTCGCCCCGATCCCTTCATTCGACTCAGTGACTGGGGGTGTAGCCGAGCTTGCCCCAGCAGCCCTTCTGCATCTGATACAAGTCCTCAAAACCCTCTTGCGTCTCCGGCGTCCAGTTGCCCTGGTGACTGTCCGCGACGAGCCGGGCCCGCTTGATCGTATCGGTGCCTCTCCATTTCCAATGCTCGACATGCCCGTCGGCAAATGAGATGTTGGTCCCGTCGCCGTGCCGCACCGGCGGGTCGTCCCACCACTGCTCCTGATCATAGTTGACGGCATAGGCATCCGACGTCATGTACCCCTCGTCGATGAAGACCAGTCGGTACGCCGGCGCCGGATTGCGGATTTCGCTTCGCTTCTTGACGTGAGCGCCGCGCACACCCTGCGTCGCAGGGTGGTTGACGGCGTTCATAGAGAACATGATCGCGTAGTGGAACGCCTCGCCCCGCCTGCCGGTGGGACAGCGATAGATCTTCTCATTCTTGATGTAAGGCCAGAGCGCCCCGCGACGGATGTCCTCTTCCGCCGCCTCCAGGTCCAGGGGATGAAAACCGTCAACCCAGGCCAGCTCGTTGCGGTGGTCGCCCCAGGTCTGGTTCGAGTTGCTGAAGCCCGTGGCGCCGTTGACAATCCGATCGTCGTTCTCATCGGCGTACATGAGCCAGGCCAGGCTCAACTGCTTGAGATTGCTCAGGCAGGCGGCTCGGCGGCCCTGCTCGCGGGCCCGGTGCAGGGCCGGCATCAGCACCGCCATCAGAATGGCGATAATCGCGATGACGACGAGCAATTCGATGAGGGTGAACGCTCTGCGCATCATAGCCCCCCCGCTGAACGTGGACTTGCCGTTCATAGGACCTCCCAATGAATAAGGACTTCATCTATTCTACCATCTTACCACGACAGCCAAGTGTCTCACAAGTGGAAAATGGGCAATCTGTCGGCCATTTCCGGCCGTCGGGCGACCAGCGACGCCGGCGATGGACCAGCCCCCTTGCACCATACGAAGCGCGGGGATATCTTGTTGGGTAGGAAAGGACCCTGATTTCAACGTTGGCCTGGTTTTCGAGGGATTCCCACCATGCAGCGTATGTCACTCGCCCTGGGGGCCATACTGGCACTCGCGGGGCTTGCCTCTGTGGAGGCGGCGGAACCGCCCGGCTTCGAGGCGGCCGCCGAATCCGAGGCCCCAGCGGTCCGTATGCGACCGAAGCAGATTCCCCTTCCTCGCGAAGCGATCGATCTGGCGAAGATCCCCTTCAAACTCGTCCACGAAACCTATCGTCGGACCGAGGGAAAGGAGAACTGGGAAATCTTCATGAGGAACGCGGACGGCTCGAATCCCGTCAACCTCACCAACACGCCGGACGTGGACGAGATGTACCCCCACGTCTCGCCCGACGGCACCAAGATCTGCTTCGTCGTGGATGAGGGTTTCGGAAGAAACCGCGTGCGACACGTCTACTACATGAAGATCGACGGCTCCGACCGGGTCCACGTCGCCGAGCACGCGCGCGAGCCCTGCTGGTGCTTCGACAACAAGAGCATCGCCTACCTGACCGACGAGTACGAGCGGTTCAGCACCCGCGAGTATGCCACCGATGCGCTGATGTTCTACTACCTGGAACACAAGTGGACCAGTCCGCACGTGAACACGAATCTGCACCACCTCTATGCCATCTGCTGGTCGCCCGACGGCAGGTGGTTTCTGGCGGCGGTCTCCGGGGGAATGGGATACAGTGACACGATCATCGCGTTCGACGCCTTCGGCCCGCGCGTGTTCGACCTGGCGGTTTGGGGGGTCAAGGGATGCCGGCCCGAATTCAGCATCGACGGGACCCAGATGGTCTGGGGCGAGACCGACTGGAATCTCCAGATCGCGGATATCGATCTGAAGGGCCCGGAGCCCCGGGTCGCGAACATCCGCGAGATCGTCCGCTGCGCGCGCGGATCCAAGGTCTACCACGTGGACCTTTCGCCCGACAGCAAGTACATTGTCTTCAGCTACGGCCCGTCGCGCGGCGGCCAGCAGGTCGGAGGCATGGCCGAGGGCTGGAACATCTGCATCGGCGACCTGACCGGCCGATGGGTCCAGATCACCGACGATGGCTTTCACAACAAGGAGCCCGACTGGGTGCCGATCCCGCAGACGGCGAGGTAGCAACCTGACTCACCAAGATTAGGGACAAGAGGAGATGCGACATGGCAAGTGCATCGAACCGTTGGCATCACGCATCATGTGTACACATTCTGCTGTCCCTGGTGTTGGTCATGGCGTCCACAACGGCCCTGGCCGACCATGCCGAGCCGGCGGCGCTGCCGGGGGCGCGACTCCAGCCGTATCCCGCATCCGCGCTCGACCTGGCCTCCATCCCGTTCAAAATCGTCTACGAGACATTCCGCCAAACCGATGGAAAGGAGAACTGGGAACTCTGTCTGGTCAATGCGGACGGCTCCAACCCGATCAATCTCACGCGGACGGCCGATGTGAACGAGCTCTACCCCCATGCCTCGCCCGATGGGACAAAGGTCTGTTTCGTCGCCGATGAAGGAACAGGCCGCGACAAGATGCGCAACGTCTACTACATGAATCTGGACGGGACCGGACGGGTGAAGGTTGCCGAGAACGCCAGACAGCCCTGCTGGAGTCCTGACAGCCGGACGATTGCCTACCTGAAGGCCGAATACCGTCGCTACACGATCACGGACTATGCCACCAAAGAGCTGATGTACTACGATCTCAAGACGGGTGAGCACAAACCACATCCAAACAAGGACTTGCATCACCTCTACAACATCTGCTGGTCGCCGGACGGCCAGTGGTTCGCCGCCACGGTCCATGGGGGCATGGGTCACGACCACGCAATCCTGGCGCTCCAGGCCCACGGGATGGCGATATACGATCTGACGAAGTTCGGCGTCACCGGATGCCGGCCTGACTTCAGTCCTGACGGCAGGAAGATCACCTGGGGCCTGACCGATTGGGACCTGGGCGTCGCCGACATCGACCTGAGCGCGCCGGAACCGGTGGTCACGAACGTCCGGCCGTTCGTCAAGTGCGACAAAGAGCACGAGACGTACCACACCGACTTCTCGCCGGACGGGCAATACATCGCTTTCGGCTACGGACCCAAAGCCAATGAGATGGTCGGCGGCCAGGCGCCCGGCTGGAACATCTGTGTCAGCGATCTGGCCGGCAGGTGGGTCCAGATCACGACCGACGGCTGCCAGAACAAGGAACCGGACTGGGTGCCGGCTCCCGCAAAAGCGAAATGAAACTCGAACGTTCACCGTACGTAGAAGGAAGACCGATGCCGTTGCACGCAATGAAATCAGGGATGATGGCTCTTCTGTTTGTGGCGGGCGCGATCGCCGTTCCAGGTTGTCAGCGGAAAGAGGAAACCTCCCAATCGCCCGAACGGCAAACGACCGCCAGCGGCATCGAGATGGTTCTCGTTCCGGGAGGATCGTTCGAGATGGGCAGCGCCAAAGGTCAGAGCGATGAGTTGCCGGTGCACAGGGTCTGGATCAGCCCGTTCTGGATGGACCGGCACGAAGTGGTGCAAGAGGAGTTTCGGAAGTACGAGCTTCCCGACCCGTCCCATTTCAAAGGCCCCAGCCAGCCATTGGAGCAGGTCAATTGGACCGATGCGGCCCTCTACTGCAACGACCGGTCGATGGCCGAGGGGCTCGAACCCTGCTACGACGAACAGACGTGGGAGTGCAACTTCGACGCCAACGGCTATCGCCTCCCGACCGAAGCCGAGTGGGAGTACGCCTGCCGGGCGGGCACATCGACCCAGTACAGTTTCGGCAACGATTCCCGCATGCTCAAGGATTACGCATGGTTCGCGGAGAACTCCTCGCAGACGACCCATCCCGTGGCCCGGAAGAAGCCCAATCCCTGGGGGCTGTTCGACATGCACGGCAACGTTGCGGAATGGTGCAACGACCGTTACGCCGAGGACTACTATTCGAAGAGTCCCGACAGAGACCCTGAAGGCCCGGCCGGCGGGACCGACCGAGTCATCCGCGGCGGCGCGTGGAATTCCAGCGCCGAGAGCTGCCGATCCACGTACCGGGCCAGCGACCCGGCCATCGATGACACCTGCCTGGCCAACGACGCCATCGGGTTCCGCTGCGTCCGTAACGCCCCGAACGAGGCGCCCGACGCAAACGCTGCGTCGGCCCAGGCGGGTAACCCGCGATCGAAGACCGGGTTCGTCTATGACGCTGTCTATCTTGAGCACAAGACGGGCGCCGGCCATCCGGAATCTCCCGAGAGGCTCAGCGCGATCGTCACTCAATTGAAGACCTCGGGCCTGGACTCTGAGCTCACTCATCTGAAGCCCTCAGCCGCGTCGAGAGAATGGATCGAAACCGTTCACAGCCCGGAATACATCGAGCGAGCCAGGGCCGTCTGCGAATCCGGCGACAGGTATCTGGACTCGGGCGACGTGCCGGTTTCCCGGCAGTCGTATCAGGCGGCGGTGCTGGCCGCCGGAGGGGTGATGACGGCTGTCGATGCCGTGATGGCAGGCGATGTCACCAACGCCTTCTGTGCGATCCGGCCTCCGGGCCATCACGCCTTGCGCGATCGCGCGATGGGGTTCTGCATCTTCAACAACGTCGCCATCGGAACCCGTTACGTTCAGGGCAAGTACGGCCTGCCCAGAGTCCTGATCGCCGACTGGGACGTCCATCACGGCAACGGAACGCAGGAGGCATTCTACGACGACCCCAACGTGCTGTACTTCAGTATCCACCAATGGCCCTTCTATCCAGGCACCGGCAGCGCCTCACAAACCGGGACCGGAGCCGGTTCGGGCCTCACGATCAACGTGCCCACCCCCGCCGGTTCGGGGGATACCGATTATGTCGGCGCGTTCGAGCAGCGACTTCGTCCGGCGGCGATGGCTTTTCGACCCGACTTCGTCTTCATCTCGGCCGGCTTCGACCCACAGGCGGGCGACGGGCTGGGCGGCATGAGAGTCACCACGGACGGATTCGCCCGCCTGACGCGTATCGTCAAGGAGATCGCCCAGAAGTGTTGCCAGGGCCGACTCGTCTCCATCCTCGAAGGCGGATACGGCCCGGAGCTTCTGGCCGCATCGGTCGAGGCCCATATCCGCGCCCTGATGGAGTGAGAAGACGCCCGAATGCTGTTTCAGACCTGGTCATTCCTGATCTTCTTCCTGATCGCCTATCCCCTGTATCTGCTCGTGAAGGGGACGAAGCTGCGGCTGCCCTGGCTGCTCGTGACATCCTACGCCTTCTATGCGTGGCTGGACTGGCGATACCTGATTCCCATCGCGTACGTCAGCGTGGTGGACTTCTTCGTCGTCGCGCGAATGGCCAGGAGCGAGAAGAAGAAACGCTGGCTCTGGGTCAGCATCGTCAACAGCCTCGTTCTGCTGGGCGTTTTCAAGTACGGCCAGTTCGCCGCGGACAACGTCAATGCGCTGTTCGCAGCACTGCGGATTCCCGGCCGGCTCCCGGCGCCGGGCATTCTGCTTCCCGCGGGTCTGTCGTTCTATCTCTTCCAGTCGATGGGCTACGTCATCGACGCCTATCGCGGAACGGTAGCGCGGGAGACGAGCTTCCTGCGCCACGCTGCATTCGTGGCGTTCTTTCCGCGTCTGCTGGCCGGACCGATCGAACGAGCCGGGAACCTCCTGCCCCAGTTGAGCCGTACACCGAAGATTACTGCGAGCGATTTCGCCGATGGCTTATCCCTTTTCGTCGTAGGCCTGTTCAAGAAGGTCGCACTGGCCAACTACCTGGCCTTGTACGTCAACAAGGTGTACGCCGCACCGACCGACTTCCAGGCGCCGGCGCTGGTCCTCGCAACGTTCCTCTTCGCCTGGCAGATCTACTTCGACTTCAGCGGGTATACGGACATGGCGCGCGGCATCGCCGCGATGATGGGCATCCGACTGATGCTCAATTTCAACAATCCGTACCTGGCCACGAGCCTCGGAGAATTCTGGAGCCGCTGGCACATCAGCCTCTCGTCCTGGTTCAAAGACTACGTCTATATCCCGCTCGGAGGCAACCGCAAGGGTAGCTTCCACACCTACCGCAACATCTTTCTGACAATGGTGCTGTCGGGCCTGTGGCACGGCGCGGCATGGACCTTCATCCTGTGGGGCACGGTCCATGCCCTCGGGCGGTTCGCCACGCGAGAATTGGAGCGAACCGCGTTCTACAGAGACCGGGTCCCGGCCTTCGTCAAGCAGGTGTTCGTCTTCGCGATCGTCACCTTCGCATGGATCTTCTTCCGAGCGGCGACGCTGGGCGACGCCTGGCTGATCGTGACACGGATCTTCACATCAGGCCTGGCCAATCCCCTTTGCCCGCTGCTGGCGATCGTCCTGATCGTCGCGGTGTGGTGCTATCAGTACGTGTTCGATTCCCGGCTGCGCCGGGCGCTCGAGTTCCGGGTGGTTCGCATGGGACTCGTCGTCCTCATGCTCGCATATTTGGCGCTGTTTGCCCCTTCGGGGGAGCAACCCTTCATCTACATGCAGTTCTGAACGATGGCAGAGAATCTGAAAGACACAAGGGATGCGGCGATGCCGAGCTCGAACGCCGTGTGGCTGACGCCGCGACAGTGGCTGGCTGTCGCGCTGGTCCTGCTGGCCCTGTTCATCTTGGCGCCGATACTCTGGAAGCAGGTGGAGACCTTCAATCCCGGCCCAGACTACCGCGTCCCCTACGCGCTGGGCAGCGACTACTGGCTGTACGCACGCCACTGTCGCGTGGCGTGTCGGCGTGAGAAGATCCCGGTGATCGGCGACTCGGTCATCTGGGGACACTACGTGCGGCCCGATCAGACGCTCTCGCACTGCCTCAATGACGCCCTGGGCGAGGAACGGTTCGCCAACCTCGGCCTGGACGGGACGCATCCGGCCGCATTGGCCGGCCTGATCGAGTACTACGCCCGCGCCTTCTCCGGCCGGCCGGTCGTTCTTCAGTTCAATCCGCTGTGGATGAGCTCCGCCAAGCACGATTTGCAGACAACGAAGGAATTCCACTTCAATCACCCCCGTCTGGTCCCGCAATTCGCGACCGAGATTCCCTGTTACAAGGCCCCGTTCTCAGCCCGGCTGGGCATCGTGATGGAGCGCCATGTCCCCTTCCTGAGCTGGACCAGCCACCTGCGGATCGCCTGTCTCGGGGGCATGGACCTGCCTGTCTGGACCCTGGAGAATCCGTACACCAATCCCCTCGGCGCCCTGGCTGAACCGCTGCCGGAGCCGGAGAGCACGGAAGCAGAGAAAGGTGTCCCCTGGCTGGACGCCGGGGGCCAGAAACGAGACATGGCGTGGGTGGATCTCGACAGTTCCCTGCAGTGGCTTTTCTTCCGGCGCGCGGTCGAGCGTTTGCAGGCGAGGGGAAATCGCGTGTTCGTCCTCGTGGGGCCTTTCAATGAGCACATGCTCACGGCCGAAGATGCCGTCGTGTACAGCCGGATCAAGGCTCAGATTGCGCAGTGGCTCGCCCAAGACGGCGTTCCACACCTGGTAGCTACCCCCCTGCCGACCGATCTCTATGCAGACTCAAGCCACCCACTGGCCAAGGGATATGTGCTCATCTCAGAGCAACTTATGAACGATCCTGCCTTCCAGACCACCGTTCGCGACCGGGAACACTGATCCCGGCTCAGAGTCCCTGTCAGCTCTTGAGGGCCTGGAGAGCCTCGCGGATTCGCGTCTTGTCGCCCCGCTGGAGAATCGCGCTGGCCTTCTTCTCCTTGCTGAGCCTCTCGAGAATCCCCCCAAGCTCCACGGGGAATCCGTGCTCATCCTGGCCCAGCGTTCGCAACAGCCACCTGCCGAGTTCCTGGACGGTCTCCGGCGGCAACATGACCGCCGCCCCGATGTCCCCGTCGTGGCTCAGCTCCAGTTTCACTCCCGCGCCGCCGCGATCGCTGACGTTGAGGCAATACCCCGCCTCGTAGCGGAAAGGAGGCAGTGATGAGGACTTACGATTTACGGCCTCGTCAGAGTCTTGTCCGATATACACAACACATCTCCCAAAACAGCCGGCCCTTCAGGCCCCTCTGGACAGCACAAAACCCTGCCCTATCCTCCTTGACCGGCGACACACCGCCTCTATATGTCGCCTGCACGCTTCCTGTTACTATAGACGCTTATCGGACTACGAATATTGCAGAGGGAAGTTTGATGTCACCAGATACCATAGCATGAAAGTATGATATCGTATTCTGACATCGGAATAGAAGCCCGCGCTTCTCTTCGTCATGTTCGCAAGTCTTCGGTCCCGCAGGCGTCTATTCAGATAGACGGCATCCAGTCACGTTTTCAGGAGACGAACCCATGCAGACCATCCGTTACACGTGTCCGAAGTGCTCCGGCACGGAATTCGAAACGGGCGAGATCCGAGCGGCCGGAGGCTTCTGGAGCAAGATCTTCGATGTGCAGAGCCGACGGTTCTCCACGGTGACCTGCACGCGATGCCGCTATACGGAGATGTACAAGGCCGACACCAGCATGCTGGGCAACATCTTCGACCTCTTCACCAACTGAGACCCTTCCACGCGGCTATTTCGTGTAGGGCTGGTGGTCGTCGGCGGCGGTCGCCGGCACGATCCGGACGGCCTGACCTCCTTTTTCCGATGCGGTCATCTCAAGCCTCGTGTCACGGTCCAAGGTGAATCGGTCGATCCGGACGTGGGTCTTCGTGGAAACAGAGGGGTCGTCCGAATAGATGTGGGCAACGTAGGTCTTCTCTGGATCGAGGAAGCTGAGCGGGACATCGAATGTACGGGCCTGGCCGCTGTTCATGAAACCGATGAACCAGTTCGGACCGCTGCGCCGGGCGATGATCGCGTACTCGCCGATGCGGCCTTCGATCACCTTCGTCTGGTCCCACACCGTCGGACAATGATCGAAGAACTCCAGTTCGGGCTCGTCGTGGAACATCTCCGGGCGATCGTACCAATAGAGAAACTGCCAGGGACTGTAGAAACAGACGGCCTTGCCCAGTTGATAGGCGTGCGTGGACTGCTCGTCCACCCGCTTGTCGAGATAGCAGATCGTGTTGTCACCGGCTCCGGCCAGCATCCGCGTGAACAGCGTCGTCAGGCTCATCTCGTTGGGCTGACGCTCCTCGTCGCCTCGGATGCCCTCCTGCGTCATGAAATTCGGATACGTGCGCGAGTAGCCGGTCGGGCGATACTCGTCGTGCACGTCCACCATGAGCTGATTCTCCGCGGCCTTGCGAACGGCCTCGTGCAACCAACTCGTCCACTGCTGCGAGCCGACGTTGACAAAGCCGTACTTGACGCCCTTGATGCCCCACCGGCGGTAGAGAGGCAGAATCTCGCCCAACTGGCGTTCGAGGGCCCGGCGATTGACGTAAACGATCACTCCGATGCCTCGCTCCTCGGCATAGCGAATCACCTCCTGCAAGTCCAGCGGCCCCTTGGAGCGTTTCGGGTCGAGCGTCACCGTCGTCGCATCGGATTCGTCGGAATACTCGGGCCCGTACCAGCCGGCATCGTATTCGACGTACTGGAGATTGTGCTCGACCGCGAAATCGACGCAGCGTTTGCCTCCCGCAGTGGTCAGAGAGACCTCGCGGATCACCTTGCCCGGCTCGATCCACGAGGTGTCGGCAATCGCACACGGCGCGTTGAGATTGAGGATGATGTCGTTGTTCTCGAGAAGGCGGCCGGGACTGTCGGCTGCCATCACGACGCGCCAGGGCGTCGTCAACGGCAGCGGAGCTTCCACGGGGCTGCTCAGGTCGCTCACCAGACTGTTGGCTCGGCCACTCAGCGGCGACAGCTTCATTCGCGCGTAATCGACGCAACGGGCTTCTGCAACAGCGACGTACACCTCGTCAGCCGGCTGGATCACCAGGGGCCTTTCGCAGCCCGGCTTGATCCGGCCCAGCGCGACTTTCTCATACCTGCCCTGTGCGCTGTACGTCGCCCAGGCGGCGTGGTCGCCTGGAAACCGAAACTCGCTGGCCTCTTTCGCGACGGTGACGCGATCCATCCCGGCCTGCTTCGGAATCGTGTAGCAGAAGGCCACCCCCTCGTCATAAGCACGGAACGCAAGCGTCACGATCCGATGGGGAGCGTCCATCTGCCTCAGTTGAATCTCGGCCTCGCTGTAACGGTCGCGGATGGCGCTTCGCTCGCCATAGACCGGCTTCCACGTCGCATCGTGACTTCCCGTCGAAAGAACGCTGGCAGTCACGCCGTCACCAAGCCGGCCGTCTTCGAGCTCCAGTCCAAGCTGCGACTCATTGACGATGATCCTGTTCCCGTACCGGACGCTGTAGACCGGGCAGGCAGATGTACCCTCGAAGTCCTTCACTTCGAATGTAACGCTCATCAGACCGCTGGGCGAACGGACTTCAACCGCGTCGGCCGAAGCGCTATGGCACATCGCGATGGTTACATACAGCGTACAGATCACTTTGCGGATGCTTATCATTCTCACTTGCTCCCAACTGGCGCCATGCTCCTGCCTGCGAGTCGAATATTCGGTCGCGGCGGAGGCGCCATTCCGGCGCCGAGGAAGAATCCCACGTGCGGAGGCTGATTGTAGGCCACATTCTGCCAGGCAATGCTCAGCCGGTATTGCGGGTCGTGCATGAGCGTGTAGAAGCGGTGCGCTGTCGGCATGGTCGTCGTGTAGATGCGCAGCTCCTTGCCGTCGCGGCTTCTCCACGTCACCTCTTCCCGCCAGTCGCCGAAAAGGTCGGCGCTCAGGGCCGGCGTGGACTTCGAGCCGTTGTTTGAGGAGCATCCCTCGGCCATCATCAGGGGCACCTCAACGCCGCCTTTCCAGTCCCACTTGGCGATGCGAATGCCGTCGAGCGTCTCGCGAAGCAGGTCGCCATCCCACCAGACGACGAAGTTCTGCGACCGGGGTCGCGGCCCGATTTCCTGGCCCCTGGCATCGCACAGGACCGACGACGCGCTCCACCAACATTCGGCGCCCGGATACCTGGGGTCGATGTCGGCCGCAACGCCTCGGCCAACGTCACGCCCCGGGCTCTTGCCCCAGAGAATCTCCCCAGTCCCGGCGTCGAACATGGCGGCGCCGAAGCCGTCTTCATATCCCGGTATCACGACTTCGTTCTCGTGGATGCCCCACACTTCGAGCCCGCCTCTGGCCGGGTCCAGATCGCCGACATGCATGGCGTCCCCATGTCGCAGGTCCGTCGAATACAGACCGCTGCCGTCGTCGTCCACGCACATCGACCCGTAGATGATTTCGTCCCTGCCGTCGGCGTCCACGTCGGCGACGGTCAGATTGTGGTTGCCCTGCCCCGAGTATTTCTCGAGTCCGGGTGTCGCCGAATCGAAGACCCATCGCGAGGTGAGCCTGCCGTCTCTCCAGTCCCAGGCAGCGAGTACGGACCGGCCGTAGTAGCCCCGGCACATCACCACGCTCGGCCGGGTCCCATCGAGATAGGCGACGCAGGCGAGCATGCGATCGACGCGATTGCCGTTGTGGTCGTTGCTGCCGTTGCCGCCGATGCCACCCCAGCCGCCGATGTCGCCTCGGGGCGGAATGTAGTCGGCAGTCGCCAGTGCGGCGCCCGTTTGCCCGTCGAAGACCGTGAAGAACTCCGGGCCGTCCAATATCTTCCCGTCTCGGTTGACCCAGTTGGCGTTCGGGTCGCCGATGACTTTACCGGTTCCATCGGTCGTGCCGTCGGCGGTCTTGCACGCGACTTCGGCTCTGCCGTCGCCGTCGAGATCGTAGACCATGAACTGAGTGTAGTGGGCCCCCTCGCGGATGTTCCGGCCGAGATTGATTCGCCAGAGAAACGTTCCGTCCAGCCGATAGGCTTCGAGGATCGGCGGATCCGTCATGCCGCGTGAGGCATTGTCCCGACTGCGTCCCGCCTGGTGCAGCACGACTTCGTACGCGCCGTCCCCGTCGAGATCGCCGACGGACGCATCATTCGGACGGTATCCCTCGGGCGTCCGAAGAGGGACGGTCACATAGTCCTGTTTCCAGACCGTCGCCGGCTTCGAGGGCGCCGCCTGCGAACCATCGAAGATGGCGCAGACCGCGTACGTCGCATCGCCGGCGCCTCGGTCGTCCACGAAGTTCGTCGAATCCGCGATCGGCGTCTCGTTCACGCGGACGCCGTCCCGGTAGACGTTGAACGCGATGGAGTCCGGTTCGGTTCCGAGCATGCGCCATCCAACGTAGACGGTTCCATCGCTCCGTTGGACGGCAACCAGGCCCCGGTCAAGCCATTCCATCTGGCGCTGCGCGTGCACCGTTGGGGCCAGAACCGTCACAGCGGCAGCCGCCCACACGGATGCCATGTACGCCGGTCGTATTGTCATATTGTCACTCCGCCACCTTAGTGGCTTCCCAGGTAGTAGCTGGTCACGGGATAATGCGCGTAGCCCATCGACCGGTGAGTCACGTCGTTGCGATACAGCGGATCCTGCATCAGGCACACGCGGCGGTCCTCCGCTGGAATCATCGTGCTGTAGATGCGCAACTCCCCATCGGTATACGTGACGATCTCCTCGCGCCAGTCGCCCAGGATATCGGCGATCTGCTGAACACTGCCTCGGATGTCCGTCAGCGAGTCGCCCTTCCACTTGGACACGCCCCGCCAGGCAAGGATCTCGCGCAGCGGATCGGCATCCCACCAGACGAGGAAGTTCTGAGGCGGCACCGGCCCGTCGATCTTGCGGCCCTGTGCCGTGTAGAAGTGCCGGCCGCCGGCGCACTCCATGCCCGGATACGCCGGATCGATGTCACCGGCGATGGCCAGGCCCAGCTCGTTGTCGCGGTTCGATTCGGGAATTCCGAAGATCAGATTCCCGGTCCGCGCGTCCCACAGGCTCGCGCCGTTATGAGGGTGCGGCTCTTCGAAGATGTACCAGACCTCCAGACCGGGCCGAGCCGGGTCAATGTCACCGAGATAGAAACGGTCGCCGTGTCCGTATCCCGTGCCCCAGAGGGTGCGACCGTCGTTGTCGATCGCAATCGAGCCGGCGAGAATCTCATCGCAGCCGTCGCCGTCGATGTCACCGGCCTTGATGCTGTGCTGGCCTTGCCCCTGGTACATGAAGGGAGCCCGCTCGTTGGTCCAACGCCAGACCTTCTGGAGTTTCTTGTCCATGAGCACCCAGGCGTCAATCTTCATCATCCCGTAGATGCCGCGAACCGCCAACACTGCCGGGGTCCTGCCGTCCAGGTAGGCCACGCCCATCATGTGACGACAGGAGCGATTGCCGGTGTTGTCGCCCCAGTCCTGGACCCTGCCCCGCTCGATCCAGTCGACCTTGTCGATCTCGGCGCCGGTGGCGCCGTTGTAGACCGCCAGGTACTCGGGCCCTTCCATGACAAATCCGGTCTTGCCGCTGAGGAACATGTCGTCGGCACCGGCCGCATACGGCGCGGTCCTCACACAGACCTCCGCCTTGCTGTCGCCGTCGAGGTCGCGAACGACCATGGGCGTCCACCAGATCCCCATGTCCACGTTCCAGCCCAAGTCGATCCGCCACAGGAATTCGCCCGTCGCGCCGTCGTAGCCGTCATACTTGTACGAGCCCCGGTTGGGACCGACGCGGCCCGGGTCCTTTCCTCCGCCGGGATGCTTGACAACGAAGTCATAGACACCGTCGCCGTTCAGGTCGCCGATGCCGACGATGGACACCCCGCGAACGTCGTCCTTGAGCTTGATCGCCTTGTACTGCTGGGCCGGAGCGTCGACGCCAAGCTCGGCGCGCGCCGAGGGCGCCAGTTCCGACCCACCTACGACCGGGACAACCCACCAGGCGTTCGGCCGATCCAGGGGCGCATCGGCGTCGATGAAATCCGTGGTCCTGCGGATCGGCTCGGCGTTCAGCTTCACCGGCTCGCCGCCGGAGCTGGAGCGATAGACGTTGAAGGCAACGCTCTGCGGGTCGGTCCTGAGCAATCGCCAGCCGAGATAGACTTTGCCCTCGCCCATCGCCAAGGCGAGCATGCCACGGTCAAGCGTCTCCTCAATCCGCTGCGAGGCCCAGCCCAGCTTCGCATTCGGGTCGTAAAGCGGGTCCATCGCGTAGAAGTTCAGGTTGGGCGGAATCTCCTCGTCCGTCAGCTCGCGCAATCCCCGCTCGTTGTTCGCCGGCGGGCGCGTCCCGCCCAAGCCGCGCCGCGCCGCCGGATTCTGCGCCCAAGCGAGTGACGCACACAGCACAAGTGTCAGCGAGAGTGTCGCCGCATTACGAATCACGTTGCAGGCCCTCCTGAACGCAGCGGTTATGACTCAGTTCCAGGGCGAGCGAGGCGTCCCGGCGGCCGAGGCTTTGGGCCTCTGGTCGAAAGGCGCCACTTTGCCGGCGTGCACGTCGTGCAGGCGCTTGTGCGTGGCTTTGGCGGCCTCGATCAGCTCGACATAGGGACGATTTGTGACATCGACCAGGCCGATGTTGTAGTTCTCGCCGTCAAACCGCCCGAGGACCGGCTCGTCGGTCCACTGGAACCAGTGCGCCCCCACGAAACAGGGCAGGGCCGCCGCCTGCTCGACGTAGTAGCGATAGCCTTTGCCCCGCTCGATCTGGTCGGCGGTCTGGACCAGGCCCGCGCCCAGCCCATCGGCCGGAACGCCGAAGTGGAACTCCCCGATCATGATCGGCCGGCCGGTCGCTTCGTACACGCGTTTGAGCTGCGCCGTCGGCTCGTAGTCGTACACGTTGATGCTGCACACGTCGAAACTCCTGCCGAGGCGCATGACGCCTTCCGGAGGCGAGCCGCCGAACCGAATGCCCAGATTCAGATGGTTCGCGTCGTATCGCTTGATCGCATCGCCGATCAGCGAAAGGTACCTCTCGAACATTCCATAGACGAATTCCACACGGCGTTGCGGCGTATCGCCGGCGGCCAGAAAGGCCTGGAGCTTCGCTTTCGTCGCGGTGTCCGGGCCGTTGAGGAACATATCGACGACCTCGCTCTCCCGGTCGGGCCACGCCGGCTCGTTGCCGATGAAATACCCAATCAACCAGGGATCGTCCTTGAGCGAGGCGCACTGCTGCCGGGCGGCCTCATCCACGCGGCGGGCGAAATCCTCCGAGTGGACGTCGGGCATGCCCAGATACGCCGGCTCCACCCGTGGCGATCGGAACGTCACGACATATACCTTGCGGTCGGCCTCATCGGAAACGCGAAACCACGACCAGTTGCCGACGGTGTTGAAGCCCCAGGCGCTCATGCGCTGCGAGACGAGATTGCGTCCAGGCTCAGGAGCCTCATCGCCGCCGCGACGCCCGCCGGTGCTGATGCAATTCGAGCCGGTCGACAGGAAAAGATGGCCGTGAGGGTCCACGAACCACCATCTGCCGTCGATCTGCTCGACGCGGAAGAAGCCGGTGGCTCTCGCCTGTGTGGTCTTGTAGCCGCCGTATTCGCAGTAGCCGAACGCATCGCTGCCATCGAATGACTTCCGCTCTTCCTCCAACTCCCTCTGAAGCTGCTCGCGGCTGCCGATCTTGCGCGGCCAGTTCCCGCGGGCCCATTGCCCGAACTCATCAACATACGGCTCGGCCTCCAGGAACTTCGAACCCTGGTCCTCTTTCGACAGCTCGATGGACCGAATCTCGAGCGTCGGCTCATTCAGAGGATAGTCCATCACCACGCTGAGCGCCTCGACGTTCTTCAGGTCGCCGAACGGGCCCCAGGTCGACAGCCAGAACGAGTCCCAGCGCCGATTGTTGGCCGAGGCCAGGTCGTTGCCCCGCTGGTCTCTGCCTCGGAAGTACTGGAGCGGGACCGAGGCGCGGAGCCAGATGTTCTGCCCGAGCGGCTGGAACATCACGCGGCGCCTCCCATCGGCGGCATGAATCCACAAGGAAAAACGCTGAGGCGAGGAGGTTCTCATCTCCAGGACGAGATACTCATATGGCGACCAGTCTGAAGGCCATTGCGGATCGAGTTGTTCCAGCGTCCATTTGTGCTCCGACACGCGGCCCTGAAAGGTGATCTTGACGGGCTGGTCCAGAGCCGGAGCGGTCTCGGTCAAGAGCAGCAGCGTCAACAAGACCAGAAGTCCATACCCCCTTGTTTCCAAGGAATCCAGCGGGTGTCTGCGATTCGCGTTCGTCGTCATGGTATCCTCCTTCTCTCAGCGTCGAGCCTGTAGCTGCGCTCGGCCGTCTTTGAGGCCTTCGGCGCGGGCAGTGACACGAATCCGGCCGTTCTGCCCTTCGAGCGTGCGGAGGATCAGCATGGCCTTGCCGTGGAACAGCTCGTGACTTTCGTCCTGGAACAATTCGAGCGAAAGCGGATTGCCGTTGCCAATGCCGGCGATTTCCGCCGGACCGTCGATCTCGAACCGAACGAGATTGCCGGCCAGAGGGCAGAGCGTCCCCTTCCCATCGAGCACCTCGACCAGGATGTACGCCAGATCCTCGCCGCTGGCGCTCAGCCGTGTCCGATCGGGCGTCAGGCGGAGTCTGGCCGGCTCGCCTGCGGTACGCATGGTCGCTTCGCCGATTCTCTTGCCCGCCTTGTACGCCACCGCCTTCAGCACGCCCGGCTCGTACGCGACGTCATTCCAGCGCAGACGATACGCGTAAGTAACATCGTAGTAGTCCGACTCGCAGTACTCGGGGTAAACGGCAAACTCGGCAACAGCGGCCCACGCATTCTCTCGCGTCTCGTTGAACTCGATCTGCACGTAGCGTGCCTGCGTGTCCACGCTGTGGAAGATCTGCTTCGGTCCACCCCAGCGCGGCTCGGCGCTGGTCGGTTTGGTCACGATCGTTTCCCAGGCGGCCGCATCAGGCGAAACCTTGATCTCGTAGCCGTACAGCTTTTCCTCGCGTTCAAATTCGATCGCGAGGTATTTGATGGATTGGACCTGCCCGAGATCAACCTGCCACCATTGCTCGGCCTCGCCCGAGGCAGCCGTCCAACGGGTGTCTCTGCTGCCGTCGTTGGCGCTGTCCGGCGCGTGATCGGTCTGGCTGCTGCTGGCGGTCGCTGCCCTGCCCTTGGCGAAGTTGGCCGGTCGTTCCGGGATCACGTCTTTTTGTCGGCGTCCGAGCGACTTGCCGTTGAGAAACAGCTCGGCCGAGTCACCGTTGGTGTAGACGAACACCGGGACGAGCTGCCCAACGCGGTCGGACCAGTTCCAGTGCGGCAGGATATGCACGGTGGTTGTCTCCGGCCGCCAGTAGCTGCGATACAGATAGAATCGGTCTTTCGGCATGCCGCACAGATCGACGATGCCGAAATAGGAACTGCGCGCCTCCTGGCTGAACGGCGTCGGTTCGCCGAGATAATCGAATCCGGTCCACACGAACTCGCCGGCGACGAAACGGTCGTCGGCCATGAGCTTGAACTCGGCGTCGGGGATATCCGACCAGGCGGCCGCATTCAGGTCGTAAGAGCAGACCTGCAACGCGTCGTCTGCATAGTCGGTCTTGGTCGTGGGCAGCGGGAAATCGTAGAAGCCCCGCGTGCTGAGCGCCGAGGCCGATTCGCTGTAAACAATGGGTTTGTCGGGATACTTCTGACGGTAGTTGGCGTATCTCCGAGAGTAGTTCCAGCCGGTCAGGTCCAGCGCATCGAAGTTGGGCTGGTCGACCATGCCCGGGATGTGACAACCCATTCCCACCGGACGCGTCGGATCGTATTTGCGCACGAAGTCGCTCATGAACTTCACACGCTCCGGCGTCACGCCCTCGCGGCCGGCGCCGATCTCGTTGCCGATCGACCAGACCACGACACTCGGGCTGTTCCGGTCGCGCATCACCATGTTGCGGATCTGCCTTTCGCCGAATTCCTCCAACGGCGGCTCGCCGCGCTGCCGGCCGGCGGTCCCGTCCCACTTGTCAAAGGCTTCGTCCCAGACCACGAACCCCAAGCGGTCGCACAGCGACAGCAACTCCGGCGCCGGCGGATTGTGACTGGTGCGGATGGCGTTGACGCCCATCTCGCGCATGATCTCCAGTTGGCGCTCCATGGCCCGCGGATAGAAGGCGGCGCCGAGCGGGCCGTGGTCGTGGTGCAGGCAAGCGCCGTAGAGCTGGAGCCGCCGGCCGTTCAGATGGAACCCGTCGTCGGCTGTAAATTCGAACGTCCGGATGCCGAACGTCGTGTCTTCCATATCGGTGACCGCGTTCTCGGTGCGGACGATCGTCTTGACGGTGTAGAGATGCGGGTGTTCGACGTCCCATCGCTGGGGGTTCTTGATCGTGAACGTCTGATCCACCTCGGCCGCGCCGCCGGCCGGCACGTTGGGTTCTCTCCTGCCGGAGGCAACCGATTTGCCCTTCGGGTCGAGCAGGACAACCTCAATCGTCGCTTTGGACTCGGCATCCAGATGATTGTCTACCGTCGATCGCACGCGAACCATGGCCGACGCGTCCGTCACCTGCGGCGTGGTCACGTACGTGCCCCAGTGCGCCAGATGCACCGGCTCGCAGATCGCCATCGTCACCTTGCGATAGATCCCCGCGCCCGGATACCACCGTGTGCCGTGCTGGCGCGTATCGGCCTGGACCGCGACGACGTTCATCTGGCCAAACTTCACGTACGGCGTGGCATCGACGCGAAACGACATGTAGCCGTAATCCCAAACGCCCGCCAGTTGCCCGTTGACGTACACTTTGGGAAAGGCCATCACGCCGTCGAAGTCGAGATACACCCGCCGGCCCTGGTCAGCCTCGTCGAGCCGGAATATCTTGCGATACCACCCCACCCCTCGCCAGGGCAGCTTGCCCGCGTAGCCGTTCTCGCTGGGATTGAACGGCCCTGCAATCGCCCAGTCGTGCGGCAGATGCACCGCCTGCCAAGCCGAATCGTCGAAATCCAACTGCGTGACATTCTCGGCCTGCTCGCCCTTGACGAACCGCCAATCCGCGTTGAAGCGTTCGATCCGGCGCGGTCCGCCGGCGCAGACCGCCGTTTGGAGTGTGCCCGTCAGGGCATACATACCCAGAGCCACTGCAAGGAAATGAATGTAGTATCTTGCGACGCCACTGCAAACTCGCGTGCTTCCCATGACCATGTTCTCCTTTTGCGTGCTGAGGTGTTGTCCTGCCCAGAGATACCCGATGCCTTTCCGCCGGTCAAGGCATCCGCCGCAGCCCCTCCCAGTGGATGCGCCACGTGCCGTCGTCCGGGAAGCCGGGGTTCGGGCGGTCGGGGCAGCCGTCCCACCCCGCTGCCATCATTGCCACCGCCGCGAGCAGTCCCCCGTTGCCCGGCAGGTAAACGGGCAGGCGAGGCGATTGATAGTTGTGTCCATTGGCGAGATAGCGGTTCTTCTCGGCGTCGACGAACAGCGCATCGATCGCCCTGGCCGGCTCGCCCAGACGGGCGGCGGTCATCGCCATGACGGGATAGTCCCAGCCCCACGTGCTGGGCCAGTCCCACTCGGCCATCACGCGATCGAGCGTCCGTCGCATCACCGCCGGATCGATCAGAGGCGTTTGCGGCAGGAAGCCCAGAGCACACAGCATCGACGGGTGATCCTGGAAGATCGTGTACGGTTCGGTCTCGATCGCCGCGTAGACGCCGTCACGGATGGTCGGACGCGATAGATGGCCGATCACGCGGTCCCATCGAGCGTCGCGCTCCAGGCCGAGCCGCTCGCGCCACTTCTGCGCCGTCTCCAGGGCCCAGTGCCAGTAGGCCAGTTCGAAGGTCGGGTTCAGCGTGCTCCGGCGATAGCGTCCGTAGCTTTCCTGGGCCGGGATCATGGCCGGTCCCAACACATAGCGCTGTCCGGCCTCGTCCCACACGGGATACGACGCCATGAAGGCGGCGGTCTCGAACACGATGTCACGATATCGCTCGAGGGTCGCACGGTCGCCGTGGGCGCGGTAGCACAGCTCGGCGTAGTAGATCGGGTGCGGCTGCTGCCAGATCAGGAACACGCCCACGCTGCTCGGGCTGTCGCGTCCATCGGGCGAGGCCATCTTGGGCCAGCGAACCCCGTCATAGCCCTGAAGCTGCGCCGTCGCCCGCGCCGCCGGCAGGATCGACCGATACCACGACAGGCTCCGCTCCAGCAACGGCAACCGGTCCCACAGCGCGAAGTGAACCGCGTGCCACCAGTGCATCTCCAGATGGAATTTGCCGAACCAACTGTTGTAGACCAGGCCGGTCTCCTGCGGCGGCCGGTCGCCCGAGCAGTTGACCGCCATGAGGTACTGCGAGAGCACCACTCTCCGCTCCAACTCGGCGGCGCGCGGGTCGGTGCACTCGGAGAAATCAATCGCTCCGCCGCTATGCCAGAATCGCTCCCAATGGTCGCGTGCGGCGGCCCGAACCGCTTCGAAGCCGGAAACAGATTCGGAAATCGGCTCGGGACAGAAGGTGAACGCCACCTCCAGCACGTGATTATCCTGTCGATCTATTTCGTATTGATGCGGCGCCGTACTGCGGATTCGGGTGCCCTGTGATCCAACCACGCGGACGCAGTAGCGGTCCGCGTCGAGGGTTCGCGTCAGGTCGGCTTGACAGCCGGCGATTTGAGCCTGTGTCGTATGGCGGTCGGGATGGTCCCAGTCGGCGGCGTTGCGCCAATCAGGATTGCCGTAAGGAAATGCCAGCAAGATTCGGAGCCGCCCCTGTTCGACGAGGGGAGATTCGATGCGAACGGCCAGGATGTCACGCGTCGGATGGCACACCGTCAAGACTTGAACGGGCTGGCCCTCAACCTTGAACTCGCTGGCCAGCAGCCCGGACCACAGGTCGAGAGTCTGCGACGTCTCGGTCAGGTCCTCGATGCTTGCGGCCGAGCCATTCGATTTCGCCAGAAGCAGGCCGATCCTGCCGAGGTGCAGACGATGCGGATTGGCACGCAGCCACTCTGCGGCCGGCAAGTAGCCGCCGGAACGAGCGGCGCCAGAGGCATAGGGCACCTTGCGTCCGGCCACGTCGTACTCCTCCAGCGCATCGGCCAGCCGGTAGCCGTCGGGATTGGGGCAGGTGTGCCAGCCCCATTGCGATTGCGTGCACAGCGGCGTACCTCGCTCGTGGTACTCGGGGAAGGTCTGAAGGCCGGTGATGTCGGCGGTGAGCGCAAACTGGCCGTTGCCGACGCTCAGCCCAGTCAGCGGGTCCGCCTTCGTCAGCGTGACATTGTGCCGCGTCACCAGGGCATGGCGGTCGAGCTTGTAGTGACGCCGTAAGGCGTTATCCTCAGGGTATGCCCTCACGGGCACACTACAAACAGCGTTTGACGACCCGATAGTCGCGATCAGCAGCGCGGTGGCAACGATCATCGATGTCAATGTGTCGGTCATTGTGTCCCTCCAGATACGGGTCCATCTCGGCGCATATCGAGACAGGGGCGAATGATGATTCGCCCCTACTTTCGCGTGCCGCTGGCGTCGATGACCTTGGCGCCGGCGGGGCCGAGCGTCTTGCGGATGGCGAATACGTCCGGCCGCTCGATCCGCCGACCCATCGCGCCGACGGCTTCGGCGACCTGATCGCGATTCTTGAACCCGCAGACCGCCACGTGGATCGACGGGTGCATCAGCGTGGCCGCCAGAATCAACTGGTACAGCGTCAATCCATACCGCCGGGCCATCGGCGACAGCGACTGAACCGCCCGGCACAGGTCGCGGAATCGCTGCCCCTGAAAATCCGGATGGTGTCTGCGGAAATCCGCGAACGTCTCGTCGCCGCGGTACTTGCCCGTGAGCAGGCCCTTATGCATCGGCGAGTAGATCATCACGCCAAGGTCCTGCCCCTGGCAATAGGGCAACAGGTCGTCCTCGCCGGTCGGGTCGATCAGACTGTACGGAGGCTGCACGACGTCGTAGGGCCCGAAGCACCGCTGGGCCCGCACCTGTTCGACGCTGTGATTGCTCACGCCGATCGTGCGCACCTTGCCTTGTTCGCGCAACTTGTCGAGCACGCCGGCCACCTCCTCCAGCGGAGTCATCAGGTCATAGAAGTGCAGGAGGTACAGATCGATCCGTTCGACGCCCAGACGCTTCAGCGACGCCTCGCACCGTTCGATCAGGTGCTCCCGGCTGAGATCGGGATACCGCGAGCCGTCCGGGTTGAAGTGGTTGTACACCTTCGTGCAGACGACGATCTCGTCCCGCGGAAGATCGCGGATCGCCTCGCCCAGCGTGCTCTCGCCATACCCATCGCCATAGGCATCAGCCGTGTCGAAGAAGTTGATCCCTTTGTCAAACGCCAGCCGGACCGCCGCAAGTATCTCCTTCTTGTCCACCTCGCCCCAGAAACGGGGACTCAACTGCCACGTGCCGAAGGCAACCGGCGACACCGACAGCCCGCTTCGTCCCAATCGAACTCGTTCCATAGATCGAACGACCTCCCGATTCGTGTTATGCGTCTACCAGCTTCCAGGGGTGAAGCGCAGTTCGCCCCCGCCGTATGCCCTGACGGGCCGACCACGAACAGCTTGTGAGTATACCCGATGCAATCGGTGAGATGAACACTGATCCCCGGCCTGAGGCGCCTTCGCGGGCACAATATGAATGAAGCGATGTTTGACAGGGAACATGGCACGTGGTTTACTTTGGCCTTTCGGAAGGGGTCGTGCTGGCCGTAATCCCGATGCACGTCGGGATTCACATGTACATCGACAAAAAAGAAGGGTGCTACATGGCGAAAGCGAAGTACATTCTGGCGCTCGATCAGGGAACCACCAGCTCCCGCGCGTTGATCGTGGACCGGCAGGGCAAGATCTGCTCGGTGGCCCAGAAGGAGTTCCAGCAGATCTTCCCCAGAAGCGGCTGGGTCGAGCACGATCCGAACGAGATCTGGTCAAGTCAGGCCAGCGTCGCGGCCGAGGCCATGGCCAAGCTGAACCTCGGCGGCGGGGACATCGCCGCCATCGGAATCACCAATCAGCGCGAAACCGCCCTCGTCTGGGACCGCCGGACGGGCGAGTCGATTCACAACGCCATCGTCTGGCAGGACCGCCGAACCTCGGCGTTCTGCGACGAGCTGCGGGCCGCGGGCCACTCCGAAATGATTCAGCAGAAGACCGGACTGGTGATCGACGCCTATTTCTCCGCGACGAAGGTGCGTTGGATTCTCGATCACATCCCCGATGCCAGGCAGCGGGCCCAGGCGGGAGAGTTGGCCTTCGGCACCGTCGATTCGTGGCTGGTGTGGAAGCTGACCAACGGCGCTGTGCACGCCACCGACATCTCGAACGCCAGCCGGACGTTGCTGTTCAACATCCACGATCAGAGGTGGGATGAGGAGCTGTGCGAGCTGTTTGGCGTCCCGTCGTCGATGCTTCCCGAGGTCAAGAGCTGCAGCGAGGTGGTCGGCGTGACCGCGACCACGTTTCCCGCCCCCAATGTCCCCATCGCCGGCATCGCGGGCGATCAGCAGGCCGCCATGTTCGGCCAGATGTGCACGGACGAAGGCATGATCAAGAACACCTACGGGACCGGCTGCTTCATCATGATGAACACGGGGCAAGAGGCCAGGCTATCCAAGAACAACCTGCTGACGACCATCGCCTGGAAGCTGGGCAACCAGGTGACCTATGCCCTGGAGGGAAGCATCTTCATCGCCGGTGCGGTCGTGCAATGGCTTCGTGACGGACTGCACTGCATCGACAAATCCGAACAGGTCGAGGCGCTGGCCAACTCCGTCGAGAACAACGGCGGCGTGTACATGGTCCCGGCGTTCGCCGGACTCGGAGCCCCCTATTGGGACCAATACGCCCGCGGCGCCATCTTCGGCATCACGCGCGGAACGACCAGTGCCCACATCGCGAGGGCCTGCGTCGAGTCGATCGCCTTCCAGACCAAGGACGTGCTGGACGCGATGGCCGACGACGCGGGCATCCCCATCGCCGAGCTTCGCGTCGACGGCGGCGCATCGGTCAACGACCGCCTGATGGAATTCCAGGCGGGACTGACGGGGGTGAAAGTCGTCCGGCCCCAGACGCTGGAGACCACCGCGATGGGCGCCGCGTTCTTCGCGGGCCTGGCCGTCGGGTACTGGAAGGACCTGGCCGAGATCCGAAAGATCTGGAAGAAGGGGGCCCAGTTCGAGTCGCACTTGGCGCCCCAGATGCGCACCGAGCTTTTGAAGAACTGGCACAAGGCGGTAGAGAGAGTGCGGAACTGGGACCGATAGCGCAGACGCCGCCGGATGTTTGTAGGGGCGAATGATTATTCGCCCTCACGGGAAATCAGAAGGGAGAAGTGTCGATGAGCGAATTCGTAGCGGAATTCATGGGGACGATGATTCTGGTTCTGCTCGGTGACGGCGTCGTTGCCAACGTCTGCCTGAAGGGCACCAAAGGAAACGCCGGCGGCTGGATCGTGATCACGATGGGATGGGGACTGGCCGTCTTCGTCGCCGTCGCCATCACCGGCGAGTTCAGCGGCGCGCACATCAACCCTGCGGTGACAATCGGTTTGGCGGCGGCCGGGAACTTCGCGGTGGCCAAGGTCCCGCTGTTCCTCGCTGCCCAGTTCCTCGGCGGTGCGGCCGGTGCGTTCCTCGTCTGGCTGTTCTACAAGGACCATTTCGACATCAGCACCGACCCGGCCACGATCCTCGGCACCTTTGCCACGGGACCGGCGATTCGCAACCCCCTGCGGAACGTCCTGTGCGAAGTGATCGGCACCTTCGTGCTGCTGCTGGCGGTGCTGTACGCCTCCTGCCCGACGTTCACCTCCGGGACCGAAGAGATCAAGGTGGGCATGGGTTGCCTCGGCGCCATCCCCGTCGCCCTGGTGGTGATGGGGATCGGGCTGTCTCTCGGCGGAACGACGGGATACGCCATCAATCCGGCGCGCGACCTGGGACCGCGCCTGATCCACCAGCTCGTGCCGATCAAGAACAAGGGAACGAGCGACTGGGCCTATAGCTGGGTCCCCATCGTCGGCCCGACCCTCGGCGCCCTGCTGGCGGCCTTCGTCTACTGCCTCGGTCGACCGGTTTGAGGAAAGAACTGAGCTTGGTCTTTCCCGCCGGACCAGGATCGTTCTGGCCGGCCCATTCGCCTCTCCGGGCAGCACTTGACCCGCTACCTGGGGCTGCCTCCGGGAAAATAAGTAGTCACCACAATTGACATTTGCGGCGGATGAAGCTTGGATGGGGGTGCGCCGGCGTCTGTCGGAGGGGCAAACAGACCTGCCGGACCAGTCTTTCGGGGTTCGCTGGGCAGGCAAGCGCGCACCAAGCGAGAGGCTGCGCCGAGGCGAAAGGGCAAGATGCATGGACCGCAGGGACGGTTTCACGTTGATCGAGCTTCTCGTCGTCATCGCGGTCATCGCCATTCTGATGGCCCTGCTCATGCCCGTCCTGCATCGAATCAGAGAACAAGGCAAGCGGGCGGTCTGCCTGGGCAACGTCAAACAGATGGCTGTCGCCTGGAACCTCTACGCGGACGACAACGACGACCGGATCGTCAGCGGCAATACCACCCTGGGGGCCCACAACCGCGATGGAGCCTGCTGGGTCTACTGGCCTGGCGCCGACAGCCCCGAAGACCGGCGGATCCAGGGGATCAAGGACGGGCTGCTCTATCGCTACTGTCCGAACATCAAGCTGTACAAATGCCCGACCGGCGTCCGCGGTGAGGTGGTAACCTATGCCATCCCCGATTCCATGAACGGTTACTACCACATCCCCGGCGCGCAGGGGCAAATCAAGAGGCAGCGCAGCCAGGTCCGCAACGCCAGTGTGCAGATCGTGTTTCTGGACGAGGGCCGGCTCAGTCCCGACAGTTGGACGGTCTATTATGACGATGAACGATGGTGGGACCAGGTCACGGTTCGCCACGCCGATGGAACGAATTTCTCCTTCGCCGACGGCCATAGCGAGTACCGCAAGTGGAAGGACCCTCGCACTCTCGAGGTCGCCAAGATGGATATGAACCTGTGGCAGTCGACCGCCCGCCACACCGAACTGGCCCTCTCGCCCGGGAATGAGGACCTGCACGGCGTCCAGAGGGGCGTCTTCGGTGAATTGGGTTACACCCCGGTGATGTGCCCGGGAGGCGTCTGCCCCATGCCTTGAGAAGGGCTTTCGAGCCGGCGTCATTGTGGGTGTAGCGCGTTTCGACATGGAATCGGCAATCCGGCCGTACACCCTGCATCTCAGGACGAGCTGGCCCGCTTGGCTTCCGCGCCCTGCCTGTTGCTCCAGTCTGGGGTCTCCGGTTTGCCGGCAACGGTCCGGCGGGACCCGGCCGGCCCAAAATACGTAGTTGCCCCAATAGAAAAGGAGTCGCGTAGTCCGCTATGATATGGCGGAGGCAATGAGGACTCTCATTGTCGTTGTGCGTCCCGGCCGAAGAAGAGGTCACCCTGCCGGGTCGCGGGAGGTCGGGTGACAGAAGCACGCGGTTTCATCGTACGGTTTCGTCCGCTCATTTGTGCATCAGAAGGAGGTGTGTCATGGGTAGGCGCCCAATTCTCGTGCTGACTACGGCCCTGATCGCGGCAATGGCCGTCGCAACAACGGCACAAATCAAGAATGTCCTGCTGGAACAACACACGGGAGCGTGGTGCGGCTGGTGTCCCGACGGAAGCGCGATGGTCGATGAGATTGTCGAGCTGTACGGCGATCAGGTCATTGCGACGAAGCTCCACAACGGCGACGCCATGGCCATCGCGGAACAGTGGGTGATCGGCGAGGCCCTGGGGCTGACCGGATTCCCCACGGCGTCAATCAACAGGCGGAATTTCGGCGGCGAAGTCTTCTTGAATCGGGACGTCTGGAAAACGTGCTGCGAGTTCCAGATGCAACAAAAGGCCAAAGCGGAGGTCGATTGTTTCTACACTCTGAACCGGAGCACCCGCACCGCGAAGATACGCGTTCTCGCGAACATCGTCGAATCCATGGACTTCCCTCTGCGATTCAACGTTTACATCGTTGAAGATGACGTGAAGGGCACCGGTTCCGGCTACGATCAGGCCAACTACCTCTCCGGCCGTCCCGGCTACGAAGACAATCCCTACTACAACGAACCGACAAAGATCGTTGGATACCATCACATGAGCGTGGTGCGCGCCATGCTGGGCGGTCCCTGGGGCCTCGCCGGGGGTCTTCCGTCCTCCGTCGATGCAGGCGCGTTCTACGAGTACGAATTCGAATCGCAGATTGATACACGCTGGAACATCGACAATGTGTATTTCGTTGGAATGCTCCAGGCGGATGCGGAGGACAACAACGAAATCATCAATAGCGCCGTGGCCGTCAAGGACGGCACGCTGCTGAACAATATCATCAACTCCGATGTTCCCGCAACGAAGGCTCTCCCCGCCGGATCGGATCTGGCCAACAGCTACACCCTGAAAAACGCCACCAATAAGCAACAAACCTACACCGTGACGCTGTCGACCACCGACAGGACACCCGCCGATTGGTCGGCGCGATTTGCCAGCGGCAGCACGACGCTCGTCGCATCCGGCGCCGATCCGGCCACGGGCCAGTTGGTGGTCGCCGCGAACGCCTCCGTGCAGATGTCGCTGACCTTGAATATCGGCTCCACGCTCGGAGTCGGAGACGCCCAGGTGCTTCTCCAGTTGCAGGGGACGCCGACGGTTAACAGGTCGCGAATGGTTACAGGAATCACGACGGAAATCGAGCACCTGCTGCTCGAGACCGGATCCGATTACTCGATGGCACCGTACATCACTCACGCCGCGTATGCCGACACCGTGATTCTCGATCCGAGCACCTATCTGACCTTCCAAGAGGAATTGACGAATGTCAAGGTGGTGATCTGGAACAAAGGTCCTTCCGACGGCCTGTCTTCCGAGGAAGTCGACGCCATCAAGAGCACCAGCAATGTCAACCACTTCATTTGCGGCGACGGCGTGATCGGCAGCCTGGTTTCCCCCAACAATCTCAGCTACTTCGGCCTGGAGTATATCGGCTGGAACCTCGAGGCACGAGGGTCCACCTACAGCATCTGGATCGAGGGTCAGCAATGGGATGTGATCACGGGTGAGCTGGAACGTCATATCGAAGGCCGCCTGTTGATGTACTACGTCAACATGGTCCGCATCATCGATCCCGCGAATGTCTTCCCGATCATGCATTTCGAGCAGGAGGGCTTCAGGAAATACAACGGCATGACCTTTTGGATCGAGGCCAAGGACACCATTTTCGGTGTCCGGTCCACGGCGAACGGCCGCCGGACCGTCATTCTCGGCATATGTCCATATGTCATCGTTCGCGAAGGAACCCGTCAGGATCTGGTGACCAGAATCCTTGGTTGGCTCGCCGAGCAATGACCGCAACCGTCGCCAGAGGGCGGCCCCAAAGGCAACGTCCAGGCCGGCGGAGCGGACGTTCCGTCCCGGCTCCGAGAGGAGGTTTCGGACGATGAGAATGCGTGTTTGTACGTATTGAATCGGAGCGAGCCGCATGAGGGAGGAGTATTCGCAGAGGAGGGCGTGCTTCGGTGGCATCAGCGTTGCGGCGTCGGTCAGCAAGACCGGGGGAGGTTGAGGAGCAGACCATGACGGCGAGGAAGACACTGAGCCGGCTTCACTTGGTCGGGATGTTCTGGTTCACCTTGTGCGTCGGCTATCTTCTGGTGATGGGGTTGTACCAGGCAGGATTCCGCTGGCGGACGATCTTCTCGTTCTCGGGCCACTCGGCACTGATGATCATTCTTGTGGCCGGCCTCTACTTCTTCGCCCTGCCGCGGGGAGTCGCCCGATCCGGGCACGTTGAACAGGAGCACCCTCTAACCAGCAGCAACTGCTACATGGGCCTGTACGTGTCGGCGCCTCTGTTGGGCGGCCTGGCGGCTATCCTGGGGATGGCCGGGGTCCGCCAGATGAGCCGGTTCTTGTTTGGCGTCGCCCTGGGAACGCTGGGGACGACGTTCCTGGTCTGGATGGTGATCGACCCGCTGGCCGGACTGATCGAGATGCTTCTGCCTGCCAGCCGCAGACATCGCGCCGAGCGCACCGGCAGAAGCCACGCCGCACCATCCTGACACATCGACCACGCATTCTCTCCCCGCGACGCGGGCATCCCACTCCAGTAGCCCGGAAGATTGCCCAAGCGGATTGACCCACGCGCTCACACGGATCATAATGGGCCTGGATATCCTGAGAATGACCCCATGGCAGCTTCAGCTCGGTGGTATCCCGAAGACTCGTAGGGTGTCACCCAGGTCCGAAAGGACCGCGAAGGAGCGCGACAATGTTCAAGAGTGTGAAGAACCGGGTGTGGGCGTTCGACGCCGAATGGATTCCCGATCCGCTGGCGGGCCGACTGCTGTACAAGCTGTCGGCGGAGATGTCCGACAGAGAGGTTGTCGAGGTCATGTGGAAGAAAGGCGGCGCGACCGAGGAGGACCCGACGCCTTACCTCAAGACGGTGCTGTGTCGGATCGTATCGGTCGCGGCGGTCGAGCGGCACCAGACCGGCAACGATGTGAAGCTCCACTTGCTGTCGCTGCCGCGCGACAGTCACGATCCCGCTCAGACCGAGGAGCGACACGTGGTGGGCACCTTCCTGAGCAAGGCGGGGCAGTACAAGCCGCAGCTCGTCGGCTTCAACTCCGCCAGCGCCGACCTGAAGGCGCTGATCCAGCGCGGCGTCGTCCTGGGCCTGTCCATGCCGGAGTTCTGCAAGCGCCCGAACAAACCGTGGGAAGGCGAGGACTACTTCGACAGCCGCAACAGCGAAGCCAGCGTGGATCTCAAGGAGGTCGTCGCCGGCTGGGGCAAGGCGACGCCTTCGCTCAACGAGATCGCCACGCTCTCCGGCATCCCCGGCAAGATGGACGTCGACGGAGAGCAGGTCGCTTCCCTGTGGCTCGACGGCCACCTCGACAAGATCATCGCTTACAACGAGTTCGACGCGCTGACGACGTACCTGCTCTGGCTGCGGGTCGCGCATTTCGGGGGGCGTTTCAGTACGGAGCATTACGAACAGGAGCAGGAGTTGGTGCGGGAAATGATCGACGCGGAGATTCGCGAAGGGGGCAAGGAGCACCTGGGGGATTTCCTGGAGGAATGGGACCGGCTGAAAGGCTGTGTCGAGCGGGGCTCGGTGGCGGGGCATCCGGTGGGCTAGATCAGCGTGGGGCGGTCGTCCCGACGATTGATGGCGACAGTGTCGAAGAGGCCGGGAGGCTTTGGAAGAAATGCCAAATACCGTGAGAGAAGAGATGGAAGACCGTCACCTGGGAAGACGACAATTCATGCGGCGCTCTGTTGCCGGTGTCGCGCTGGCGGGTTCATCCGGTGCGGCGCTGGGGGCCGATTCCGGTGCTCGGCCGCGACGTGCCGGCAAGAGGGAAGGAACTGTCAGGACGGAAGCCGATGTGCTGGTGGTCGGAGGCGGGACGGCGGGCACCATCGCGGCGATTCAGGCCGCCAGGGCGGGAGCAAAGACGGCCCTGGTCGAGCGGGGCACGCAGCTTGGGGGGACCACCACAACAGGCGGTGTGTCTTTTCCGGGGCTTTTTGATGCCTGGGGCAAACAGATCATCGCGGGAATCGGCTGGGAACTGGTCAAGCGAGCCGTCGAACTTGACAACGGGACGCTGCCCGACTTCAGCCAAGTTCCGGCGCGTCATTGGCAGAATCAGGTGCACATCAACCAGTTTGTCTACGCGCTTCTTGCAGAGGAAGCGTGCGTCGAGGCAGGCGTTACAGTTGCTTATTACGAATCCCCGCTGTCGGTCGAGCAGACAGTCGATGGGTGGCTGGTGGACACCGTGGGGCCGGGCACATATCGCCGAGTGACGTGCCAACAGATCATCGACTGTACCGGCGGGGCCAGCGTTGTCGGGATGCTCGGCCTGCCCAGGCTTCGCGATAGCGAAACGCAGCCCGGCTCGCTGCTCTACAAGCTGGGGGGCGTACACCCTGTGGGTCGTGGGCAACTTGAGCAATTGTACGTGCATGGTGCGGACTCGTCGACGTCGGTCACTTTGACGGAGGCCAACCTGGATGGGCGGAGGTTGCTTCTGAAGAAGCTGCGTGGCCAGAAGGACACGTCGCGTCTGGTACACATGCAGCCGGAGACCGCACATCGTGAGACCTACCGCATCCGGGGGGAGACCGTGATTACTGTGGAGGACTATACATCCGGTCGGGTATTCGATGACGCCGTGTGCTACGCGTTCTATCCCGTGGATCTGCACACGCCAAGCGGGGTCAAACCCAAGCCTCTGGCCAGGGGCACGGTACCAACAATCGGCTTGAGGGCATTGGTTCCGAAGGGAAGCCGTGACATCATGGTGGCCGGCCGATGCGTTTCGAGCGACCGTCTGGCCAATTCCGGTCTTCGCGTTCAGGCCTCGTGTATGGCCATGGGCCAGGCGGCCGGGGCTGCTGCCGCGCTGGCGGCACAGCGGAAGACGACGCCGATTGAGGTGCCCCTGGAAGACATTCGGGAACTGCTTCGCCACCATGGGGCCATCGTTCCGAGTGCATAGAACATCGAAACTTTGATGGCAAGCCGATGGAGAGACAACGGATGAGAAGAGAATGGGTTGTGACGGTAGTGTTGGTATCGATGCTGATCGGGCAGGTGTTGGGTGGACCGGTGGACGGACAAGGTCGGCCTTTGATTCGGAAACTCGGGACGATTGACTGCGATCTGGTGGAGACGACGCCGGTCGTATTCCAGGGAAGACTGTACCGTAGCGAGTGGGTGCGGACGAGCTATGAGGGTAACAAGCTGAGTGAGAACTATACGCGGTTGGTGGATGTGCAGACCGGCGAGGCGACGGCGCCGTTGGCGCGGGGCTGTGTCTTTTCCAGTGCGTTTGTCGATGGTGATACGGTTTACGTGACGGGGACGAGCACAGAGCAGGGGTGGACGGGCCAGCGCGTCGAAATGTTCGCATCGAAGGATCTGAAGACGTGGGAACACTGGACCGCGCTGGATCTCGACGGGTTCGGCATCTGCAATACGTCGATCTGCAAAGCCGGTGATCGGTACGTGATGATGTTCGAGATTCACAAACCCGAGGACCAGGCCGGAGTGGCCTTCACGGCCCGGTTCGCCACCTCGAAGGACCTGCGGACCTGGGAGGTCACACCGCCCGAGTGCGTCTACGCCAAGGACCGCTACAGCGCACCTCATTGCCTGCGCTACCTCGACGGCCGCTTCTACGATTTCTACCTGGAAGCCTACGAAGGGTACGAAATGCGCGTGGTGCGCTCGCCGGACCTGATCCATTGGGAGCCGAGCCCGCTGAATCCGGTGCTGAAGGCGTCGGCACAGGACAAGCAGATCGCCAACCCGAAGCTCACGACCGAGCAGCGGCAGCGCGTCACCAAGGCCGAGAACATCAACAACTCCGACATCGATTTCTGCGAATACGAGGGCCGGCTGGTCATCAACTACTCCTGGGGCAATCAGCGGGGCGAGGAATTCCTCGCGGAGACCGTCTACGAGGGAACGGCCGAGGAGTTCCTCCGGGGCTGGTTCCCGCCGGACGCGCTTCGTGGAGAAACGAAGCCGCTGCTGGTTATCGAGCCAAGCGATGCCTATCCTCGCCACTCCGAAGGCGATCTCATCGAGCTGAAGGATGGGCGATTGTGCCTGATCTACACGCGATTCACCGGCGGTGGGAGCGACCATGCGGCCGCCGACCTCGTGATGCGCACGTCGGCCGATGACGGCGCGACCTGGAGCGCGCCGGAGACGGTGGTCCGGCGGACGGGCGGGCTGAACGTGATGTCCGTCTCGCTGCTGCGAATGGCAAGCGGTGAGATCGCCCTGTTCTACCTGCGCAAGACCTCACAGGAGGACTGCCGGCCCGTCATGTGCGTCTCGACGGACGAGATGCGGACCTGGAGCGAACCGACCGACTGCATCACCGATGAAGTGGGCTATTATGTCCTGAATAATGACCGGGCCGTCCAACTGACTTCCGGCCGTATCGTCTTACCCGTCGCCTGGCATCAGGGGCCGGGCCGACCGCGCGACAGCGCCGGCATCATCATGTGCTATCTGTCCGACGACAACGGGCGGACGTGGCGCCGCAGCCAGGACACGTTCAAAGGCTGCGACCCCGACGGCCGGCGCATCACCGTGCAGGAGCCGGGAGTCGTTGAGTTACGCGACGGGCGGCTGATGATGTACATCCGCACCGACGCCGGCAGCCAGTACATCTGCCACTCGCAGGACGGCGGCCAGACGTGGTCAAAGCCCCGCCCTTCCGACCTGGCCTCACCGCTGAGCCCCGCTTCGATCGAACGCATTCCCTGGACGGGCGATCTGGTCTGCGTATGGAATGACCATTCCGGCCGCCATCCCTATCCGAAGGGCCGGCGCACGCCTCTGTGCCTGGCCGTCAGCAAGGACGAGGGCGACTCCTGGAGCGAATCGCGCGTCATCGAAGCAAATCCCGACGGCTGGTACTGCTACACCGCGATTGCCTTCGTGCGGGATCGGATGCTCCTGGCCTACTGCGCCGGCGACAAGCAGGTCGGCGGCCTCAATCGCCTCAAGGTCCTGGCCGTCGGCAGGGGCGAATGATGATCCGCCCAGGCGGGAGCCGGTCCATTCCGAGAGTGGGTCTGTAAGCCGAGTTCTGTACCCGCCGCGAGGGCGGGTGGCGATCATTTATCTGGACCGGCCGTTGCCGACCGGCTCTCCCGCCGAAACGGGACGCGACCTACCCGCCGGCCGAACGACCCGAAGGCCATTCACACCCGGGCCAGGTGCGACCGAAGTCGACCGGCTGCTTGGTCTTGCAGGCGGTGGGGTTTACCCTGCCGACGACGTCGCCGCCGTCGCGGTGCGCTCTTACCGCACCTTTTCACCTTTGCCTGTGCCCCGAAGGGCCATCGGCCGTGTGTTTTCTGTGGCACTTTCCCTGGGGTCGCCCCCGGTGGCCGTTAGCCACCACCGTGCCCTGGGTCTCCCAAACGCGAGATCTCGCGTTTGGGGTCCCCTTCCTGCTCGGACTTTCCTCCCTGCCTCGCACGAAGCGATGCAGAGCGACCGCCCAACCCACTCTCGGAATGAACCAGTTCCGAATTGACAATTGACTGTTGATTATCTGGCCCAAGGCCCGTCCGCATTGTACCACTATGACGAAGTCTTTTCCAGTGGCGCTTCGTAGTGGCGTCGTAAGACGCTACTGCCCGCGAATAACATGCCGTCACGGGCACACGGCAAACGGACCGTCCCTATCGGCCTTGACGGAACAGGGGCCAGGTCTCTACACTACGCCCGCGCACGTTGGCACGATTTCTATCGCCGCCACATTGCTTCATCGCCCGAAGGAGAAGATCGAGGCAACAATCGGCGTCGCACGTTATGACAAAACTGTTCCAACACCTGATCCTGACGCGTTTCAACGTCGACCTGTACGGCCCGAAGACGAAGGCGCGCCTCGAACCCAATGCCTGGATGGAGCACCGTCTGCGTCTGTTCGAGGCGTTCACGCTGCCGTCGATCGCCGCACAGAGCTGCCAGGATTTCGCCTGGCGGATCATGATGGACTCGCGGACAGCGGATGCACACGTTCAGACGATGGAGCGCCTCTGCCAGACGAACATGAAGCTCATCTTCCCTGTGCGCGGCGCCAACGCATGGCTGAGCGGCGTGGAGCCGGGGGCCTATGATCTGCTGACGACCCGCATCGACAACGACGACGCCTTTCACCGCGATGCCGTAGCCGCCTTGCACGAGACCTACCGTCAGAACCGCAAGAAGCTCGCCCGTCCCTGGGTCATGGTGTTTCCCTTTGGCATGATCTTCGACCTGGGCGCGCGCCGGGGATGGCTCATGGAGTACTGGTACAACAATTGCCCCACGCTGGTGGAGGATGGACAGGCCCCGCAAACGATCTGGCAGTGGCGGCACAATCAGATCCCGGCCGACGTGCCCAGGTGCCCCATCAAGGACATCCCCTACTGGCTCCAGGTCATTCACGAGCAGAACCTGCGTAACGCGATCGAGAGCCCCAACGCGCTTCGAAAGATACACAAAGAGGTCCCCATGCAGCCGAAACACCTGGCGCCGTTCGGAGTCGACCCCGAGCGTCTGCCGGCCGCATAGTGGTTGCGAGGGACTCAGTTGGCCTTGACGATCTCGATGTGCTTGCGGAAATGCGCATCATCCGTCTTGGGATGGTCCGTCCGGTAGTGGACGCCGCGGCTCTCCTTCCGCAGCTCGGCGGCGTGGGTGACCAGCAGCGAGGTGGTCAGCAGGTTCTGGCATTCCCAGCCTTCGGGCGAGTCGAAGATCTTGTCCATCACGTAGCGATGCCAGAAGCGGATGATCTCCTGCGCCTCGGCCAGCGGCTGGGCGGTCCGCGTGATGCCCACGTTGCGCCACATCAGGGCGCGCAGGCTGTTGCGCACGTCGGCGGCGTCGAGCTGGCTGCGGTCGGAGTGCGGAATCTGGTACTTGATGAGCGGGTGCTTCAGGCCGGCGACGTCGGCCGGGGCCCTCTGCCCCACCTGCCGGCCGGCGATGGTCCCGAAGACCAGCCCTTCCAGCAGCGAATTGCTGCCCAGCCGGTTGGCGCCGTGCAGCCCGGTCGAGGCGACCTCCCCGCAGGCGTAGAGATTCTCGATGCTCGTCCGCGCGCTCACATCGGTCAGAACGCCGCCGACCATGTAGTGCGCGCTGGGCCGCACCGGGATCAGGTCGTGGCTGACGTCGATGTCGAAGCTCTCGCACAGGTCGCTGATCATCGGGAACCGCTTGGCAAAATACTCCTTGTTCAGGTGCCGCACATCGAGAAACACGTGCGTCGATTCGGTCTTGCGCATCTGGTCCAGTATCGCGCGGCTCACCACGTCGCGCGGCGCCAGCTCGCCCGCCGGGTCGTATTCGGTCATGAAGCGATGCCCGTTCACGTCCAGCAGGTACGCGCCCTCCCCGCGCAGGGTCTCGGTGATCAGCGCGCGCGACGCGCCCGCGATGTACAGCGTCGTCGGGTGAAACTGCACGAACTCCATGTCCCGCAGCACGGCCCCGGCCCGGTAGGCCATCGCGACGCCGTCGGTGGTCGCTCCCGGCGGATTCGTCGTTTCACGATACAACTGCCCGCCGCCGCCGCTGGCGAGGATCGTGTTGGCCGCCCAGAGAATCTGCAGGCCGCGTGGCGGGTCGTATCCGATGATGCCCACGCAGCGACGGTCCTCATCCGTCAGCAGGTCGATGGTGTAGAAGTTCTCGATGACCTTGATGTTCGGCGTGGTCCGCACCTTGTCGATCAGCGCCTCGGCAATGGCCCGTCCCGTCTCGTCGCCGTGCGCGTGCAGGATCCGCGCGCGGGAGTGGCCGCCCTCCAGCGTGATGTCGATCTGGCCGTCGACCAGGTCGAACGCGGTGCCCCACTGCTGCAGTTGGCGGACCAGTTCGGGGCCCTGCTCGACCACAAGCCTGACGATCTGCTCGTCGCAGATGCCGCCTCCGGTCTTGAACGTGTCCGCGATGTGCGCTTCGAAGGTGTCATCCTCGCCGAGCACCGAGGCGATGCCGCCCTGGGCCTTCCACGTGTTGCTGTCCTCGAGAGTGCCCTTGCAGACCACCATGACGTTGCGATGGTCGGCGGCCTCGATCGCGGCCCGCAGGCCCGCCAGACCCGCCCCCACGATCACACAGTCGGTGAAGAGCTGATTGGTCGAGATCGAGTCCACGTCGACGAGATACCGCCTGGGCTCGCCGAAACGGACCCGTTCGGCCTCGGTCGTGCCCTTGCTCTTGTTGCCTTGCTTCATGATCCCATGGCCTTCCAGAATCAGCCGCTCCAACGAAAAGCTGCGACAAACAAACACCTTCACAGGTAAAGGTTGGCCATCATACCGAAAAACCACCATCCCGCAAGCCCGCAAGAAGACGGAACCATAGCGCCCGCATCTGTCCTCTCGATCTGCCAATGGGTCTTGTGGATCCCATAGGTCCTGCGGGACGGGTAGAGCTTCTCGCTCGACGCCGCACGGCGCCTATTGCGGGAGGCGCTCCAGGATGATCTCGTCCGCGAAGACGCGGTCGTCGCCGGCATAATGCGAGACGAACGCCTGCAAGTCCTTCGTCGAGGCCGTCAAGATCGGCTGGTCGTCGACCGATTCGTAGGCGATCGGGCTCGGCCGCGATTCGAGCAGACCGTTGATCTTGTCGTCGTTGGTCAGCCACATCGACATGCGATTGCCGCTGAGGTCCACCTTGACGAAGGTGTGGGCCCGCACGAAAAGGAAGGCGTTGTAGAACAGCTCCGCCTTCTCGGGATCGCCCTGTCCCGAGGGCAGCACATCGGGAAAGATGTCCAGGAACACGTTGCTATCGAGCTTCACCAGACATGCAAAGAACGACCCCTTGCGCCCTTCCGGATCGGTCAGGCCCAGGTGGTAGACCTTGTCGGCGCTGTCTTTGAGCGCGTCGGGCAGCGTGTCGGCGTCGCCCTGTCCGAGACGCGTGAACACCCAGGCGCTGCTGGTGTCACTGGGGTTTTCCACCCACGTGCCGAGCAGATGTTCGTCGAAGAACAGGGTGTCTTTCGTGAACAGCGGTTGCAGCGAAATCACCGGGACGCAGCCGCCGACGAGGATCGCCAGACCGAGATACAGGGCCTTGTTCGCTTTCATGTCATACCTCCTGAATTCGCGTTGGTGCGGTCAATTGCCATACGCAATCCCCATCATACCATCAGCCGGGCGGGATAGGAAGCAGCTTGCGGCGGCGGGGCAAAACCGCTACAGTGCACGACCCACACAGGTGGAGTATAATGACCGCTTATGCAGGAATAAGTAATGCCCGAATTGGAACCCATCGCATGGTTCGTGGTCACACTCTCGGCCCTCATCGTCGGCATCTCCAAGACCGGAATACCGGGTGTGGGCATCCTGCCGACGATCCTGATGGCGCTGGTGCTGCCCGCCCAGAAATCGGTGGGCCTGCTGCTGGGCATCCTCATCCTCGGCGACGTCTTCGCGGCCGTCTATCACCGGCGCAACGCGGAGTGGTCCCACATGATCCGCCTGCTGCCTGCGGCGTTTGCCGGCATCGTCGCGGGATTCTTCGCGCTGAGGGTCATCAACGACCGGCAGCTCAAGCCGATCATCGGCGTGATCGTGCTCGTCATGCTGGCCCTGAACTACTGGCGGACCCGAAACCAGAACGAAGGCCTCCACATCCCGACGCAGTGGTGGTTTGCCGCCGCCCTGGGTTTCGTCGCCGGCCTGACCAGCATGATGGCCAACGCCGCCGGACCGATCATGGTGATCTACCTCCTGGCTATGAAGCTGCCCAAGGTCGCCTTCGTCGGCACCAGCGCGTGGTTCTTCTTCGTCGTCAACTGGCTCAAGGTCCCGTTCAGCATGAACCTCGACATCATGACCCGCGAATCGCTCACACTCGACCTGATGATGCTGCCGGTCATCGCCCTCGGCGCCGTCCTCGGCATCTTCCTGCTGCGACGCATCCCGCAGAAGGCGTTCAATGCCGTCATGCAGATCCTGGCGGCGGCCGCCGCGATCAAACTGTTGTTCTGAAGCCAACGTAGCAACTGTAAAGAGGAAAGGGCGCACGAAGGCCACAGCGAATCGCATGGACAAGCAACGCGAACAGGACATGCTCGACCAGGCCAGGCAGCGGATGCTCCGGAACGATCTACAGGGCCGGGACATCACCGACCCGGACGTTCTGCGAGTCATGATGGAGATCCCGCGCGAGGCGTTCGTCCCAGACGGCTACCATTCCCAGGCCTATGTGGACGGCCCCCTGCCGATCGGATCGGGCCAGACGATCTCGCAGCCTTACATCGTGGCTCTGATGACGCAACTGCTGCGGCTGGATCGCAACTGCGCGGTTCTCGAAATCGGCACGGGCAGCGGTTACCAGACCGCCATCCTGGCCCGCCTGGCCGGCCGAGTGTACACCATCGAGAAGTTCGAAGAGCTGTCGTCCGGCGCCCGGCAGGTGCTGGAGAGACTGGGCATCGGCAACGTGGAGTTCCGCGTCGGGGACGGTAGCGCCGGCTGGCCCGAGCCACGCCGCTTCGATCGCATCCTTTTGACCGCGGCGGCGCCCGACTGGCCGGCGCCCCTGCTGGCGCAGCTCGTCGAAGGCGGCGTGATCGTCGCGCCGGTCGGCTGCGGCTCGACCCAGGCGCTGGTCGCCGCCGAGAAAGTTCACGGCAAGCTGATCGAGCGGCACGTCTGCGGCTGCCGCTTCGTCCGGCTCATCGGCGAACACGGTTTTAGCCAGTGAGCAGGTCCTGCTGGCCGACCGGCCCAAAAGCGGATAAGATGACCACCGCAATGAACGCAGGAGAACACCCACACACGGAATCGGCACCGGTCCCGGCGCATGGCGCCCCAGATTTCGAACCCTTGCGGGCCGATGCGCATGACGACAGTCACGACCGAGGCCCGCTCACCCCCACGACGGCCGTTCAATACGTCAAAGGGGTCGGCCCCGCCCGCGCCAAGACCTTTGCCCAGCTCGGTGTGAACACGGTCGGCGATCTGCTGGAGTACTATCCGCGCGACTGGGTCTTCGCGCCGAGCCCGGTGAAGATCGCCCGGCTACAGCCCAACGAGACCGCCAGCGTGATCGCCCTGGTCGAGTCCACCGATTATCAGAACTATCGTCGGCCGCCGATCTTCGAGGCGATGGTCAGCGACGACACGAGCACCTGCCGCGTGGTGTGGTTTCACGGCGGCTACCTGCGCAACCAGCTCCAGCCGGGCCAGGTCGTCATGCTCTCGGGCAAGGTCACGCTCTTCAAGCACCAGCTTCAGATGACCAACCCGAAGTTCATGGTGCTCGACGAGGCCCACACGCAGCCCGATCTGTATTTCAACGGCGGCGTCTATCCCGCTTCCGCCAATCTGTCCAGCGCCCAGATCAAGCGCATCATCATCCCGCTGCTCGAACGGCTCGACGATCTGGTCTGCGAGGTCTACGAGGACGACTTCCGCAAGCGAAACCGCCTGATCGGGCGCCGGGAGGCGTTCGCGTGGATCCACATGCCGCCCGATGAGGAGAAACTCGCCCAGGCTCAGCGCCGTCTCAAGTACGACGAGCTGTTCCTGATGCAGCTCGGATTGGCGTTGCGGCGGTACCGGATCCAGCACTTCTCCTCGGCCGTCGCCTGCGCCTGCTCGGACGAGGTGGACAGCCGGATTCGCAAACGGTTCCCGTTCCTGTTGACCGAGGACCAGAACGAGTGCATCGCCGAGATCGTCGCGGACATGGGCCGGACCGAGCCGATGAACCGCCTGCTCCAGGGCGACGTCGGTTCGGGCAAGACCGTCGTGGCGCTCTACGCCACTCTGCTGGCGGTCGCCAACAGGACACAGGTTGCCATCATGGCGCCGACCGAGATCCTCGCCTCGCAGCATTTCATCAGCATGGAGCGATACCTCAAGAACAGTCACGTCAGGCGCATCCTCATCACCGGAGGCCTGACGGGCAGGAAACGCGCTGAGCTTCTCGAACAGATCCAACGCGGTGACATCGACATCGTCGTGGGCACCGTCGCCCTGCTCCAGAAAGACATCGAGTTCCGCAGGCTCGGGCTGGTGGTCATCGACGAGCAGCACAAATTCGGCGTGCACCAGCGGGCCCAGCTTCGCAAGGACGGCACGCCGCACTGCCTGGTGATGACCGCCACCCCGATTCCGCGCACGCTGGCGATGACCGCCTTCGGCGACCTCGACGTCTCGATCATCCGGCACGTCCCGCCCGGCCGAGGCGCCGTCATCACACGCTGGGTGGACCGCCGTCACCAAAAGGACGCCTACGACTTCATTCGCGAGCGCCTCAGGGTTAAGAAGCAGGCGTATTTCGTCTATCCGCGCATCGCCGCCGTCGAAGAGACGGGCAAGGACATCGAAGCCGCCACCGACGCATGGAAGAGACTGGCGGAGAAGGTCTTTCCCGAGTTCAACGTGGCGCTGTTGCACGGGCAGATGCCGTCCGCGGAGAAGCAACGCATCATGACCGAGTTCCGCAAGGGCCGGATCGACGCTCTGGTCTCCACCGTGGTGATCGAAGTCGGCGTCGATGTCCCCAACGCCACGATCATGGTGATCGAGGCGGCCGACCGGTTCGGCCTGGCCCAGCTTCATCAGCTTCGAGGACGGATCGGACGAGGCGAATCCAAGTCCTATTGCCTGCTCTTCGCCGAGACCGAGAACGAAGTCGCGCGCAGCCGGCTCGACGTGATGACGCGCACCCACGACGGCTTCGAGATCGCCGAGCAGGACCTGCGCCTGCGCGGGCCCGGCGAGCTGTTCAGCGCCCGCCAGCACGGATTGCCCGACCTGAAGATCGCCAATATCATCGACGACTCGGAACTGCTGGTCATGGCGCGCAAACACGCCTTCGAGCTGGCGGCCCGCGATCCGATGCTCGCACAGATTCAGAATCGCAGCATCCGTCGGACTCTGCTGGCGAAATTCGGCGATTCCATCGGACTGGCGGATATTGCCTGACCGCCGGAGTCCCCGTTGCGGAACTTGTCCCCCAAGGGACAGGCCCTCGACGGACGCAATTTTGCTGGAACTCTGTCGAGAAAAAGTGTAAAAGCCCGCTTGGCTGCAATCGCATACAGAGGTCTGGAACGAAGCGATACCCATGCGCATCGCGTATAAGAACACTCGAATCGAGAGAACGCTGACGGTCGTCAAAGCGATCGCGTCGGCGGTGGTCGTCGCGTCGTTCGTCACGCTCTTCGGGTTCGATAAGCCCTTTGTGCCGCTGCCGATCCTGTTCAACATTCAGATCGGCATGTTGTGCATCTTCTTGATCGGCAAGGTCATCCGCCTCTTCAATGCCGTATCGAAGAAGGAATACGTCGTTGTCAACTGGTTTGAGATTCCCATGCTCATCGCACTGGGGATTGCTGTCCTGGGCTCGGGACACTGGTTCAGCGAGACCGAGCCCGGTCAGGTGCGGCACCTGGCCGTCGGCATCTACCTGATCATCGAAGTCACCGTCAAGGTCTGCATCAGCTCGGTGAGCCTGGCGGCCTCGGGCAAGAACCCGACCGGCACGCTGATCGCCAGCTTCGTGGTCCTGATCGTCGCGGGCGGCGGACTCCTGATGCTCCCCAAGGCTTCGACCGCGGAGCCCCTGCGCTTCGTCGATGCTCTGTTCACCGCCACCAGCGCCGCGTGCGTGACCGGCCTGACCGTAAAAGACATCGGCCAGGACTTCACCTTCATGGGCCAACTGATCATTCTGGTCTTGGTCCAGCTTGGCGGTCTGGGCATCGTCGTCTTCGGGGCCGTCTTCGCTCTGCTGCTGGGCCAGGCCTTCAGCATTCGCGAATCCGTCGCCATGCAGGATGTGGTCAGCGCGCAGACACTCAGCCGGATCGGCAACATGATCCTCTTCATCTTCGTCACGACCGTGGTGATCGAAGCGGCCGGAGCCTTCCTGCTCTACCCGATGTGGGACAACATCCCCGGCTGGCAGGGCGACGCGCACTTCCGGTGGTTCTGCAGCATCTTCCACTCGATCAGCGCGTTCTGTAACGCCGGTTTCGGCCTCTTCAGCGACAGCCTCATCCGTTACCATCGCCAGTGGCAGATCTACGCCGTCATCGGTCCGCTGATCGTCCTGGGCGGGCTCGGATTCGGTGTCCTATACAACCTGGCCAACATGGCCGGCAATCGCATCCAGCGGTTCTTCCTGAAGCACGTCACCAGGCGACATCAGCTTCAGATGGAAGTCCCCAAACGAATGCATCTTCAGACCAAGGTGGTCCTGAGCGTCAGCGCTGCGCTGATCGTTTCCGGCACGCTGACCATCCTGCTCTTTGAACGTTACACCGGCCGCTCGGTCGCCGGCCGAAGCCCCGATGTGCTGGCGGCGCTGTTCCAGGCGGTGTCGGGGCGGACGGCCGGGTTCAACACCGTGGACATCGCCGCCATGACGCCGTCGAGCAAGATCATGCTGATACTGCTGATGTTCATCGGCGGCTCGCCCGGCTCCGCCGCCGGCGGGATCAAGACGGTGACGCTGGCCGTGATCGTCATGACGGTGTTGGCCACCCTGCGCAAGCGCGGGGAAGTCGAGATGTTCCGGCGCAGCGTGCGGCCGGTGGTCGTCGGCCGCGCCATCACCGTCACGATGCTCTTTGCCGTGGTCCTGTTCATCACCATGCTGGCGCTGAGCGTTACGGAGGGGCCTCTCTCCGGGGATTTCGCCATGTTGGACCTCATGTTCGAATCGGCCTCGGCGCTCGGGACCGTGGGGCTCAGCACGGGAGTGACGCCGACTTTGACAACGGCCGGGAAGGCCATTATCATTGTCGTCATGCTGATTGGACGCCTCGGACCGCTGACGCTGCTGGCGGCGCTGACGTTCAACCTGAAACCGATCCGGTACAACTATCCGGATGAGGCCATCATTGTCGGCTAAGGAACGGATCGCATGAGACGATTTGCCGTCATAGGTCTGGGACGCTTCGGTCAGAAGCTGGCCATCGCACTGGCGATGAGCGGCTCGGAAGTCATTGCCATCGACCGGAACCGAAACGAGATCGACCTGATTCGGGACCAGGTCAGCCACGCCGTCCGTCTCGACAGCACCGATGAAGAGGCCATGAAGGCCCAGGGCGTCGACAAGGCCGACGTCGCCATCATCGCGCTGGGCCAGGAGAGCTTCGAGGCCGCCATCCTGACCGTCGTGAACCTGCGCCAGATGGGCGTCAAGCAGATCTATGCGCGGGCCGAAAGCCTTATCGCAGGCGAGGTCTTCTCCAAAGTCGGCGCCACCGAAGTGATCTATCCGGAGATCGAGTCGGCCCAGCGATGGGCGTACAAACTGATCGCGCCGCAGATCGGCGAGAAGATCGATTTCTCGCCGGGCTACAGCCTGGCCCGCATCAAGGCGCCGCCCAGCTTCGACGGCAAGACCGTCATGGACCTGCAACTGCGACAGAAGTACAGAGTCAACCTGGTGATTGTCAAACGCGGCGATGAGGCGAAGGCCCGCAAGAACGAGAAGGACTCGATCATCAACATCCCGATGCCGGACACGATCATCTACGCCGAGGACATCCTGATGGTCGCCGGCTCCGACGCCGACCTCGCCAGACTCCCCCAGGAATAGCGCCCCCGCCACAACCAGGCAAGAGCCGTCGTGTCACACGGCACGATGCCGGCGGAGAAGATCGAGCAGGTGCTGCATATCGGCCGGCAGCGGGGCTTCGAACCTGACGCGCTGCCCGGTGGTCGGGTGGGTGAATCCCAGCGTCCAGGCGTGCAGGGCGCAGCGTCCGATGACGGGCTCCTCGACGGCCGGCTCGGCGTCGGCGAGCTGCCAGGGATAGACGAGCTTGCCGCCGTACATGTCGTCGGCGACGATCGGATGCTTCAGATGCGACAGATGCACGCGGATCTGATGCGTCCGTCCGGTGCGAGGCTTGCAGTGGATCAGCGAGAAGCCGCGAAAGGCCTCGACGACCTCGTAGAATGTCACGGCCTCTTTGCCCGTCTCGGGACGAATCGAGTACTTCTCGCGGATCTTCGGGTGCACGCCGAGCGGCGCATCGATCCGGTCGGCGGTCAGTTCGGGCGTGCCGTGGACGATCGCCAGATAGCTCTTCTCGACCTGCCGCAGCTCGAATTGCTTGGCCACCTTCCACTGCGCCATGTCGTGCTTGGTCACCACCATCACGCCCGTCGTGTTGCGGTCGAGCCGATGGACGATGCCCGGGCGGAACTCGCCCAGTCCGCTGGACAGATGCTCGGAGTAGTGCGCCAGGGCGTTGACAAGCGTTCCGTGCTTGTTGCCCCGCGCCGGATGCACGATCAGGTCAGGCGGCTTGTTCAGGACGATCAGATCGTCGTCCTCGTAGAGGACGTCGAGAGGGATGTCTTCCGGCTCGATCTCCTTCTTCTCCGGCTCGGGCATCACGAACTCGATCACGTCGCGGTGGCTGAGCTTGAAGCTGGGCTTGACGGGCTGGCCGTTGACCTTCACGGCGCCGGACCGGATGGCGTTCTGGAGGAAGTGCCGGCTGAGGTTGCGGAACCGGCCGTGCAGGTACTTGTCGATCCTCCGCTCTCGGATCGAGACGCCCACGTGAAGCGTCACCGGTTGACCGTAAACTTCGGGCAACTCACACATGGCCTTGCCGTCAATTGCCTGCCGGAGCGTTCGCCTCAGGCACCGCGGGCGCGTTGGCATCGGGCGTCGCCGGCGCGAAGAAGACCTGATCGCTCGGCGCGTTGGTGCCGAGCGGCGTGATCTGAACCTGCGGCGCCGATGCGCCCTCCGTCTTGGGCTGGGGCGCCGGCCGGAAGGTCACTGCGCCGCGATAGTCGTCGGCCGTCTGGAGACGATCGGCGGCGGCCGCCTGCGCGGCGGTACCGTCGTACTCGGCCTTCTGCGCCACCTCGCGGTAGATCTCCTTGGCCTTGTCGAGGTTGCCCAGCTCTTCTTCGCACAGGCCCAGTCCGAACTGCGCGGTAGCCGCCAGCGCCGGAATCGACGCCGCACGCGACAGCGCCGCCTGGTAACTGCTCTGCGCCTGCGCGATCTGCCGCGCGACCTCTTCGCTTCCGGGGGCGGTGGGACGATAGTGCAGCTCGGCCCGCAGCGTCTCAGCATGCTTGATCAAGGCCAGGGCGGCCAGACGGTCGTTGCTGCTGCCGTCGGCGAACTTCTTGAGATCCTGCCCGATCGAAAGCAGAGCGATCGACTGGTCCGTCCCCTGACTGGCGGCCCGCGCGCTGGTCATCTTCTGACTGGGAATCTGCGTCACCAGACCGGTCAATTGCACGTGATGGCGAACGGACACCACGTCCTTCCGATAAAACCGCACGAAATACACGCCAATCACCAGAACGATCACCACGACCGCGCCGATCAGCGTCGACCGGTTGTCCTGGATCCACTGCGGAAAGTGCGCGAGCCATTCGGCCAGCTCGTTGGTCTTCAGTTCGTGCCGATGCTCCGATTTCATTCTGGTTCTCCATGTCCATGCCTGGGAACGCCGGCCCGGGTTATCGGGCCACCGAAAGACAAGCCTTTATAGTAACAAATTCGGCTTGCAATGCAACTGCCGGAAAAGTAGAATTTTGCGCTGCTGCTGATTGAAAGGATACACATGCTGGGGACGGACGCAAAACCACACCAGAACGCAGAAGGATCCACCTGTTTCGGCCGCCGTCTCGGGGTCGTCGGTCTTCTTGCGCTGGCGCTCGTTCTGGTCTTCGGCGTCGCCGCCCGTGGTTCGACCGGTGTATCGTGGGATCCGCAGCGATATATCGACATCAACGAAGTCCGTCCCGGCATGGACGCCTACTGCCTGACCGACTACGGCGACAACGGGATTGAAAAGTTCGCATTGAAGGTATTGGACGTCGTGTATGAGGTGGATCCGGGGCACGACGCCATCCTGGTGATGGGTCTGGACGAGCGGTTCCAGCACACCGGTCCGGTGGGCGGCTGTAGCGGTTCTCCGGTCTATATCGACGGCCGCCTGGCCGGAGCGCTGGCCTTCGGCTGGCAGTTCGCGAAAGACCCGCTGTACGGCGTAACGCCCATCCGGGAGATGCTCGAGGTCGGACGGACAAACCCGGCGATGGCCGCTCCGGGCGCCCGCCGCCAGCCGGCCTTCGCCTTCGATTTCTCCAAGCCCATCGATCTGGCGCAGATCAGCGAGCAGGTGAGCCGTCGCCGACTCATCGGATCGGCCGGTCCCAGCGGCACCAGTGCGATGCCCTGTCCGCTGTTGATCTCGGGCCTTCCAACCCAAGCCTGTCAGGAACTCGCTTCGCAGTTCGACGCGATGGGGTTTATGGCCGTTCCCGGCCTGAGCGGCACCGCCGCCACGGGTGACGAAGAGGCCACGGAGTTGAAGCCCGGCGCCGCCCTGACCATGCCCCTCGTCGCCGGCGACATCAACATGAACGTGCTGGGCACGGTGACGGAGGTCCGCGACGGCCGCGTCTACGCGTTCGGGCACAGCTTCCTGGGCTACGGCGCGGTCAACCTGCCCATGGCCGGCGGCAAGGTCTACACGGTCATCTCCAACGTGATGCGCTCGTCCAAGCTGGGCGCCGCCGGCAAGATCGTCGGCACCATTACCACCGACGAAATCACAGGGGTCTGCGGGCAGCTCGGCGTCGAGCCCAACATGATTCCGCTGTCGATTCGCATCGAGCGATACAACGACCCGGAGCCGCGCACCTACCAGTGCCGGCTGGCCTACAATGACACGATGACCGCGAGCCTGGCTCGTTCGGCGGTGGCCGGCGCAGCGCTTCGACTCGGCCCCCTGCCGCCGGAGCATACGATTGAATACACCTCCGCGATCCACCTGGACGACGGGCAGGCCATCCGTTTCGGAAACACCTCTGCGAGCGATGATCTGACCGACTCGGTCTCCGAGATCGTCGGCGCCGTGGCCCTGCTCATGAACAACCCGTACGGATCGCCCAAGATCCAGTCGATGGATTTTGACGCGCGGATCCGGACCGACAGCATCTCGTCGCACCTCTGGTCGATCGACGTGGTCGATCCTACCATCAAGCCGGGCGAAGACATCGAAGTGAACGTGGTGATCGAATCGTACCGGGCACAGAAGAAGAAGTATCAGATCACGCTGCCGGTGCCGAAGAGCGTGGCGCCGGGCAAGTACGGCCTGATGCTCTGCGGGGCCCAGGAATACGAGCGGTTCCTGGCCAAGACCGTCCCCTACCGGTTCATCGCGACGAACTACCAGACGCTCGTGGAGGCGTTGAACCTGGCGCTGAACATCCCTCGCACGCGGCTCTACTGCATTCTGGTGTTGCCGCCGGAGGGAATCACGCTCGACAAGGCGGAACTGCCCGACCTGCCCGGGACCAAGAGCGTCGTCCTGCAGAGCGACAAGAGGGCTTTGCGGGTCCAGCCGTACCCCCACTGGATCGAGAAGACTATCGAGACAGGCACCGTGATCAGCGACAGAGAGATCGTGCCCATCGTGGTGGAAGAATGAGTCGGCCGGCCAACCGGAGCGCCGGAGCGGCATTCATGAAACAGGGAGTTGAGATGAGAATGGAATTTCGCAGTGGGAATCGGTTGCGCATGGTCGCGGTGGCGATGATGGTCGGCCTGATGGTCGGCCCGACGGGAGCGGTGACCAGCAAGATCACGCGCCAGGCCACCGGCAAGCAACTGCTCGAAGGCAAGACGGAGAATGTCGTAATCAGCTCGCGCGGGACCATCCAACTGGGTCGGGCCGCCAAGGTGCTCGCCTCGAACTTCGATGACGTATGGTCGGTCAACAGCATCGTCGCCAGCGGGGGGACGGTCTACATCGGCACCAGTCCGAACGGCAGCATCTACAAGTACCGCCTCGGCGCCGTCACGAAGATCTATCCGACCGAGGGCCAGAGCCCCATCGACAAGGACCAGCCGGCCGTTCCGAAGGCTCCCCCGTCCCCGGAGGCGGCCGAAGAGAAAGACGAAGCCGGCGACCAGACCGTCGAAAAAGAGGAGCTGTTCTCCAACGAGCACATCTTCGCCATGGCGATCGACGTGGCGGGCCGGCTGGTGGTCGGCATCAGCGGCAATAAGTGCCGCCTGTGCCGCTACGAGACGGGCGCGATGGAAACGATCTTCGAGCCGGACGACGCCAAGTACATCTTCGCCATCGAGACGGACAACGTGGGGAACCTCTATCTCGGGACCGGCCCGGAGGGCAAGATCTACGTGCTCGATCCATCGGGCAAGGTCGCACAGCTCGTGTACGACAGCCCGGACAAAAACATCCTGTCCCTGGCGGCCGGCAAGGACGGCTTCGTCTATGCCGGAAGCGACACGCGCGGACTGGTCTACAAGATCAACCCGCGCAACAAGTCGGCCACCGTCCTCTACGACAGCGAGGAGCCCGAGATCAGCGCACTGCTGTTCGGCGGCGAAACGCCTGGCGAAGCGGAATATCTCTACGCCACCGCGACGTCTGCCAAGGTCGTGGAGAACGAGCGCAAGTTCGCGGCCGACCAGACCGTCGCCGGACGACCGGAGCCCAAGGAAGAGAGCCGCAAGGACACCGGCGATGGCGGCATGAAGCTCCAGATCGCCAACACCAGGAAGGAAGCCGACGAGAAATCCCCCCAGCGCCCCGCGCCTGTCGCCCGCGGCAGCAAACCGGGAACCGCCAGCTACCTCTACCGGATTTCCAAGCAGGGTTACGTCACCGAACTGTTCAGCGAATCGGCGGTCCTGCTGTGCCTGGCCGAGCAGAAGGGCAGCATCCTCATCGGCTCGGGCAACAGCGCGCAGCTCTATTCGATCGATCCCGAGGCCGAGCGCAGCACGATCGCGTACCAGGACGAGAAGGCCGCCCAGATCACGGCGGTCGAGGTCATCGAGGGCGACGTGTATATCGGGACCGCCAATCCGGCCAGGCTCGTGCTGCTGTCGTCGGACTATGCCTCGGAAGGAACCTACGTCTCCGGGCTGATCGACGCCGGGCAGCCGGCCAAATGGGGCAAGCTGCAAATCGACGCCGACGTCCCGCGCGGCTGCAAGGTGCTCGTCGCCTCGCGCAGCGGAAACGTCAAGGACGTCAACGACCCGACCTTCTCCGAGTGGACCGAGCAAGCCGAGATCGTTGAGCCAATCCAGTTGCGCTGCCCGCTGGGACGCTTCTGCCAATACAAGCTGACGCTGCAAACGCCGGACGGCACGAAGACGCCGTTGATCCGCGAGGTGGCCGTGGCCAGCACGATCCCGAACCTGGCGCCCAAGGTCGAATCGGTGGAGGCCACCCGGCTGAGCGGGTCGGGCAAAGAAGGCCTGTTCAAGATCAGCTACAAGGCCAGCGACGACAACGATGACACGCTCACGTACACGATCGATTTCCGCAAGATCGGCCGGGACCACTGGATCGAGCTGAAGGATGCGATTGAGGACGAGAGCTACGAATGGGACGGCAAGACCGTCGAAGACGGCCGGTATGAAGTCCGCGTCGTCGCCAGCGACGAGCGCAGCAACAGCCCCACGACGAAACTGACGGGCAGCCGGATCAGCGATCCCATCGTTGTCGACAACGCCGGACCAGTCATTCGCAAGTACGCCCTCGACAAGGTGGGCAAGGCCGCCACGCTCAAGCTCCAGATCACGGACGACCTGAGTGTGATCGGCAAGCTCGAATACACGATCAACAGCAACGCCAAGTGGAAGAGCACCCTTCCCGACGATCTGATCTTCGACACCACCGACGAGAGCTTCACGCTGATCACCGAGGAGCTGGAGCCGGGCGAGCACGTCATCGCGCTGAAGATCAGCGACGATGTGGGCAACGCCACGTACAAGACGTTCGAGCTCAGCATGCTGGCTCCTCCGCAACCGTAACGCAGCGAGGGCCGTGGCCGCCGTGCGAACCATCGAATTCGAACAGATCGTCCGGGCCGTCGAGTCGCTGTGCATCGCGGCCTGCCACGAGTTGCCCGACGACGTCCGGGCGGCGCTCGAACGGGCCGCTTCGACGGAATCCAATCCGGGCGCCGCGAAGATCCTCACCCAACTGCTCGAAAACGCCGCCATCGCAGCGCACGAACGGATCCCGCTCTGCCAGGATACGGGCCTGACCGTCGTCTTCGTCGAGCAGGGAGCCGAAGTCACGGTCAGCGATGCGTCCCAAGGCCACCCCGCAACGGTCGTCGACGCGATCAACGAAGGCGTCCGCGCCGGCTATGAGAGCGGATACCTGCGAAAGAGCGTGGTCGCCGACCCTCTGAAGGCCCGCACCAACACCGGGACGAACACACCGGCGATCGTGCACCACCGCTTCGTGCCGGGCGACAAGGTCAAGATCGTGGTCATGGCCAAAGGCGGCGGCTGCGAGAACAAGAGCCAGTTCCGCATGTTCCGCCCCACCAGCGAGATACCCGACGTGATGAATTGGATCATCGAGGTCGTCCGGACCGCCGGCGCCGATGCGTGTCCGCCGTTCGTGGTGGGCGTGGGAATCGGAGGCGATTTCGAGCTGAGCTGTCTGCTGAGCAAGAAGGCCCTGTTGCGCCGCCTGGATGAGCCGCACGCAGACGCATTCTACGGACAGATGGAACGGGAACTACTGACGAGGATCAATGCGTTGGGCGTAGGCCCGCAGGGACTTGGAGGCGACACCACCGCACTCGGCGTGCGGATCGAAACCGCCCCCTGTCACATCGCGTCGCTGCCCGTGGCGGTCAACATCGAATGTCACAGCCATCGCCACAAGACGGTGATCCTGTGACGCGGTGGCACGGACGACCGGTCAGTAGTCCCCTTTGAAGCCGGCCATCCAGTCGGGCCATTCCTTCACGACGTCGGTGTCGAACCGCTTGCTCCACTTCAGACGCCACATCTCCTTGAGCCAGACCTTGCGCACCGAATAGTCCAGGAAGACGGCGTTGATCGCCTGCGAGTGGCGGTTCATGCAGAAGCGGTTCATCGAATCCGTGTCGCCCGAAAGACGCCCTTCCCGACCGTCCACGACCGGCACCGAGTCGGTGTCGTCCGGCCAGCCGCACCAGAACCAGCCATCGAGAAACAACGGCACCTGCGCCGCCCCTTTGATGTTGGGCGTCTTCCAGAAGAACGCTTTGGGCTTGCCGTACAGGACCTCGTCGCCGCAGACGTAGGTCCAGCCATTGATGCCGTAGCTGCCCCAGGTGCCGACGGGCCGCTCGCCGCTGGGCGCCACGATGCCCCAGGAAGTCACCGCATCGCCCCCCAGCGTCAGAGTGTCCGTCGCCCCTTCCGGAGCGGCAATCTTGCTGGCCACCGGGCAGACGCGGAACTTGGGGTCCTTCTGGTAGTAGCGGTACAGCAGATCGATCCAGCGGCCGTGGTCCGACTTGCGCGTAGGCATGAAGCCGTTGTTGTCGTCGCAGTACATCGCCCAGATCTGACCCCACTGCTTGAGGTTCGACTGGCACACGACGCCGCGAGCCTGCTTGCGCACGCGCGACAGCGCGGGCATCAGGATCGACATCAGCAGTGCGATGATGGCGATGACGACCAGTAATTCGATGAGGGTGAATGCTCTGGGCTTCTGCATCGCTGCAACTCTCCTCAAGACTGCCACGCGTGCGAAACGCCGGACCGCGTGCCGCAACGGTCCGGCCGATTTCAGATCCTCTATCCGGATTCTCTCGCCCAGTCGCGTTCGACGCGTTACGGCATGCGCGTCTCCGCCGCGCCCCACACTGTCAGCGACGACCAGTAGATATCCTCGTTGTCCTGATCGATCTCTCCCGTGTTGGCTTGGGGTGGGATGCGCTTGCCGAAATCGACGGTCCGTTGATCCTTCCACTTGCGGTAGTCGGCGTGGCCGTCGGCGAACGAGAACGTGGTCCCATCCCCATGCCGCACCGGAGGCGGGTCCCACCACGACCACTTCGTCGCCCATACCGTCCAGCCGCCCAGGGCCGACGGGCACGTCCCGCCGTCGTCGAGGAACACGCCGCGAAACGCCGGATCTTTAATCTTCATCCGCAGCTTGGTCAACGTCGTCTTCATCTCACTCGGCCAGGCCTTGCAGTTCATCGAGTCGCAGATGGAGTAGGTCCGGACCGGAGGGGCGGTGTACCCGTAGTAGTCCATGACCTTGCGTTCCACGCTCAGGCACTTGTAGAGCTTCAGATCCCGCGTGTATGGCCAGAGCGCCCCATCCATGATGGCCCTCTGCTTCTGGACTTCCGTCATGGCCCGTTCCCAGTCCCTCAGGACCCAGTACGGCCCGTTGGCGGCAGCTTGGCCGTATTCGCCGGAATCGCCGTTGACCAGCTTGTCGTCGTTGTCGTCGGCGTACATGATCCAGGCGAGCGTCAACTGCTTGAGATTGCTCAGGCAGGTGGCGCGCTTGCCCTGTTCGCGGACCCGAGCCAGCGCCGGCATCAGGATGCCCATCAGGATCGCGATGATCGCAATGACCACCAGCAGCTCGATCAGCGTGAAGCCGGCATGAGCGCAACGCTTCGCAAGACTCCCTTTCAGCTTCATTCTATGACCTCCCAGTTTCGATGCAAACTCATGATGCGCAGGCATGAAAATGGCCGACTCTCATTCGTCGGCCATTCTCCTATGTCGTCGTCGAGCGGTCAATACTCCGCGAAGCGGCGCATCCAGTCGGGCCAGTCGTCGCCCGTCACACCGCCGGCCTTCGTGTAGGGCCCGCGGGTGTTGTACAGCTTGTGCCATTGCAGGGTCCAGACCTCTTTGATGCCGACCTTCCGGACCGACCAGTCCATGAAGGCGACGTTCAGGAAGCCCTGGTGCCGGTTGATCGCGCAGCGGGCGGTGTTGTTTCCGCTCCAGGCGGCAAATTCATCTACGGCCGGGGCATCCGTGTCCAGGGGCCACAGGTCGAAACGCAACGCCTCGATGAACCAGGGGACATTGCCCGCGCCTTTTGCGCCCGCGGTCATCCAGCCCCCCTCTTTGACGGAGACGCCACCCTCGTAGGTCCCCGCGGTCCCACCGGAGGGGATCAGGCAGTAGCCGTTGATGCCGTAGCTGCCCGCAATCCCGTTGGGCCCGAGGTTCGCATGATCCGCGTTGGTGAAGATGCCCCAGGCGTTGAAGATGTTGAACGTGGGAGGACTGAGCCCGTCTTCGTCCCGAATGGGCTTCGTCGCGGTCGGGCAGAACCAGATCTTGTTGGCCTTCCAATCTTTGTACTTGTCCTCCAGGTAGGCGATCCACCAGTAGGCGCTGCCTTCGCTCTGCCAGAACTTCCCATCGTTGCTCTCGGTGTGCATCGCCGCGATGAGGTTCCATTGCTTCAGATTGCCCAGGCAGGCGATCATGCGCCCCTGCTCTTTGACGCGTCGCAAAGCCGGCATCAAGATCGCCATCAGGATAGCGATAATGGCGATGACGACCAGCAGTTCAATCAGGGTAAAACCACGTCGCTTGGTCATAACGAAAACTCCTCAACCTGCACAGATTTACGGAACACCCCTTACCCACGGCAAAGATGCACCGAATCGGCGATCTGTTCCACCTATTTCGGGCTATTTTGCACAGAGACAACCGTTCCACACACACCGCTGTCATTATACCCAAACCGGGCCCGGCCTGCAAACCAAAACCTGATGATGCCCCTAATTTCCTATCCTGCCGAAGGTTACATGTTCTCCAGCCGCCACAACGTCCGAATATAGCGGCGATCTTGCGTCGAAATCAAGGTTGTCTTAGATTGGCGCTCGGCGGTTTGCCAAGCGACGCCGGCACAGGTTCGCCAGCTTGATGTATTGGTCCGGCGACAGCTCCTCGGGTCGACTCGTCGGTTCGACGCCGCACTGCTCGAACAACTCCGTCCAGAGATCGCGTCCGCCCAGATGGGCCGGGGCGTGCTTGGCGCAGGCCCGAAGCATCTTGCGGCGATGACCGATGAACAGCCCCATCACCTCGCATAGAAGCGCGATGTCCTCGATCGCGTTTCGCTTCTGGTCGTTGCGGGCAAACCGGACGATGGCCGAGTCCACCTGCGGCGGCGGCCAGAAAACGCCGGGCTTGAGGATGCGTAGAATCTCCACGTCGCCCGTAGCCCCGAGCAGGATGCTCAGCGACCCGTAGTCCCTGCTCCCCGGCGCGGCCGCCATGCGCTGGGCCACTTCCTTCTGCACCGTCACGACCATCGCATCGGCCACAAGCGGTCCGTTGACCAGATTGGCGATGACCGCCGAGGCCACATCGTAAGGAAGGTTCGAGACCAGAAGCAGTCGCGACGGCTTTTTCGACATAGATACATCGTGTCTTATCGGACGCTCCTCTTCGATCGCCGCGATGACCGCCGGATTGAAGCTGCCCTTGCTCGATAGAGCGTCGCCCTCGACGAGGACGACGTTCGAGGCCTGGGCCAACTGCGACCTGGCGATCGCTGCCAGCGTCGGGTCCAATTCCACCGCCACGACGCGTCCGGCCCGCTCGGCCAACGCCTCGGTCATGGAACCGGTCCCGCAGCCGACTTCGAGAGCGACGTCGTCCGGTCCGATCTGCGCCGAATCGACGACCAGCTTCAAGAGGTTCAGGTCGACGAGAAAGTGCTGGCCGAACTTGCGATTGGGCACCACGCCCGCAGAAGTGAGCAGTTGCTGGATCTGACGTTTCGTTTGCATGGTCTCGGACAGGTTCCGCTGGAGCGGCGGGGTCTGCTATTGCGGTGGCGACCCCGCGGCCCGACCGTTCGCAGCCGCGTCCGCCGGGCAGGCCCGCCGGACCTGGGCCATGCGAACCGCCGTCAGGATCGCCGACTTCATGCTCGAAGCGTTCGCCATGTTGCGCCCGGCGATGTCAAACGCCGTCCCGTGCGCCGGGGACGTCCGCACCGCCGGAATCCCGATCGTGACGTTGACCGCATGGTCGCGGTCGAGCAGCTTGATCGGGATCATCGCCTGGTCGTGGTACATCGCCACCACCGCGTCGAACTCGCCTTGAACCGCTCGCACGAACAGCGAGTCGGCCGGGATCGGGCCGGTGCAGTTGATCCCCTGCTCCTGCGCCAGCAGGATCGCCGGCGCAATGATCCGCTGCTCTTCGTCGCCGAACTGGCCGTTCTCACTGGCGTGAGGGTTCAACGCCGCCACGCCGATGCGCGGGTTCTCGATGGAGAAGTACTCCTTCAGGGCGTCGTTGAGCAGGTCGATCGGCTCGAACACGCAGCCGATCTTGAATTTGTGACGCACCTCGAACAGCGCCTCGTGGATCGTCGCCAGCGCGACCTTCAGCGGCCCGCTGACGAACATCATCGCCTTGCGGAAGGCCTTGTACTTCTGGGCGAACATCTCCGTATGGCCGGGCCAGGCGGCGCCCCCCATCTTCCAGCTCTCCTTGCTGATCGGGGCCGTGACGATCCCGTCGATCACGCCCATCTTCTCGGCCTCGATCGCGTCGAGGCAGAACCGAATCGACGCCTCGCCGGCGACCTGGCTGGGCGCTTTGAGCCAGGGGGGTACGCTGTACTCATCGTAGTCGGCGACCACGACCTTGAACGGATAGTCGCGGCCGATCTTCTCGTGCTGGTGCCGGCCCCAGAACGGCTCGATCTCGGCGCGGTCGGCGGCATAGCAGAGCTGCTCGTTCATGCCGAAGACGATGAACTTGGCCGCCCGACGGACCTCCGGATCGGCCAGGGCCTTGACCACCACCTCAGGCCCGATGCCCGCGGCGTCGCCCATGGTCACCCCGATGACCATCTGCTCCGAGATCGAATTGTGGTTGGCCTTGTTGTTCATGTCCGTGCACCGAAAACCCTGCGGCCAGTACTGATATCCGCGTTCTGACGCGTGCCTCAGTAACCCATCTGCCGCAGCCGCTCGACCGTCAAGGGCTCGTCCTTCGGCAGGAGGTTCTCCAACTGCCGCCGGACAATCTTGACGAGGATGTCGACCTCGACGTTGACCTTGTCCCCTGTACGGGCCGAACCCAGAGTCGTTCTGCCCAGCGTTTCAGGGATCGCCGCAACGCGAAAACTCGCATCGCCCAATCCGGCAATCGTCAGGCTCACGCCGTCGATGGCCACCGAACCCTTCGGAACCATCTGATCGAGCAGTTCCGCGGGCGCGCCGAACTCGATATCGGCAAACTCGCCGAGCTTCTTGATCGCACGGACCGTTCCGATCCCGTCGACGTGGCCCTGAACGATGTGGCCTCCGAACCGGTCGGTCGCTGCCATCGCCCGCTCGACGTTGACCTTCGACGACGGTTTCAGTGTTGCCAGCGTCGATTTCGCGAGCGTTTCCGGGCTCAGCGCAAACGTCGCCACGCCGCCTTCGAGGCGCGTGACCGTCAGGCAGGCGCCGCTGATGGCGATGCTGTCGCCGGTGCGGCAGCCTTCCGCCAGCGCGCCCAGATCGACCGCCAGCGTGCCGCTTTCAGACGCCCGGCCGGCCGACAGCGATCGGACCTGACAAACCGATTCGATAAGTCCGGTGAACATACCAAGTCATTCCCCAGGGGACCGGTCCCACTCCTCCATGAGCGTCACAGACCCCATGCTATGCCCGGCGCCCCACCCCTGTCAAACAATTGTTGCTCAGGGGGTCCTTCTCGATCCGCGTGCCTCTTCCCCGTCGCGCAGGGCGGACAAGAGCTCCATGGTGACGATCCGAATCGCGAAACGGGCATGACGATCTTCCGGATACCGGCGGTCGTAAGAGCACAGCACCCCCAGGCAATGCCAGTACTGCCCTTGCGCGAACAGAGCCGCGGCCAACAAATCGGTCCAGCGCCAGCAGTCCGGCTGGGATTGAGGCCGTGGCGCCGCGCACAAGCAGCAGATCGCCCCGTCCACGTCTTTGTCTTCCAGGATCAACCTCCTCGCTTCGTCATAGCAGGATTGGAACGAGGCCGTTCTTGCCGTATCTGCCATCGTCTGGGACCTCAGCATGTTCATCTCTCCAAGGGCATCGACAATCCGTCAACTTCACCGTCACCAGCCTCGTATGTCCGATCGGGACAAGCAACGGCAATCGGAGTGACATGCGATAGATTTCGGCAACAGTTTGGCGAGACATCCCCGGAATTGTCGCACTTGGTGCACGTTACAGTTCTCCCGCATTCCAGCCCAACTGTATCCGGCTTTTCCTCGCGCGCCTCGTTTTGCCGGCTCCTTGGCCATTGCTTGTCCCACCCGTTTGTGCTTCCATGCGGATATTTGGAGGACTGAGCCCATGGCTACGAAGACCGCCCGACGCAGGCCGCCAACGCGACCGAATGCACGCCCCACCCACCGCAGATCTTCCGCTCCCAGTGCGAAAATGCCCTGGAACGAACTCGACCGTGAGGAGAAGATAGCCCTCGTGTGCCGCCTGTTCTGCGCGGGCGAGAAGCCCAGCGCCATCGCAGAGCGCATTCAGAAGGACTACGCCCCCAACAAATTTACTCGTCAGTCGGTCCACCGAATGCTCCGCAAGGCGGCAGAAAAGGGCCGGTTCCGATTCGCCCCCAGGGCCAGCTTCGTCCTGTCCGACAAGCTGCGTCAGCGCTATCAATGGCTCGCGGGCGTTGAGGTCGTGCACACGAACGACTTCGAGGACGTGGCCTACCAGGGCGCGCAGACGCTGATCCGTCTGGTGCAGGACATTGGTCGAAGCTCCCGGCAGGAAGTGCACGTCGGCTTCGCCGGAGGTCACGCCATGCACCGATTGGCACAGATCTTCGCGCAACTTCTCGATGCGTCGGATGAGGATCTGCCGGAGACCCTGGTTCTCCATGCGCTGGTGGCCGGCTTCGACGTGCGGGATCCCACCACCGATCCGAACACCTTCTTCACCCTCTTCAACAACCTAACCAGTGTGAACACCAGGTATGAGTACGTGGGTCTTCGCACGCCGCCGGTGGTCCGGGCCGACGAATACGACACGCTCCGAAATTCCGAGGGCATCAAGGAATCCTATGATCGTGCCGGGGATCTGGACATCATCGTCACGTCGGCGGCGGACTGGACGGACGAGCACAGCAACTTCCACCAGTACATGGAAAGATCGGCCGGCTGCGCGGAAATGCTCGTCAAAGGGGGCTGCATCGGCGACATGCTGTGGCTCCCCGTCGGCCCGCACGGACCTCTCAACGTACAGACGAAGATTCGGTCTATGACCCTGATCGAGCTGGGAGAGCTGCCGTCGTTCATGGAGAAGGGCAAACACGTCCTCCTGGTGCTGGGTCCTTGTGCCATGTGTCGGCGAACCAAGTCTCGCGTGCTGTCGGCAATTCTGGCCTCCGAACAGAAACTGATCTCGCACCTGGTGGTCGATACCCGGTCCGTGAAGGAAGCCTTGCGTTAGAAGATCGATACCGGGCGGATCCTTCCGCGCCGCCGGCGTCCCGCCATGAATTCGGGTTTGCAGCGAGCGCCGCCTTGAGGTAGGATGGGCGCGAAAAGCGAGTGCAACGTTTCTTGCATCGCTTTGGAAGGAGCGCATCGCATGAACACGATTTGGATGAAGATTGCCGGCGCGGCGGTCGTTCTGGTGGTGATCCTGATCGTCGCCAGCCGATTCATGTCGGACCAATCGGCGCCGCAGCCCGGGCCCGAGGAGCCGGCCAGGGAGCGGAACTTCTACGACATGGCCGACCGGGACAAGCAGTTCCAGGAAGAGCCCAAGCCCGTCGAAGAGCCGCCAGCGGTCGAACCGCAGCCCGCCGGGCAGCCGGCGGCCCAGGAAGCGCCGGCCCAGGAGCCTGCGCCGCAACCCGCCCCGGCCGCCAGCCCCTACATCCTGCCCAGCAGCATCACGCAGCCGACGACGCTCTACTTCAAGCCGCTGAGCGAGATCGACGACATCGAGGCCCAGCAGATCCTGCCCTACGCGACAGCCGGACGCAGCATCGGGCGTCTGCCGGTGATGCAATACGGCCTGATGGTCAAGGCCTGCCGGCAGATCGAGGAACGCTGGCCCGACAGTTGGTACGCCTTTCGCGCCAAGCAGTTGCTCGAAGAAATCTACGAACGCTACGCCGCCAACTACAAGATCACCGAGCAGGAACTGGACATCAGCAGATTCATGAAACCGAGGCAGGGAACCGAGCCTCGCACGGTGGAACCGGTACAACGATGACGACATCCCAGACGCAGACGATCCCCGTCCTTTCGGTCAGCGCCGAGTGTCTGCCCGAGGCGTGGGAGAAGGCGGTCCTGGCCGTATGGGACCAGGGCTACGAGGTCAAGACGCAGTACGACAAGCCTGACGATCCGCCCAGCAAGGACGCGACGGTGATGATCGCGGTGGCCGATCCGTTCAACGAGCCGCGGATTCACAAGAACTTCCCCGGCGGGCCTGAGGAGCTGGAGGCCTACCGGCAGGAGGTCGTCGCGGGCATTCACGATCACTGGATCGATCCGGCCGCCGGCAAGTGGACCTACACGTACCACGAGAGGCTGTTCTCCTACAGCCCGGTGGCGGACCTGCGCGATGCGGACGCCGCCAAGCCATTCATCGCGGTCGATCAGATTCAGTACATCATCGACTGCCTGTCGCGGGCCGGACACAGCCGAAGGGCCCAGGCGACCACCTGGATGCCCACCGCCGACCCGCAAACCGACGATCCGCCCTGTCTCCAGCGAATCTGGTGCCGGCTGCTGGCCGACGACGACGGGCAATGGACGCTGAACATGAACACGCACTGGCGAAGCCGCGATCTGTACAAGGCGTGGTTCATGAACGCCTATGCACTGACGAACCTCCAGCAGCTCATCGCCGAGGCCATCGCCGCCCGGCGGGGCGAGCCGGTCCGCGTCGGACGCTACGTCGACATCAGCGACTCGCTGCACATCTACGGCAGCTACTTCAAAGAGGTATCGGTCGAAGTCGAGAAGATGCGAAGAAGCCCCTTCTCCGAGCGGGCCTGGAACAGCGCGCACCCGGCGTTCGAAATGATGACACTCGAAGCGCGCGAGAAGCTGGCGCAGGACCCCGACTGGTTCGCCAAAGCTCGAGGCTAAGATCACCTTCACACACATCAGGAGCATCGCATGGCGCTTGTCATCAATGGCGAGAAGATCGAGGACAGGGAGATTCAGCAGGAGGCCGAGCGTCTGCGGCCGCGATACGAGGAGGTCTTCGCCGAGAAGGACCCGGCCGAACGCGAGGCCCAGTTGCAGGAGTGGTCCCGCGACAACGTGATCGAGCGTGTCCTGCTTCGCCAGGAAGCGAAGAACGCGGGCGTCGCCATCCCGCCGGAACAGATCGAAGAGGCGTTCAAGCAACTGCGACAGCAGTACGACAGCGACGACGCGCTCCACAAGTCGCTCGATGTCGACTCCGACGAGAAGGTGCGGCGCACGATCGAGCTTCAGATGAAAACCGAGCGCAAGATCGGCGAGGTCTACGCCAAAGCGCCCAAGCCCTCCGAAGAGCAGATTCGCGAGTATTACGAAGAAAACAAGGACAAATTCCGCTCGGACGAGCAGATTCACGTCGCGCACATCGTCAAGTACGTCAACTGGCAGACGGACGAGGACTCCGCCATGCAGACGATGCGGCAGGCCCAGGAGCAGATCAGGAGCGGCGCTCCATTCGAAACGGTTGTAGGCAAATTCACCGATTGCGCCGACAGCGGCGGAGACCTCGGCTACGTCCTGCGAGGACAGATGGTCGAGGAATTCGAAGACGTCGTGTTCAACCTCAGTCCGGGACAGGTCAGCGACGTGTTTCGCACGCGTTTCGGGTTCCACATCGCCAAGGTCTACGACCGGCGGCCGCCCAGCATTCCCGCGCTCAAGGACGTCAAGAAGCAGGTGACCGCCGAAGTCCAGGAGCAGCTTCGCGAGCAGGCGCTCGGTGACTACCTCGACGCACTGCGGGCCAAAGCCACCATCGAACAGGCGTGATCGGCTCGGCGATTCCGCCGCACAGACCACCTGCGCACCAGAACGGCGCCAGGGCAGTTCTTTGCAGACTCTCCAGGCGCCTCGCGCAAATTGCTCCGCGAATTTGCCTTCGGCGGTTTATGTGTTAGACTTTCAGTAGCCGGACACGAGTGCCGCCCGGAACATTCCAATCGGCGGCGAGGCGACACCGGCAAAATTCCGATCGGACAAGGACCCCAGGCTCGACCTGTGTACTGTACTCGGAATTCTCGCGGCGTCATGCGTACGACAGTCTATTGGGGGGGCAATGTGAGTTTCTTTCCGAGTGGGCCTCTGCGTCCCTGACGCAGAGGCTTTTTTTCTTCCCGCACGCCGCCAGGCCTCATCGGAAAAAAGTTCGACCTCCACACCGCACATTTCCATTGACGCCCCACATCTTGAGAGTACAATAGGGCGGACAACTAAATATGGGGTCGCTTGTTGTCCCGACGAAGACACGTGGTCGGTCGAGCAATTGGGTCTGGGAGCCGTCAGAGCGGGAGGTTGTTGGGTCGTGAGATGCCCTTTCTGCAAGGAAGACAGTGACAGAGTCGTCGATTCCCGCTCCAGCGACTCGGGCCGCGTCATCCGCCGCAGACGCCAGTGCCTGATCTGCAAAAGGCGCTTCACCACCTACGAGAAAACCAGTGAGAGCTTCAAACTGCACGTCGTGAAAAAAGACAAGTCCCGCGTCCCGTACGACCGCGACAAGATTATCGTGGGCGTGCAGAAGGCCTGTTACAAGAGACCTGTCTCCGCCGAGCAGATTCAACTGGTCGCCGACAAGACCGAGGAGGACATCTTCCGACGGTTCGACAAGGAAGTGACCAGCGCCTTCATTGGTGACTGCGTGATGAAGCACCTTCGCTCGATCGACAAGGTGGCCTACATCCGCTTCGCCAGCGTCTACCGGGATTTCCGCGACGCCGGTGAACTGCTCGACGAAGTGACCAGGGCCATTCAGGACACGGATACGACCGAGCAATTGAAGCTCTTCGATCAATAGAAGTCACCGCGTTCCGTCGGCGCCTCGCGCGACGACGGACACGCCGGATCGTTCCAACTGACGGTGCAGGTTTGCATGGAGGCAACCACTGACAGATGAACAGGCAGTTACGCGTCAGGAAATCCGACGGCAGCACGGAGGCCTATCTGCACACCAAGGTCCTCGGGACCATCAACAACGCCATGACCGCCTGCGGCCAGGGGGACATGGTCATGGCCGAAGACCTGACGGAAGTTGTCACCTTCTATCTGTACAACAAACACGATCGCGCCGTCGCCTCATCCGGCGAGATCTTCGCGATGATCAAAGCGGTGCTGACGGCCACGGGAAATGAGGAAGCGGCCCTGGCGCTGACCAAGCACGCGTTCGAACGGCGGTTGCGGAGGCTGCGGACGGAGGTCCTCGCGGTGGACATCCACGAGTTCACCGACGCCGAGCAACTGTTTGGGGCGGGCCGGGCGCCCGAGCGAGCCGCCTGGGACAAGGGGCGGATCGTTCAGGACCTGACCGAGCGTTTCGGCATGCCGCGCCGGACGGCGCGTGCGGTAGCCTCCGGTGTGGAGGAAAAGGTCTTCCGCATGGAGATAACGATGGTCCCGCTGAGCCTGATCAAGCAGCTTGTGCTGGGGGAGGCGGCGGCCCTGCTTCATGCCGAACGGGAGCTGCAAGTCCGTTAGCCGATCCGTTGCATCACTCGCTCCAGCACGCTTTCAACTGATTCCTCCGCCCCGACGTCGATCCAGGTGACGTCGGGGAACCGCCGGAACCAGGTGCGCTGCCCTTTCGCCAGGCGTCGCGTGTTCTTCTTGATCTGCTCGACCGCCTCGTCGAGAGACAGCCGCCCTTGGACGTGCTCGATCATCTCCGCATAGCCGATCGCGCAGCGCGCCTGCGGGCTCAAAGGCTCCTCTTCGGCCAGCAGCGATCGGACCTCGTCGACCAGACCCATCTGAACCATCTTCTTGACGCGGGCGTTGATCCGCGCGCTCTCGACAGGCTTTTCCCGCCGAAGCCCGATAATCGTCCAGTTTTCGACTGCACCAGGGCCATCGAACTGCCTCTGAAGGCTCGATATGGGCCTGCCGGTCAGGCGATGGACCTCCAGGGCTCGGACGATCCGCCTGGCGTCGTTGGGACTGATCCGGTCGGCCGCCGCCGGATCGATCTCGCTCAGCTCCCTGTGCAGCGCCGCCGGACCCTCGGACTCAACTCGGGCCAGCAGTTCGCGCCGCGTCCGCTCATCGCTGCCGGGACCCTCGAAAAGCCCGTAGAGCAGCGCCTTGCTATAGAGAGCCGTGCCGCCGACGGCAACCACCGACCTGCCGCGGCCTCGGACCTCTTCGATCGCAGCGGAGGCCTTCTCCAGAAACAGCCCCGCGCTGAACGACTCGCTCGGCTCGACCACGTCGATCATGTGGTAGCGGACCTGCCGGCGGGCCTCCAGGGAGGGTTTGGCGGTCCCGACGTCCATGCGCCGGTAAACCTTCATCGAGTCGACGCTGATGATCTCCGCGTCGATCTGCCGAGCCAGCTCGAACGCCAGCCGGCCCTTGCCCGAGGCGGTCACCCCCAGAATCATAATCATCTTGTGGTTCATAATTTCCTGCACAATCTCCCAGCGGCCAGTATAATACAGCCTCGTCAACCTGTTCGCAAAAAACCGTGTCTTCGACCGACTCGCTCGTGCCGTATGCCAGCAAGTAGTGCAGCCCGTTCCGATTTACGCACCCTGATGCACAACAAACTCCCAGCCATCAACGAGCTGCTCGAACGTCTTGTCGTCGAACAGCCCGGAATTCCGGACGACCTGCGAAGGGCAATGGTCTACACGCTCTCGGCGCCGGGCAAACGCATCCGCTCGATGCTGGTTCTGTGGTGCTGTGAGCTGGTGTCCGGACGGGAGAACTCGAACGCCCGGATCGCGGCGGCCGCCATCGAAATGGTCCACACCTATTCGCTGGTCCATGATGACCTGCCGGCGATGGACGACGACGACCTGCGTCGAGGCCGGCCCACCTGCCACAAGGCGTTCGACGAAGCGACCGCCATCCTCACCGGCGACGCCCTGCTGACGCTGGCGTTCGGGCTGCTGGCCGAGCGAATCGACGACACGGCGGTGGCGGTCGCACTGGTCCGTGAGCTGGCGCAGGCGGCCGGTGCGGCCGGGATGATCGCCGGACAGGTCGCCGATCTCAAGGCCGAGAACACCGAGGGCTGCCTCGAATCGCTCGAATATATCCACATCCACAAGACCGCCAAGATGTTCCGCTGCGCTGCGGTCATGGGCGGCCTTTGCGGCCGGGCCGACCGTGAGCAGCTCGACGCCCTGGCGCGATACGGCCTCAAGATCGGCCTGGGATTCCAGATCGCCGACGACATCCTCGACGTCAGCGCCTCCAGCGAGCAACTGGGCAAAACGGCCGGCAAGGACGTCAAGGCCGCCAAGTGCACCTACCCCGCCCTGCTCGGCATCGAACGGTCCAAGGCGCTGGAGCGGCAACTGGCCGACGAGGCGGCAGCGGCGCTGGAGCTGTTCGGTCCCGGCGCCGACGTGCTGCGCCAACTGGCCTTCGCCCTGCTCGACCGCGAGAAGTGATCGGCCGCGAGACCCCAGGCCAATCTCAGACGGGCCCGTTCGACAAAGAAAATCCCGTCGCGAGACAAAAATCTTCTCGCCGACGAAATCCCCGCTATCAGCACTGATAACGCGGTCCGCCGGAGCGACGCGAAACCGCCTGCCGGCAACCGCCGAGAATAATCCGCCCTGCCGAACTGATACCACTATCTGGACCCACAATACTCATATTTATCCGTCCTCGCACAGGGGTATCGGTCATCGGAATCGACTAAGGAAAAATCCGGCCGCCGGCCGATACGAGACACGACACCGTGGGGATGTACACATGAAGACAAGGATGTTTGTCGCTGAAGTACTGTGGTTGTTCCTGGGGCTGTGCATCTGTCCGCAATCGGCGGATCGAACGTGCGAAATCAACCAATGCATTAGCCAACCTACAACCCGAACACCCAACCCTTCCCGCAGAGACTGGACTGCGGCCTGGCACATCCGACCCCCGCCTCTCGCGGCCCGGAACCCATTCGAAAACACCTCGTAACACAACACGAAACAACGATTTCGGTTACAAGCCAACAGGCCATAAGCCGCCAACTTATGGCCTTCTTTTATGCGCAGAATGAAACCGACCCGTTGAGCGAAGCGCGTTGGTAGCGGGAAGACCCGTGCGGCCCGGACTCGCGAGAGGTCCCCAATCACACCATCGGGAAGCGGGCGCAGAGATCCTGGACCTGGCACCTGGTCTCGAGGCGGAGGCGGTCGTCGAGGCGGTAGTCCCGGCCGCCGGTCGGCTCGACCTTCGTCAGGATGCTGTCGACCAGCGAGGCAATCGCTTCCATCTGCATCGGGCCCATGCCGTTCTTGGTGACGATGGGAGTGCCCAGGCGCATCCCGCTGGTGACGCGGGGGCTATGCGGATCGTAGGGCAGGCGGTTCATGTTCACGATGACGCCGCACTCTTCGAGGCAGTGCTGGGCGATGGCCCCGGTCAGACCCTCGCGGAAGCGCCCGACGTTTATGCAGAACATGTGGTTGTCGGTGCCACCGGTGAGGATGTCGTAGCCGAGCCGGTCGAAGGCCTTGGCGAGCGACCGGGCATTCTCCACGATCCTGAACTGCCGGGCCTTGTACTCGGCCGAGAGCATCTCCCGGAAGAACACCGCCTTGGCGGCGATGTTGTTCAGGTACGGCGTCCCCTGGAACCCTGGGAACGTCGTCTTCTCGATCCGCTCCCAGAGCGGCATGGACCGGCCGCCGGCCTGGATCGGGGCGTCGAAGTCCCTGCCCATCAGGATCAGGCCGCCACGAGGTCCGCCCGGCTTGTAGGTGCTGGTCGTGGTGAAATGCGCGTGATCGACCGGCGACGGATGCACGCCGGCCGCGATCAATCCGGAGATGTGCGAGATGTCCGCCATGAGATAGGCGCCGACCTCGTCGGCGATCCGACGGTACGCCGCAAAGTCGATGGTCCGCGAGTAGGCGCTGGCCCCGCAGATGATCAGCTTGGGCCGGAACCGCAGCGCCTGCTGCCGGATCGCCTCGTAGTCGAGCAGAAAGGACTTCGGGTCCACGCGGTACTGCTCGACCTCGAAGAACCGGCCCGCAAACGCTACGCCGGCGCCGTGCGAGACGTGCCCACCCTGGTCCATGGCGAGGCTCAGGACGCGATCGCCGCTTTCGAGGATGGCGGTCAGGACGATCTGATTGGCGCCGGTGCCCGAGTGCGGCTGCACGTTGGCGTACTTGGCGCCGAACGCCGCCTTGGCCCGCGTCACCGCCAGGGTCTCCAGGCTGTCGACGACCTCACAGCCCCCGTGGAAACGCGAGCCGACGAACCCTTCGGTCGTCTTGTTCTGCACGACCGAACCGAGGGCCGCCAGCACGGCGCGGGAGCACTGGTTCTCGGCGGCGATCAGTTGCAGCGTGTTTTGCAGGCGATTGTGCTCGGCCTCGATCAGCCGGTAGACCTCCGCATCGGTATGGGCCAGGGCCTCGGGCAGTCCGCGATGGTAGCCGGCGCTGCTCGGCGCGGTCGGGAAGATCGACTCGATGATTTCGTAGAGCTGTTTGTCGCTGCGGCGGAGCGTCTCACCGACGTGCTTGTCCACTGGCATGGCTGAACCTTCAAATCCCTTTTCCGGTTGCACACATCACACGGCACACGCAGTTTCTATCGGCAGATCAGGTCCTTCAACTAAAAAAACCGCGCACCGTGCGAAGCACATCGTTGAATGTCACGTAGATCAGCAGCGTACCCACGATGACCCAGCCGGCGTAAGCGAGCACCCCCTGGGCCTTCTCGCTCAGGGGCGATCCCTTGATCTTCTCCACCAGCATCAGGACGATCAGCCCGCCGTCGAAGGGAGGCATGGGCATGAGGTTCAGCACCGCGATGCTGGCGCCGATCAGGCCGAGGAAGTAGGCATAGTAGACCAGCGGCTCGCGCGCCACGATCTGGTAGCTGGAGACCATGATGCCGACCGGTCCCATCAGCAGCTTCGGACTGAGCAGTCCGGCAATCAACTGCTTGAGCGTGACGTAGGTCATCGCGACAAACATCACCGTCCGGCGATAGCCCATCTGGATCGCTTCGATGGGGGTCCTGGCCTTGTAGAGACGCTCCATCGGTTTGAAAGGCAGTTGCACGACCGTCGTGGACTCGACGGCAATGGCCGTCTCGGCCATCGGGTTCGCCAGAGTGACCCCGCCGGAAGCCTGGCCGTCCAGACGGTATTCGAGCTTCACCGGCTGGCCGTCCCATTGCCTGGTTTCCGCCACGATGTCGTAGAAGCTCGTTACCGGCTTGCCGTTGACGGACGTAATGGTCGCACCGCGCGGGATGTCCAGCCGGGGCACGCCCCCCTCGACGGACACGGTCTTGGCCACCACCGCGTGTTCGGCGTCCAGCTCGGGCAGGAAACCGATCACCACCCGATCGCTGCCGCGCTCCTTCCTGGGTGTGACGGTCACCTCGGTGGCTCGCTCGACACCGTTGGCGTCGGCGCGCACGACCTGGATCGCCAGCGGCTTGCCCTCGTGTGCGGCGGTGATCTCGCGCAGCTCCGCATAGGTTGGATGCTGCACGTCCGCCGCCGCGACGATGATGTCGCCCGTGCGAAGGCCCTCCTGGCCGACCGGCCCCGGCTGCGGGGCTTCCCTTACACGAAGACGCGGCACCATCGAGTAGATGTGGCACAGGGTCGCGTCGGACGGGACAGCCTCCCGGCTGGGCAGCCAGGCCAGCGCCAGCTCCTTCCCGATGCGGTCGACACCGCCGCCCGCGTTCGGACGCTCGGCGGTAATCGTCACGCGAGGCGCGAAGGTCCTCTGGACCGCCTCTTCATACGCCCAGTGGTGCTCGATTGCATTGCCATCGACGGCAACGACCCGGTCACCGGGCAGCAGGCCCGTTTCCTGCTCCAGAACGCTGGGATCGGTCAGCTCCGCCAGCGTCAGGCTCATCGGCGCAAGAATGCCGAACTCCCGAATCTGCTGGTCGTTCGGCTGTTCTGAAGCGAGCAAATCCATACTCTGTGTCGAGCCGTCTCGACGTCGCACCACGACCGGCACCGCTTCGTCGCGCCCCGACAGCGCCGCGGCCAGAATCAGACTGCTGAATTCGAGGCCCTCGCTCCGGCCGGCGATTTCGATGAACTCGTCGCCACTTCGCAGGCCCGCCTTCTCGGCCGAGGAGCCGGGCACTACCCCGCCCACCACGGGCGGAGGGAAATCGATCCCGATGAGGAACACAACCATCAGCAGGATCGCGGCGCTGATGATGTTGAACGTCACCCCCGCCGCCACCACCGCGATCCGCGCCCCCAGCGACTTGTTGGAGAACGACCGTGGATCGCTGAGCTGCTTGACCGGCCCGATGTCGTCCTGGCCCAGCAGTTTGACGTAGCCGCCGAACGGTATGAGACCGACGCGGTATTCCGTTCCGGCCTCGCTGGTCGGATCCGACGGCGCCGTGTCGCCCTCACCCTCGCCGGGCGCATCCTCTTGCTCATCGGCAATGAAGCTCGGAAGGACCCGAAGCTTCAGTCCCGACGGCGTTCGCTGGATGCCCAGCAGCGTCGGCGGCATGAAGATGGAAAAGGCCTCCACCTTGATCCCGGCCAGCTTGGCCACGATGAAGTGCCCGAATTCGTGGACCAGAACGACCGAGCCGAACCCGATCATCACCAGAGCCAGATTGCCGGAAACCGTGGCGTAGCGCACGATCAGATAGACCACCACCGCCAGGACTGCCAGCCAGAAAACGGCGCCGAGAATCTTGTTCGATGAGCTTCCCTTCTTCGACATCAAGCAACTCCGATACAAAGCGGATAGCCGGCAACGGCCGTCCTTCCAGACTGAACAGGCCCGGCGTCACCGCACGTGGCGCGGGGCATCGTGCATTTCGCGGCCCAATCGACTTCGGACCTGGGCCCGGGCCCAGGCATCGGCTTCGAGCAGCTCTTCGAGCGAGGTCGCACGGCTGACCTCGTGGGCGTCCAGACAGTGTTCGACCAGCTCCATGATCTGAACGAACCGGATTCGTCCGGCCAGGAACGCTTCGACGGCGGCCTCGTTGGCCGCGTTGAACACCGCCGGCGCCGTCCCGCCCATGCGCGACACCTCATAGGCCAGCGTCAGGGCCCGAAACGTCCCAGGCTCCGGCCGCTCGAAATGGAGCGTGCCGATCTCTTCGAGCCGCAGCGGCTTGGAAATCCCGGCGACCCGCTTGGGATACGTCAACGCGTACTGGATCGGCAGGCACATGTCCGGCTCACCCAACTGGGCCACCACCGAACCGTCCACGAATTCCACCAGCGAATGGACGATCGATTCCGGGTGGATCAACACCTCGATCTTGTCGACCGGCACGTCGAACAGCCATCGCGCCTCGATCACCTCCAGCGCCTTGTTCATCATCGTGGCCGAGTCGATCGTGATCTTCGGTCCCATCCGCCAGACCGGATGCGACAGCGCCTGTTCGCGCGTCACCTGCTCGAGGTCCTGGGGCGAGGCGCCACGAAACGGCCCGCCGGAGCCGGTCAGCAGGATCTTGCGGATCTCCGACGACTTGCCCGATTGCATAGCCTGGAACACCGCCGAATGTTCGCTGTCCACCGGCAGCAGCAGGCTGCCGTTCTCCCTGGCGATCCGCGTCAGCAGCTCTCCGGCGACGACGAGCGGCTCCTTGTTGGCGATCGCCAGACGCTTGCCGCACCGGGCCGCCGCCAGGACCGACGGCAAGCCGGCGGCGCCCACCACCGCCGTCAGAACGGTGTCAACGCCGTCCGACTTCGCCATCTCGACCAGACTCTCGGACCCTACCAGAATCCTGGCGTCCCATCCATCCATCAGCGAGCGAAACCGTTCGGCGTAATCGTCGTTTGAGACGGCCACGCGCGCCGGCCGGTAACGCCGCACCTGCTCGGCCAGAAGGTCGATGCTGCGATGCGCACTGAGACCGACGACCTCGTAGCCTGGGCCAAGCGCGTCAATGACCCGCAGCGCATTTCGACCGATCGACCCGGTCGATCCCAGAATGGCGATTCCTCGCGACATAAGATCAGACTCAGCGTACTCCTCTCCCTCGGCTTTCGACGGTACGACTCACCGACCGCCCGGACATCCGGCCTGCGACGCACCGGCGCCGTCTGCGAACGGTAGCCGCGATAGTATGCCAAGGATAGGCAACCTGTCAAGGTGAAAGCATGCTTCGCTCGGTCTACCATGCAAGCGGCTGTGTCGCGCCGCGAGTGCGACAGACGTGCAGCGGATCGCAGGCAGGCCAAGGTCCGATATCCCGATGAGATTTCGGACCACAGGACGCTCGCGCCCTGCAGAGGCCGCGTCTTGGGAGATTCTGTCGCGGCCCGCTGTGCGGACCGGACGAATATAGAAGACCCGACGCCGAGCGTCCATCCCGAGCGGCGTGAAATCGCTCGGCTGTCCGATCCGAGTCGCGGGATGCCGACTCCCACCCCTGAGAGGCCCGGGATTATCGCCCCTTTCTCCGGCTGGCAGGCGGCGTCCGCCGGCCGCCCCACTTGGCAAAGGCCCCTACAAACCAATCACCGTCGCATCGAGCCTGTAACAAGGGGGACGGCGCAACGCCGATGGGCGTCGCGCCGCCTGCAATAGCCCATATGACACTCCATCCGGGCCCCTGAAGGGTCGATACTGAAACCGAGTGGCTGACGCCACTGTGCAGGATGGACAGTGCGACTCCGGCGCGATGCAGAACTCTGAGGTTTGGGGCGGCAACCTGATATGACAACGTGCTCCGTGGTACACCGACTGATCGCCGGCTGGCTCTTGCTGGGGGCCTGCGCCGCCCAAGCCGCAGCGCCCGAAGACGAAGATGGCCTGTTCGACATGTCTCTCGAAGACCTCATGACCGTGGAAATCGATACGGTGTACAGCGCCTCGAAACACTTGCAGAAGGTCTCTGAAGCCCCGTCGTCGGTCACGATCATCACCGCTGATGAGATCCGCAAGTACGGCTATCGCACGCTGGCCGAGGTCCTCCGCAGCGTTCCGGGCTTCTATGTCAACAACGACCGCAATTATGACTACCTCGGCGTCCGCGGCTTTCGCCGGCCGGGGGACTACGACACGCGCACTCTGCTGCTGGTCGATGGACACCGGTTCAACGAGAACATCGGGGATTCCCCCGTGTTCGGAATGCAGCTCGTTGTCGATGTGGACCTGATCGAACGGGTCGAGATCGTTCGTGGTCCGGGTTCTTCCCTGTACGGCAGCAACGCGCTACTGGCGGTGGTCAACGTGATCACCAAGGACGGCAAGACCCTCGATGGTCTTGAAGTGTCCGGGGAGGTCGGCAGCTTCGACACGCAGAAGGGCCGCATCAGCTACGGCAACGTCTTCGACAATGGATTGAACCTCCTCGTCTCGGCCACGAAGGGAGACGGCGACGGACCCCAGTTGTACTTCGAGGAGTTCGACGATCCGGCCACGGCCGACGGGCTCGTAAAGAACGACGACAGCGATTTCCACAACCTGTTCCTGCGAGCCTCGTTTGGCGATTTCGGTCTGATCGCGGCGCACACCGCCGCCGAGAAGGGAATTCCCACCGCGCCGTGGGGCACCGTCTTCGGCGACCGCCGGACGCGCGTGTACGACGACACCACGCTTCTCGGACTGAGCTACGAGCGCGAGATATCGGACAAGGTCTCCGTCAAGGCGCAGACCGCCTATCACCATTACAACTACGACGGACGTTACGTGTACGATCACTCCGAGGACGAAACCCCGTACATCGTCGTAAACAAGGACTATTACAGAGGCCGCTGGTGGGACAGCGAACTCCAGGTCACCGCCCGGCCCTTTGAAAGGCACATCGTGACCGCCGGCGGCGAGTTCCGCTACAACGCGCGGCAGGACCAGGCGAACTGGGATGAAGAGGTGTATCTCGACGACTCGCGCCACAGCAAGAACTGGGGCCTCTACATCCAGGACGAGTTCCGTGTGCTCGACGATGTGACCCTCGTCGCCGGCGTGCGTTATGACCGCTACGACACGTTCGGCGGCAGCACGAATCCTCGCCTGGCGATGATCTACGACGTCTCGGAAGATACGGCGCTCAAGCTGCTGTACGGGCGGGCCTTTCGCGCTCCCAATGCCTACGAGCTGTACTATCATGACGGAGGCTCCACTACCAAGGCCCCTCTCGACCTCGATCCCGAAACCATCGATACCTACGAGGTGGTGCTGGAACGCGCCTTCACGCCGAACCTCAGCGCGAGCCTGAGTGGCTTCTATTATGTCATGGACGACCTGATCGGCCAGTACGTCGATCCCGACGACGATCTGCTCGTCTTCACAAATATCGACGAGGTCGAAGCCCGGGGAGTGGAATTGGCGCTGGGCGGACGATGGGAGGACGGTCTCCGCGCGCGGACGAGCTACTCCTATGTCGAAGCGGAAAACAGCGTCACCAACGAACGACTGGCCAATTCGCCCCGGCACCTGGCCAAGCTCAACCTGATCGCGCCGGTGGTGAAGGATACGCTCTATGCCGGTCTGGAGATCCAGTACAACGGCCGGTCCAGAACGCTGGCGGGCGACCACACGGACGATTTTGTCCTGACGAATCTGGCGCTGACATACACGAGTCCGTCGAAGCGATTGGAGATCGCGGCCGGATTGTACAACCTTTTCGACGTCGACTACGCCTATCCGGGGTCCGGGGAACACGTGCAGGACCAGATCGAGCAGGATGGGCGGACGTTCCGCATCAAGCTGACGTACCGCTTCTGAGACGCCGCCGACCCGGGACGCCCGAGAGAACAAACAAATGACGAAAACCGCGTTGGGACGACCGATGAGAACGCCATGAGAATCCGAGGCTTCATCTTGTGGCTCCTGGCAGCGTGTGCGCTGGTCTGCGGCGCATCGCTCGCGGTCCGCGCGGATTCGCCGGCCGCCCAGGAGTACCAGCTCAAGGCGGCGTTCCTCTATAACTTCATCCTGTTCGTGGACGGTGAACGGTTTGAACCACCGTCCGCGGAAGCGAAGAAGAACGATCCCAACCAGCCCATGGTCATCGGCATCGTCGGCAAGGACCCCTTTGGGAACGCCTTCGAGCCTCTTCAGAACAGGCTCGTCCGGGATCGGCGCGTGGTGATCCGCCGATTCGACGGTCTCGACGCCTTTGCGGACGCCGAGGGACGCCTGCCCGCCCGGCATCCGCGATTCGAGCGGATCCAGAACTGTCACGTGCTGTTCCTCTGCCGATCCGAGGCCGAACACCTCGCGGTGCTTCTGCGGCCCCTCCGCAAACACAGCGTGCTGACGGTGGCCGATGCCCCCGGATTCCTGGAGGCCGGCGGGATCGTCAATTTCCTGATCGAGGACAAGAAGGTGTGCTTCGAAATCAACACGGCCGCGGTGCGGCGCGCCAAGCTGCAAATCCGATCCCAGATGCTCCGACTGGCCAAGCGCGTCGTCAAGAGCGATGCGCTGGGAGAACCAAACGACGAGGAAGACCATGCCGACAAATGAGAAAGGCCATGGCGAAGGTGTGGCACAATCGTGGATGCGGGGCCTATCGCTCCGGCACAAGCTCATAGCCATCATCATGACGACGAGCGTGGGCGCCCTCCTGCTGGCCGGCGGCGTGTTCACCGCGTGGGAATGGACCAGCCTGCGGCGCGCTATGGTCCGCGACCTGTCCACCCATGCCGATATCCTGGCGGACAACTGCAAGGCGGCGCTGGCCTTCGAGGATACCGCCGACGCCAACGAGGTCCTCGGCGCGATGAAGTCGATGCCCTCCATCCGAACCACCTGTCTGTACACCAGCACGGGCCGGCTTCTCGCGGTGTATCGGCGCGACCTGACGGTCGCCATCCCACGGCATGAGCAATTGCCCGACCGCCACGTGTTTCGAGACGGACTGCTGATCCTGGCCAGACCCATTCAGCTCGACGATGAACACGTCGGCACGATCTGCATCGCCAGCAGTCTCGGTCCCGTGCACGCGCAGCTCCGGCACGGCATCATCATCATGATCGGCATCATCCTGGTCGCCTCTCTGGGGGCGTATCTGATCTCCTCCCGGCTTCAGGGGGCCATCTCGTCGCCCATTCTGTCGCTGGCCTGCCTGGCCAACTTCGTGTCGGAGAAGAAGCAGTACACCGTCCGCGCCGAGCCCCACGGGAGCGATGAAGTAGGACTGCTGGTCCAGGCGTTCAACGAGATGCTCGAACAGATTCAGCAGCGCGATTCGGCCCTGGTCGAGGCCAACGAGCAACTGGAGGGCCGCGTGGCCGAGCGCACGATGGAGCTGACGGCGGCCAACGAGAAGCTCCTCCGCGAGGTGGCCTTCCGAAAGCGGGCCGAACAGGTGCTCAAACAACGGGCCGAGCGGATCGTGCACCATCAGAGAACGCTCGTCAAGCTGAGCAAGCACAGCAACGAAGACCTGGTGTCCGTGATTCGCACGACCACGGAGGAGGCGGCTGCAACGCTCGGCATCGACCGCGTCTCGGTCTGGTTCCTCGACGACGGTCAGACGTACCTCGTCTGCGAGGACCTGTTCCGCAGGGACGACAACACCCACAAGAGCGGGACACGGATCGCCACGGGCGATCACCCAAGCTACGTCCAGGCCATTGAGAACAGTCGCATCGTGGCCGTCAACGACGTTCGGCAGGACCCGCGGACGCGCGAGCTCCTCGCCAGTTATCTGGAACCCCTGGGCATCCGCGCTCTGATGGACGTTCCCATCCACCTGCACGGCAAGACCCTCGGCGTGGTCTGTCACGAACACGTCGGGGCGCCGCGCGAGTGGTCCCTGGAGGAACAGGATTTTGCGGCGTCCCTGGCCGACATGATCGCGCTCCAGATGGAAGCCAGCGAGCGACGCAAGGCGGAACGCGCTCTGGCCAGCGTCAACGAGCACCTCGCCGAGACGGTCCGCGAACTACGACGCTCCAACAAAGAGCTTCAGGATTTCGCCTACGTCACCGCGCATGATCTCAAGGCGCCCCTGCGCGGCATCGGCACGCTGACCGACTGGATCACCAGCGATTATGCCGACAAGCTCGACACGCAGGGCCAGGAGCAACTGCATCTGCTCAAGGGCCGCGTCTCGCGGATGAGCGAGCTGATCGACAGCATCCTGCACTACTCGGAGATCGGAAGGACCGCCAAGTGTCTCGAACGCGTGGACCTCCGCGTGCTGGTTCCGGAGGTCATCGCCCAGGTGGCTCCGCCGCCGACCATCCGGGTCACGATCGAGGATACCCTGCCGGTCGTGATCTCCGAGAGGGTCCGGCTGATCCAGGTCTTTCAGAATCTGATCAGCAACGCGGTCAAATACATGGATAAGCCGGAGGGAACGATTCGCATCGGCTGTTTCGAGCAGGAGCAATACTGGACCTTCAGCGTCGCCGACAACGGGCCGGGCATTGACCAGAAATACTTCGGGAAGATCTTCGAGATGTTCCAGACGCTCGCACGCCGCGATGAGCTGGAGAGCACCGGAATCGGCCTGGCCGTCGTCAAGAAGATCGTCGAACTGCACGGAGGCACCGTGTGGATCGAATCCACCGTCGGCGAGGGCTCGACCTTCTTCTTCACCTTGCCGAAACTGAACGTCGCATCGGCGCAGAGTACGAGGTCGATGAATGTGCAGAATTGACCGTCGGCGTGGCCGGCGGGAACAGCCCCCGAGGGGCAACGCTACAAGATCGGATCTCTGCGATCGGCGGGATCCGAGAACAAGAAGGATTTGAAGTCATGGCCAATACGACACGCACATCCCGTTTGCGGAACAGGATCATGGTCGTGTTCATTCTGGCCATCGTGCTGGTCGCGATCTCGACCGCGGTCGTGTCCTATTTTCTCCTCGGCCCCGCCCTCGCCCAAGAGGGACTGACCGAAGAGACGGCCCGGCATGTTGCCTGGCACGTCTGGCGCATTCAGGCGGGGCTGGCCCTGGCCACCATGCCGATAGCGGCCCTCGCGGCCGTTTGGCTGGCCCGCACGATCACGCGACCTCTTCAACGGCTTCTGGCGGCAGCGGCGCAGATCGGGGTCGGCCGGCTCGATACCCACATCGCCGTCGCCGGCGACGATGAAATCGCCCGATTGGCGACCGCGTTCAACGACATGGCGCGCAAACTCCGAGAGTCGCGCGATCAGCTCGAATCGACCGTTCGGGAGCGTACGGCCGAGCTGACACAGAGAAATGACGAATTGCAGACGCAGGTCGTTGAACGCTGGCGCGCGGAAGAGGACCTCAAGGAATCGCTGTCCCTGCTCGAAGCCACGCTGGAATCGACCGCCGACGGCATTCTCGTCGTCGATGGTCTGGGCAAGATCAAGAACTTCAATGAGCCGTTCAAACAACTGTGGCGCCTGTCTGACGCGGTCCTCGAGACGCGTGACGACGACGCGGCCCTGGCGGCGGCCACGCCCCTGCTGACAGATCCCGAGGCGTTCGTAGCCCGGGTCCGAGGGCTCTACAGTCGGCCGGAGGAGGAAGGCAACGGCACGCTGCACTTCAAGGACGGCCGCGTGGTCGAGTACTACTCCAAGCCACAGTCCGTGGGAGATCGAATCACCGGACGCGTCTGGAGCTTCCGCGATGTCAGCGAGGCGTTCTACAGCCGGCAGAAGCAGACGCAACTCCTGCATCAGGTGGCGGACATCAACGAAGAGCTCTCGCATTTCGCTTACGTCGTCTCGCACGATTTGAAGGCCCCGCTGCGGGGCATCAAGCTGCTCGCGGAGTGGTTGTGCACCGACTACCGCGACCGACTCGGAGACCAGGCCCGAGAGAACCTCGACCTGCTCCAGAGCCGCGTGCAGAGGATGCACGATCTGATCGACGGGATCCTCCATTACTCCCGCGTCGGACGCATCAAGGAAGACGTGACGAAGGTGGACCTCGGCGCCCTGCTGCCCTGCATCATCGACCTGATCGCGCCGCCCGGGCACATCGCCGTCCGCGTCGAGGGCCGTCTGCCGGTGATCGAGTGCGAAAAGACCCGAATGACCCAGGTTTTCCAGAACCTGCTGAGCAACGCCGTCAAGTACATGGACAAGCCGGCGGGCGAGGTCGTCGTCGCCTGTTCCGAAGACGCCGACGCATGGACCTTCAGCGTCAGCGACAACGGACCCGGGATCGAAGAGAAGTACCACAATAGGATCTTCAAGATCTTTCAGACACTGGCGCCGCGCGACCAGTTCGAGAGCACGGGCGTCGGACTGGCTCTGGTCAAGAAGATCGTGGAATACAGCGGCGGACGGATCTGGGTCGTCTCCGAGGTCGGCAAAGGAAGCACGTTCTTTTTCACCTTCCCCAAGCACCGGACGGCGGCGACCGAACCGGCCGCTGGAGAGCTGGAATCGTGCCGTTAGAGACTCGCAGGAATACGTGGATCGACTGAGAAGGCCGTGAACATGAGGAATCACACACTCAAAGGACTGTGCCTGGCGGCCCTCGTGCTGTCGGGCATCGGCTGGGGGGCCGGCCGATGGTATGCCAAGCGCACCGACATCGATATGCGCCAGCGCCTGTTGAGGCGAGTGGTCAGCATCGCCCGCACCTTCCGTCCGGAACGGGTCAAGGAGCTTTCGTTCACCGACGCCGACGTCGGCACGCCCTCCTTCGAGTACATCCGGCAACAGATGATCGCCTTCAGCCAATACCTGCCGCAGCGGGGCATCTACAGCATGGCGATGCGCGATGGAACACTCGTCTTCGGACCGGAGAACTACCGCCAGGACGACCCGATGGCCAGTCCGCCGGGGACGGTGTATGAACGACCCTCTCCCGCAGACATGGCGATCTTCACCACCGGCGAGCCAGTGACCATCGGACCGACAACGGACGAGTACGGCACCTTCGTTTCCGCTCTGGCGCCGGTCCTCGATCCGGACACGGGCCAGGTGCTCATGGCCGTCGGGATGGACATCACAACCGACGATTGGCTCGCCACTACGGGCCGCGCCGGCCGCAACGCCATGGGCGCCACAGTGGTCGCGGGCCTGGTCGTGCTCGGCGGCTTGACGGGAATTCTCCGGTGGCGACACCGCCTGACCTCAGACCGTCGCAGCCCGAAGGCGGCGGCAGCACACGACGCGGATCGAGATCGCGCCGGTTCCGGGGCTCGCCGATTCGTTTGCACCGGCCTGCTGCTCGGCATGGGGGTATTGGCCATCGCATTTCTGGCCGTGGTGCTCCTTCAGAGCTGGCACTGGACTCACACGGAGATTCATCGCAGTGCGGACCAGCAGACCCGGCTGGCGGCCCAATTCGACCTGGCGCTGCGAGACTACATGAGCCGGTGCGTCCGTCCGGAGATGGAGAAACGCGTCGAGCCAGGAGAGTTCTTCCCGGAGACGATGTCCCCTTCGTTCATTTCCCGAAGCGTCTTCGATGACGTCCGACGGGCCTTCCCCGACAGCATCCTGCGCTTCGCTTCGACCAACCCGCGCAATCCCGCCAACCAGGCCACGCCTTCCGAGGAGGCGCTGATTCGGTACTTCGAGCAACATCCGGAAACTGACACGTGGTCGGGTACGATGCCGTTCTTCGAAGATGGGCAGAGGCATTCGGTCCACGCCAAGGCGCGCCGCTTCCAGCCGTCGTGCCTGCAATGCCACGGTCGGCCGGAGGATGCCCCGGCCGCCCTGGTGGAACGCTACGGCGACAGGGCGGGCTTCGGCCGCCTGGTCGGCGAAGTCTCGCTCGATCTGGCGGCGATCCCCGTGAGCGCAGCCTATGCCCAGGCGGGCACGAGAATCTGGCGCTATATGCTGGCCTCGTGCGCCCTGTGCATCCTGTTTCTTGGCGCCATCATCATTCTCATCCGTCTCGACATCCGGCAACGCCGCCGGTCCGAGGCGTCGCTGCGCGCCAGCGGGCAGCGCCTGGCACGCATCATCCAACAGTCTCCCATTCCCACGTTCCTGATCGATGCGAACCATCGCGTCGCCAACTGGAATCGGGCGATCGAACGACTCACCGGGATCACGGCCGACCAGATCATTGGGACACGGGAGCACTGGCGGGCCTTCTACGCCTCCGAGAGGCCCTGCATGGCCGACCTGCTCGTAGATGGCTCGATCGAGGCGATTCCCCAGTGGTATCAGGCCAGCTTCCGCAAGTCCGAGCTGGTCGACGAGGCGTACGAAGCCAGCGCGTTCTTCCCGGATATCGGCCAGGGCGGGCGGTGGCTCCACTTCACCGCAGCCGTCATCCGTGACGACCAGAACCGCATCGTGGGCGTCATGGAGACTCTGGAAGACATCACCCAGCGCAAACAGGCGGAGGAGGAACTGCACAGACAGCAAGCCTTCACCAGGACAGTGCTCGACAACATCCCCATCGGCGTCGCCGTCGGCTCGATGGACCCCGTCGTGCGGTTCGAGTACATGAACGACAACTTCCCCCGGTTCTACCAGACCACCCAAGAGGTGTTGGCGCACCCGGACGGGTTCTGGGAGGCGGTGTACGAGGATCCGGATCGTCGCCGTGAAGTGCGACGCCGAGTCCTCGAGGATTGCGCCAGCGGCGACCCGGAACGAATGCACTGGGACGACATTCCGATCACCCGCCAGGGGCAAGAGACCACCTTCATCAGCGCCAAGAACGCGTTTCTTCCGGGCCGGTCGATGATGATCTCCATCGTCTGGGACGTGACCAAGCGCAACCGAGCCGAGACCCGGCTGAAGGAATCCCTCTCCCTGCTGAAAGCGACGCTGGAGTCGACCGCCGACGGGATCCTCGTCGTGGACGGCCTGGGCAAGATCAAGGACTTCAACGAGCAATTCAAGGCGATCTGGCGGCTGTCGAGCAATGCCCTCGAAACGATGGACGACCAACACGCCCTGGCCGCCGCTCTGCCTCAACTGAAAGACCCCGACGTGTTCGTAACCACGCTCAGAGTGCTGTACCGCCAGCCGCGACAGGAAGGCCACGGGACCCTTCACTTCAAAGACGGCCGGGTGGTCGAGTACTGCGCGAAGCCTCAGTTGCTGGGCGAGCGAATCGTCGGCCTGGTCTGGAGCTTCCGGGATGTCACGGAGTCGTTCCGCAGCCGGCAGAAGCAGGATGAACTCCTGCGCCAGGTCGCGGCCATCAACGAGGAACTCTCGCATTTCGCCTACGTCGTCTCGCACGATCTGAAGGCGCCGCTGCGGGGCATCAAGATGCTCGCCGAGTGGCTGAGCGCCGATTGCGGCGATCAGCTCGGAGACGAGGCCAAAGAGAATCTCGATCTGCTTCAGAACCGGGTCGACCGCATGCACAACCTGATCGAAGGCGTGCTTCGGTACTCGCGCATCGGCCGCATCACCGAGGACGTGGTCTCGGTGGACCTGAACGTCCTGCTGCCCGAGATCATCGATGCGATCGCACCGCCGGCGCACATCGCCGTCCGCGTCGAAGGCCGGCTGCCGGTGATCGAGTGCGAGAAGACCCGAATCACCCAGGTCTTCCAGAACCTGCTGAGCAACGCCGTCAAGTTCATGGACAAGCCGAGAGGCGAAGTCGTCGTCGCCTGCTCCGAGGACGCCGACGCCTGGACCTTCAGCGTCAGCGACAACGGACCCGGGATCGAAGAGAAGTACTTCGACCGGATCTTCAAGATCTTCCAGACCCTCGTGTCCCGCGACGAGTATGAGAGCACGGGTGTTGGACTGGCCCTGGTCAAGAAGATCGTCGAGCAGTATGGCGGAAGGGTCTGGCTCGCCTCGGAGGTCGGCAAGGGCAGCACGTTCTTCTTCACGTTCCCCACAAACAATCAGAGGACGCACCGTGAGAAACTCCAAACCAGTGCTGTTGGTTGAGGACGACGTGATCGACGCCATGACCGTGCGTCGCGCCTTCCGAGACCTGAACCTGACCAATCCGCTGGCGCACGTCACCGACGGCGAGCAGGCGGTGGACTATCTGAGGGACCCGGCCAATCCGACTCCGTGCGTCATCCTGCTGGACCTGAACATGCCGCGTATGAACGGCGTCGAGTTCATCGCGATCGTCAAGGCCGATCCGGCCCTCCAGATGATCCCGATCGTGGTGTTCACCACGTCCACCGATCACAGCGACGTTGCGGAAAGCTACCGGCACAACGTCGCCGGGTACATCGTCAAACCCGTGGATTACCGCAACTTCGTGGAGGTCATCGCCACCGTGGGTCTCTACTGGACGATCAACGAGCCCGTGCCGGAGACCGGCGTCGGCCCCAGGGCCGGCACGTCGGAGCATTCGATCCGTTGATGTGGTCTTGCGCCTTGAGTCGCAGAGCGTCCGGCGCTACGCCTGGCGCGGCGTCGCGGACGAAGCGTGCCGCCGATTGTGGCCGCGAAACTGCCGCGGCGTCAGTCCGACGACCGATTTGAACGTGCGGCTGAAGTAGCTCTGGTTGTTGTAACCCACCTCGAAGCAGATCTCCGTGCAACTGCGGTCCGTCGCCAGCAACAGGTGCTTGGCTCGCTCGATCCGTACGCTCGTGACATAATCGAAGATCGTGATCCCCATCTGCTCCTTGAACACGTGCGCCAGACGCGAGACGCTCAGATGCGACGCCCGCGCGATGTCCGCCAGCGTCATCGGCTGCTCGGCGTGCGCCTCGATGTAGTGGATCGCGGGCCGAATCTGTCCGATCTTCCGACGGTCCTGTGATGCGTACACCAGTTCGAGAAAATCGTTCAACGCCGCGCTGATCCACGCGCACAAGTCTTCCTGATTGTCGATCCCCATTACCTTGTTGATGAAAGCGAGGTTCTTCTCGAGCATGGTCTCGACGGGAACGCCGCCCTCGACCGCCGCGCGGCTCAGCACGCTGAGCAGCTCCAGCAGACGCGCCTTGAGGATGCCCAGGTCGCCGATGTCCTTGAACAGAATCGTGCCGAGGATGGAGTTGAGGATCTCCTTGGCGCCGGTTCGGTCGCCGATCTTGACCTTTTGCAGCAGCGCCCGTTCGCTTTCGAGCGGATACTGCCATGGGGCGCCGAGCTTCTTGCGCTCTTGAATGAACTCGCCGATCTCCGATTGTTGCCGCGACCGCTGCCTTCGCCAGCGAATGACGCGGGCGTCGAGGCCCGCCACTTCGTAAAGCAGGTCAAACAGGAATTCGGCGGCCGTGTGAATCTGGCGCCCGCGCACCACCGGCAGCTTGCCGAGCAGCCCGATCGCCTTGTCGCGGTCGATCGCCAGGGGCGCCAGGCGCGACTCGACGTCGCGGACCAGCATGGGCGAAACCGGCTCCCAGAGGCACTTGCCGAAGAACAGGCCGCCGTGCGCGATTTCGTCGTCCACCATCGGCACACAGACCAGCACGAGGCCCGCGTGACAGATGGTGATGAACGACTGGCCCGTCTGGGAGGCAATCTCCACCGCCCGGCGGCGCTCGCACAGGCAGCGGGACCGGCCCTCGCCGTCGCTGCGGACCAGCGTGCAGAACGCCGGACGACAGTCCGCACTGCACAGCGACTCGACCGCCTGCCCGTCGGGACCGGTCGTCTCCAGCCCGAGGCGAAAGCGCTTGCGGAACGCTCGCGCTATCCGCCCGAACTCCTCCGCCGTCAGCAGCTCGCCCAATCCCGGCCCATCCGCCATCCCAACACTCCAGTTACATCCTTCCCCCAGCAAGATAGTGTCATTATACCACGTCCTTCGCCACGACGCCGAACAAGTCTCTCCTGGCCTCACCGCCGAGGTGAACCAGCGCTCGCAACGCAGATGGGTCGCCAAGGAGGTTGGAGATCGGGCCTTGGGGTTGCGAATCGGCTTGGCGAATGGGGCGGAGGCGGGTAGGCTGGTGCGGGACGCTGCCATTTGGGGTGTGATATGACCGATTGTACCAGAAGGATCGTGGCGGTGGGGCTGGCGGCGCTGTGTGTGATGGCGCTGGCGGGCTGCCGGACGGTCAACAAGGGGATCACCGAGGCGGTTCTCGACGGCCGAACGTACAGGGACTGGCACATCCGCTACGGCAGTCATGGCCACTACAGCCTCAACGACGAAGGGCTGGCGACGATCGAGTTCGAGGGCCTCGTCGACGCCGGCCGCGTCCGCGTGCGCTACCAGCGCGGCCTGCAAGGCCAGGCCCGGTGCATCGCCGATGTCACCGGCCGACTGCTCGGGCAAGTCGAGCGGCAGACTGGCGTGACCATCACCACATCGACCACCCTCGACCTGCTGCGGTTCGACGAGCCGCCTGAGAACTTCGACATCCAACTGACGGTCGAGCCGAACGAGTTTCCGCTGCCCCTGTTCGTCCGCGCGGGCGACGAGTCCTGCACGTCGATCCTGGCCCAGAACCGCAGCTATCCGTACGTGCTGGTGCACGAGCTGGTCGAGACGTCGCTGGCGGCCCGCGCAGGCGGGCGGGTCCTGCCCGACCTCGGCTGGGGCGCGTTCGGACTGAAGGCCAACTTCAACAACTACACGCGCTGGTTCCGCGACGGGCTGGCCAACTACGCCGGCTACGTCGCTTGCGAGGAGCTCTCCGACGAGATGGATTGCCCCGATTGCCCGATGCGCATCGGAGCCCTTCTGCACGCCAACCCCTTCTCGGAGCTGAGCCGCATCGGCGCGCGTCTGTTCTCGTGGTCGCAGTCGTCGCACGGCCAGCACGAACGCGCCTACTACGACGCAGCGCTCGGCCTGTTCCTGCTGATCGAGAGCCGCTTCGGGCAGCAGACCATTCGCGACATCGTAGCCGAGATCGCCAAGCGAGAAGCCGTCGACGGACGGGACCTTCGCAGGATCACCAGCGGGATCATCGGCACAGACATCAGACAGCTCGTTGCCGATTTCGAGTTCCCCATGACGAGCGACGAATTGACGCCCGTCACGGCGGCGCTGGCGGCCAACAGAGGGCTGGACGTGGCCGAGGGGCTGCTGGTCGAGACGGTCGAGCCGAACGGCCCTGGCGACCGGGCGGGCCTGATGGCTGACGACGTGATCGTTGCGGCCGATTCCGCTCCCGTCATCAACACGCTCGATTTCGAGCTGGCGCTGCTCCGGGCCGGACGGCAACCTGCCATATCTCTGGCGATCTGGCGAAAAAACGCCGGGACGATCTCCATTGAGCTGCCGCTCGAACAGCCCGACAAGAACCGCAGGACGCCCGGCAAACGCATTAACCCCTTGCAGAAAGGCAGGATAGACTTCTTCGGTGTCCTGCCCTTCATCCCCTGACCGCCACAAATCTCAGGCTGTAGACCGTAGGCCGCAGACCGGAGGATGCCCCCGCAAACAGATTGGCGGAGATGGGCCTGCCGAGGCTTTGGATGGGACTGACGGTGGCCTTCCGCATCGCCCGCGCCTTCGGCACCACCGTCGAAGACGTCTTCCAATACGACGGCCAGGCCGACGTGCCGCCCACCCAGTGAACCGCGCATGCCCCCGGTAGTCAGGTGGATTGCTCCTGGATTCGGCGGAGGACGACGGGAATTGGCTCATCATAATAGGCCGAGATGTCGACGCCGTACTTCGCCCTGACTTTCTGGATCAGCTCGGCACGTCCGCCCGGAAGGTAGCGTTCCGCCCACATGGACAATCGACTTTCGTTCGAGACGAAGGATGTGCCATACGACGTGCCCAGGATCTCCGACCAGAATTCGTCCACGAAAGGACGCAGGGACTCGATCTGATCGTTCGGCGCAAATCGGGCGCGCGCTCGGCCGCTTCCAGGCAATGGAATCGGTTCACCTCGCTCCTTCATCCACCTGACTCGCTGCTCAAATACGGGCCTGAGATTCCAGATCGCCTCGTCCTCGGTCGTGCCCGTGGCAATGAGGGAGGAGAACTCGTCAATACAGGCGTACGGAACGTGATCGACACACGTGTGGCCTGTCTTGATCCGATAGTCCTCGAATCTGGGCTCGCGCGTTCTATGGTTCTTCGCAAACAGCCTGCTGAAGAACGACATCAGTGCCACTGTGAACCTCCACGCTGATCGACTTCTCTGCCCCCATCAGGGCGTGGCGCGAGGGTGCCTCAGGGCGAAGTCGAGGAAAAGGCCCGCGAGGATGCTGGTGACCAGCAGCGCCCCGACGTCGATCACAGTGACACCCTCGCCGTGGTCCATGATGGCGGCGGCGATGAACACCGCGGTCGTGGCGTCATTATCCCCGACACCCGGCGCGATGAGAAGGCAAAAAGCGGCCTCGGTCACCGGATTCGCTGGGGCGAGAATTGCGCTTGCAGGCGGCGGTACGGATGGGGTAGGGTTGTGTCGTCGCCGGGCTCGGTTGCGGCCAAGGGACCGGCACGGGTACGAAGGGTTCACGCCAATTGACGAGGTGCAAACGATGGACACATTGAATCGTCGCGCATTCCTGAGAAGCTCCCTGGGCGTCGCCGGCACGCTGGCCCTGTGGCCGCCGGCTCGCGCGCGGGGCGCCAACGACAAGATCGTGGTGGGTGTGATGGGCCTGGGCGGCCGGGGCACGTACCTGGCCGAGAAGTTCGCCGAGCGGACCGACACCGAGGTCGCCTACCTGTGCGACCCGAACACACGGCGATTCGCGAGGGCGCGGGAGGCGGTCGAAGAGGCGCAGGACCGTCCCCCCAAGATGCTCCAGGACTTCCGCAAGATGCTCGACGACAAGAGCGTCGACGTGGTGATCAACGCGACGCCCGACCACTGGCACGCGCTCGGCTCGATCCTCGCGTGCCAGGCGGGCAAGGACGTCTTCGTCGAAAAGCCGCTGGCCCATAGCATCTGGGAGGGGCGCAAGATGGTCGAGGCCGCCCGCAAGCACCAGCGCGTGGTCCAGGTCGGCATGCAGTCGCGCAGCGCCCCCTACGTGCAGAAGGCGCGGGACTACATCCTGGCCGGCAAGCTGGGCGAGGTGTACCTGGTCCGCGTGTACAACATGATGCAGCACCCCAAGCAGGGGGACACGCCGGACGGACCTGTCCCCGACGGCTTCGACTACGAGCTCTGGTGCGGACCGGCGCCGAAGCGGCCCTACAATCCGTCGCGACAGTGGCTCAATCAATGGGACTACAGTTGCGGCCCGATCGCCGGCGACGCAGTCCACCAGTTCGACCTCGCTCGATTCCTGACCGGCGATATCCCCTATCCGAAAGCGGTCTCGCAGACCGGCGCCATCCGCGTCCTGCGCGACGGCAGGGACATGCCCGACACGCAGATGGCCCTGTTCGAGTACGACAACCTGACGATCACGCTCGATGCGACGCTCTGGACGCCGTACATGAAGAAGATCCCCGCCGGCATTCGCGACTCCGACCAGTTCCCCCACTGGCCTTTCTGCGCGACGAAGGTTGAGGTGCTGGGCACGGAAGGCTTCATGTACTTCGGACGGCACGGCGGCGGCTGGCAGGCCTACGACCGCGACGGCGAACTGGTCCACTCCGAGTACGGACGCCAGGGCGACAAAGAGCACCAGGACAACTTCGTGGAGTGCGTTCGCAGCCGCAAGAGGGCGACGTCCGACGTCGAGATCGGGCACCTGTCCGTGCTGCCGTTCCACATCGCGAACATCTCGTACCGCGTCGGCAACCAGCGTCTGGAATTCGACGGCGCGACGGAATCGTTCACAAACTGCGACGAGGCCAACCAGTATCTCAAGCGCCAGTACCGCCCGGGCTGGACGATCCCGGAGAACGTATGACGGGAATCGGGTGTTCCGTTCCGTGTCATTCCGAGCGCAGTCGATCCCGATGCCCATCGGGATGGCCACGAGCAGGAAGCGCGCCTTGTCTATGTCCAGACCCCTCGACTGCACTTCGTTCCGCTCGGGGTGACAAACTGCCTGTCATGCAGAGGCTTTGCCGAATTCATCAAAGGATGTGTTGATGAAGAGACAGAGGAGGCTTTGTTGTATCGGGGTTTGCAGCGCCGTCGTACTGGCGCTGGGCGCCGCGGCGCCGGCGCGGTGGCTGGCGACGGACGGTGTGAAGGTGCGGCTGGAACCCACGGAGCTGGGCGGTCCCAAGATCGTCGTCGAGTACGATCTGAAGGACCCGAATGTCACGCCGGAATCGCCTGCCTACGTCTTCCTCCGCTACAGCCAGGATTCGGGCGACACATGGCAGCTCGTCCCGATGGATGCCCTGCGCGGCAACGGCTTCGACATCGTGGACAAACCCGGCCACAAGGAAGTGCTCTGGTGGGGCATCGACCAGACGGGCGTGGCCGACCTGGCGCAGATCGAGCTTCGCGTCCGCGCGATCGCGATGGCGAAGGTGCCGGCTGGCCGGTTCACGATGAAGAGCCTTCCCGGCGGCGGACTCGACGAATCGGGCGCAACTCGCCCCGACCCCAACCTGCCGCTCTACTACATCGCGAAATACGAGACGACGATCGCGATGTACGCCGATTATCTGAACGAAGTCGGCGGCGAAGGCGCCGGCTGGAATGCGCGGATGGCCCGACCCGAGCGTTGCGGCATCATCCAGGAGGGCAACCACACCTATAGCGTGTCCCCCGGCCGGGAGGACTATCCGGTCACCTATGTCTCGTGGTACGACGCGATGGGCTTCTTGCGCTGGTGTGGCCTGCGCCTGCCGACGGAGGCCGAGTGGGAGAAGGCCGTTCGCGGCGGGCTCTACCTCGACGGCGACCGGACTGTCGATAAACATCGGGATCCCAACCCCCTGCCGGAGCGCCGCTATCCCTGGGGCGACGAGGACCCGAACGCCGGCGGCGTCTACCGCTGCAACTTCGACGGCGCCGACGACGGCTTCGAGCGTCTGGCGCCGGTGGGGAGCTTCCAGCGGTTCGCCAGTCCTTACGGCGTGTGCGACCTGGCGGGCAACGTCGCCGAATGGACGCTGGACTGGTACTCCACGTCGTATCACGCCGGACTCGATGGCTTCCGCATGGTGCGAGGCGGCTCGTGGATGGCGGTGCCCGAAGGCTGCGACGCCGTCACCGGAGCCACGCAACTGCCGCTTCAGGAAAGCTCCATCATGGGCTTTCGCGGCGTCCGGGGTCCGGCCGCGACGCCAAGGTGAAGACCCGAAGCACGAATCCCGAAATCCGAAACAAATCCCAATGCCCCAAATCCGAATGTTCGCAACCAGCGTTCCGCCTTGTCATGCTGAATCGCGATGGATATCGGGATCGACTGCGCTCGAAATGACAGAGTCGTGGTTCGCCTGTTCCTATCAGGCTCCGCAGGGTGTGCACCACACACCTTCCCTCCGCTGCGTCACTCCCCTGAGAGAACATGGCCGGAACTCGTCTCGCCCGGCGCCGCGGCGTCGTGCGCGGCGACGGCTTCGTCCGGAAGGATCGCGGGACGCGGGTCGGCTACCATCTCGCGGCCGTACTTCGCTTCAGCCTCCGCGCGGATCCGGGCCATGATACGCGGAAAATGCTCTTCGGGCAGGATGCGCTTGCCCTTCTTGTCCGGGTGAACGATGCGGAGGATCTTGTTCTTCTCCCACTCGCGCGGCTCGATCTCCACACGGATGGCGAACCCGTGCTCGGCCAGGACGTCGAGCGTGGGCACGGGATACGAGATCGGTTCGGCGTCTTCGCAGCTCGGCATGTCGGGCAAGAGCGTCGGCGTGACCATGCCGTCGTGCAGTCCGATGTCGAAGTTCCTTCTCCGCAGGTCCACGAACATCGCGACGCGGCCCTTGTACCAGGAGCCGTAAACGGACTCGCTGGTCTGCTTCGATGCCCTGGCGGTCCGGACGCCGAGCCTGGCCATCTCCTCGTCGAGAGCGATCGTCATGGCTTCGTCATAGCGGTGTTCGGTATCGCTCAGCGCCCGCGTGGCCAGGATCGTGCCGAGCAGATTGGAATACGAGTCTTCCCAACTGAACGCCGAGGCGTACTCCGTGGGCAGACCGATGCACTGGAAGCCGTACCAGGTGATGATCTCATGCCACGTGGTCATCGCGAAGGTCAGGTACGGCCCCATCGCCAGGGCCACCTCGCGAGCGATCCGCCTCTGCTGGTCCTCGGGGAGCGTCTGCCAGTCGTCCGGATAGGAGATGTGCACGTAGTTCCGCGAGCGGTCGACGAGCAGCTTGTACGAGAAGGATTCATCGCCCCGCATGATGTGGCGATAGCTCCGGCTCGCCAGATAGGCGGTCCAGTCGGCGGCGATGCGAACGTGCATGATGTCCACGTGTCCCGCCCGGCACGCGCAGGCGATGCCGTTCTTCTCCGACAGGCGGAAGTAGTACCCGTGGGTCCCGAGGTCCTCTCCTGCCCAGGGCGTTCCGAGGATCGCGGTCGGGTAGGCTCCGTAGCGAATCCGTGGTCCGAAGTTGAAACCGTTGACGACGACGTCACTGGCCGGACCACGAAGGCCCTTGTCGGGAATGAGCCCGCAACCGGCCCCGGCCAACAGCAGTAGACCTGCCAGCGACAGCCCATACAGTGCGGGATGGTTTCTCATGGCTTTCCTACCTCATGCGAACCCGATACGCCAGACGATTGGCCAGACGATCACATACCCGTCAGGACGTACTGCGGTTCGGTTTGCGGGTGGTCGGGATCATACTCCGGGCCATATTTCGCCGCCGCTTCCCGCTGGATGCGGTCCATGATGACGGCCAGATGGGTCTCGACGTTGATGCGCTTCTTGTCCGCCTTCGGCGGATCACCGAACACGATGCGCAGAATCCTGTCTTTTTCCCACTCCCGCGGCTCGATCTCGACCGTTGCCGAGAACCCGTATTCCGCAAGGACTTCGAGGGTCGGAACCGGATACGACAGCGGCTCGCAATCGGGACATTGCGCCACGTCGGGCACACACGTCGGCGTAACACGCCCATCGTCCAGCCCGATATCGAAGTTGCGCTTCTTCATGTCGAACAGGAGCAGGAAGGTGCCGCTGTACCAGTGCCCTTTCATGGCCCGGCTCACCCGACGGGCCTGTCGAGCCGACGGCAGCACGCCGAGCCTCTGCATCTCTTCATCGATGGCTACCGTCACGGCCTCGTCGTACGGGCGCTCGGTGTCCTGGAGAGCCTGCAACGCAATCCGCGTGCCCAGCAGGTTGGAGTAGGAGTCCTCCCAACTGAAGGCCGAGTCGTATTCGACCGGAATCCCCATGCACTTGTAGCCGTACCAGGTGGTGATTTCGTGCCAGGAGACCATCGTAAAGGTCAGGTAAGGGCCGAGGGCCAGGGCCACCTTCTCGGCAATGGCCGAGCGCTGCTCGTCGGGCAGGTCATCCCAGTCCGGCGGGTAGGAGATCCGGACGTGCGTGCGGGACCGATCCACAGGCATTTTGCACGAGAAGCCGGGATCGCCTCGCATCAGACGCTTGTAGCTCTCGGCGGCCAGGTACGCCGTCCAGTCGATGCCGATCCGCATGTGGGTGATGTCGATATGGCCGCCCCGGCAGGTGTAGGCAATGCCGCCTTTCTCAAAGAGAGACCACCGATAGCTGTGGGTCCCCAGGTCGCTGCCGACGAAGGTCATGCCGGGGATGGCCGCGGCGTAGCAACCATACCGGGTCCGCGGGATTCGGTCGAATCCCTCCTGGATCACCCCGCTGGCCCGCCCGGATCGGGCGGAGTCAGGCCACAGGCCGCAGCCGGCCGCAGTCAGCGCCAGCGGCAGAAGGACAACGACAAGCCATAGCCGCGATGTGCCGTGTGTCTTCATGGTCGGACTTCGTCCACGCTTCAACTACGGTCCCTTGACCCGTCAAGACGTGTCCCTGCAATGAGTTGTACTTTCGAGGGGGCGTTCCGAACGCCCATCGAGCGGCCAATCGCCCGATTCGCTTTTCATTATACAGTCGGGAGGTCAGACCATCAAGGCCGGCGACTCTCGAACGCCGGTCCCTCAGCAGGAGCTTGCCCGAGATGGGAGCCATGCTCCGATAATCACGGCGTTATCCGTACTCTTCGGGCGCGTTTGACGCGTGTGCGCGTGCTGCCACGGGTATCGGGCGGGCCAGCGATGGCGGACGGTCACAAGGATTTTCCGCGCAATCGGCGACCGCTTCGGCGCGTTTGCCGCGCGGGGCTTACCAAGGCACGGCCGGCGAGGCGCCCAGACCCGGACCGAGCAGGACCGCGTTGAGCAGCAGGCGCTGCTGGCCCGCCAGCCACATGCGGAACGTCGGATCGGTCGCGAAGAGGATCACCTGACCGCCGCCGCTCGACTCGACGGTGACATAGGCGCTGTCGGCCAGCCGCTCGCGGGCCTCGGGCCAGAGCAGGCCGCTGAGCCGCAGCCGGCCGGCCTCGGCCAGGCGAACGGGCGTGGCCGCCGGGTGCTTGGACAGAAAGACGCTCGAACCAAGGAACATGACCGGCAGCTTCTCGCCCAGTCCGTAGCCCAGCCAGTGCTCCGGATGGACCAGACCCAGCACGAACGTGCCCGTCGGACTGAACAGACGCTGCCACTCGTCGGCACGCTTGAGCGCTTCGACGTCTTCTTTCTTCTTCGACTCGTCTGCCGGCTTCGCCTCGTCCTTCGTCGGCTCTTTGGCCTGCGGCGCCTGCCAGATCCGATTCGGATCGATCCGGACGTCCTGCGCGCTTCGCTCCCGCCCGACCGCCTCGCCATACACATCGAGCTGATCCAGGACATCGCGCCGCAAACGCACCGACGACAGTCCCCGCTCCTTCGCGGTCGCGAAGGCCGCCGAGCCGCCGATCGCGATCAGGGTGCCGCCGCTCTGGACCCATCGCTTGATCTTTTCGACCGTTCCATCGGAGAGCACACGTTCCAGACCACCGCTGTCGGGCAGGATCAGCACGTTGTATTTGCGCAGATCGACGCTGCCCAGGTCCTGCACGTTGATCGGTGAGTTGCGCAAGCTCAGTTGATGGTCGAGCAGATACCAGACCGACCCGAACGACGTCGAGCGAACGGGCCACTGCGAGGCGATCGCCACGCGCGGCGCCGTCAGCAGCTCGAACTTGCCGCTGCCCAGATCGGGCCCTTCCTCCACGAGTGCCGTGTCCACGGCGCGGACGGTGACGTCGAGGTCCGCCGTCGCCTGGCGCAGGAGGTCGGCGACGTCACCGGGGTTCTCGTGGCCGCGCAGCAGAATCGTGCCGGGTGGCAAAGTGGTCTCGCCAATTCGGAACGGCCGGATCGCGATGCGCGGGTGACATTCACTGCCGAACAGGCGGACCAGAACTCGATACACATCGGAACTCTGAAAGTCGATCAGGTAGCCGTAGCGCGCCGCCTCCAACGAACCGGCGTCCCGGGCAGCGCGTTGAGGCTCCGCGTCAATTCCGACGTCGGATATCGCTTTGGCCCAGCAGGCATCCAGGCCGAAGTTCATGGGCAGATTCCACGACGAGGCATCGTACAGCAGCGTCCCACGGCGGTTCTCCAGTTCCTTGCGTTCCTCGCGCAGGAAGCTCTCGGTCAGGTGCGGATCGAACTCGCACAAGGCGCGGAGCATCCGCTCACGCGGCTGGTTCGAGCGGACCACGAGCGTTCCGGCCGGCAGCGTGCGGCTCTCGTGCGATTGGCCCCACAGATCCGTCACGTTGTACGCCGGGAAGGCCGTCCGCGCGAATCCCACGTCGAGGCCCTGAAGCCGGAGCAGCGCGACGAAGCGATTCCACCTCGCCGTATCGGACGCCGGCGGCAGCAGGAACGCCTCGCCCGGCGTCTCGCCCGCCACCGCCTCTCGCCGGTCGCGAAGGAAATCGCCGAGGATCTCGCCGCGGTTGGCGTAGAGCGTCCGGAGATTGGCCAGCGAGCTGACGATGTGATGGTGCACCGTTTCGCGGTAGGTGATCTCCTGGCCGGTCGGATGCTTGACGCTGGCGGCGTCGGTCCGCGCCTGTTCGTAGAGCAGGCCGATCGCGCCCTGCAAGCTCGCCCAGGCGTTGGCGTAGATGGGGCTCCATTCGGAGTACCAATCCTTGGTGTAGTAACTCCAGCCGTAGCGATTGAACGCCTCCGCCTGGTCGGCGCTGAATCGCGTTCGCCACGCGAGAACCGCTGTCGAGAGGTGAATGTTGATCGGGTCTCGCGGCGGATCGAACAAGTATGTGTCGTACGCGCCCTGCTCGTGCGAGTCCACGAGCAGATGCGGATTCCACGACAGGATGGCCTGGGCCAGCGGCGCCACCTCCGGCTGAAGGTGGACCAGCCAGTCGCGGTTCAGGTCGAACAGGTAATGGTTGCCGCGCCCGCGCGACCAAAGGGCCTGGTGTTGCATCGACTGGAGGTCGGGGCTGGAGACGGCGCCGGTGAGCTGCTGGAGGTGGCTGAGGTACCGCTCGCGCCCATCCGGATTGACCAGCGGGTTGAGGTGGATCACCACCTGCCGGAGCAGATCGCGATCGGCGTCACTGCGCGAGGCCGCCAGATGATAGGCAACGAACATGGCGGCGTCGGTGCTCGACAGCTCGTCGCCATGGATGCTGTAGTTCATCCACGCGACCGCCGGAAGCTCGCCGGCCAGCCGATCGCCCTGTTCGCCGTCGTCGAGCGTGCGCGGATCGGCGAGCCGGGCGTTGTCCGCCTTGATCTGGTCGAGCCGCTCGTGGTTGGCCGGATCGGTGATCGTCAGATAGTACAGCGTCCGGCCCTCGTGCGTCCGACTGTAGCTCGTCAATGTCACCCGATTCGACGCCTCCGCCAGCGCGTGCAGATAGGCGACGAGCGCGTGATAGCGCACCGCCTTTTCGGCGACGGCATGGCCCACAATCCTCTCCGGCGTCGGAATCGCCGGATCGTAATCCGCCTCCGCCACGAACGGCGACGAAGCACCCTCGACCGCCCGCACCGGACCGCCGAACCCCAACAAGGCACAGAACAAGAAGACCAGCGCAAGTCGACACCGATTCTCGACACCCATCTCGTCACTCCCAAAACCCATAATGAGTCTCCTGCCCGCTCGTAGTGTGCCTCATTCCACGCGTTCGCAGATGATGTTCGTCAGATCGAATCCCTGCATCTCGGATCGCTCGTTCTTGCCTACGATCTTGAACATCAGATTGTTGAAGCCCTGCTCCATCTGCATCGTACCGACGAACTCGTCTTGCAGCGGCTTTGCCTCGGCGCTGTACAGGTCCACCTCTGGCCCGACGGGAACCTCGTCGACGAAGAGTTGCACCTTGCCCTGCTGCGGACCCTTGACCGCGTCGATGCTGACCTTGTACGTTCCGGCCGCCGGAATCTCGCACGTGAAGCTGATGCTGTGCGCTCCGAACGACTCCTGGTCTTTGGCCCGCATCGAGAGGTAGCGAACCTCTTTGCCATCGAGGGTCCGGCCCTCTTTGGTCAGCGTGGCGTTTCGCAGCGAGAACGAATAGATCGGGACGTTCCACCAGACCGCAAAGACGATCCGCGCGGGGTCCACCACACGCCGGTCCTTCGCCGCCGGCAAAGTGAAGTCGCACGTGGGCCTCTCCTGCGAGTACAGCAGGGTCAGGCCGCAATAGTCGTTCAGCAGGTCGTTGTTCGTCGGCGCGTGCTCGATGGTCTGGAGCAGGCTCTTGCGGTAGGCGTAGGCGTCGCCGAGGAAGAGCCGATACGCCCCGGTCCGGCCGAGATGCTTCTTGTACGCCAGGCAGCCGCTGAGCACGAACGACCGCCGCGTCTCCCACCGGCCCGGCACATCGTACCAGCCGCCGTTGTAGAAATCCTCCGAGCCGGTTCCGTGGATCACGAGCTGCCCGTCGATCGTCGTCTGATCGTCGCCTTCGAAGAAGTACGTGTTGCCCGATTCGAGACCCTGCGACTGCTGCACCACGCCGACCAGGTGCCCGCGACCCTCGGTCTCGATGAACGTGAAGGGCTTGCCCTTGGTCGTCGGGTTCTCGCGGCGCCACAGCGCGCAGAACTTGCCCTCGTTCGGCTTGCGCGCGACCGGGACGAACAGCACCTCCGCCTGCACGCTGACGCTGCGGTCCATCCCCGGCTCGGCGTACAGCTCGATCTTCGCCGACTTGTCGAACGGCATCGGGAAGTAGCAATAGTTCACGCCGGCGGCGGTGCCGAGCAGCAGCGATTTCGTCGCCGGCTCGCCCCAGGCATAGCCGAAGAAGTCGCCCGCCGGACTGAGAATCGCGGGCCGGCTGTCACCATCCCAGTAAGCCCGCAGCACAATGTCACGACCCTTGCCCACGAGCGCCTCGGCCGGCGAGAGCCGAATGCCCACGATCCGCCCCGGCCGATCGACGCCGAAGACCGTCGTCGCCTGGCCCGCCTTGAGCGTCACCTTCGCAGTCTCCCGTTCGATCTTGGCGCCCTCCGGGCAGACATATGCGCTGATGTCCCGGCCCGCGGAGGCAAACAGCGTCCTGGCCTTCTCGATCTGCGCACGCTGCTCGGCGCTCGGCTTGGCGGTGAAGCTCTCGATGCCCATGCCATCGGGGTACGTCGCGTAGTTGATCTGGTAGAACTGCATCCGCTCGGCCCGGATGAAGACCTTGCACGATTTGGCGTAGGGCAGCGGGACGTAGCAGTAGAAGCCGCCGGCGCCGAAGCCGACCAGGGGCCGCTCGAACGCCGGATGCGTGCCCATGAACAGCTCGCGGAACTTCACGCGGATTCGCGGCTCGCTCTCGCCATCGAAGTAGAACTCCATCACGTCATCGGTCGGCGTCGGCGTCCAGATGCGGTAGATCACGCCGGGCCCTTCGAGGTCGGCCAGCACCAGCCCGCCCGGCTCCTTCCGCACGAACGAGAACTGCCCGCCGAACCCGTCGTTGTTGCCCCCCGTCCGGTCGTAGCTCGACACCGATGCGACGTGGACCGATTCGCGGAACATCGCCAGCCGGTCCAGCCGATACAGCTCCTCGATCCCCGGAGCCCCGTCGCCCCGCGCCGCGCACGCTGCCGCCAACACAAACAAGCTGAAAATCGAGAAACGAACCGCACGGAACGACAGAGGATCGCTCATTCTCTCAACTCCCTTCTTCGCACCTGTTCGTAGGGTGTGCATCGCACACCTTCGCCCCACCACACCGTGGAATTGGTGTGCCGTGCACACCCTACCCACTCGTTCGCACTGATGCCGTCAGGTGATATGCTCTCACGAGCACACTACAAACGGATTCTACCGCACTCGTCGTCCCCTGGACAGCAAGAATAGGACCCATACGACCTATCCGCGCCGGCACTCTCGCCACCCCTGAACCACGCGGCGTCATACTGCGCCAACAGGAAACCCCGCCACCTCTAGAATGACTTGCAGCTCAAGATGTGACCCCACGTGTTCCCCCTAAAGTTATCTGGCCAAATGGCCGATAGTGATATCAGAGAGACTTTCACAATTACTTGTCAATAGCACTGAGGCGATGAATCGAAGAACGCGGGTATTGACGAGCAAGCGCAGGCAGATAACCCGAAACAGGAGACGACCGCCATGCGCGAATGCCGACGCGCGGCCTGAATAGGGATTGTTCAAGTCCGCACAGAGTGGGCACGTTCGCCCGCTTGAGTTGAAGGGACTAAGTGATTTCGAGGAAGAAATCCTTGCTGTGTTGTCCTGGGTCGGGCTATAGATAGTCGGCTTGACACCGATAAGACCAACTTTTCGGGAATTTCACAATGGCAGGGACATCCAAGTCGACGACGGTTAAAGTAGGCAACCTCCTTTTTGATCCCAATAACGCTCGAATACCAGCCGATCGTCGGTCAAATGACCAACGTCGCCTCCTCCATGAATTGCTCACCCATGAAGACGTCAAGGGTCTGGCCTCTTCGATAGCGAAGTTGGGACTCTTCCCCAATGAGCGACTCGTTGTGGTGCCGTCTGACCGACGGTTCATGGTGCTTGAAGGCAATCGGCGTCTCGCAGCCATTAAGCTACTGCTCAGTCCTGGCCTTGCCCCCACCGAAGCCCTCGTCCGCCAGTTTGCCAACCTGTCGGCAAAGGCAGATCTATTGGCTCTCGGCAACATTGACGTGGTTGTCGTCCAAAGCCGAATCGCGGCTGCACCGATCATTGCAGCGCTGCATACGCGTGTTTCGAAGAGACGGTGGTCTTCTCTTCAGCAGGCGAGATTCTATCGGGAACTCGTCGATGAAGGACAGACACCATCAGAAGTCGCGGAAAGCGTCGGCGTAACGCTGGGGCAGGTGAACAGCTATCTGCGTGCAGAGAAGCTTTACCGGCTCGCTCTTACCCTCGAATATGATGGTAACGTTCGCCGGCAGATCGAAGACCCACAGTACCCACTGACTACCCTCGAACGATTCCTCGAATCAAAGGTTGGTCGGAGATTCCTCGGAATTGAACTAGATGAAGCACACGGTTTCCGTGGAGTCGTTCATTCCGAGCGATTCAAGGCAGTGCTTGCTCGCGTCGCAGAAGACGTCGCCACGAAACCCGGATTTACAAGAGAGATCAATGACGAGGCAGGATTCAAGGCATACGTCAACAAGACCAACCCGACGATCGCAAAGACCAACATGCGCGGAACATTCGACCCAGGTGTTCTATTGGGTGAGAAGCCTGCAGAAGCACCCCAAAGTAAAGGTCAGCATACACCGCAGATATCCAGACCCAGAGCAGTTAAGCCTTCACTCAGCGTCATCCCCCGTGGATTCGTCTGCGCTTCAAAGCATGATCGGGTCCGCGCAATCTTCAACGAAATCAAAGCGATGAAGATTGTGGAGCAGCGCAACTCAACAGGCGTAATGCTGCGCGTCCTATTGGACATCGCTCTCTGGGATTTTCTGGAGAGGCAGGGGCACGTGAAAGCTGCCTGCAACCACTTTGACTCGGCTGGGAAGAGGCGCAGCCACAACCCCGACTGGACTCCTCCCCTACGCGATCTGATCAGTTTTTGCGTAGACAAGAGGCTCTTCCCAGGCATGACCGCCGCCAGCTACAAGTCAGTGCGATCGCTCGCGTCGAAAGACTGCGGATACTTCATCACTATCGAGGGATTTAATTCCTTTACTCACAATCCCAATATAACGCCCACTGAAGGCGACCTTCGAGCGCTCTGGCAACGTGCTGAGCCCATGCTTGAGATCATTCTGAACCAGTAACCTGGTATCCATGGCTTTGGAGTCACTCATGGCGGAACCGTACAGCCCTCTACGTTACCCTGGTGGAAAGGCCAAGTTGGCTGAATTCCTTGTCGCGGTGCTCAGATGCAATCGTTTGCACCAGCCCCATTATGTGGAGCCTTATGCCGGTGGGGCCGGGGCCGCGTTGCGTCTGCTCTTCGAGGAATACGTTGAGGGAATAACGATCAACGATGCCGACCCGCGAATCCGGTGCTTCTGGCAAGCAGTCACAAAGTACAACGATGCGTTCCTCGCACTTATAGAGGACGTCGAGGTCACGGTGGAAGAATGGCGTCAGCAGCGTATGATCTATGAGAAGCGAGATCTTCGCAGAATTCTTCAACTAGGGTTCGCGACCTTCTTCCTCAACCGTACGGCGCGATCAGGTATCATTCACAACGGCGGTCCGATCGGGGGCTATGATCAGAGCGGGAATTTCAAGATTGACGCGAGGTTTAATCGAGGCCAACTCATCCGCCGTATTCAGCGCATCGGCGCTTACTCGGATCGCATTCGGGTTTCTGGCGACGATGGTCTGGCTCTCCTGAAGAAGCTGAATCACTCGCCGACGCAAGCCAAGCAGACATTCGTCTACCTTGACCCCCCGTATTATGCAAAAGGACCCGAGTTGTACCTCAATCGGTTTACGCACGACCAACACGCTCGACTTGCAGCGTATCTCAGCACACCAAAGAATTTCCCCTGGATTTTAACCTATGACAATGTTCCAGCCGTTCGCAGTCTTTATGTGAGATTCCCACAGATATGCTTCAGCCTGAGTTACAGCGCATACGGCCGTCGCGAAGGTCAAGAACTGCTTATCCACCCTGAGTTGGTCGTCATTCCGCCTTCGGCGACGCACGCTCTTCTAGTTGCATGTTGACCGATCTGATAGGGGGCGCGATGGGGTCACATCTTGAACTGCAAGTTATACGGAGGATTTGGGGGACGCCCGACTTGTCTCGATCTGAGTTGATTGCGCTGCGTCAGAGAGTGCTCGGCCTTGGCGCTGGAAATCGCGATGTCCGAGCGCGTTCAGTACCTGCGACTCGCAGGTAGCGACCTTGTCTCGATTCCGTCGGTGCAGATCGTTCGGGCGGAAGCCATCGGCAAACTTCGTTTCACTGCGTTTGCCGCTGCCACACAGCAGCGTCCTCCAACAGATACATCCCGTGGGGCCGATTGACGAGGCGGGTGCCGGGAGGCGGTTGCGGGGGCGGGGGAGGGGCGGCATAATGGCGGGGCGTCCGGGCGGCGAATTGTGGATGGGCGCGAGGTGTACGAGAAAGGGGCCGCGAGCCGGAGAAAGTGAGGAATCCTGCATGGCGATGGCGTCGAATCTGTCAACGTTTGGTCGGACCTTCGGCAACCTGGGTTTGCTGGTCACGGTGCTTCTGTGCGGCGGGGTCCGGGCGGGAAGCGTCGATCTGCGTCCGGCGTTCGAGACCTGGCAACTTGAGCGGCGCGTGCAGGGCGGACGGAATACCTGCTCGGTCTTCGCGGTGACCGGGGCGCTCGAATACGCGCTGGCGAGCCGAACGGGCCAGCCGGAGCGGCTGAGCGTCGAGTTCCTCAACTGGGCCTCGAACAAGGCGCTGGGCGAGACCGACGACGGCAGCTTCTTCTCCGACCTGTGGCGCGGCTTCGAGATCTACGGCGCCTGCCCCGAGGGGGACATGCCGTATCGGGACACGTTCGATCCCAACGTGACGCCGAGCGAGGACGCCAAGGACCACGCGCGGCAACTGCACGAGTTCGGCTTCCGGCTGCACTGGATCAAGCCCTGGAACCCGAACACGGGACTGACCGACGAGCATCTGGCGACGATCAAGCGGACGCTCGATCGGCAGTGGCCCGTCTGCGGCGGCCTGCGCTGGCCCAAGAAACCGGTGCGATGGACGAACGACATCTTGGAGACCCCGCCGCCGGAAGGCGTCTTCGACGGGCACAGCGTTCTGTTCGTCGGCTATCGCGACGACCCCGCGCAGCCGGGCGGCGGTCTGCTGATCTTCCGCAACTCCAACAACGAGGGCCGCGACGGCTACATGACCTACGAGTACACCCGCGCGTACATGAACGACGCGGTGTGGATTGACTACAAGAAGGACGACGAGACCCAATCGGTTTCGCTGCGTGACATCCTCGGGCCGATGAGCGGCGGGCCCAGGGGACGCAACCGCCGCGTCTCCAGCAACCAGCAGCCCGGCTGGCACGACGAGAACCTCGACATGACCTGGCTGATGCCGGGCGAGTCGGTCAACATGCCGATTCTCGAAGGGCCGGGCGTTGTGACGCACATCTGGTTCACCAGTCACGCCGGCTGGGTGGGCGAGCTGCACGCGCTGACGCTGCGCATCTACTACGACGGCAGCGACGAGCCGGGAGTCGATGTGCCGGTGGGCGACTTCTTCGCAGTCGGGCACGGCCGGCCCGCAGCGGTCGAGAGCATTCCCGTCCAGGTCTCGCCTTCGGGCTCGCTGACGTGCTACTGGCGGATGCCCTTCCGCAAGAGCGCGCGAATCGTGGTGACCAACGACAATCCGGACCGCTCGACCGGCCTGTACTGGCAGGTGGACTGGACGCAGTTGGACGAGCTGGGCGACGACGTGCCGTACTTCTACGCGCGCTATCGCCAGGAGTATCCGGCGGTCGCCGGCCGCGACTACCTGCTGGCCGACCTGAAGGGCAGCGGCTATTACGTCGGCACCGTGATGAGCGTGACGATGGGACAGGACGGCTGGTTCGGTGAGGGTGACGACTTCTTCTACATCGACGGCGAGCAGGTCCCCAGCCTTCAGGGCACCGGCACCGAGGACTACTTCAACGACGCCTGGGGCTACCGCGTGCGGACGGGCGCCTGGTTCGGGCAGCCTCGCTGGCAGGGCTACGCGGCGGGCGATTGCGGCGTCTGCTACCGATGGCACCTGCTCGATCCGGTGCACTTCGCCGAGTCGCTCCAGGTCGCCATCGAACATCGCGGCAACTTCGACGAGTCGGAAGACGGCTTCTTCCTCGAACGGCCCGACTTCTTCAGCAGCGTCGCCTACTGGTACCAGACGGGCAAACCTCAGACGACGTTCGGGCCTCTGCCATCCTGGCACAAGCGGCGCGTCCCCTGGCAGCACTGCCATCTCGTCAAGGCGTATCGCTACGCCAAGACCTCGGGCAGCACGAAGGTGCAGGTGCAGACCCAGGGCTTCTTCGGCGCGCGTCCGGTGCTGGCCTGGCCCAACGACCAAGCCGGCGCCGTGCTGACGCTGCCGTTCGAGCTCGCCGACGATGGACGATACGCGGTACGCCTGACGGCGGCGAAGGGCCCGGCTAACGGCGCCTACGACGTGATGATCGACGGCAAGGAACTCGCGACGGTCGATCTCCGCGCGGCCGAGGACGACGAGGCGGACGTGGCGCTGGGCACGCACGAGCTGAAGAAAGGCGACCACACGATTGCGTTCCGCGCAGCGCGGGTCGGCACGCTGGGCGTCGAGGTGCTGCGGCTGCTGAAACTGCCGCCCGAGGTCAAGCGGATCGAGCGCACGCACCATGAGGCCCACTTCATCCGGCTGGGCATCGGGCGGGCCCTCTACGCCTATCGGCTGGCGTTCGACACGCTGCCCGATTCGCTCGAAACCCTCGTCGAAAAAGGCTTCATGCCCGCCCGCTACCTCCGCGACGAGAACAACCTGCCGCTGAAGTGGCGGCGGGACGGCGAGTTCATGGTCGTCGAGAGCCCGGGCAAGGACCGCTGGACCCATCGCTGGCAAGGCCTCGACCCTCGCCGCTGACCGTGCACAAGGCCTTGAGGTCCTTTGGGTCCCTTACGTCCCTTAGTTGCCATTTGCACCAGCCATCGGCGCGGTTATGATATCGCAGCAGGCCCGCGTGCCTGCCCGGAAGGCTTCTCAACCAGATCAAGGAGCGAAACGATGAAATCGGCCCGAATCTCACGTCTGTTGTGGTGTGCGGCGGCTGTGGCCCTGGTGGGCAACGTCGCTCTCGCAGAACACCGGTACAACGACTCCTACACGCAGACCAACCTCGATCGCGTGGCCTTTCCCATGGGCGGCATCGGCGCGGGCATGATCTGCCTGGAGGGGACCGGGATGCTCAGCCACTTCTCGCTTCGCAACCGGCCGGACATCCTCAGCGAACGCAAGGTGTTCTCGGCGATCTGCGTCAAGGGCGATGAGAACATCGCGCGCGTGCTGGAGGGACCGGTGCCGAAGTGGAAGGTCTTCGCGATCCATCCGGGCACCGGCCAGTACGGCGGCCCCGGCAACGGACTCGGCGAGACCACGTACGGCCTGCCGCGCTTTCGCGAGGCGAGCTTCCACAGCCGCTTCCCGTTCGGCGTGGTCTCGCTGCAAGATGCCAAGGTGCCGCTGAAGGTCGAGATCATCGGCTGGAGCCCGTTCGCGCCGCCCGACGCCGACGCCTCGTCGCTGCCGATGGTCGGCGTCGAGTACCGTTTCTCCAACACTTCCAAGGAGAAGATCGAGGCCGTCTTCTCCTTCAACGCCGCCAACTTCATGGCTGTGCGCGGTCATGAGCCGCGCATTGACCGGATCACAGGCGGGTTCGTTCTCGGCCAGCCCCTGGGCGGCACGCTCAAGAAGCAGGATGAAGGCTATCTGGCCGCGTTCGTCGACGAGCCTGACGCCAAGGTCAACGCCGCCTGGTTCCGCGGCGGGTGGTTCGATCCGCTGACGATAGTCTGGAAGGACATCGAGCAAGGCAACTGCTACGACAGGGACTTCCCCACCGAGGGCAGCGCGAGCTCCGGCGCGACGCTGTTCGTGCCGTTCGAGCTGGCGCCGGGCGAAACCCGCACCATCGCGTTGAAGCTGTGTTGGTACGTGCCGAACAGCGACGTGCGCCAGGGCGATGAGACCTCGCCGGAAGGCGAAAGGCAGATGTACCAGCCCTGGTACGCCGGCCGCTTCGACAGCATCGGCGCTGTCGTCGCCGAGTGGCGAGGCAGCTACGAGAGGCTCCGCGCCGAGAGCAAGAAGTTCAGCGAGTGCTTCTATGACACCACCCTGCCCGCCGAGGTGGTCGAGGCGGTCGCCGCCAACCTGACGATCCTCAAGAGCCCCACCGTCCTGCGGCAGACCGACGGCCGCTTCTGGGCATTCGAAGGATGTCACGACGGCGCCGGCTGCTGCCACGGCTCGTGCACCCACGTCTGGAATTATGCCCAGGCGATGCCCAACCTGTTCCCGTCGCTGGAGCGGACGCTGCGCGAGACGGAGTTCGGCGTCTGCCAGGACGGCAAGGGCCATCAGAACTTCCGCTGCCCCCTGCCGATCCGCGAGCCGAAGCACGAGTTCCACGCCGCCAGCGACGGCCAGCTCGGCGGCGTGATCAAGGTCTACCGCGACTGGCGCATCAGCGGTGACACCGCGTGGATGAAGACGCTGTGGCCGGCGGTGCGCGAGAGCCTCGCCTACTGCATGATGGCCTGGGACCCGAAGCACGAGGGCGTGCTGCGCGAGCCGCACCACAACACCTACGACATCGAGTTCTGGGGACCCGACCCGATGTGCACCAGCTTCTATCTCGGCGCGCTCAAGGCGGCGGTCGCGATGGGCACCGAACTCGGCGAGGATGTCACGCTGTACGAAGACGTGCTCGCCAAGGGCGAAGCGTTCGTCAACGAGCAGCTCTTCAACGGCGAGTACTTCTATCAGGAGATTCAGACCGAGGGCCTTCGCGCCGGCAACCCGGTCAACGTCCAGAGCTTCAACAGCGGCTACAGTCCCGAGGCGATCGAGCTGCTCAAGGCCGAAGGCCCGAAGTACCAGTATGGCACGGGGTGCCTGTCCGACGGGGTGCTGGGCTCGTGGCTGGCCGAGATCTCCGGCGTCGGGCCGGTGCTCGACGAGGCGAAGGTCAACAGCCACCTCAAGAGCATCCACAGGTACAATCTCAAGCGGGACCTCTCCGAGCACGCAAACCCGCAGCGGCCGGGCTACGCCATGGGCGACGACGGCGGCCTGCTGCTGTGCACCTGGCCCAAGGGCGGGATGCTCTCGCTGCCGTTCGTCTACAGCAACGAGGTCTGGACGGGCATCGAATACCAGGCGGCCTCGCACCTGATCCTTCGCGGCATGGTCGATGAGGGTCTGGAGATCGTGCGGGTGGCGCGCGACCGGTACGATGGACGCAGCCGCAACCCGTTCAACGAGTACGAGTGCGGCCACTGGTACGCCCGCGCCATGTCGAGCTACGCCCTGCTCGGCGCGCTGTCGGGCGCGCGGTACGACGCGGTCGAGCACACGCTGTACGTCGCGCCGCGAATCAAAGGCGACTTCCAGAGCTTCCTGTGCACCGCCACCGGCTACGGCACCGTCGGCGTCAAGGACGGCAAGGCTTTCTGCAAGGTCGTCCGCGGCGCCATCCCGTTCGAAAGAATCGCGTACACCCCCCGCTGACGCCGCCCGGTCGGCCGCAACGCGTGGCCCATATCCGGTACCTGCGATTCGCAGCTACCGGCCGCACTCTGCCCGTGTATTCAACGGGGGATCGCCATGCGGCTCTGTCCCTGTTAGTCCCCCAGCCGGGCAGGGTGTGCCTTGCACACCGAATGTGAACGACGTGGGACGGGTCGGTACTCCGACAGCACGTCCAAGACACCATCGGTCCGGCCGCCGACGTCGAGGATCAATAGACGCCAGGCGCACGTGCCAAGCATTCGGCGCAGAACCCCACGAGACACACGCGGACCGCTAACGATTAACGAAAGGCCTGACCCTCCACACTCTCCTACCATCGGTCCGGCTTGCGAATCGTGCCGCCTCGTCCATCGGGCAGTTCGGGCGGGAACTGGCAGACTCTCAGCAGTGCCTTGGGGAACGTCCGGTGCTTGTCGGCGGCGCTTCGCAATTCGACCGCCGCACCGCGTAGAGGATGGCGCGATGGGACATAGACGACCAGCCGCTTCGCGGGCCACTGGGTCTTGACCATCTCCAGTGCTGGCACGAGGTCCGAGTCGCCGCTGACGATGACAAACTGATCCGCGCGATCGTGGTTCGCATCGTTCAGCAGTTGCAGTGCGATGTTGACGTCGGTGCGCTTCTCCTCCGGCATGTCAAAGAGTCGAGACCCTGAGTACGAGCAGCCCGGCACAGCACACTTGATCTGCTTGAGTTTGAACTTGCCAAGCATCACCTCTACGAGTGGTCTTGTGGCCAGGGCTTGCAGGTAGGCCTGTTGGCGGGCTCCTTTTGCGCCGTCGACCAGTGCGGTGAAATACCAGATCCGCCGGATGTCGTCTGCCGGACGGAGTTTGAGGAAGCACTTCTCCGGATCGAGCCATTTGTACGGCGTGCCGCGAACGGCGCCGTAGTAGAAATTGAAGCCGTCGACGTAGACGATCGTCCGGGGTCTCATGGGAACCTCTCTCTCCGAAGACGATGCAAAAAAACAGGCAGCCATATAGGCTGCCCAACCCGCGTAAAGCGGGGGAGTCGTCTACGTACAATATCGGTCATCCGGCCCCGAAAGTCAAGCCGAAAACCACGATTTTCCGGCGCCGTGTCTGTGCGAATTTCGCGGCAAGGCCCGTTTTCCACCACGGAGCGCCCTGTGTGGCAGCGGCAAACGGAGCAAGGCGGAGTTTGCCGATGGCTTCGACGGCATGCGTATCACCATCGGCAAGCCTGCGCTTGCCGCTGCCACACGGCTGCCAGGATATTTTCACAGACACTCGCTCGGCGTGTCTGTCAGGATTTCAGGGCAGCATTCCCTTGC